>OJBO01000376.1_pt1 | contig 26979 bp, 26 predicted proteins | sample 1590461 | NCBI WGS metagenome assembly OJBO01 (sample SAMN05416836, study PRJEB24817) | seawater metagenome | isolation source: Sea water | place: Canada:Atlantic | collected 2013-07 | reverse complement strand
AGCGAATCAAGACCGATCGGCGCGATGCTCTGAAGCTGGCGCGCCTGGCTCGCAGGGGCGACCTGACGCCGGTCTGGGTGCCTGATAACGAACAGGAAGCCATGCGCGATCTGACCCGGGCGCGTGATGACATGAAGGCTCAGGAACGCAAGCGCGTCAGCAGAGGAAATGCCGACGCTGGACTCACTTCAGGCTCAACTGGGCGGCGAGCATTTTGAAGTGGTTGCGCTGTCCGTTGACCACTCAGGCATCAGCGTTGTTGAAAAATTCTACCGGAAAACCGGCATCCAACATCTTCGCCAGTATATTGATCCGTCGACAATGGCGACCTCAACGCTAGGCATAGAAGGTGTTCCTACAACGCTGCTGATTGATCATGACGGTCGCGAAATTGGCCGTCTGGTCGGTGCGGCGGAATGGGACAGTCCGGCCATGGTGGATTTGATGACCCGCACCATTGACGAGGCTTGGAACTGACCGAGGGTCACTCCGACTGAAAGTCTGTCTTTGCAGAGATGAGGCAATGACCAAAACAAAGACTTTATTGAACCCATGGCTTGGCTCCGTAGCGATAAAGCCAGGCATGGGTGCCTTCCATGGAGAGTCGGGAGACAATAAGCCCCACAGGCATTGGGCTCATCAAATCGTGATCGGTTTAGACACAAGCGTTGAAGTCATGTCCGGTGAAACACGGTGCGAGGGAAGGGGGTTATGGATACCAGCTGGAGTTACTCATCAATTAAAACTGTCCAGGGTACTGTGTATTTACATCGATCCAAACCTTGATGTCTGCAATGCTCTACTGCCTTACATCAAAAATCCGTCGAAGCGATCCATCCGGGCACTCGATGAGGATTTCATTACGGAGTGCTTGTCTCGCTTTACTGGCACCGAAAATCTGTTAATTGCACTGAAAGCTTTCGAGCGACAATACCGGGGTAGTAAGCCATCTGGTCCAAAGAGCAGGTTGAGCGACGTTTTAGAAGCATTGAATGCCGAAGCATCGGGGGGGCGATCAGTCTCACGAGCCGAGTTGGCAAAAATGGTTTGCCTGTCTCCAAGCCATTTTTCCCACTGGTTTACCGAATGTACCGGTTTACCTTTGCGCAGCTATAGAAAGTGGTTAAAGCTACTAACCGGGTTTGAGTTATCGCGCGAGATGTCACTTACTGATGCAGCAATTGCTTCGGGATTTTCTGATCAAGCCCATTTCTGCAGGTCTGTTACTGAGGCATTTGGCGTTTCCCCAACGGTTATTCAACGGCTTTTATCCGAATAATCAGCTCTTTCGTTCAATTCGGCTGCGTGCATCCATGAGATGCTGAACGCTCTAGTTAGCGAGGGCTGTTGGAATGATCCGTAACGTAATGTGGTTGGTTAGGCTTTTGTATTTGCCGTTGTTTTTGCTCGTGGGTAATGGTGTTGCTGTCTATCTCGTTGCCGAAGACTTCAACGCCGGTTGGCTGGGGTTTTTGATCCTGGTGTTTATAGGGATTTCTTTCGCCACTGAAAGACTTATCCCCTATGATCGGGCGTTTAATGAGCCTCAACAGGATCAGCGGCGCGATGTGCTCCACGCACTCATGAACGAGTCGCTTAATGTTATTGGCATAGCTGTACTCCCATTAATTGCAGGATTGCTCGTTTTGGCACCGATCTGGCCTTCCAGCTGGCCACTGGTTTTCCAATTGCTGTTGGCAATCCTTATTTCTGATATTGGTATCACCCTGGCGCATTTTGCCAGTCATCGCCTCCGGTTGCTGTGGCGCCTACATGCCGTTCATCACAGCGTAGAACGGTTGTACGGCTTTAATGGGCTTATGAAACATCCACTGCATCAATCTATAGAAACAGTTGCTGGAACGACACCACTGCTCATTATAGGAGTACCGCAGAATGTCCTGATGTTGTTGGTGGTTGCAGTTGTACTCCAGTTGCTACTGCAACACTCGAATGTAGCGTATTTTACCGGACCGCTGAAAAAGGTTCTCGCAATCAACTCCGTGCATCGTTTCCATCATTTGAATACGGCAAAAGAGGGTGATGTGAACTTCGGGCTTTTTACCACCTTGACTGATCGCTTTTTAGGCACGGCTTACTTCGATTCCGAGCGAACGATCGGCACTAAGGATCTCGGTATTGCTTCAGAGCCGAATTACCCAACGAACTACTGGCAGCAGTTGATGCAGCCTTTTCAACGAAACAGGAGATGATGAGGTGCTTGCTCCATCTGCCGGCTACTCAGGCTCCGTGTTGTCGAAAAGATCTGCCAGGAAGCGGATTTTCAACATCTGCGCAAGTATATTGATTCGCCCACACTGGTTACCCCAATACTTGGCATAAATGCCTCAGGCTACTACTGCATGCTTTCTTCACTGAGCCCTTCGAGAACCCCACAGGCTCCAATGTCCCGATCATCGTTGCAACTCGCTCTCAACGACGTGAGTTGTTTCTCCAGTACCTGCAGATCGGTTATCTGAGACCGTACTTGAGCGATGTGATCATCAAGCAAAGTGTTAATGGCCCTGCAAGGCTGATGGGGCGCGCCCTGATAACGCTGTAACTCGTGAATTTCAGCGAGTGACAGCTCGAGTATTCTGCAGCGCCGGATGAAGGCCAGTCGCTCAACATGCCGTTCGGTGTAAATACGGTAGCCGTTGTCCTGACGATCCGGCGGTGGTAACAAGCCCTCTCGCTCATAGAAACGGATGGTCTGGGTGTCAACCCCTACGGACCGCGCCAACTGACCAATGCGCATCGGGTGTCTCCTCAACAAATGGTATCTGCTCTATTGACCTTATAGTGACTATATAGTTTTAAATCATAATCCGACAATACCCAAGTGGAGCCGTATCATGAGTAAATCCTGTGAAGACGCCTGTGGCTGCGACGCAACACCCGCCGAGGGTAACGCCGGGTCGGAGGCCTCTGAAGCGTCCGGCAACTGGATCAGTGTGTATACCGTACCGAAGATGGATTGTCCTTCGGAGGAACGGATGATTCGACTGGCCCTGAATGGTTTTGAAGACATTCGCGGGCTGTCCTTCGACCTGTCTGATCGGCGGTTGAAGGTTGTGCACGATGGCGAGGCTGAGCCTATCACCGCGAAGCTGGCGACCCTCGGGCTGGGAGCTTCGCTTCAGGAAACGGCCGCTGCCGACCCTGAATCAATCAAGGCGCTCGGGGGTACGGCTATCTCGGCCGAGCAGGAGTCGGGCACCCTGCGTTGGTTGCTCGGTATCAATGCTGTCCTGTTTGTGGTGGAAATGACGGCCGGCCTGATCGCGCACTCCACCGGTTTGATTGCAGAATCCCTGGACAATTTTGCCGACGCGGCCGTGTATGGGCTCGCCCTGTATGCGGTTGGGCACAGCGTGAAAATGCAGGTGCGTGCGGCGCATCTTGCGGGCGTACTTCAACTGATTCTGGCTGTGGGCGTGCTCGCTGAGGTGGTGAGGCGCTTTGTCTTCGGCAGTGAGCCTGAGTCGCTGGTAATGATGGGGATTGCGTTCATCGCATTGATCGCTAACACCACCTGTCTGCTGCTGATATCCAAACATCGGGAGGGCGGTGCCCACATGAAGGCGAGCTGGATATTCTCAGCCAACGATGTGGTCATCAATCTGGGGGTCATTACCGCTGGCGCCCTGGTGGCATGGACTGGCTCCAATTACCCGGACCTGATCATCGGCAGCATTGCGGGGATTATCGTACTCAACGGTGCCAGGCGCATCCTGGCGCTTAAGGGTTAAATAATGTCCATCGTTGCCAAAAAACACTTGCCGTATGGCCTGCTGGCTATTTCGGGCCTGATTGCGGCGTCTGATCAGGTTGTAAAATGGCTGGTCCAGCAGTCAATGGCGTATGGCGAATCGATTCCGGTGACCCCGTTCTTTAACTGGGTTCATGTCTGGAACACCGGCGCCGCATTCAGCCTGTTTGCCGATGGCGGAGGTTGGCAGCGATACTTTCTTATCACAATCGCGGTAGTTGTCTCGATTGTACTGATCGGGCTGATTCTTCAGTGCCGCCGCAGGGGAGAAGCCATCGCGTACAGCCTTATTCTTGGCGGTGCCATGGGCAACCTGATTGACCGGATATTTCGTGGCTATGTTGTGGATTCCTTTGATGTCTATTGGCAATCCTGGCACTGGCCAGCCTTTAACCTTGCCGATATCGCCATTGTGCTGGGCACCGTGCTTTTCCTCTATGTCAGTTTCATACCCGAAAAATCGGGCACGAACGTCGAGCTCGATGGATCAGGCTAAAAAACATCTGACAAACGCCTTGACCTTAAAGTTGACTTTAAGGATATCGTCTGTGCTGACAAACCAAGAACGACAGCCAAAGCAAAGGAGAATGAAACGATGACATTGCAACTTGGAGAAACCGCTCCCGATTTCACCGTCGCATCCACCGAGGGAAACATTCAGTTTCATGAGTGGCTGGGAGACGACTGGGCCGTGCTGTTTTCACACCCCGCCGACTACACCCCCGTCTGTACCACAGAGCTCGGTGCCTTCGCGAAGCGTAAGGACGAGTTCGCCAGTCGCGGTGTAAAGCTGATCGGGGTCTCCGTCGACCCGCTCGACTCCCATAACGACTGGGCGAAGGATATCGAGAAAACCCAGGGCACGGGGCTCAATTTTCCCCTGCTGGCAGACAAGGATCAGGTGGTTGCCGACCTGTACGGAATGATCCATCCGAAAGCCGATCCCAAGGTGACTGTTCGAACGGTATTTATTATCGATTCCGCAAAGAAAATCCGTCTGATGCTGACGTATCCGCCCAGTACCGGGCGCAATCTGGACGAGATCCTGCGCGTCATTGATTCGCTCCAGCTGACCGACAACCACAAAGTGGCCACGCCGGTGGACTGGAAGAATGGCGAGGATGTGATCATCGTTCCGTCGCTCTCCAACGAAGAGGCCAAAGAGCGCTTCCCCGACGGATGGGATGAGCAGACACCGTACCTGCGCGTTACCCGCCAACCTGGTCGGAAGTAACAGGGAATTCGTCAGCCAGCCGCACGGCTGGCTGACGAAGCGATACCTGAGAACCCCTCACCGATAGGTTCGGTCATCGCCGAACCCTTAACCGAACACGGCCCCGAAATGCTTACCCTGACAATCCCTGAAGTTGGTCTCTTCGCGTTATTGATTGCACTTTGCCTGTCGCTGCTTCAGGCGACCGTGCCCTTGCTGGGAGCCGCCACCCGGCGCCCGTTGTGGATGGCATTTGCAGAGCCTATGGCATGGGGGCAATTTGTTTTTCTACTGGTTTCTTATGCCAGCCTGACCGCCAGTTTTCTTCTGGATGATTTCAGCGTGGATTATGTGGCCCGTAATTCAAACTCGATGCTGCCCTGGTACTACAAGTTCACCGCCGTCTGGGGCTCTCATGAAGGCTCGGTGCTGTTATGGAGTCTGATTCTCAGTGGCTGGGGCTTTGCCGTCAGTCTGTTTTCCCGCCAGTTGCCACGGGATATGCTGGCACGGGTTCTGGGAGTTCTGGGTGTCGTCAGCGCAGGGTTCCTGCTTTTCATCGTCGTTACGTCCAGTCCCTTTGATCGCCTGTTGCCGGGCATGCCAGCCGACGGTGCCGATCTGAATCCGTTGTTGCAGGATGTTGGCCTGATCATCCATCCGCCGATGCTTTACATGGGCTATGTGGGTTTTTCTGTGGTCTTTGCTTTTGCCATCGCTGCGCTGATCGAAGGGCGTCTGGATGCGGCCTGGACGCGCTGGGTTCGGCCGTGGACCAACATTGCCTGGGCCTTTCTGACCCTCGGCATCGCTCTGGGTAGCTGGTGGGCCTACTATGAACTGGGTTGGGGAGGCTGGTGGTTCTGGGATCCGGTGGAAAATGCATCGCTCCTGCCCTGGCTGAGCGGGACAGCGCTGATACATTCACTGGCGGTCACGGAAAAGCGCGGCACGTTCAAGAGCTGGACGGCACTGCTGGCGATTTTCACGTTCTCACTCTCGTTACTGGGCACCTTCCTGGTGCGCTCAGGGGTACTGACCTCGGTTCATGCCTTTGCCAATGATCCGTCACGGGGGCTCTTCATTCTGGCGTTGCTGGGAATAACGGTTGGCGTCTCGCTGTTGATCTTTGCGCTACGGGCGCCGCGAATGAGCGCCAATGCGGGCTTTAGCTGGCTTTCCCGGGATGCACTGTTACTGATCAACAATATTTTGCTGGTCATCATGACGATCACGGTCCTGATGGGCACCCTGTACCCCTTGATCCTGGATGCACTCGGGCTGGGCAAAATCAGTATCGGCGCGCCTTACTTTAATAGCCTGTTCGTGCCACTGACCGTCATGCTGTGTGCCTTTATGGGGCTGGGGCCGGTCTCACGCTGGAAGCAGATGCCCGGTCGGGAGCTGTTCCGGCGACTACTGGGGGCGGGCTTGGCCGCACTGGCGATTGCGATATCGATACCGTTTCTTTACAACGGCCAGTGGAATGTCGCCGTGGCGCTGGGGATGGTGGCGGCCCTGTGGGTAGTACTGGCGTTGGTGCGCGACCTGTTTGATAAAGTCCGCAATGCGTCCTCTGCGCTGTCCGGATTGCGTAAGTTGACCCCTTCATACTGGGGCATGGTGGTCGGCCACGTGGGCCTGGCCGTCACCATCGTGGGCGTGGTGATGGTGTCGAACTACGCCATGGAGCGTAATGTGCGGCTTGATATCGGTGAGCAAGTGGATCTGGGCGGGTACGATTTTACGCTGACCGAACTGGGCGAGCGTCGGGGGCCCAACTTCCTCGCCGACACGGCGACCATCGAGGTTGCCCGTGAAGGCCGGATTGTCACCACCCTGTACCCGGAGAAGCGCCTGTACATTGCCCGAGGGCAGCCGATGACCGATGTCGCACTCGACCCCGGCCTGTTGCGGGACCTTTACGTGGCCATGGGGCAGGAACTGGACGACGGCAGCTGGGCAATGCGCCTACAGGTCAAGCCCTTTGTACGCTGGCTTTGGCTGGGTGCGCTGCTGATGGCCTCCGGGGGCGTGCTGGCCGTGGCAGACCGTCGCTACCGTCGCCGCCGTGCAGCCGCAGCTGACCGCGAATCGATGAGGCCGGCACGCGAGGTTCGCGCATGATGCGTCGCCTGTTGCTGCTGCTTCCTTTTCTGGTGTTCCTTGGCCTGGCCTTCTTTTTGTACCGGGGGCTTTCGCTGGATCCCAGTGCTCGCGAGTCAGCCCTGATAGGCCAGGCGTTTCCCGCGTTCACGCTCCCGACGCTGGAGGACCCTGATACCGAGGTGGATGAATCCCTGCTTCGCGGGCAGATATCTCTGGTCAATGTCTGGGCATCCTGGTGCCCGACCTGCAAGGAGGAAATGCCCCAGCTACTGGCGCTCTCCGAGCGCGGCATTCAGATGGTGGGCATCAACTATAAAGACACCCGTGACCTGGGGCGACAGTTTCTTGAAGAGTTTGGAAAACCTTTCGAGGTCAACATCTTCGATCCTGCCGGCGACCTGGGTTTCGAGCTTGGCGTGTATGGCGTGCCCGAAACCTTCCTGGTCGACGCAAACGGTATCGTTCGATACAAGCACGTCGGGTACATAACGCCCGCTCAGGTGGATGAAGTCATGGCGGAGGTAGAGAAATGGCGCTAAACCGAAAGGGCCGTTGCTGTGTGGTCATCGTGTTTTTGCTGGCTTCGTTCCAGTCGATGGCGGACACGGCAATCGATGCGCGTCATTTCGAGGATCCGGTGATGGCGGAGCGTTATCGCGACCTTACGGCGTCATTGCGGTGCCCTAAATGTGATGCTCAAGCCATCGACAGCTCCGATTCGCCGGTGGCGGCGGACATGCGGGAGCGGGTAGCGCTGATGCTTCATGAGGGGCGTGCGGATAAGGAGATCCTCGATTTCATGGCTAATCGTTTTGGCGAGTTCGTTCTTTACAATCCGCGCCTTGACGGGCGCACGTGGCTGCTTTGGGCATTGCCGGCAGCGCTGGTAGCAGGAGGCGCCCTGGTTGTGATTGCCTTTGTCCGGGCACGCAGGCACCGGCGAGTGCGGCCGCTCTCCGAGGAGGAACGTACCCGCCTGTCCTCCCTGATTCATCGTCACCGTGAGGGATCGGAATGACTATGCTCTGGTTAAGTATTGGTACACTGCTGCTTCTTGCGCTGTGGTTCCTGAGTCTACCGTTGCGGAGAGCAAGGGCGATCCATGACTGGCAGCAGCGGTTTGAGGCCGATGATCATGCAGAGGCGCAAAACCTGGCCGTCTATGAGCGCCGGCTTTCAGCACTGGAAAGAGCCCGCGATCGCGGCGAGATTGACGTCGCCCGTTTTGAAGAAAGCCGTCACGAGCTGGACCGCAATCTGCTGGAGGACACCGAGGCCCGCCGCCGAATGCCTCTCAGGCGCCCCCTGTCAGGACGTTTGATGATTCCGTTGGTGATAACGGCAGTAATAGGTGCCAGCATCATCGGCTATCGATGGCAGGGTGCCGATGGCGATCTGGCCCTGTATGCCGCCCAACAGAATGCGCTCAATACGCCCGGCGCCTCAATGAAAACCCTGGTTGGCCGGCTCGAAGAGGAAGCCGGGACTCAGCCGGATAATCCCAAGGTCTGGTCGTTGCTGTTTCCGCTTTACCAGAAGATCGGTCAACCGGGGCAGGCGATTGGCGCCCTGGAACGACTGATCGAACTGGAAGGCCGCAGAGTTGACCTACTGGCCCAACTGGCCCAGATCAAATTCTTTGTGGCCGGGCGCAGCCTGACCACTGAAGTGCAGGCGCTGATCGACGAAATACTCGACAAGGATCCACGTGAGCCAACGGTGCTGGGCATACTGGGGGTCGAGGCCTTTGACGACGGCCGCTATGAACAGGCGATCAATTACTGGCGCCGGGCATTGGCTGGCTTCGGCGATAACGAGTCCGCACAGGCCATGCGCAGCGGTATCGCTGTTGCCAGGCAACGATTGGAGGAGACAGCCAATGGAGCGGAACGTGTTACTGATTGAAACCCTAACGCACGTTCACACACGAAATCAGGGAAGCTTATGCTTCAGTATCCTCAAATAGACCCGGTAGCCATTGCACTGGGCCCACTGAAAATCCATTGGTACGGCCTGATGTACCTTGTCGGTTTTCTCGCGGCCTGGTGGCTGGGGCGTCGTCGGGCTCATCGACTCGGGTTGAACGCAGACGCTGTTGAAACATTGATTTTCTACTGTGCGATGGGCGTCATTCTGGGTGGCCGCGTCGGTTACGCGCTCTTCTACGGTTTTGACAAGCTGGCAGACAACCCGCTCTGGCTGCTCAAGATCTGGGAAGGGGGCATGAGTTTTCACGGCGGCTTGACCGGCGTCCTGATTGCAGCCTTGGTCTTCGCCCGCAAGCAGAACCTGCGGTTTTTCCAACTCACGGATTTTATAGCGCCACTGGTGCCAATTGGCCTGGGGGCGGGGCGCCTTGGCAACTTTATCAACCACGAGCTCCCGGGGCGGGTCAGCGACGTGCCCTGGGCCATGGTGTTCCCGAATATGGGGTCGGCGCCACGTCACCCGTCGTCATTGTACGAGTTTGCCCTGGAAGGTGTTGTGCTGTTTGTGGTGCTGTGGTGGTTCTCACGCCACCCTCGTCGGATGGGCGCAACGTCCGGCCTGTTCCTGTTGCTCTACGGAATTTTCCGTTTTGCGGTCGAGTTTGTTCGCCTCCCCGACCCGCAACTGGGGTTCATCGCCCTCGGCTGGGTGACCATGGGGCAACTGCTGACCCTGCCGATGATCCTTGGCGGCCTTGCATTAATTGCCTGGTCAAGACGTCAACCGATCAATGAAGCGGAGGCGGCGACAGCCAGATAAAAGCTGTCTTAGCTTGTTTGTTCGTTGACTTACGAGGAAGGCTTAACATGACAGAAACTATTGGTCATTCGGGAGCCTGGGGTATAGCGGCGATTATGATCGTGCTGATCTCCTGGGTCATGTATCGTTGGCTCGCTCCCAGAACATGGCGGGAGTGGGGCAGTGCCGGGGTGGTGCAGGCGTTCATAATCGCATTGTATGCGGAGATGTACGGCTTCCCTCTCACTGTCTATTTGCTCGTGCGGTTCTTTGATCTCGACGGTAGCGACCTCAGCGCGAATCTCTGGTCCTCGCTGCTTGGTGTCGGCGAAGTGGGCATGCTTATCTCAATGTTGCTTGGCTATACTCTGGCTGTGACTGGCATCGGTATTTTTCTGCAGGGGTGGCGCGAACTTCATCGTGCACACCAACAAGGTCGCCTTGCAACGGATGGGCTCTATGGTTTGGTGAGACACCCGCAGTATACGGGCCTTTTTCTCATCCTGTTCGGGGAGGGGATTGTGCACTGGCCGACGCTGTTCTCCGTTAGTCTGTTCCCCATCATTGTCCTTGCCTACAGCTTACTCGCACGGCATGAAGAGCGACAGGTCATTGAGCGGTTCGGTGAGGAGTACCGAAACTATCAACAGAGGGTGCCAAGGTTTATTCCGCAAGTGAGCCGACTCGCAAAGCTCATCGGCGGGTCTCGCTCAGGTTTAGGCCCGACCAGGAAACCTTAGTGAGCCACTTACCTTCTCCGAAGCCGACTACCAACCCATGAAACGAAAAACTCGCCGCGAGATCTTTCTGGAACGGGTGGACAGGCTGATTCCCTTGGTTGACGACAGAACTTGACCTTAAAGTAGGCTTCAAAGATAAGCTCCTTCCCCGATCAATGCTAAACCGTTCCACTGGCGTTCTGACGACCAAGCAAGGTGTGTAGTAAGCCCGCCATATTAGCAAAAGAAAAGTGTGCCTTTACGGCATGCTGCCTCTTACACACCCGGGCAGACACAGAGGGTAAATCAGGACATTGAGGATGGCTTCATTGGAGAGATCGTGACGACAGCTTTTTCAAGGATTGCCGGGGACTATGATGATCTCTGGCTTTTAACCGATGGCTACCGGGACTGGATGCTGACCAAGACTCTTGGGCATTTGAGTATGCGAGGGAACAGTAAGTTCGCGGACCTGGGAGGTGGAACCGGTATATTTGCTCACCTTCTGAAGCTGGGCGTGCCGCTTGAGTCTGACGCCATATGCGTGGATCCCTCCGACGCGATGCTCTTGAACGCTAAGCGGTACCGGGGCCTCCAGACATATTGTGAATCAGCTGAAACGTTTGCCCATAGGCAGGTGCCACTGGATCGGATTCTTATCAAGGAATCGATCCATCACGTCCGAAATCGTCAGAGTTTTTGGGGGAGAATAAGCTCAAGTTTAAGGCCTGATGGCCGTGTTTTGGTGGTGACGCGGCCCAGTTTGCCCGAACTCCCCCTTTTCAAGCGGGCGATGAATGCCTTTTCAGAGAGCCAGCCGGAACTTGAAATTATTCTCGATGAAATCACCAGTTCTTCTGGTCTCAGAGCTGTGACAAACACGGAGCAGTACCACATTCAGATCCCGAAGGAGCTCTGGTATGCGATGCTTCGAGCTCGGTTCATGTCGAGTCTGGCAGGCTTTACTTCCGATGAAATTGAGGAGGGTATCCTGGAAGTCGACAGCCAGATTGACGGAGATCAGGTCCGCTTCACTGACCGTTTGTTCTTCGTGGTTATTGAGCAGGAGCCACAATGACCAAGCTGGGGTCGCCTTACGTGATATCCGGTTTATGCGCGAGACTTTACGGTCGAGTGTGTTCGTACGGGAAGTTAACAAGTGATGGCGCGGATGATTAATACAGCTCGATTTTGAGAATAACAGATGGATCCTTCTATATTTGGTTTCTCCCCCTATGTGGCCGCATTTGTATTTGGTCTACTCGGAGGCGCGCACTGCATCGGCATGTGCGGCGGTATCATGGGGGCTCTGACCTTTTCGGTACCTCCCGAGCTCCGTCGCCCCCACCGTGTACTTGGATTGCTGCTGGGCTTTAATGCAGGCCGCATTGTCAGCTATATGGTTGTCGGGGCCCTGGTTGGTTTGGTGGGAGCCGGGCTGAGTCATGCTCTGGACAGTATTGCTCTCGTGTTGAGAGTTGTGGCCGCCGTCATGTTGATACTCATGGCTTTATACATCGCGAACTGGTGGAAGGGTCTGGTTAGAATCGAGGCCGTTGGCCGCCATGTATGGGCGTTTGTTGCTCCTGTCGGAAAGCAGTTTATGCCGGTTGTTCGGGCGCGCCAGGCATTCGGTTTGGGCGCAGTCTGGGGATGGATGCCCTGCGGCCTGATTTACTCAATGCTTGCCTGGAGTCTTTCGATTGCAGAGCCGCTCCAGGGAGCCGCACTGATGGGTGCGTTCGGGCTTGGAACCTTGCCGACGGTTCTGGCAACCGGTGTTGCGGCACGACGTATCTCGGGCTGGATTCGGAATCCGGCGACACGAACTGTGGCTGCTCTATTGATCATCTCGTTTGCCACCTGGCAACTGTGGCATTTGCAAACCATGAGCGCCATGAATTGAACATTGGATCTCCTGTTACATAGCCAGGGTGCGTGGAAGGAACTTTCACTTTCCATGCAATCAAAAAGCTTGAGAACGTTGATCTTGTGTAGAGGTAATCATTTTTTGCTTTGCAGGCTTGTACGAAGGACTGATAGAGAGGTGTGGGGAAATGAAAGTCAATGAAATTGCAAACTTGGCGAAGGTCTCGCCGGACACCGTTCGGTTCTATAACCGTGAAGGACTACTCCGGCCACGAAAAGATCCCCGGAACGGTTACTATGTGTATAGTTCGGAAGACCTGCGGCGTTTACGGTTTGTTCGCATGGCTAATAAACTGGGTTGGAACCTGAGTGAAATCAAAGTCATTTTGAGTCAAGGTACGGAAGATGGCTTGGCTGGCGGCGATCTGGAGAAACTATTTACAGACCGCCTTTGCAGACTGGATCAGGAGCTAAAGGAGCTCGAGCGACTTCGTGATGACATGAAAGCTACAATCCAGCTTTGGAGACAGATGCCTGATGGCGTCCCCAATGGCCATTCTGTCCAAAAATTGATTGAGCAGTGGAGCTAATGCCAGTCCTACCCATTAATCGCTTGACCTTTGTGAAGCGTGCGCCTTACTATCTCGAAAATTTTTGAAAACTCAACTACCTGAGTCATTCCATTTGCCCTGTTCGACAGTTCGTCAAACCGTCATAAACCTGCTGATGCTGATCATAGCGATGCAGCCGTTGCTGGCGTTCGGGCAATTCACGACAGAAACAACGCAATCTCCTTCATGGTCCGACGAAGTGACGATGATGGGGTGTTGCGACTCTGGTTTAACCAACACTGCTGGGTATTCGGAAAAAGATGCACCTTGTGGCGATATGGCATCAGCGGATTGTGCGCTCGCAGCCAGCCTGGGCAGTTGCGGTGCCATGCTATCTGCACTGGTCTCCGAGAAATGTTATCCGCCGGCACAGTCCTCCTCTGGCTCTACGCTTCTTCATACCCTCGAAGGCTATCTGAGCATCATCCTCGATACCCTCACACCTCCCCCCAATTCCTCAAAAGCCTGAACTGAGTCTTTAATTTGCACGTTAACCCTGCCCCCAGGGCACGAGCGAGCGTTCAAAAGCTTTAAACGAGGAAATACCAATGCGCATTGCCCTGATCGTGACAGTGATCGCTGTCGCCTTTGGTCTTGGCTGGCTGTCCAGTCAACAAACCATGCCGATGTCTGAGTCAGCCGGTTCTGGTAACCCTGCTGAGGAATCATCTGATAGTAAGCCCTTGTACTGGGTGGCACCCATGGACGCCAACTACCGCCGTGACAAGCCCGGCCAGTCTCCCATGGGTATGGACCTGGTGCCGGTATACGCCGAGGAAAACAGCGGACGGGACGACGGCGGGGTGACGATAAGCGCAGCCGTCCGGGCCAATCTGGGCGTTAAAACCCAGGCGGTGTCCCGGGGTGCGGTTTCTGTTCCGGTTCGAACCGTGGGCTACGTCACCGATGATGAAGACCAACTGATCCACGTTCACAGCCGCATTGCCGGCTGGGTTGAGGTACTGCACGTACGCTCACTGGGGGAAACGGTCAACCGTGGTGAGCCGCTGTACGAGATCTATTCACCGGAGCTGGTGAACGCCCAGCAGGAATTCCTGATGTCTGAGCGCCTTAGGCGGGGGTCAGAGGTGACGGCCACCGGCGGAAAACTGCGCGCCCTGGGCATGACGGATAGCCAGATTGCCAACCTGAAAAAAACCGGGAAAGTGCGTGAACGCATCACCGTGTTTGCCCCCGGTTCTGGCTATGTGGCGGCCTTGCCCGCCCGTGCGGGTATGTACGTGCGCCCGGATACCGAAATCATGGCCATTGGCAGCCGCGATACGGTGTGGGTGATCGCCGAGTTTTTCGAACGTCAGTCCGGGCTGGTCATGGCCGGCCAGGCCGTTGAATTCGCCACGCCATCCATGCCGGGCACCCGTTGGGAAGCCACCATTGATTACGTCTATCCGGAGCTGGATGCGAAGACGCGGACTCTGCGGGCTCGGGTGCGCGTCCCCAATCCTGAAGGCCGGCTGCGCCCCAATATGTTCGTGAATCTCACCATGGACGCGCCCATCGGTGAGGACTTGCTCACCATCCCACGCCCGGCACTCATCCAGCGAAGCGGCAGTCAGCACGTGCTGCTGGCAGAGGAGGACGGCTATTTTCGTCCGGTGCCCGTCAAGACCGGCCAGGAAGCAGGCGACAGGGTGGTCATTCGCGAGGGGCTGAAAGAAGGGCAGCAGGTAGTGGTGTCCGCCCAGTTCCTGATTGATTCAGAAACCAGCCTTGAGGCCGCCATGCTGCGACTGGAGCCCGAGGAGCAGAACACTGCCGGGATGACAGATAACAGTATGGGTTCGATGTCCGGTATGGACACCAACGAGTCCGCGGACCCGATCCAGAGCCGGGGTGTGATCACCGAGATCAACACTGAAAAACGCAAGGTAACGCTGAATCACGAGCCCATCCCGGCGCTGAACTGGCCGAGCATGACCATGGGGTTTTCAGTCGCGCCCGAAGTAACGCTGAATGGCCTGAGCAAGGATGACACGGTGGTCTTCACCCTGACGCCCGCTGGCAAGGGCCAGCAGGTGACTTCGATCACCAAACCGGATTCAGCTCATGATTAACCGTATTATCCAGTGGTCACTCCATAACCGTTTTTTTGTGCTGCTCGCCACCCTCATCCTGACGGGGTGGGGATTGTATTCCGTCAAGGAAACGCCCATTGACGCCATCCCGGACCTGTCGGATGTGCAGGTGATCGTCAAAACTCCCTATCCGGGCCAGGCACCCCAGGTGGTGGAAGACCAGGTGACCTATCCCCTGACCACCGCCATGCTGTCGGTACCGGGCGCCAAGACGGTTCGGGGTTATTCCTTCTTCGGCGATTCCTTCGTTTACGTGATTTTTGATGACGACACCGACCTGTACTGGGCCCGCTCCCGGGTACTGGAGTACCTGAGCCAGGTGGCCGGAGAATTGCCCGATGCCGCCAAACCAGAGCTGGGGCCGGATGCGACGGGCGTTGGCTGGGTATACTCCTACGCCCTGGTGGACCGCACCGGTCAGCATGACCTTGCGGAACTGCGGGCTATTCAGGACTGGTTCCTGAAGTTTGAACTGCAGACCGTGCCCGGTGTTTCCGAGGTTGCCAGCGTTGGCGGCATGGTGAAACAGTATCAGGTGGTGGTGAACCCGGACCGACTGCGCGCCCACAACATCACGCTGCAGCGCATTCATGCCGCCATCAACAGTGCCAATCAGGAAACCGGCGCCTCTGTGGTGGAGATGGCCGAGGCGGAATACATGGTCAGGGTTACCGGCTATCTGCAGAACGAGGATGATCTGCGTCAGGTGCCGCTGGGTGTTAATGACAATGGCAAGCCCCTGTTACTGAAGGATGTGGCAGATATCCAGTTAGGACCCCAGATACGTCGGGGTATCGCCGAACTGAATGGAGAAGGCGAGGTGGCCGGTGGCATCGTGGTGATGCGCTTCGGCGAAAACGCACTGGAAACCATTCAGGGGGTCAAACAACGTCTTGAGGAGATTAAGGCCAGCCTCCCGGATGGGGTAGAGGTCGTGCCCACCTACGATCGCTCGACCCTGATCAACAACGCCGTGGACAACCTGTATGGAAAGCTGCTGCAGGAATTCCTGGTGGTCATCCTGATCTGCGCGGTGTTCCTCTTTCACCTTCGTTCCTCGCTGGTGGTCATCGTCAGCCTCCCCGTAGGTATCCTTGCGGCGTTCGTGGTGATGCACGCCCAGGGCATCAACGCGAATATCATGTCCCTCGGCGGTATTGCCATTGCCATCGGCGCCATGGTGGACGGGGCCATCGTGATGGTGGAGAACGTCCATAAACATATGGAGCGAACCCCGCTGACACCGGAAAACCGATGGGCCGTGATGTCGCGGGCCGCGGGTGAGGTGGGGCCCGCGCTGTTTTTCTCACTGATGATCATCACCGTGAGCTTTCTGCCGGTTTTCACCCTGGAGGCTCAGGAGGGCAAACTCTTCGCGCCCCTGGCGTTCACCAAGACCTACGCCATGGCAGCCGCGGCGGGGCTGGCCATTACCCTGGTGCCGGTGCTGATGGGCTATTTTATCCGTGGCAAGGTATTGCCAGAGCATCGAAATCCCATCAACCGACTGCTGATCGCCCTGTACCGGCCGATTATCGGCTGGGCCTTGCGACGGCCGGCATTGATGCTTGCCGGAGGCCTGGTGGTGCTGATCATCGGCTTCTGGCCGGCCAACAAGCTGGGCAGTGAATTTATGCCCCCCCTGGACGAGGGGGATCTGATGTATATGCCCACCACCTATCCCGGCATTTCCATTGGCAAGGCCCGGCAGATTCTGCAACAGACCGACAAGCTGATCGCCAGTATTCCGGAAGTGGAAACGGTATTCGGCAAAATCGGCCGCGCCGAGACTGCCACCGATCCGGCACCGCTGACCATGATTGAGACCTTTATCCAGTTCAAACCACGGGACCAGTGGCGACCCGGCGTGACGCCGGAATCCCTGCGCCGGGAACTGGACAAAACCGTCAGACTTCCGGGCCTTACTAACGCCTGGGTCATGCCCATCAAAACCCGCATCGACATGCTATCCACGGGCATCAAGACCCCGGTGGGCATCAAGGTGGCCGGCCCTGACCTGGCGGTGATCCAGGGTATAGGGGAAGAGCTCGAAAGGGTGTTGACTGACATACCCGGCACAGCCTCTGCGTTTTCTGAGCGGGTGGCCGGCGGACGCTACATCAAGGTGGATATACAGCGCGAGGCTGCCGCCCGTTTCGGGCTGAACATCGCAGACATTCAATCCGTTGTACGCACCGCGATTGGCGGTATGAACGTGGCCAGCACAGTGGAGGGTCTGGAGCGCTATCCCATCAATCTGCGTTATCCCCAGGGTTACCGGGATTCGGTGGAGCAGATGCGCCTGCTGCCGATGGTGACACCCAACGGCCAGCGTATCGCTCTGGCGGATGTTGCGGATATCCGGATCGACAGGGGGCCGCCCATGATCAAGTCGGAAAACGCCCGTATCAACGGCTGGACTCTGGTGGATATCGAGGGCCGGGATCTTGGCAGTTGGGTAACGGAGGCACAGTCCGTGGTGCAGAAACAGATCGATCTGCCCGCCGGCTATTCCCTGGCCTGGTCCGGCCAATATGAGTACATGCAGCGTGCCAAGGAACGCCTGACGCTGGTGGTCCCGCTGACCCTGGCGATCATCATCATTCTGTTGTACCTGAACTTCCGCAACCTGACAGAGGTGGGCATTATCCTCGGCACCCTGCCATTCGGCATGATCGGCGGCATCTGGCTGATGTATCTGCTGGGTTACAACCTCTCCGTGGCCGTGGCCGTCGGTTTTATTGCCCTGGCCGGGGTGGCGGTGGAGATCGGTGTACTGATGCTGGTGTACCTGAACCAGTCCCTGCAAAACGCTTTGGAAGCCGTCGATCATCAGCCAGGGAAGTTATCGGCTGATGCCCTGCGCCAGGCCATCAGCCACGGGGCCGCGCAACGTGTGCGCCCGATCATGATGACCTTCGCTGCCATTGTGGCTGGCCTTGTACCCATCATGCTGGGCGGCGGCACTGGTTCGGAAGTGATGCAGCGGATCGCCGGCCCGATGATCGGTGGCATGGTCACCACGTTGATCCTGACCCTGTTGCTGATTCCGGTGATTTTCTATCTCTGGCAGCGCGCCCGTTTGAAAAAGCTTGCCCAAAAAGGAGCGATCCAATGATTCGACGCCTTGGAATTCAGGCAACTCTGGCGGCATTCATCGCACTTTCGATGCCGGCTGTGGCAGAACCCCGTGAAACGTTGGAGCAATGGATTGCGGAGGCGCTGGCCAACAACGCCTCCCTGAGTGCGCAGCAAGCCGCAATCGAGGCAGCGGAGGCGAACGTGGAAGGTTCGGATACCTGGGCTGACCCTGTCGTCAAGTACGGCATCGCACCCGAAACGCTTGCAGGTCCCAATGTGGTCGGGCACCGGTTTGAGGTCAGTCAGAAGCTGCCCTGGCCGGATCAGCTATCGGCGTCCCGTGGAGCCTCGGAGGCGGGCGTGCGTGCGGCAAGACAGGACACCCTGTGGCAGACACGGAAACTGACTGCTTCCGTTAAGGAGGCCTATGCCCGCTTGTGGTATTCGGACCGGGCCATTGAGTTGCATCACGAGACCCGCGCCCTGGTGGAACAATTAGCGGATATAACCCGGCAAAGACTGGAATACGGCGAAGGCACCCAGAGCGAGTTGCTCAGGATAGAAACGGAACTGGATAGTCTGGATGCGCAACTGGTTGAGCTTCGGGCTGATCAGGGGCGCCTCTCCGCCAGCCTGATTCCTTTGTTGGGGCGTCGCCCGAAACCATTCGACCTGGTGCTGCCCGTGCCTTCCCGCTTGCCAATGGTGGCGGAAATCCCTTTAGCAACTGATCATCCGCTGGTCCGGGCCGCGGAGGCACGAACCGCAAAAGCACGGGCCCGGCTGGATGCAGCGGAAGCCGACCGCAGACCCACATTTTCAGCCAGTGCAGGCTACAATAGCCTGTGGGCTGACGAAAGCAAGCGCTGGATGGTGGGCGTGGGCGTTCAGATTCCGTTTAGCGGACAACGACAGAGCAGTGCCGTTCGCAGGGCGGCGGCTGAAGTCTCTCAGCGACAGTGGCAAACCACTCAAGCCCACCGCGATTTGCTGGCGTCAATTGGTGATGTAAAGGCGTCCGTTCAGGCTGGCTACGGCCGCCTTGAAATTCTTGACCAGCGACATCTTCCCAACCAGCGTGCCCATTGGGAAGCCAGCCTGAACGAGCTGGCCAGCGGCACTGGCAGACTGGAAAGCGCCATCAACAGCGCAAGACAGCTCACTGGCGTAAAGCTCACTCGGGAAGCGGTCATTCGCGACCTATTTAATGCCAGGGCAAGATACGAAGCCTTGCAACCAACGCAAGCCATCAGCGTGTCAAACTAGAAGGGGACTCACCATGAAGCGATTACTGGCAATGCTATTCACACTGATCCTGTTACCCGGAGTGGCGCTCGCAGCCCCTGATGCCGGGTTCTGGGAGGCCTGTAATTCCATGATGCCTGGCATGGGCTGGATGATGTTGCCCATGATGATCATGCCGCTACTGCTGATCACGCTACTGGTGTTGGGCATCCTGGCACTGATCAAATACTTGCGAAACCGGTAGCGACGAAACGATTCACTTTGAAGAAGGAGATCAGGTAAGCGGCCATGTCCCCGACATGGCCACTCCGCCTACGGACGGCGAAACGCAGTGCCTACGCCTGGAATATTTCCCATCAGGCGTTTCTGATGCATCCCCACCCAAACGAATATTTCATCGAATAGTCCGGGAAGCGGGACTTCAGGCAGGAACAATCTGTTTTAATTGTAATGCGAATTATTATCAGTAAAATGCGCAATCAAATTTAATAACATGTGCTGGAGAATCCAATGTCAAAGTCCGAAGTTTCAACGCCGCTGCGCCGCCATCGACTGTCTTTTGCCATAGCTATGCTCCCGGTGTCGTTTCTGGCTGTTGGCTCGGCGTCCGCTTTGGCACAGGAGCAGGCTGATGCGCCCACCCAGCTACCCGGCCTCAATGTTACCGCTGACTGGCTTGGTCCACCGACCGAAGAGTCCGAGAAGACCTATACAGGGGCCCGCACGGTGGTGGAGGAAGATCAGCTCCAGGCGACCGGAGCGCTGAATCTGAACGACGCCCTGCGCCCGGTTCCGGGGCTCACGGTGCTTGATGAAACTGGCACGGGCATCCTTCCCAACATCGGTGTGCGTGGTCTGAACCCGCTGCGCAGTGAACGGCTTCAGATTCTGCTGGACGGTTACCCGATTGCCATCGGCCCCTACAGCAACGTCGGCGTGTCGCTTTTCCCGGTTACACTTCCGAGCCTGGAAGTCGTGGATATTGTCCGGGGCGGCGCCTCCGTTCATTACGGCCCCAACAACGTGGGCGGCGTGGTGAATTTCGTCACCAAACCGATTCCGGCGGAAACATCTCAGACCCTTCGTGAGCGGGTGACCATTGCGGAAGAGACCGGCAATGTCTTTACCGATACCTATTACCGTGTTGGCGGCCGGGCGACCGACAAACTCGACCTGCAGTTCCAGGCCAACGTCCAGCGCGGCGACGGATTTCGCGATCACTCCGATACCGAAGTGGATAACCTGATCCTGGACGCCCGCTATTACCTGAACGACCAGCATGAACTGGCCACCCAGCTGCAATACTATCGCGTCGAGGCCGAACTGCCCGGTGCCCTGACACCGCAAGCCTATGAAGAGGATCGCACCCAGAGCCAGCGCCCACATGACGGATACGAAGCGGACATGAGCCGCGCGACCTTCACCTGGACATACACGCCGGCCGATAACGTGGAATTCCAGTGGCGCAACTTTGTGCACGATGCCGACCGCACCTTCTACTTCGGCCAAAACCTCAGCGGCACCGGCCACTGGGCGGACCCGGGGCTGGATTCCACCCATGTCGCGGATTCACCACGATTGTTCACCGTATTGGGCACGGAGCCACGGCTTGCTATGCGCCACGGCCGCCACGACATTACCGTGGGTGCACGATTTGTCAGCGAGGATGTGGAGTTCGACGTTAATCGCCTGGAATTTTCCTCCGGTAACCGTTCCGTGGCGCGCGACTGGCACCTGGACACCCGGGCCATGGCATTTTACATCAGTGATACTGTGTCGTTCCTGGATGACCGCCTGACGGTGACACCGGGCCTGCGCTATGAAGATGTCGACATGGACTTCCGTGACAACCTGACTGGCAACACCGAGGAAAACAACGCTGATGAGCTGTTGCCGGGCCTGACCGTAGGCTATCAGGCGTCTGATGACCTGTTTGTCTTTGCCAACAGCCAGCGCTCTCTGGTGCCGGTACAGATTGCCCAGACCACCCGTGACGGCGCAGTTGCCAATGAAACAGCGTGGAACCACGAGCTGGGCGCACGCCTGCAGGTCACCCCCGAGCTGCTGTCTTCAGCGACCTTGTTCCGCATCGATTATGAGGATCAGATCCAATTTAACAGCTCGACCAGTCGTTTCGAGAACCTGGGAGAAACCCGCCACCAGGGGGTCGAATTGTCGAACCGCTGGGCCCTCAACAGTCAGTGGGAACTGGGCCTTGGCTATACCTTCCTCGACACCGAGCAGTTGACCGGTGACAACGAGGGCAACGAACTTCCCAACGCACCGACCCATAAAGTCAGTGCGGAGGCGCTGTACAGTTACCAGGCCTGGGACGCCAGCCTGAACTGGGTTTACGTCAGCGAAAGCTACAGCGATGCGGACAACACCGAAGAAGAAACCAGCAATGGCAGTGCCGGTGAGTTGCCGGACTACCATCTGGTCACAACCAGAGTCGGTCGCGATTTTGCGGTTGGCGGTGATCGTGTGCTGAACCTGGGCCTGGCCGTCAACAACCTGCTGGATGAGGATTACTACTTCCGGGGCGTGGACGTCAGCCCGGTCGGCCGTGTGCCCCAGCCGGGCCGAAGCTTTATTCTTGAGGCACAGCTCGACTTCTGATGGCCTGCTTACGGAACCGGATCGCAAAGATCCTGCTCGTTGTGTTGCTATCGCCTGCGTCAGGATGGGCGCAGGGTGAGAATATCCGGTTGACGGATGACCGCGGGGAAACCCTGCGGTTGTCCGCACCGGCGGTCCGGCCCGCTGCGATTTCGACCTTTGGGGCGGATGTCGCATTGGCGCTGGATACACCGCCGGTTGCGGTCACCGACTACGGGCTTCAGGGCGTGCCCGATTACCTGGCCTCACTGTTAGACGGGGTGACGGGGCTCGGCCCCCGACATCAGCCCAACCTGGAGGTACTGTCGTCGGTCCGGCCGGATCTTGTCATCGCCATTCGCCGTTATACCGAAAAAGACGGTGACCAGATCGAAGCCATCGCCCCGATGCTGGCCCTGGACCTGATCACGATCCAGGACAGCCTGCGGGGTGTTGAGTTGGCGGGGCAGGCACTGGGTGCACCGGCGAAAGCCAGCGCACTCAACACCCGCTTTCGTGATCGCGTTCAATTACTCGCGGACCGCAACAAACCAAAGCCTGCCGAGACGGTGGCGCTGCTGACCAGCGGTAGTGAAACCCCCTTCGTTTATTACGACCATTTTCTGCCAACGGCGTTGCTGGAACGTCTGGGCTTCGACAATGTCGGTGGCCAGACGCCGAATCCGGACAGTGGCATCCCACTAGGCTACCGGATCAGTCTCGAATCCTTGCTGGAGCTGAATCCGGACACCATTCTGCTGTTGCCCACCAGCCGACAGCGCGCGTTCACGATGAACCCCATCTGGCCTTATCTCAAAGCCGTGCGTACTGACCAGGTTTACGAAGTGCCGCATTACTGGAAAGAAGGTGCCGGTCCGATTGCCCGGGAGCGTATCCTGGACGACATACAGCGACTGCTGCTGACGTCGGAACCCGACAAATGACGGGTGACGATTCAGCCATACGCCCGATGGGCCTCTATGGAGCAACGGTATTTCTCCTCGTGCTGTTGTTCTTCGTTGGCCTGATGGCGGGCTCCCGATGGGTGTCACCGACCTCGTTGCTGTCAGCCATCGACGGCAGCAGCGACTTGCTGACGCGCATCACCGTGCTGGAACTGCGGCTGCCGCGCAACCTGCTCGGTATCCTTGGTGGGGCGGCCCTCGGGGTTGCGGGTGCTGTCATGCAGGGCGTTACCCGGAATTCGCTGGCATCCCCCGGCCTCACCGGCGTGATTGCTTCTGCTGCCCTGGCGGTGGTGTCGCTTCGAACCCTGAGTTCGCCGGGCGCAATGTGGCTGCCGCTGATGGCTCTTGCCGGGGGGCTGCTCGGTGGTGCTCTGACGTTTGCTATCGCTGGCCGCCGTCAGCTTCAGCCCGAGCGTGTGGTACTCGCCGGCATCGCCGTCACGTCGCTGGCCACGGCACTGACCACGGGCCTTTTACTGGTTTCCGGGGCGGAGGCGGCGGAATTGTATTACTGGCTGGCGGGTAGCCTGATGGGGCGGGGCTGGCTTCAGCTTCAGATGGTGCTGCCTTGGCTGCTGCTTCCGCTCGGTGCCCTGATTGTGATGCAGAGACCCTTCCGCTTACTGCAACTTGATGATGATCTGGCGCTGGCCATGGGGTTGTCGGTCGGCCGCTGGCGACTGATATTTTTGCTGCTGGCCTTATTGCTGGCCGCCGCACTGGTCGCCTTCACCGGCCCGATCGTGTTTATTGGACTGGTGGCGCCGCACATTGCCAGGCGGCTGGCCGGCAACCAGATCCAGCACTGGCTGCCCCTGAGCGCTCTGTTTGGAGGGTTGTTGTTGCTGGCAGCGGATATCCTGGCTCGGCAACTGGCCTTTCCCCAGGAACTACCCGTCGGTATGCTGACGGCCCTTATTGGGGCCCCCTGGCTGATCTATCTGCTTAACTCGCGAACCTCACCCCGGAGCGCATAACGTGACCCATCCGGCTACGACAACGCCTCGGGCAGACCGCCGTGGAATGCAGATTCCAGGCGCCGGCCCCGTTGCCCGACTGCTTCTGGCGGGCGGTCTCAGTCTGGTTGTTGTCATCGTCGCAGGCGTCCAGCTGGGGGCGGTGGACCTGACGTGGTCCCAGGTGTGGGCCGGGCTGACCGGTGACAGCACTCAACACGTGCAGCGAGTGGTCTTCGAATTACGGTTGCCCCGCACCCTGACTGGCGCCCTGATTGGTATTCACTTTGCCCTGTCAGGGTGGCTGTTACAGTTGCTTAGCCGCAATCCGTTGGCAGAAGCCGGCATTCTCGGCATCTCCGCCGGCGCTAGCCTGGTGGCGGTCGTCGCTTTTATTATCGGAGACTGGTTGGTGTCCAGTGCCGATCCTTACAACAATACGTCGTTTGCCCTTCAATATTTGCCCCTGTTTGCCATGGCAGGCGGGCTGGTAACGGCGCTTGCCGTGTACTTCCTGGGCATGCGGCATGGCCAGCTGTCGCCGGTCAAAATGACGCTGACCGGTGCGGTCATTGCCGGTATGTTGCATGCACTGACCACCGGTGCACTGGCGTTCTGGGGCCACGCCCATACTGAACTGGTGGCCCAGTGGCTGGCCGGCTCACTGTACGGCGCCGAATGGCAGCACCTCCGCATGTTGCTGCCATGGACGCTTATTGGTCTGGTCGGTGTCGGCGTGCTAGTGCGTCCCCTGGAAGTCATGCAGCTTGACGATCAACACGTTCGCACTCTGGGCCTGGGCCTGAACCGCTGGCGCGCCTTTGCGCTGCTGATTGCCACCTTGCTGGCGGCCAGTGCCGTGGGAGTGGTGGGGCCGGTTGGCTTCATTGGTTTGCTGATTCCGCACATCAGCCGACGACTGGCGGGGGCCAATCTTCCAGCCCAGTTGGTGTTGTGTGTACTATTGGGAGCGGTGCTGGCGGTGTTGGCGGATTTACTCGGTCGAACGCTGTTTACGCCCTACGAAGTGCCCGTGGGGGTGGTTTCCGCCGTCCTTGGTGTACCGTTCTTTCTTTATCTGTTATCGCGTCAACCCTGAGGCCGGGATTCTCCATGTTACGAACCGAGCAGCTCTCTCTTGCCTATGGCTCCAAGCCGGTCGTGGACAACGTCTCGCTGGCCATTCCCGAGGGTGGGATTACCTGCCTGCTGGGTCCCAACGGTTCTGGTAAAAGTACCTTGCTGAAAAGCTTCGCGGGCCTGCTGCCGGCCCGGACCGGTCAGGTCTACCTGGACGACCAGCCGGTTGACCAATGGCACCGGGGCAAACTGGCCCTCAGGCTCGCCATGCTGCCCCAGAAACCGATCGTTCCCGATGGCATTCTGGTTCAGGATCTGGTGGCGCTGGGTCGTTTCCCACACCGCAAATGGTGGCAACGCAACCTCACCACCGACGACGATGCAACCCTCGATGCCATGGCAATGACGGGGGTCTCGGATTTGGCGGAACGACCGGTGGAAGCACTGTCCGGCGGGCAACAGCAACGGGTATGGATCGCCATGGCGCTGGCCCAAGAAACCGATATTCTGTTGCTGGACGAACCCACCACGTTTCTGGACTGGGGCTACCAGCTGGAAGTACTGGAATTGCTGTCCAAGCTGAATCGTGAGCACGGACTGACGGTGGTGATGTCATTGCACGACCTGAATCAGGCCGCACAATTTGCCGACCGGATTGCGGTTCTGGCGGACGGCCGGCTCGACACCATCGGCAGCCCCGGAGAGGTTATTACCGAGCCCCTGATCAACCGGGTCTTTCGGGTGCATACACACGTCTCAACGGGGCGGGACGGCCGACCATTCTGTTCCGGATTTGCCGAGTCTTTCCGGGACAGCCCGACACCGAACCATCACGGTCTGATCCCCGGAACGGCTGAGCATCAGACCACTTAATCCCGCTGCCACCTCGAGACCAGATTGTCGGCAAAATTTACGCTCCACACCGCTCCATCATGGCCAGCGGCAACCGCCATCGCCATGTGGCCGGGGTTTTTGGGTGGCGTTCCGAATGCGATGAGATAGTCGTCCTGAGCCGTGAATTTCTGGATCCGAACTCGACAATCTGGGCAGAGCAAAGGACTGGTTCTCTGCCAGTCCTCTGACGCTTTTTTATGACAGGCGGCTTCCAGTTTGCCTCCCTCGTCAGCATGCCCATACCTCCGTCATCGATAGCTTGCGTCCGAAGGAGCGAGACTAGGTTTCTGGTCCATCTTCTCTGAGACCTTCTCGATGTTTCCAACCTGTCGATCTCTACCGCACCTGCTGCAACTTGTATTTCGTCAGATCAATCGCTTTCTGGCAGTGAGTGAAATCCTTGTATCCGACATTGTCTTGACTCTGTAGTTAAGTACGGAAGTAAGCTTATCTAGTCGAACGAAAGCAGTGAAGGTATAAGCGTTATGTCGAAATCAGGAGTCGCCATGAAAAACCCTAAGACCCTTTTGCGAATGAGTGTTATTGGAACTGTCATAGTGGCGCTGTGCTGTTTCACGCCGGTTCTGGTGATTTTATTTGGGGCCGTCGGTCTGGCTGCGCTCACCGGATACCTGGATTACGTGCTGTTGCCCACGCTCGCCGTTTTTATTGGCATGACTTGTTATGCCCTTTGGCTCAAAAAGAAATACGACGCCTGCTGCAACAGTTCATCCGTTAAGGAGTGATGTTAATGAGTAATGACGATCTGCACATTGCCGTGATTGGCAGTGGCGGCAGCGCCATGGCCGCCGCTTTGAAATCGGCGGAACGCGGAGCCCGGGTGACGCTGATCGAACGCGGCACCCTTGGTGGCACCTGCGTCAATATCGGCTGTGTGCCCTCGAAGATCATGATCCGCGCCGCTCACGTGGCCCATCTGCGCCGCCGCAGTCCGTTCGACGAGGGCATTGCGGCAGTCGAGCCGACCATTGACCGGCCCCGGTTGCTGGCCCAGCAACAGGCCCGGGTCGATGAGCTTCG
>OJBO01000367.1_pt1 | contig 27279 bp, 19 predicted proteins | sample 1590461 | NCBI WGS metagenome assembly OJBO01 (sample SAMN05416836, study PRJEB24817) | seawater metagenome | isolation source: Sea water | place: Canada:Atlantic | collected 2013-07 | reverse complement strand
CCGTGCATTTCGCGGTTAGCAATGACGACAGCGTGACGATCCCGCAGGAAGGTGCGGCGGATTTCACCCTGCGCGATGTGTTCGACGTGCCGGACCTGAGCACCACAAATGACGACATCGTCAACGGCACCTATCTGCCGCTGGACAATGTGCGACCGCTGGCCCCCTTCACTGCGCAGCGCGTCGATTACTCGCTGGCACGGCTGACGCATTACACCGCGACCGATCCCGAACATTTTCAAAGCCACGTGCTGTTCACCAACTACCAGTTCTACGTCACTGAGTTCGAGGAATACGCCCGCGCCATGCTGCGTGACCCCGATAGCGGCTACACGTCCTTCGTCTCTACCGGTAATGTCGAGATTTCGGACGGCGACGCGCCGCTGCCTGCGTCGGTCAAGACTCCACAGATGCCGACCTACCACCTGAAGCGCGCGAACGGGTCCGGGATCACGCTGGTTAACATCGGCGTCGGCCCGTCCAACGCGAAAACCGCGACCGACCACATCGCCGTACTGCGACCCCATGCGTGGCTGATGGTCGGCCACTGTGCCGGTTTGCGGAACACACAGGCGCTTGGGGATTTCGTGCTGGCGCATGGCTATCTGCGCGAGGACCACGTGCTGGACGACGATCTGCCGGTCTGGGTTCCGATCCCCGCGCTGGCCGAGATCCAGATCGCGCTGGAGGACGCCGTTGAACAGGTCACCCAGCTTGAAGGCTACGAGTTGAAGCGGATCATGCGCACGGGCACTGTCGCCACCATCGACAACCGCAACTGGGAACTGCGCGATCAATCCGGTCCGGTGCAGCGGCTCAGCCAGTCGCGCGCCGTGGCGCTGGATATGGAAAGCGCCACGATTGCGGCCAACGGCTACCGGTTCCGGGTGCCCTACGGCACGCTTCTATGCGTCTCGGACAAACCGTTGCATGGTGAATTGAAACTGCCCGGTATGGCGTCAGATTTCTATAAAACGCAGGTCGCACGGCACTTGATGATCGGTATTCGCGCTATGGAACAGCTGCGCGATATGCCGCTAGAGCGGTTGCACAGCCGAAAATTGCGCTCGTTTGACGAAACTGCCTTTCTCTAAAGGCCGAAATCGGCTGAAAATAGCATGTTTTCGCGGTTTCTTGCGACCTATTCGTTGTGTTCAACCACAACATACCGTTACATTCTGCGCGTGAGGCCCTAATCCGGGCGGACGAAGGAGAAAAACAAGATGGCAACTAAACCAATGACAAAAACCCAGCTCGTCGCGGCTTTGGCTGAGGAAATGGGCGAAGACAAGAAAACAGCAAGCGCGGCACTGGACGCGGTTTGCGCGTTGATCACGAAAGAGGTTTCCGGCGGTGGCGCTGTGACCCTTCCCGGCATTGGCAAAATCTACTGCCGCGAACGTCCCGAGCGTATGGTGCGTAACCCTGCCACCGGCGAACAGTTCAAGAAAGACGCGGACAAGGTTGTTAAGATGACCATCGCGAAAGCGCTGAAAGACAGCGTTAACGAATAAGACTGATTACAGTCTGTTCTGACAAAGGGTCGCCCACGGGCGGCCCTTTGCGTTTGGCGCAGGTCTGTGTTGCGCCGAATGCGCTTGCTCCTGTCGGGCAACTACGGAAGTCTCCGCCCACTGGAAAACCTGAAAGGCCCCCTCATGGATATACGTGCAATTCTCATGGGGCTGGCCTTCGCCGTAATGTGGTCCTCTGCCTTTACGTCGGCGCGGATTATCGTCGCGGATGCGTCCCCCTTGATGGCTTTGTCGGCGCGGTATCTGATCTCTGGCCTGATCGGCGTGGGGGTCGCGCTGGCGCTTGGGCAGACGTGGCGGCTGACGCGCGCGCAATGGCGGGCAACGATCATTTTCGGCGTGCTGCAAAACGCGGTCTATCTGGGGATGAACTTTGTCGCGATGCAGACCGTACAGGCGTCACTGGCGGCGATCATCGCCTCGACCATGCCGCTTCTCGTCGGTCTGGCAACATGGCTGTTTCTGGGGGAAAAGCTCAAGCCGTTGGGCATTGCAGGGCTGATCGCCGGTGTGATCGGGGTGGCCATCATTATGGGGGCACGGATCAGCGGTGGCGTCGATCTGACGGGGCTGCTGCTATGCGGCGTCGGTGTGGTCGCGCTATCTGCGGCGACCCTGCTGGTGCGCGGTGCGACCTCTGGCGGGAACTTCCTGATGGTGGTGGGCTTGCAGATGCTTGTCGGCTGCGTGGCGCTGTCGATTGCGACCTTGCTGTTCGAGACGCCGCACATCAGCCCAAGCTGGCCGCTGGCGCTGGCGTTCCTTTATACCTGTCTGGTGCCGGGGCTGCTGGCGACGGTGGTCTGGTTCTGGCTGGTCAACCGTATCGGAGCCACCCGCGCCGCGACCTTCCATTTCCTCAACCCGTTTTTCGGGGTGGCGATTGCTTGGCTGTTGCTGGGCGAACCGCTGGGGGTTCAGGATATCATCGGCGTCGCCGTGATTGCCTTGGGTATTCTTGCAGTTCAGGTCTCGCGGCAGCGCCGCGCCTGACCTGCAAGCCAAGGGGTTGGGCGACAGGCGGGCGGTCACAGATCGGTGCGCCGCTGCATTACCCCTTTGAAAAACCCGCGCAGGCCCCATTTAATGTATCAAACCGCAAAGGAGCCTCGCATGCCGACCTATGAAAAGACCGACGCCGCCATTAACGCTCTGTCCCCCGAAGAATTCCGTGTCACCCAGCAGGACGGCACCGAACGTCCCGGCACGGGCAAACTGCTCGATAACAAAGAGCCAGGCATCTACGTAGACATCGTCTCTGGCGAGCCGCTGTTCGCGTCCTCGGACAAATACGAATCCGGCTGCGGCTGGCCGAGCTTTACCAAACCCATCGAACCGGCCCATGTCGCCGAATTGCGCGACGCGTCCCTTGGAATAGTGCGCACCGAAGTGCGCAGCGCCCATGGGGACAGCCATCTGGGCCACGTCTTCCCCGACGGTCCCGCGGATCGTGGCGGGCTGCGCTACTGCATCAATTCCGCCTCGTTGCGCTTTATTCATCGTGACGACATGCAAGACGCAGGCTATGGCGATTATATCAACCAAGTGGAGGATGTAGCATGAGCGAACAACGCGCAGTACTGGCCGGAGGATGCTTTTGGGGCATGCAGGACCTGATCCGCAAACGCGAGGGGGTTCTATCGACCCGCGTGGGCTATTCGGGCGGCGATGTACCCAATGCCACCTACCGCGACCACGGCACCCATGCCGAGGCGATCGAGGTGATGTTTAACGACGACGTGATCAGCTATCGTGATCTGCTGGAGCTGTTTTTCCAGATCCACGACCCGACAACGCTGAACCGTCAGGGCAATGACCGCGGGCTGAGCTATCGTTCGGCGATCTACTATGTCGACGAAGACCAGAAAGCCACGGCGCTGGACACGATTGCCGATGTAGAGGCATCGGGCATCTGGCCAGGCAAAGTCGTGACAGAGGTAGAACCCGTCAGCGATTTCTGGGAAGCAGAGCCCGAGCATCAAGATTATCTGGAGCGTATTCCAAACGGTTATACCTGCCACTTCCCGCGCCCCGATTGGGTCCTGCCCAAACACGCGGCAGCAGAATAAACGCAAAACGGCGCAGCCCCTCGGGTTTGCGCCGTTTTCTTTTGTGCAGCGTCAGGCCGATGCGACCCTTGGCCTGCCTGTCGCCTCGACCGTCAGCAGCGCTTCGATAAAGACCTTGCGGCTTTCGACCTCTGCGTGGCGGATGTCGCGTTGCACGTCGATCTGCACATCGACCACCCCCGCCGCCCGCGCCGCCGCCTCTGCCTTGTCGCGCAAGGTTGCCTCAAGCGTGCCCAGCGCGTCAGTCTGATCGGTGAAATCCAGTGGCCCGTCGGCCAGATACACCCTGAACCGCCCCTCTGCGGGCGATGTCACCGTGCCGCTTTCGCGCATGGTCACCCGCCCCACCACCGCACCGATGGCATTGGCCACTGCGGCGTGTTCGGGCAGGATCATTCGCGTACCCAGCCGTTCCCCCACCGCCGGATAATAGGCCGCGGCAGAGGCCCCCAGCCCGATTACCGGCACGTTCAACGCCGCCTCGATCCGCACAAGCCCCGCGTGACCGCGCAACCCGCGCTGCAACAGCTCATGGCGTGCCAGCGTTTCGGGTTCTGCATCAAAGGCAGGGTCTTCTTCGGCAAGCGCCGCCTCTAGCAACGCCAGGCTGGTCTGTTCGGTCAATTGGTCCACGATCATCTGCGCCATAACGGCAGGATCAGGTGCCAACATCTGCCCCGCCCCTGTACGCCGCCGCCCGAACAGCCGCAGCGCCTTTTGTGCGGCCTTTGCGTCCCACGCATCCACGCGGCCCAGCGCATGGCTCGCATCCGAAGGGGTGACGCCAGCAAGCTGGACCAGCCCGCGTTCGACCAGCCGTTGAAGAGCACCGGTTTCGATCCGCGCGCGCACGATATCCGCCATCGGGTGCAGCCCGTCACCGATACGGTCCAGCAGCGTTTGTTCACGCGCCGAGATGCCTTCGCGCGGTTGACCTGCCACGGCACTCACAAAGCGCCCGTCATATTCGCCGGGGGTGGTGCTGCGCAGCTGCGCATCAAGCGCGGTATGGACGACCTCTGGTGCCTCCGCCGCGATGAGCGCAATGGGCAAGATACGCTTGGGCCCCAGCGTCACGCCGCCCTGCAAGCCTTCGGTCAGGAAATGCACCTCGCTGTCGCCCCCCAGACCGGTGGTACGCATGGCAACGGCCTCTACCATCGTGCGGTAGCTGCCGACGCGAGCCCCTGCGGGGTCGATCGCGGGCCGGCCATCGCGTAACAGGGCTACATCCGTGGTGGTGCCGCCAATATCACTGACCAACGCATGTGCCGCGCCGGTCATCCACCGCGCGCCGACAATCGAGGCCGCAGGCCCGCTGAGGATCGTTTCAATCGGTCGCGCACGCGCTTGTGCCGCAGAGATCAGCGCCCCATCGCCGCGCACAACCATCAACGGGGCCGTCACACCGATGTCAGTCAGCACATCCTCGGCGCGGCCAATCAACCTGTCTATCATCCCGATGAGCCGCGCATTCAGCACCGCCGTTAGCGCCCGTTTCGGCCCGTTGAGCTTGGCCGACAGTTGATGCGAGGCCGACACAGGCCGGCCCGTCACCTGCGCCACCAACGCAGCAACCCGCTGTTCGTGAATAGGGTTGCGCGTGGCAAACTGGCTGGCGACCGCGAACCCGCTGACCTGCGATTTTTGCGCGGTCAGAAACGCGACCAGCGCGTCTTCATCCAGCGGGGAAAGCTCTGCGCCTGCGTGGTCATGTCCGCCGCCCAAGATCAGATAGGGGTCACCGTTCAGCGCCTCTGCCAGTCCGTGCGCCTGAAGGTCACGTTCTTTGAAACCGACATAGATCAGCGCCACGCGCCCGCCCTGCCCTTCGACCAATGCATTAGTTGCCAGCGTGGTGGACAGCGACGCCATCGCCACCTGACCCGCTGAAACATCAGCAGCCTCCAACACGTGGCGCACGGCTTGCCCCACACCGATGGCCAGATCGCCGCGGGTGGTCAGCGCCTTGGCCGAAGCGATCACCGTGGTTTCATCCCGGATCAGTACCGCATCCGTATAGGTGCCGCCCGTATCCACCCCAAGCAAAAGCGCCATTCAATTATCCTTGCACCGTTTTCCTAGGGTTTACCTGTTCCCGCGCAGCGGTCCAGCCCTGTCTAGCCGTGGTTTTCGCCAAGACGCGCCACAGCCCATTGTGCAGCATCAACAACTGTGGCGTCAGGATCGTCCAGCAGACCCTGTGCCACAGGGACCAGCCGCGCCTGACCGGAGTTGCCGATGGCGTAAAGCACGTTGCGCATGAACCGGTTGCGCCCGATCCGCTTGATCGGCGACCCACTGAACCGCAGCCGGAACGCGGCATCATCCAGCGTCGCCAGCTCTGCCAGATCAGGGGCACCGACACCGCCGTGATAGCGCAGATCGCTCGCCGCGACGGCGAACTTGTTCCACGGGCAGGCGGCAAGGCAATCGTCACAGCCGTAAATGCGGTTGCCCATCTTGCTGCGCAGCTCAAGGTCGACCGGCCCGTTGTGCTCAATCGTTAGATAGGAAATGCAGCGCCGCGCATCCAGTTGATAGGGCGCGGGGAACGCATTGGTGGGGCACGCCGTGAGGCATGACCGGCACGACCCGCAGTGATCCACCTCTGCCGTGTCGGGGGCGAAATCCAATGTGGTGAAGATCGCGCCAAGAAAGGCCCAGTTCCCCCAGTCGCGGCTAAGCAGATTCGTGTGCTTGCCCTGCCAGCCCAGCCCCGCCGCCTGTCCCAACGCCTTTTCCGGCACGGGGGCTGTATCGACAAAGACTTTCACCTCGCACGGTTCTTGCGCCACCAGCCAGCGCGCCACCCGCTTGAGCCGTTTCTTTACGATATCGTGGTAGTCGCGCCCCTGCGCATAGACCGACACGCCCGCCTTGTCGGGGTGGTTCAGCACCTCGGTCGGGTCGTATTCGGGGGTGTAGCTTTCGGCCAGCATGATCACCGACCGCGCTTCGGGCCAAAGCGCTGCGGGGTTGCCCCGCCAAGCCATGCGGTCGGCCATCCATGACATCTGCCCGTGGTACCCTGCCTCGACAAAGGCCTGCAGCCGTTCGGGCACCTCGGGCACTGCATCGGGTCGGCAGATACGGCACGAGACAAAGCCCTCGTCCAGCGCCTGCGCCACCAACCGGCCCCGCAGGGCGTCCGTATCAACCGCCGGCGTCACAGACATCCGGCACGGCGTGGATCAGAAATCAAGGTCATTGTAATGCTTCGGCGGTGGGAAGCCCGGCACCTGATCGGCCAGCAACGACCGGAAGGCCGGGCGGGATTTGATCTTGGCGTACCAGTCCTTGACCACGTCCGACCGGTTCCAGTCCACATCCGAAATATAATCAAGCGAGGACAGATGTGCCGCCGCTGCAAAATCGGCCAGCGTCATCACGTCACCCGCCAGCCAGCGCCGGTGGTCCAGCAGCCACGCCATATAATCGATGTGGTATTTGATCGCCTTGGCCCCGTCCTTGACGTTGCGGCTGTCAGGAAACCCCTGCTTCATCACCTTTTTATTCACCCGTTCGTACAGCAGCTTTGAGGTGACTTCGTCGTGGAACTTGTCATCGAACCAGCTGACCAGACGGCGGACTTCGAGCCGCTGAATCGGATCACTGGGCATCAGCGACGGTTCGGGGCGGGTTTCTTCGATGTATTCACAGATCGCAGCGCTTTCGGACATGATGATACCATCAAGTTGTAAGACGGGCACCTTGCCCGCCGGATTGCGACGCATGAAATCTGGGTCTTGCTCCCAATACCGCTCTTCGACGCGTTCTACCTCGATCTTCTTCTCGGCGAGGCTCAGCCGGACTTTGCGGCAGAACGGCGACAGCGGGACGTGAAACAGGCGGGCCATAAAGGGGTTCCGGTACTAACAAACAAGGGTTTCATCCTCATGCCCGTCTTGGTTGGGTTTTTCAACTCTCGAAACAGGCTGCCCGCCCGTCCTTGCTGATTGTCGCCGCACCATCACGGATTTGGGCACTGCGCTTGCGCACCGACGCCGACGGGCGTGTAGCAGAGCGGGTTTTGGGCGAGGGCAGGATCGCGGCCAGCCGTGCGGCTTGTGTCGCCGTCAGCTTGGCGGGAATCACTCCGAAATAATGCTGCGCTGCTGCATCGATACCAAAGATGCCTTCGTCAAACTCGGCGACGTTCAGATAGACCTCGATGATCCGTCGTTTGGTCCAGACGGTTTCGACCAGCGGTGTGATGCCGGCCTCAAGCGCTTTGCGCAGCCAGGTGCGCCCGTGCCACAGATAGACATTCTTGACCGTCTGCTGCGAGAGGGTAGAAGCGCCACGGTTCGACCCTTCTGCAATAGCGCGCTTGATCGCAGCCAGATCAAAGCCCCAATGATTGCAGAAATTCGCGTCTTCTGCCGCCACCACAGACCGTGCCATGACAGGGGCAACTTCTTCCAGGGCGACCCATTGCTGATCGACGCCCCCCAACCTGCGGCCTTCGCTAAACATATAGGGCGTGGTTGGCGGGTTGAGCACCGCAAACAGCAGCACCATTGCGACCAACAGGCCAAGCACGGTTAGCACCAGCTTGAACGTGCCCCTGACGACGCGCCGCTTCAATGACCGCAGCTGCGCCGCGGGTGACGGCGGCTTGGCCTTGGTCTTGCTTTTGGATTTCGAAGATGCGCGTTTTGCCATAGTCATCAGCTATATCGCGCAACGCGCTTATTGTGAACGGGCACTGCGGGCGGAAATTCCTTTTGCCAGATAGGCTCCGATCAACGCCGATGCCTTGGGCGACGGGTGGGTGTTGTCGCTGGCAAAAAGGCTGGGATCGTTGCGGTCGATCACCATTTCGGAATCAAGAAACGTCACCCCCGGCGTCTGTGCAGCAAACCGCGCGATGCGGCGCTCCAGCAGCACCAGATCATCGCGGCAGCCTTCGAATGACCCTTTGCCGTTTCCAGCATAATATCCCATCCACATTACCTGCGCACCGCTGCTGCGCAAACGCGACAGGAAGGCCGGAACCTCTCCGCTGGCCGCATCCGCACCGATCAGCGTGTCGACCACCGGCGTGCAAGCCCCGCATTTGCAATCGTTGAACCCCAGATCATTGGCCCCGCCGTTCACCACAATCCAGTTCCAGCGCCCGCCGGGGTATTGGTCCTGAATGTCGAACCCCACAGCAGACAAAAGCGTGCTGTCATTGCTGAACTGCGCCCCCGGGACGGCCTTGCTGATCACATTACGGCCAAGGGCTATCGCCATCGCATCGGGGATCGCCTGATCGCTTGATCCGTTCCACGCCATCACGGAATCGCCAATCACCAGAATATCACCGCCGCCCTTGGGCGCGGCATCGGTACAGGCCGCAAGCGCGAGCCCCACCAGCAAAAGCGCCATCAGCCGGACGCGAGAGGAAACTGTTTTGATCATCCCGTAACTATAGGCCGCTTGGAGCCCCGGTAAAGCGTGGGCGATGTACAAAAGAAATCGGGCGCGAGGTTTCCCCCGCGCCCGATCTATCCGTTTTGCTTACTCCGCCGGTATTGCGTGCTCTTCGACGCTCAGCGGGGCGGGCAGATGGACCAACATCTCTTTGGGGCAAATCTGGACAAAGTTATCCTTTTCGATGTCCCAATGCTGCAGGATGTCTTCGGCCTTGCGGCTGCTGGTTTCCTGCAAGTGCCGCTCGATCAGACCCTTCAGCTGGTTTTCCCAATGCTCTACCGTGACCGGGCAGGTCACCAGTGTTTCACGGTTCAGCATTTTTTCGACCTTGCCATCAGGGTTGTACAGATAGGCCATACCGCCCGTCATCCCCGCGCCAAAGTTTGCGCCAATCTCGCCCAAGATCACGGCCACACCGCCGGTCATGTATTCGCACCCGTTGCTGCCGCAGCCTTCGATCACGACATGCGCGCCCGAGTTCCGCACACCGAAACGTTCACCGGCACGGCCTGCTGCAAACAAAAAGCCCTTGGTCGCGCCATAAAGCACGGTGTTGCCAATGATCGTGTTGTCAGAGGCGACGATGGTGCTTGCCATCGACGGACGCACGACGATGGTACCGCCCGACAGGCCCTTGCCGACATAGTCATTCGCATCACCCGACACTTCAAGCTTGAGCCCCGGTGCCGCGAAGGCCCCCAGCGACTGCCCCGCCGAACCGGTCAGCTTGACCGTCAGGTGATCGGGCTGCAGCTGGTTGTTCATGCCGAAGTTGCGGATGATGTGGCTCGAGACGCGGGTGCCCACGGTACGGTGCGTGTTCTGCACCGCATAGCTCAGCTGCATCTTCTCACCATCCTCAAGGAAGCGCGCGGCGTCGCGCACGATTTCAGAGTCCAGCGTGTCCAGCACAGCGTTGCGTGGCTTGTTGCGGTCATAGACAATCTCTGCCGCGCCATCGACGGTGATCAGCAGCGGGTTGAGATCCAGATCGTCGAGGTGCGCAGACCCACGGCTGACCTGTGCCAGCAAATCGGCACGGCCAATTACGTCATCCAGACTACGCGCCCCGATTGACGCCAGCAATTCGCGGACTTCGGTGGCGTAGAATGTGATGAGGTTCACGACCTTATCGGCGTTACCGGTGAACTTGCCACGCAACGCTTCATCTTGAGTACAGACGCCAACGGGACAGGTGTTCGACTGGCACTGACGCACCATGATACAGCCCATCGCGATCAGTGCGGCGGTGCCGATGCCGTATTCCTCGGCCCCCATCATCGCGGCCATAACGATGTCACGCCCTGTGCGCAAGCCGCCGTCGGTCCGCAGGGTCACGCGGTCACGCAGGTTGTTCATCGCCAGAACCTGATGCGCTTCGGTCAGGCCCATCTCCCACGGCAGACCCGCATATTTGATCGAGGTCGCAGGCGATGCGCCCGTGCCGCCATTGTGGCCCGAGATCAGAATGATATCCGCCTTGGCTTTCGCCACACCGGCCGCAATCGTGCCAACGCCCGAGGACGCCACCAGCTTCACGGTCACCTTACAGCGCGGGTTGATCTGCTTGAGGTCATAGATCAGCTGCGCAAGGTCTTCGATGGAATAGATATCGTGGTGCGGCGGGGGCGAGATCAGGGTCACGCCCTTGGTCGAATGGCGCAGACGGGCGATCAGGTCGGTGACCTTCATGCCCGGAAGCTGACCACCCTCGCCGGGCTTGGCCCCTTGAGCGACCTTGATTTCAAGCTCTTCACACTGGTTCAGGTATTCGGCAGTCACACCGAAACGGCCCGACGCCACCTGCTTGATCTTGGCCGAGGGGTTGTCGCCGTTCGCCTCGGGCACGAAGTGCGCCGGATCTTCGCCACCCTCGCCAGAATCGGACTTGGCCCCGATGCGGTTCATCGCGACGTTCAGGGTCTTATGTGCCTCGGGCGACAGCGCGCCAAGGGACATGCCCGGCGTCACGAAACGCTTGCGGATAGAGGTGATGGATTCGACCTCTTCGATAGGCACTGGGGCCCCCAGCGGCTTGATGTCCAGCAGGTCGCGCAGATGGATCGGCGGATTGCTTTGCATCTTGGCGCTATACTGCTTCCACATCTGGTAGGACGCTTTGTTGCAGGCCATTTGCAGCATGTGCATCGACGATGCTTCCCATGCGTGGGTCTCGCCGGATTTGCGCGCCTTGTAGAAGCCGCCGATGGGCATGACGACGCCATCACCCTGCCAACCACGGTCGTGGACCGCTTCGGCCTTGCGTTGGATACCGGTCACACCGATCCCGCTGATACGGCTGGTCATGCCGGGGAAGTATTCCGCGCACATCGCGCGGCTCAGCCCTACGGCTTCGAAGTTCAAGCCGCCACGGTAGGAGGACATGACGCTGATGCCCATCTTCGCCATGATTTTCAGCAGGCCCTGATCAATCGCCTCGCGGTAGCGGGCCATCGCGGTCGTCAGGTTCATGTCCAGCAGACCACGCCCGATACGATCCGCCAGTGAATCTTCGGCAAGGTAGGCGTTCACCACGGTGGCACCACAGCCGATCAGCACGGCAAAGTAATGCGGGTCCACACATTCGGCCGAGCGCACGTTGAGCGAGGTAAATGTCCGCAGGCCCTTGCGGGTCAGCTGGCTGTGCACGGCAGATGTCGCAAGGATCATCGGCATCGCCACGCGGGTCGCATCGCTGAACTGGTCGGTCAGCACGATGTGACCAGCACCGGAGCGCACGGCGTCTTCGGCCTCGTCCCGGATCCGGCGCAGGTTTTCGCTCAGGTTGTTGCCGCCTGGCTCGAAGGTACAGTCGATGGTGACAGAGTTCGCGTTGAATTCGGTCATCAACTGATCAAACTGCGCGTTCGCAAGAAACGGGCTGTCGAGCACAAGAATTTCTGTCTGCGCGCTGGATTCGTCCAGAACGTTTTTGAGGTTCCCGAACCGCGTTTTCAGGCTCATGACGCGGAATTCGCGCAAGCTATCGATGGGCGGGTTAGTCACTTGGCTAAAGTTCTGGCGGAAGAAGTGGCTGAGCGGGCGGTACTGGTTCGACAGAACTGCCGACGGCGTGTCGTCGCCCATAGAAGCCAAGGGTTCTTTCGCATCTTCGGCCATCGGGGCGAGGATTTGTTCAAGGTCTTCGATGGTGTAGCCTGCTGCCACCTGACGGCGGCGCAGTTCGTCGCCCGAAAACAGCGCCTTTTCCTCGACATCGCCAAGCGCTTTGTCCAGCTCGTTGATCTTGCCGACCCATTCACCAAAGGGGCGCGACGCGGCGAGCTTGTCCTTGATTTCGGTATCGCCGAACATTTTGCCTTCTTCGATATCGACCGCCAGCAGCTGACCGGGGCCAAGCGCGCCTTTGCGTACGACATTCGCCTCGTCCTGCGGCACCATGCCCGCTTCGGAGCCGGCGATCAGCATGCCGTCAGCGGTGACGACGAAACGCATCGGGCGCAGACCGTTGCGGTCTAGGCCGGCGCAAACCCAGCGGCCATCGGTCATGGCCAGCGCTGCGGGTCCATCCCAAGGCTCCATCACCGAGTTGCAATAGGAATACATGTCGCGCCATGCCTGCGGCAGCTCGACCGCCTGCTTGGACCAGCTTTCAGGCACCAGCATGGTTTTCGCCATCGGGGCTGAACGACCCGCGCGCACCAGCACCTCGAACACCGCATCCAGCGCGGCAGAGTCGGACGACCCGGCAGCAACGATCGGTTTGATGTCTTCGGCCATTTCGCCAAACGTGCCCGACGCCATGCGGATCTCGTGGCTTTTCATCCAATTGATGTTGCCCTTGAGCGTGTTGATCTCGCCGTTATGGGCCAGCATGCGGAAAGGCTGCGCCAACCACCATTGTGGGAAGGTGTTGGTGGAATAACGCTGGTGATAGATCGCAAAGGCGGACTCAAAGCGTTCGTCCATCAGGTCGGGGTAGAAGTTGGCAACATCCTGCGCCAGCATCATGCCCTTGTAGATGATCGACCGGCAGGACATCGACGCGATGTAGAGGGTCGGCACCTGAGCGGCCAGCGCGGCTTTCTCGATGCGACGACGGATGACATAAAGCTCGCGCTCGAATGTTTCCTCGTCCACGCCCTTGGCGTTCGAAATCAGGATCTGTTCGATCTCGGGACGGGTCGCATTGGCCTTGTCGCCCAAGACCGACGTATCCACAGGCACGTGGCGCCAGCCGTAGATATAGTAGCCCATGCGCAGCACTTCGGTTTCAACGATGGTCCGGCAGGTTTCCTGCGCGGCAAAGTTGGTGCGCGGCAAAAAGACCTGACCGACGGCGATCAATTCGCCTTCGCGGGGGCTGTGACCCGTGCGGCGCACCTGATCATAGAAAAAGTTGACGGGGATCTGCACGTGAATGCCTGCGCCGTCGCCGGTTTTACCGTCCGCATCAACAGCCCCGCGGTGCCAGATCGCCTTGAGCGCCTTGATGCCGTTTTCAACAACCGCACGGCTGCTGGAGCCATCGATGTTCACGACAAGGCCGACACCGCAGGATGAATGCTCTTCTTCTTCGGAATACAGACCGTTTTCTGCCATGAAAGCGCGTTTTGCTTCTTCGCGTGCTACCCAGGCGTCATCATACTTGGTCATTTGGAATCTCCTAAATCGGGCGCGCCTGAGGCGCGAAATATCAACTGAAAGGGGCGTTTATTCGGCGGCGATGGCCACGCTGGCCCCCATCTTTTCAAGGATCGCCTGCGCACAATCGCGCCCGTCCTTGATGGCCCAGACCACCAGTGACGCGCCGCGCACGATGTCACCCACGGCATAGACACCATCCAGATCGGTCGCGCCGGTGATATAGTCGGCCTTGATCGTGCCCCAGCGGTTCACCGGCAGCTCTGGCGTGTTCCACAGTTTGGGCAGGTCTTCGGGTTCAAAGCCAAGCGCCATGATCACCAGATCGGCCTCTTCGACGTAATCAGCACCCTCGATCACCTCGGGGGCCTGACGGCCAGAGACATCGGGCGCGCCAAGACGCATCTTTTGCACCATCACACCGGTGACCGGATCGCCGACGAACCCTTTGGGCGCGGATAGCCATTCGAATACCACGCCTTCTTCTTCGGCGTTTTGCACTTCGCGTTGCGAACCGGGCATGTTGGCGCGGTCACGGCGGTACAGACATTTCACCGACGTGGCCCCCTGACGGATCGAGGTCCGCACACAGTCCATCGCGGTATCACCGCCGCCAATGACGACAACCTTTTTGCCCTGCGCGTTAAACCGACCGGAGTCGAATTCCTCGACCGCGTCACCAAAGCTTTTGCGGTTGCTAATGGTCAGGAAATCAATCGCGCGTTCCAGACCCACACCGCCAACGCCGGGGGCCTGAATGTCACGGGTTTTATAAACGCCCGTCGCGATGATCACGGCGTCATGCTTGGCGCGGATATCGGCAAAGCTAATGTCGACACCCACATCGCAGTTCAGTTCAAAGTTAACGCCACCTTCGGCCAGCTGGTCGTTGCGGCGCATGACCACATCTTTTTCCAGCTTGAAACCGGGGATGCCGTAAGTCAGCAAACCACCCGCACGGTCATAGCGGTCATAGATCGTAACCTGCACACCCGCGCGGCGCAGCACGTCCGCAGCGGCCAGACCGCCAGGCCCTGCGCCGATGATACCGACGGATTCGGCACGTTCGGTCTTGGGTTTGATCGCCTGTACCCAGCCATTTTCCCACGCGGTATCGGTGATATATTTCTCAACCGAGCCGATGGTCACAGTGCCGTGGCCGGATTGTTCGATCACACAGTTGCCTTCGCACAGACGGTCCTGCGGGCAGATGCGGCCGCAGATTTCAGGGAAGGTGTTGGTGGCCTGGCTGATCTCGTAGGCTTCCTTCAGGCGCCCTTCGGCGGTCAGGCGCAGCCAGTCGGGGATGTTATTGTGCAGCGGGCAATGGGTCTGGCAATAGGGAACGCCACACTGGCTACAGCGGCTGGATTGCTCCTGCGCTTTCTCATCCGCGTATTCCGCATAAATCTCTTTAAAGTCTTCACGACGAAGATTCGGCATCCGTTTTTCGGGCATATCCCGGGAAACCGTTGTAAACTTGAGCATTGGCTGCTTTGCCATCTTGGATCTCTCCGCATGAAACACGTTGCTGCCCCCTCATACACAGGCTCTTGAAAGATATAAAGGCAGCACTACTGACCTATATACATATTATTTTCATTCGAACGCATTTATTAGGCGAATATAGCGCCGTTTTATGTCCGATTCGGACTCAACAACCCACTTCCCTTCTATCCCCCCAAAGTTGTAGCCCTATGGCACCCAGAACGCTTCAAAGGCCGGCCCCTTCATGACCCTGTTTCAATTACTGCTCGTCGCAATCATTCAGGGGCTGACAGAGTTCTTGCCCGTCTCGTCCTCGGGTCATCTGATTTTGCTGCCCACGCTCACCGGCGGACCCGATCAGGGGCTTGCCATTGATGTGGCGGTGCATGTCGGCACGCTTCTTGCGGTGGTTCTATATTTTCGCACCGAAGTCGCAGAGGCCACGATAGGACTTGGCCGCTTGCTACGCGGCAAGATGGACACCCCCGGCGCGCGGCTTGCGGCGCTTTTGATCATTGCAACGATTCCGGTTCTGGTGGTCGGGCTGGTGATCAAGCTGCTGGGAATCGACGAGATGCTCCGCTCTGTTGCGGTGATCGGCTGGACGATGCTGCTGTTCGGGATTGTACTGTATTGGGCCGACCACACAGGCCGCAGTGACCGCAACACCGAAGACTGGAACATGAGAGGTGCCGTCTGGATGGGGCTGGCGCAGGCTATTGCCCTGATCCCCGGCACCTCGCGGTCGGGCATCACGATCACCGCGGCACGCAAACTGGGCTATGACCGCGCCAGCGCCGCGACGCTGTCGATGCTGATGTCGATCCCCACGATCCTCGCCTCGGGTGCACTTTTGTCACTGGACGTGATCGGAGAGGCCGACGCGCAGCTTGCCCGTGACGCATCCATCGCCGCCGCCTTCGCCTTTGTCGCAGCCCTTGGCGCCTTGGTCTTGATGATGCGCCTGCTGCGGAGCGTGAATTTCACCCCTTATGTGATCTACCGCATTCTACTGGGGGCCGCGTTGCTGGTGTATGCCTACAGCTAAAGAAAAGGCCCCGCCGTTGCCGACAGGGCCTTTCTGTATTCCGAATGCTACTGGCTCAGGTCCGCAAGTTTTTTGCGGATTTCTTGATCTCGTCATACTGACCCGACGGACGGAAACGCCAAAGATACTCGGGCAGCACCGATCCCATAGACGCAGGGGTGATCCCCAGAGCGTCAAAGCCCCGCATGCCCTCGCCTACGACGTTATCATTCGCCAGATTCTTGATCTGATCGCGGGTCAACGTGTTGTTCTTGATCAAACCGAATGTGACCGACTGCAGCACATCCAAGCCAAAGGCGATCATCCGCGCCACGAACGTCGGCAATGCGATGACCATCCGACGGCGGTTCACCACGCCCAGCATACGCTGCATCAGGCCGCGAAAGCTCTCGACCTCGGGTCCGCCCAATTCGTAGATACCCGCTGGGGCCTTGCCCGTCACCGCCAGCTCTGCCGCATGGGCGACGTCATCGACATAAACCGGCTGGAACAATGTGTCCGCACCCACCGCAGGGATTGCAGGGCTGATCCGTGTCATACCGGCAAAACGGTTAAAGAAGTCATCCTCGGGCCCGAACACGATCGAGGGGCGCAGAATAACAGCATCGGGCATGTATTTCAGCACGCCGGCCTCTCCCATCGCCTTGGTCTGGGCATAGTCGCTATCGGCCTCGGCATTCGCACCGATGGCAGAGATCTGAACCAAGCGTTGCACCCCTTCGGCAGCAGACAGGCGCGCAATACGCTCAGCACCGTCAGCCTGAATCGCGTCAAAGGTGTTCTTGCCAGCCTCGGCCAGAATCCCAACGCAGTTCACCACCGCATCAGCGCCCCGCAACGCATCGCGCACAGATGCATCATCGCGGATGTTGCAAAAGACCGGTTCGACCTGCCCAACGGTGCCATAGGTACGCACGAACAACGCTTCGTTCGGGCGGCGCACCGCAACGCGTACACGCCATCCCGCCAATGCCATGCAGCGAACAATATACCGCCCCACAAACCCGGAACCGCCGTAAACCGTGACCAGCTTTGCCATGATGATACCCCTGACCAGAAAATCTAGGCTACAGATACATCCCCCCCCCTTGAGGAACAAGCAGCAATTCCGCCCCAAAGTGCCGCCCAAAGCCGATCTAGCGCAGCAAATCGCGCCCCCTGCTAATTATTTTATCTTCACTTCGTTTTGTTACTAGAATCCAATTGACACCCCCGCCCGACAGCAATAAACGCTCCCTCACAACCCCCCTGTGCCCAGGTGGCGGAATGGTAGACGCGCTAGCTTCAGGTGCTAGTACTGGCAACGGTGTGGAGGTTCGAGTCCTCTCCTGGGCACCACTTATCCCCGATAAGATGTTGGCTTAATACGAATTTTTCCAAGTTGGCGAAATCTAATCCACCCAACAATCCACCCCATGACGATACTTGACGCTTTTCTCTTAGAGAGTGGGTCCGTCCATACATGGACCTGTGTAATTATGATTCCGACAGCCATTAGCGGGCCGTAGTGGCAACAGGAAAGTCATGAAAAATGCCACGCACTGATGCATTTCATGCTTAGCTGATCAGCCCCAATGAGCAACATCACTTTACTAATTTCCCTGCGCCCCGCCAATCCGGTGTTGAAGGCGGGATGACCCTATCTTCTCGGCTACTGTAATATTTGCTAGATTGAGAATCGAGGCCTCGACGTGCGAGGATGAAATTAAACCGATCCGGCTTGCGCATGTCCGTCATCATATAAAATGGGGCATCAGAGCCGCTTGAACATTAAAGGCTCTGGTTCGGTTGCATGCTTGCTCACAGTGCTCGAGCAAGCATGGTGTCATTGGGCAGGTGAAGCTCCCAAAAATCCAGATGCGTCATTCGTGGGATTCTGCAAAAAGAGGTTCGCTGAGAAGGGGTGCCCGTGAATTCGGGGTTTTAGGAACTTAACGTTGACCAATCCGCTCGTTGGTCGTGATTTAGCTATAGGTTGAGCAGGTATGGATCACGTGTTTCTAAATCAAAGGAGAGGTACAGAGTGTTCTTGGTACTGAGAATAGACCCTAGCAGTACTTAGTAGGATATTCGATCATGTAGCATCTCCTTCCAGTTCTTTGCTATTTTAAATTTCCCAGCAAAGTGTTTTTTGAAAACGTCAGCACATTTCGAAAGATATATGTGATCAGCCTTAGTAACAACTTGACCTTTTCGGTCTCCGCTCGGTATACGCATTGCTTCTGGATCTGTATAAGCTTGCTTTCGAAAGGGATTTTTATCCTTGCCGTAAACACTATCCAGCTCATCCATTAGCGCTATTCGAAGCTTTTTCTCTGCGGCATGGTGCATGCTCCATTGTTCAATCGCAAAGGCCTGATCAACAATCGTTTGAGCGTCTTCTTCGCGATAGGCCCGCAGTTCACGAATTTTAGCGTTAAGAATGTGAATGTCGCCAGCCAAGTTTCCAACTTGGGCCGTCAAAAATCCAGTCAAATAACTCACCCAAAATCTCATCTGGACCACTTTAGTCGTAACCTATTTAGGCCAGTGGCCGAATCCTAGCGTTCCGTTTTATCCGCTCCTTGCTTGCCGAAGAGCGTTTTGTTTGAATTTAAGGCTACTTTCCCGTGTGGGTTCAAGATTTCATCGAACACTTTCTCTGTAAGCGGTGCGCCGATCCCACCTATTTAGCGTAATTCCATGGTAGCAGATCGTTGATCTGGCTTTGTTTGTGGCCTGCGACGATGGCAGTGAACGTATCGGCCAGATAGGCATGCGGATCGACACTGTTCAATTTGCAGGTCTCGATCAAGGAAGCGATGACGCCCCAGTTTGAGGCTCCGGCGTCGTGGCCAGCGAAGAGTGCGTTCTTGCGGTTCAGAGCGATGGGACGGATCGTGCGTTCCACTGCGTTACTGTCCATTTCGATGCGGCCGTCAGTCAGAAACAGGCACAGTCCATCCCAGTATTTTGCGATGTATTTGAGAGCTTCGCCCAAAGGGGCTTTGGCAGACAGCCGCGCGCGATTGGTCGTAAGCCAGGCTTCAAACGCGGCGATTAATGGCGCTGACCGGTCTTGCCTTGCCGCCAGTCGCGCCTCGGAGGTCAGGCCTCGGATATCCTTTTCGATCCGGTAGAGTGCAGCGATCTGTTTCAACCCGTCTTCGGCGATTGGGGCGGTGCCAGATTGTGCAACTTCGTGCAGTTTGCGGCGTGCGTGGGCCCAACAGTAGGCCAGCGCAACCCTATCATCGACACGTTTGAGCAGGCGATTGTATCCTGCATACCCGTCCACTTGGAGGATGCCGGAGAAGCTTTTCAAAATGTCATCCGCATATTGGCCAGAACGCCCTGGCGCATAGGTGAAGGCGACGCCCGGTGGGGCTGCACCGCCCCAAGGTCGATCATCGCGGGCCAGTGCCCAGAAGTAGCCAGTTTTGGTTTTGCGTCTACCCGGGTCGAGCACTGGTGCTCTTGTTTCATCCATGAAGAGTTTGGTTGAGCATTTGAGGTCAGCCATTAACGCATCGAAGACAGGGCGTAGCTCATAGGCCGCTTTGCCAACCCATCCCGCGAGGGTGGAGCGATCCAGATCGATCCCTTGGCGGCTGTAAATCTGTGCCTGGCGATACAGTGGCAGGTGATCCGCATATTTGCTGACAAGAACATGCGCCACCGTTGCCTCTGTCGGCATGCCGCCTGGGATCAGGCGCGCTGGTGCAGGCGCTTGCACCACACCATTGGTGCAGGATCGGCAAGCATACTTTGGGCGGCGGGTGACGATCACACGGAACTGGGCGGGGATGATGTCGAGGCGCTCAGACGTGTCCTCACCAATTACATGGCGCTCACCACCGCAGCCGCAGGTCATATTATCGGGCGCAATTACCTCTTCAATGCGGGGCAGATGCTTTGGCAGTGACCCACGATTGGTGTTGCGCGGTTTTGCCGAGCGCGATGCAGGCGGATCAAGCGCTTCGTCTTCAGCATGAACCATAGCCATCGAGGTTTCAATGTCTTCAAGTGACAGCTCAAATTGCTCGGGATCGGCCTTCTCAGACTTTGCGCCAAACAGCGCACGTTTGAAGTCAGATACCAGTTTCTCCAACTGATCAATACGATCCTGCTTGCGCAGATTGCGATCCTCTGAGGCGACAAGCAACGCCTTCAGGGCCTCAACATCATTAGGGAGATCAACTGGTTTTGACATGGGGAATGACTACCATTTCCTGCAGCTCAACACCTCTGCAAAAGACAGCCTGATTCACTCTGCCGCAGTCGGCGGACGCACTGATAAAGCCCTTACTTTGCGCCAGTCTAAACCCGAGAACAGTGCTTCAAACTGGGCATGGTTTAGCGACATCAGACCATCTTTGATAGCGGGCCACGTGAAGGTTTGTTCCTCCAATCTTTTGTAAGCCATGACCAAACCAGTGCCGTCCCAATACAGCAACTTCAGCCGATCTGCCCGCTTTGAGCGGAACACAAAAACTATCCCGGTGAACGGGTCCTTGCGCAACTCGTTTTTGACAAGCGCTGCCAGCCCATCATGACCCTTGCGCTTATGCAGTGCTCTGCATAACCGCAATTATGTGGCGACGGTTATTATGCGGAGTCGAGTATGCCGTTTCGTTGCTGATGCCATTTTTACTGTCGGTTAGACAGACCATGCACGCATATGCACTCCGCATAACTATGCTTTCTCGCGATGGTTTCACATCGTGAGGAGATAGAAGATGGATACCCAAAATCGTAATCGCTGGTTCCTGAATCCGGGACCAGTCTTGTCTTGGATCGATCAGTTCGCTGCCGAGCTTGCTGCTCAGAGATATTCGCCGCTGACCATCGATGGCTACAGGGCTTCGGCTCGCCATTTCGTGGTTTGGCTCGAAGGCGTTTGCATCTCGATCGACGAAGTTGATGACGGCGTTCTTCGTCGCTTCGCCTCCCACCAGTGCCGATGTCCCGGTGGGCGGCGATGGCAGCATGTTTCGCAAAAATACGCGCGCCGCGCCGGAAGGTTCGTTGTTTTCCTGCGACATGCGGGCGTCGCACCACCGGCGCTGAAGGCCGCGTCAGAGTATCCCCTGCTGGACGAGTATCAGCGCTGGTTGCGTGTGCATCGGGGATTGTCGGAACGGACGATCGCCCGCCATCACCGCATCCTCCACAAGCTGTTGCCGGAACTTGGCACTGCAACTCTCGATTATGACGCCACCCGGATTCGCAGTGTTGTCCGCAAGTGGCGGGAACAAACCGGGCCGGCCGACCTGAGGACCATGACAAGCGCCTTGCGCAGCTTTCTTCGTTTCCTCGCCGGCGCAGGCCTGTGCCGGCCTGATCTTGATCACGCCATTCCGCCGGTCTTGCAATGGCGCCTTTCGTCGTTGCCGCGATATCTTGCAGCAGCCGATGTCGAACGCGTCATTGCATCCTGCGATCTACTCGCCAGGGGGCGCCTGCGTGACCGGGCGATCTTGCTTCTGCTGGCGCGCCTGGGGTTGCGGGCCGGGGATGTGGCTGGCCTCAAACTAAGCGACATCGACTGGACGTCGGGTGTCCTGCACTTGAATGGCAAAGCCCGTCGCCAGGTTCGGCTGCCGTTGCCGCAAGAGGTCGGCGATGCGCTTCTGGTGTATATCGAACAGGAACGACCGCGCCTGCCTCAGGAAGCGGTCTTTCTGATGATGGTTGCCCCCTATCGGTCATTTGCGCAGTCCAGCCATGTCTCGACGATTGTAGCGCTGGCGTTGAAGCGTGCAGGCATTTCCGACCCGCCATCGGCCGGAGCTTCCTTGCTGCGCCATTCTGCGGCGACTTCGATGCTGCGATCGGGGGCCACACTCGAGGCTGTCGGCACGGTGCTGCGTCACCGTTCCCTCGATATGACTGCGCATTACGCCAAGGTCGATATCGCGATGCTGGCGCAGATCGCCCAACCCTGGCCGGGAGAACCGGCATGCTGAGTCAGCTCCTCGCCGATCATGTAGTGCTGCACCGGGCGTTGGGGTTCAAATTCCGGACACAGGGCAGTCTTCTGCGCAACTTCGTCGCCTTTGCCGAAAGCCGCAACGAGCAGGTCGTAACGACAGCCACCGTGCGCGAGTGGGCACTACAGGCACCTTCGCGGGAACAAAGACGCAACCGGCTTTTGACAGTACGCCGCTTCGCACTCTCGCTCCGTGCCGAGGACCCGCGTCATGAAGTTCCCGCCGTCGATCTATTCGGCAGCGCCAGTTATAAGCGGCGCACGCCTTACATCTACAGCCCCGTTGAGATCCAACGGCTGATCGACGCTGCGCGGCAACTTGGCCCCGACGGCTCGATCCGACCGCTCACCTACGCCACGATGTTCGGGCTAATCGCGGCCACCGGCATGCGCGTTTCGGAAGCGCTGGCCATGCGGTTGCCGGACGTGACCTCTGACGGGCTTATCATTGCCCAGACCAAGTTCAAGAAGAGCCGACAGCTGCCGCTGCATCCAACGACGCGACGCGCACTTGACGGGTATCTCGCGACGCGCCTGAAGGCGGCCAGTCCGAGCGATGCATTATTCATCTCGCCTCAGGGCACGCCGCCCGCCTATCCGACCGTGATAACGGTCTTCCTGCAGGTCATACGATCGATCGGCTTGCGCGGCGCGGCAGGAACACCGGGGCCCAGGATTCACGATCTTCGCCACACGTTTGCCGTTCGCTCTCTCGAGTCCTGTGCGCACGATTCCAAGTTGGTGGCTCGGCATATCACGGCCCTCAGTACCTATTTGGGGCACGCCCATGTCACCGATACATACTGGTATCTCGAGGTGACGCCCGAACTGATGGCGCACATGGCGGCTGCCAGCGAGGCATTCCACAGCGGGGTGTCGAGATGACCGACCTTGCCAAACATCTCGCTGCCTTTCTGCGTGAGCACCTTCCCCATGAGCGCCGCGCAAGCGTTCATACTTGCGACGCCTACGCCTACAGCTTCCAATTACTGGTCACATTCGCCGCCGGTCGATTGCGCAAGCGACCGTGCTTGTTGCAAATCGAGGATATTGACGTGCCGACCATCCTCGCCTTTCTCGAACACATCGAACAGGTGCGCGACAACAAGGCCCGTTCGCGCAACGCGAGGCTCGCCGCAGTGAAGTCCTTCTTCCGCTATCTCGAGCACCGTGTGCCTGCCGTGCTGGACCAAGCGCTTCGGGTACATGCCATACCGATGAAGAAGATCGATCAGGGACTTGTGGCGTCACTTTCGCGGGCCGAAGTGCAAGCGCTGCTCGATGCGCCGGATCGACGAACAGCATCGGGCATCCGTGATCGAGCCATGCTGCATCTGGCTTTTTCCGGAGGGCTGCGCGTTTCCGAACTCGTCGGCGTCGGACTCGACCAATTCGACGGGCGATCGCCAGCCAGCATCCACATCATCGGCAAAGGACGAAGAGAACGCGTGCTGCCGCTCTGGCAGGAGACCGCTGCCGCAATGCGCGCCTGGATCGCGATCCGACCCGAAGTTGGCGACACAGCGCTCTTCCTGAACAATGCCGACAGGATGATGACGCGATCCGGTTTCGAATATATTCTCAAAAAGCACGCCGCTGCAGCGGCGGGCATCGCACCCACTCTAGCGACCAAGTCAATAACGCCCCATGTCCTGCGGCACAGCTGCGCAATGCACATGCTTCAGGCGACCCGCGACATTCGCAAGGTCGCACTGTGGCTCGGTCACGCCACGCTTCAGAGCACCGAGATCTACTTGCGCGCGGATCCAACCGAAAAACTCGAGATGCTCGACGCGCTGGCCCCGCTCGGCATCAAACCAGGCAAATTCCGGCCACCCGACAAACTGCTCGCGATACTTGCCGCGCGATAGATAGTTATGCGGAGTTGAGGGAGCCGGACCTCCCCGGCAAAGCTCAGATCAGCGCCTTCGACTCCGCATAATAACCGTCGCCACATAATTGCGCTTATGCAGTGCTCTGCATAAGCGCAAAGGTCATGATGGCCTCACCGCGATGGTTCAGTCCGTGCTTCGAAAGGACCCGTTCACTGGGACAGTGTTCGTGTTCCGGGCCAAGCGTGCGGATCGGCTGAAGCTGCTCTATTGGGACGGAACCGGTCTTGTCATGGCGTACAAGCGGCTGGAGGAAACGACCTTTACGTGGCCCGCGATCAAGGACGGTATGATGGCGCTGAACCATGCCCAATTTGAGGCTCTGTTTGCAGGTCTTGATTGGCGCAAGGTGAAGGCATTGGAGACACGGCCACCTGCTGCGGCAGAGTGAATCAGGGCGACAAATAGGGGCGGCATTTGGCTCGGGACAGGGCTATAAACCTGCCTATGACTGCGCCTGCCAAAGACCTTGATCTGTCCATCCTGCCGTCCGAATACCGCGCTGCGTTCGAGGCGCAGGTCGCGCGTGTGGCGGCGCTGGAGGAGCAGGCGAAACGCCAGGAACACCTTATCGCCGAGTTGCAGCAGGCGCTTTACGGCAAGAAGTCCGAGAAGCTGAACGACGACGACCGTCAACTCGCCTTCGAGGACCTTGAGGTCGCCCTTGCCGAGGTCGACGCGCAAACATCGGTGCAGGCCCCTGAGGGCGAAAAACCGAAGCGCAAAAAGATCGCCAAACGCAATCGCGGCAACCTGCCTGAGGATTTGCCCCGCATCGAACGTGTGATTGAGCCCGACAGCCTGAGCTGCCCGTGCGGGTGCGGGGTGATGCATAAAATCGGCGAGGACCGTCATGAACGGCTCGACATTTTGCCCGCCCAGTTGCGCGTCATCGTAACTGTCCGTCCTAAATACGCCTGCCGCTCATGCACCGATGGGGTGACCCAGGCACTATCGCCCTGGCTGATCGAGGGCGGGTTGCCCACGGAAGGGGCCATCGCGCATGTACTGGTATCGAAATACGCGGACCACCTTCCATTATATCGACAGAGCCAAATCCTGGCTCGATCCGGCATCGACATTCACCGATCCACGCTGGCAGATTGGATCGGTGTGGCAGGCTTCCATCTCGCGCCTGTCGTCGACAGGCTAGCCGAACATCTGAAGGCGTCCACGAAGCTCTTCATGGATGAAACGACAGCCCCCGTACTCGACCCCGGACGTGGGCGTACGAAAACCGGATATCTCTGGGCACTGGCCCGCGACGATAGGAACTGGGGCGGTGATGATCCTCCAGGGGTGGTTTACTTTTATGCGCCGGACCGCCGAGGCGAAAACGGAGAAAAATTCCTGGCTGGCTTCAACGGCATCCTGCAAATCGACGGGTACACCGGCTACAATCGGCTGACCAAATCATCGCGCAAGGGCGGTGACCCTATCACCGTGGCTTATTGCTGGGCACATGCTCGTCGAAAGCTCAAAGAGGTCTTTGACCGCGACGGTTCGGAAATCGCCGCCGAAGGGCTGCGCCAGATCGCCGAAATCTATGCCATCGAAAAAGACATCCGTGGCACATCCCCCGGCCAACGCTTGTCCGCCCGTCAGGCGCGATCCGCTCCTTTGGTCGCAGCTTTCGGAGAATGGCTTCAGGCGCAGCGTTTGCGGATCTCGGCCAAGTCACGCCTCGGCGAGAAACTGGCCTATATCCATCGTTAGTTCAGCCTGAACAAGTCAGAAACCACTGATTTTACTTATCGATCCCGCCAAAACTGTAGCTTGAAATTGCAGGGTTTCGTATACTGGGTTTCGAAACCTTGCAAATTCCGGAGCCGTGATGAAGCCTCATCCCCGCGCTGAAGAGCAGGATGATCTCCTGCGCCCCCGCCTGACCGACATGATCGATCTGCGCCACGCATTGGCGAAGCTGGAAAAGCTGATCGACTGGGAGTTCTTCGAGAAAGAATGGGCTGGTTTTTTTCCCTCGACGACAGGGCGGCCAGCCACTTCGCCGCGCCTGGTCGCGGGGCTGCTGTATCTCCAGCACGCCTATCGCCTCTCCGACGAGGCTGTGGTCGCCCGTTGGGTTGAAAACCCGTACTACCAGCACTTCACAGGTGAGGTTTTCTTTCAGCATCGCCCGCCCATCGATCCGTCCTCGCTGACCCGCTGGCGCAGACGGATCGGAGAGGAAGGGGCCGAATGGTTGCTCACCAAGACGATCGAGGCTGGGCGCACATCCGGTGCCGTTGATGACGGCAGCCTGTCGCGCGTCGCGGTGGACACGACGGTGATGGAGAAGAACATTGCCCACCCGACCGATGCCCGCCTGTATGAGAAGGCCCGTCGTCAGCTTGTCGCCTTGGCAGACGAAGGCGGGATCACGCTGCGGCAGAACTACAACCGTCTGGCACCTCGCCTGGCGCTGCAGGCCGGTCGCTACGCCAATGCGCGCCAATTCAAACGCATGCGCAAGGCCCTGAAACAACTGAAGGGTTACACCGGCCGCGTCCTGCGTGACATCCGCCGTCAACTGGATGAGATCCCCGACGGTTCTTTCCGCGAACGCGTGCTGGACACCCTCGTGCTGGTCGGCCGTCTGCTGCACCAGGGGCCGAAGAGCCACGGCAAGATCTACGCGCTGCATGAGCCCGAGGTCGACTGCATTTCCAAGGGCAAGGCCCGCAAGCGCTATGAATTCGGCACCAAGGTCAGCCTCGCCACCACCATCGACGAAGGCTTCGTCGTCGGCATGCGGGCCCTGCCGGGCAACCCCTACGATGGCCACACACTGCCCGAAGCCCTTGAACATTTGGAAATTCTCACCGGCCAGATGCCCGCGCTGGCCGTCGTGGATCGCGGATATCGGGGCCACGGAGTCTCGGGCACGAAAGTCCTTATCAGCGGCACCCGCAGGGGCCTGACACCAAAGCTGAAGGCGCTGCTGCGACGGCGCAGCGCCATCGAGCCCGAGATCGGCCACATGAAAACCGACGGACGCCTCTCGCGGTGCCCGCTCAAGGGAACGTTCGGCGACGCCATCTTCGCCGTCCTCTGCGGGTGCGGGCACAACATCCGCAAGATCCTGGCACACCTCAGGGCATTTTGGGCCCTCATCCTGAGAGCGTTGCGCACTGCATTCATGTCGGGGAGCAGGCCGTCAACTTCCTATCTCGGCGGCGGATCAGGTTGTTCTGAACTGATGCGGTGGATGCCTCCACCCAACGGCATCGAATGTGCCAAAGTGGTT
>OJBO01000360.1_pt1 | contig 27666 bp, 25 predicted proteins | sample 1590461 | NCBI WGS metagenome assembly OJBO01 (sample SAMN05416836, study PRJEB24817) | seawater metagenome | isolation source: Sea water | place: Canada:Atlantic | collected 2013-07 | reverse complement strand
GAGATGTGTATAAGAGACAGCTTGTGATCCCGTGACAATGATGCTTTCGTCGTTGGAGGACTGCTGCGTGGTTGAGCAGGCAGCAAGCACAGCCACAAGCGCAGTAACAGAAGTAAATCGGATAGCGTTCATGTAGCAATCTCCCCAAAGCCAGAGCGGCTCTCGCCATTCTTTCCCTAAAGAATGGCTGCGATCAGTGAATGTCGACTGAATGTGCTATTTACGCGCCGAAGCGTTCTCTGTGTGGGTATCGGCGCTGCTGATATTCTTACGGAAAAGCACCCGATCCTCCGGTCCGAACCCGCGATGCCAAATCACAAAGCCATAGGCTGCCAGAATGGCCGGAATGCCCAGCAACAGTTCAAGCCATTCGGGAAGCAGCGTGGCGAGGTAGCCGACCATCAGTGCAGGAGCGGTCGCCCACACAAGCGCCCACCGCCAGTTGTTAACCGGCGCGCCCAGCAAACGTGACAGAAGCGCGGCCTTTACCAGCGAAGCTGCGCCCAGTGCCAGCATTAGTGCCGCCGCAGCGCCTGCCGCTTTGTATGCTTCAGGATAGTTCATCTGCTCGATCAGCAGCATGGCCCCTACAGTCAGCGCTGCTTGCAAAGCGATGGTGGCAATAGAAATCCACAAGTTCCGGACCCGTGCCATATAGACCAGCGCGCTTTCCGAAACGACTGCCGTGGCGGCGACCACTTCGGCCATCAGCAAAAAAGCCAGTGCGCCGGTGCCACCGACAAAATTTGGTCCGACAAGACCCATCACAGCTTCTCCCGGAATGGCCAACGCCAGGCCAATGCCCGCCTGTGCTGCGATGATCCAGAAGCCCACCTGCCGCACCTGGCTGGCAATCGCGGTGTAATTCTTGATCTTCAGATTGCGGGTGATGACCGGGCCAAGAATAGGCTCGAAACTAGTCTTCAGTTTCTGCGGCAGGCTGGCGACCTGCTGGGCTACGTAATAGATGCCCACCGCCGCCGGTGCGGCAAAGAAACCGAGAATGAAGATATCAAGCCTCCGTGTGCCCCATTCGATGGCGTCGGCAGTAGCCAGAGGTAAGGCGCGCGCGCTTATTCGGCCCAGTGCCACTGGGCGGGGCCGCCAGCCGTGGGGCAGGCCGTAATCGCGCATGAATGGCCACAGTGCGGCGAGCAGCCCAGCATAGATCGAGGCAAGATAGGCCATTGCCAGACCAGCATCGGACTGCACAAAATAGAACGCCCCGGCTGCAATTGAAATTGTCCAAGGTTCGACAATGGCGCGTGCACGAACGGTGGCCGCAATGTCGAACCGGTAGGCCTGCGCCGCGAGCAATATCTCTGTCAGCGCATAGGCAGGGATGGCGAGTACGAGCAGCCGGTCAAGCGGGCTGTTCATGCCGTTGGGAAACATCGGCGCAGGGACGAGCCACAGCAGTGTGGCCGCGATTGCAGAGAGAATAAGGGCGAGCAACATCCCGTCATAAACCAGATTGACCGCTTTTTCCCCGCCTTCGACATCGCCATCGGTCAGGCGCTGGGCCAGCCCGCGCTTCTCCCCCATTGAACAGACCAATGCGATCAGCTCTACAACTACCAAAGCACTGGCAAAGCGGCCCAAGGCATCTGCGCCATACAAGCGCCCTGCGATAAACAGGAACGGCAAGCGCGCCGCCAGTCGCATCAGAAAACCGATGATATTGGTGCGGCCACCCTTGGCCAGCGCCTGCATATCGCCGGTGTCGGGTTCTGGCGTAACGGCTTTGCTCACACAGGCTTTCCCGCCACATCCTGTTCGGGGCGAAGAGGACGCGCCAGAAGTTCGCTCACCACGTCGCGCGCGTTTGCCCCTTCCAGAAGGCAGCCGACAGCATCGACGATTGGCATCGCAATGTCGCGATCCTGCGCCAACTCTGCGAGCACAGGCGCTGTGTGCGCGCCTTCTGCCACGGTGGTGCGATCAGCCATCAAATCGCTGGCCGACTGTCCTGCGCCCAGCGCTTTGCCAAGCGAAAAATTGCGGCTGGAGGTGGAAGAGCACGTTAGCACCAGATCGCCCAGTCCGCACAGTCCTGCGAGCGTTTCGGCCCGCGCTCCCAGCGCTTCACCGAAACGCAGCATCTCGGCGTAGCCGCGCGCGATCAGCGCCGCGCGGGCGTTCTGGCCCAGCTCCAGCCCGTCAACCACACCGCAAGCAATGGCGAGCACGTTTTTAACCGAACCGCCGATTTCAGCGCCCACAACATCAGCGGAATAATAGGGCCGGAAGAATGGTCGCGCGATGACTGGTGACAGGCGTTCCCACTGATCACGCCCGCTTTCGCAGGCAAGAGTTACAGCAGTCGGCATGCCGGCGGCGACCTCGTGCGCGAATGTCGGTCCTGACATGATCGCCAATGCGCTGTCAGGACAGGCCAAGCCTGCAACATGATTCATCAGGCGTCCGGTGCCTTGCTCAATCCCCTTACTACATAGCACCAAATCACGCGGGCTGGTGTCTAAAGCGACCAGCGTCGATCGCAAATGCTGGGCTGGGGTGACGACGAATAAAGTATCGAGAGCAGAGAGATTGCGCAGCGAAGATGTCGCTTCGATGGTGGAATGCAGATCGGCAGAAGGCAGATAGACGCTGTTACTATGCGCGGTGTTGATCTCCTCAACCACTTCGGGTTCGCGGGCCCACAGCAGTACATTGCGCCCGTCGCTCGCCAGCATCTGCGCGATGGCCGTGCCCCATGCTCCGGCTCCGATTACTCCGACACTCGCGTTCATGCTTTTACTCCTGCGCCGCGCACGGCGTCGGCAGACGGATCCAGCGGCCAGCGCGGGAGGGCCTTGAAATCCAGTGGATCATTCTGCTCCGTCGGCAGGCGCTCGCACCCGGCCCAAGCAATCATCGCGGCATTATCGGTGCACAGGGCCAACGGCGGTGCAGTGAAGCGCATCGCGCGCTTTGTGGCGAATTCCTCCAGCTCGGCACGCATGGCCATATTGGCCGCGACCCCGCCTGCCACCACGAGTGTCGGCAGGTCCTGCTGACCGCTTAGGGCAACCTTCAGCCGATCGAGTACACAATCGATGGCCGCTTGCTGGAAACTGGCTGCGATATCCGCCCCTGCGTGTTCGCCGCTGTCATGAGCGCGCATGACGGCGCTTTTCAGCCCGGCAAAGCTGAAATGCGGCTCTTTCGATCGGAGAAGTGGGCGCGGCAGTGGCACTGCTGCCGAATTTCCTGTTTTGGCGAGCCGCTCCACCGCTGGTCCTCCGGGATAGCCCAGGCCGAGGATTTTGGCGGTCTTGTCGAAGGCCTCGCCTAAGGCATCGTCGATGGTGGTTGCCAGCCGCCGATATTGGCCTACGCCGTCGACCCGCAGGATTTGACAGTGCCCGCCTGATACGAGCAGCAGGGCGTAGGGAAATTCTAGCACCGCGTCAGCCAGACGGGGGCTAAGCGCATGGCCTTCCAGGTGGTTGATCGCCATCAAAGGCTTGCCGCTTGCCATCGCTAGAGCCTTGGCGCTTACCAAGCCAACCATCACACCGCCAATCAGTCCCGGCCCTGCCGTAGCAGCAATTGCGTCGCAATCGTCCAGCCTCAGGCTCGCATCGTTCAGCACAGCTTCGATCATCGGGGCCAGTCGCTGAGCATGGGCGCGGGCGGCAATCTCGGGAACCACCCCGCCATAGGGTGCGTGGTCTTCATCCTGGGAAGCTATACGCTGGGCAAGAATGCTCCGGTCGCTGGTTACCAGCGCCGCTGCAGTTTCGTCGCAGCTCGATTCAATTCCCAGTACTAGGCCCATCACGCTTCCCCTTAACGAAGCGCCCCGCTAGGGCAAGCCGCGCACTATGAGCAGTCCTATGCCTTCCGATCACGAAACACACCCGTTCATCCGTCTCGGCACCCGTCGTTCACCGCTGGCAATGGCGCAGGCGATAGAGACACAGAAGCGTCTGTGTGCGGCGCATGACTGGCCGCCGGAAGCGGTGGAACTCGTCCCGGTAGAGGCCAGCGGCGACAAGATACAGGACCGCCCGCTAGCTGAAATCGGGGGCAAGGCGCTATGGACACGCGAACTGGATGTCTGGTTGGCGGAAGGCCGGATCGACGTCTCGGTCCATTCGATGAAAGACGTCGAAACGCTAAGGCCAGCGGGGCTGACCATTGCAGCCATTCTTCCCCGTGCGGACAAGCGCGATGTATTGGTAGGGGCTACCACGCTCGCCAATCTGCCGAAGGGGGCGACGATAGGTACATCCGCGCCGCGCCGCGCCGCGCAGGCGCTGAATGCGCGGCCCGATTTCAACATAGTGATGTTTCGCGGCAATGTCGCAACGCGTCTGGGAAAGCTGGCCGAGGGCGAGGCCGACGCAACGTTTCTTGCTAAAGCGGGGCTGGACCGGCTGGGCGAGGATGGGGTGGGCACTCCGCTAGCAATGGAAGACTGGCTGCCCGCACCAGCGCAGGGTGCAATCGGGCTGGAATGCCGGACAGGTGATAAACGGGTGAAGAACCTGCTCGCCGCAATCGACCATCCCCCCAGTTATGCAGAAATTCGGGCCGAACGTGCAGTATTGGCGGCGCTGGGCGGAACCTGCCACAGTCCGATTGCCATGCTGGCCCGGTTCGATGCGGGCGAGATCCATGTTCGCTGCGTTCTGTATAGCCCCGACGGGGTGGAGCGGGCAGAGAGTTCGGCGACACTGAAGGCAGACGACAATCAGGGGCTGGCTATCTTTGCAGCAGAACTGCTGGGCAAAGCAGCGCCTTCGATAAAATCCGTGTTTATAACCGTATGAGTAAGCCGGTGATCGTTCTACGGCCCGAGCCGGGCCAGACTGAAACACTGGTAGCTGCTTTCCAGAGCGGGCTAGAGGCTTCCGGGATGCCATTATGCAGCATCTCTCCGGTCGACTGGAAAGCGCCGGCAAAACCCTATGACGGCGTTCTGGTCGGCAGCGCAAATGCGCTGCGTCATGCGGGCAAAGAGCTGGAGAAAATCACTCATTTGCCGGTAATCGCCGTGGGTGAGGCTACCGCGCGGCTGGCGCAGGATGCGGGGATGGAACTGGAGCTAGTGGGGAAGGGCGGTTTGCAAACAGTGCTGGGCACGCTTCCATCCATTCAGCGCAACCTGCTTAGATTGGCGGGCGAAGTGCATCTCCCTCTGGATGCACTCGGGAAAGTATCCATCGATACTGTCATTACATATCGAACCGATTATCGGCGTCTCAGTAGCAAACAGGTGGCATTTCTTGCCCAGGGGGCGGTTGTTCTGCTCCATTCGGGCGAAATGGCGGCGCATTTTGCCCGGGAGTGCGATGCCAACAAGCTGGACAGACACAGCTTCGACTGCATTGCGATGGCTCCTCGCATTGCCGAGCGTGCGGGTGAGGGCTGGGGATCCCTGACCATTGCCAAGGGAGTCAGCGATGCCTCGCTCTTGGCAGCAGCGCAGGCTTTATGCGAGAAGCAGGTATAAAGATCGCAAACCGGGGCCGGGTTTTACCGGCACGGATGACAGGATAGTATGGACACTAACTCGACCAGAAAGCGCGGCACCGGATCGGCGCGATCCATTTTAGGTGTGGTCCTGGTGCTGGCGCTGCTTGCTGCAACGGTGCTGGGTTATCTTGCATGGCGCGAAGGTTTCTCCGGCTCCGCTGTGGAACCTGAAGAAGTTGAAGATGCAAGTCAGGCTCTTGCTGAAATCGAGGGAGAGAGACCTGCTCCGGGCCCTGAAGAAACCCCCACTATTGCTGCCGAACGCACAGTAAAGCGGGCGACAGAAGCCGTCGCTCGCGTGACCGAGCAACAGGGCGGTATTGACCAGCGACTGGCCGCCGCCGAACAGCGCTTGGCACGATTGGACCTGCAGGCGCAGGCTGCTGCGGGGAATGCTGCGCGTGCCGAAGGGCTGCTGATCGCTTTGGCCGCGCGCCGCGCAGTGGAGAAGGGAGCAGAGCTGGGATATCTGGCCGACCAATTGAGGCTGCGCTTCGGCGACGCGAAGCCCAATGCCGTTAGCACGATAACGTCGGTATCCCGCGATCCCGTTACTCTCGATCGTCTTGTTGCCCAGCTTGAAGGGCTGGGGCCGGAACTGCAAGAGCCTGAAGAAGCGCCCAGCCTTGATCGCATCCGCCGCGAAATCAGCGAACTGTTTGTTGTTCGGCACGAAAGCGCGCCGTCGCCCCAGCCACTTCGCCGAATGGAGCGAGCCCGCATCTTTCTCGAAAGCGGCCGTTACAGTGCAGCAATCGAAGAAGTTCAGAATATGCCCGGTGCGGCCAATGCCGAAAGCTGGATTGCCGATGTCCGGCGCTACGCGGCCGTGCAGCGTGCGCTTGATCTGATCGAAACTTCGGCCATTCTGGAGCCGGCATTACTGCGCGATGGTTCAGGCAATCTGATTGGCAGCCCTGCTGCGGCAGAGGCCGCAGCAGCGAATGCCGTTGCGCGATAAATCCGATATGGTCGGCTTGATCAAGCCTTAAGCAGACTTGGCCGTTCGCCGGTTACACCGCGGGCCTCATCCATAAACCAGCTTTTTAAAGCCGGCGCGCGTTGTATGCCCGCCATACCGAAACGCCGGATTGCGGAGGCTGCCTTGCCCGGCACGCCGAACATCCGTGTCAGCCCGTCGGTTGCCAAAGCCACGGTGAATGCATCCAGCCCGCGCCATTTTTCGTAACGTTCCAACAACTGCGCATCGCCCGGCTCCAGTCCGAGCAATCGCCCGTCTTCCAGCACTTCAACCAAGGCCCCGACATCGCGCAAGCCCAGATTGAGACCTTGCCCTGCAATCGGATGAATACCATGTGCGCTGTCCCCGATCAGCGCCAGCCGATGGCCGGTAATCCGCGCAGTATGATGGAAGCCCAGCGGATAGGAACTGCGCGCGCCAACATGGGTCAATGCACCCAGCACGCCGCCCATCTGTTCCTCCGCCTCGGCCAGAAAAGCACGGTCGCCCAGCGCCAGCATTCCGGCGGCATCGCGTTCGTCCACCGTCCATACCAATGCGCTGCGGTGATTGCCGTATTCGTCATCCAGCAGGGGAAGCAGGGCGAATGGACCGTCGGAATAGAAGATTTCCCACGCCACGTTCTCATGCGATTTTTCATGTGTCAGTCCGGCAATAATTGCGCGGTGGTCGTACTGCCATTTTGCCACGGAAATACCGGCATCTTCGCGAGTGGGTGAGCCGCGCCCTTCCGCGCCCACCATCAGGTGTCCCTTCAGCTCCTGACCATCGGTCAGGGTAACGCTGCAACCGAAGTCCCCCCGCTCGCGTGAGGCCACTTCGGCGCCGCTGTGCCAGGCGATCCTGTCCTCGGCCCGCGCTGCGTCGAACAATGTAACCCGCAGCGTCCGGTTGGCAAACATCCTGCCGAGCGAGTTTTCATGCGGCTCTGGCTGGAAATCGATCCGCCCGGGCTTCATCTGGTCGGTGACTGCAATGGTGTCGATCGGGCTGCCGAGCGGCTCTAGAATGTCAGTAAGACCGATTTTGGAGAACAGGTTCCAACTGGCGGTGGAAATAGCCGTGGCTCGTCCGTCAAAGCCCTCTGCGGTCAAATCTTCGGGCCGTGCGCGGTCGATGACGTGGCTGGTAAAACCCCTGCTGGCCGCTGCCAGTGCCAGCGTCATACCCGTCAGCCCGCCGCCTATAATCAGGAGATCGCGAATGTCGCTGCCCCCGTCGTTGCCTGTGTCGCTCATATCTGCTTCCCGCTAGATGTCGGTGCCTGAACCCATGCCCACACACATTGTCCAATCGTACGGTCCGCAGTAGGGGGCCTGATATGCATCATGCAAGGTGGACACTGGTCGCGGCGCTGTGGCTGACAGGCGTTTTTCTGGCGGGGTTGTTTGCCGTGCCCGGCTTTGCTCAGCTGCAGGCGGGCAATTTGGCGAAGCCGGAACCGAATATTTCCGCTGTGCTGGAAGTGGAGGGCCCGCTGGAATCAGGCGGTGAAACCACGTTGGCGATACGCTTCGATCCCGCCTCACCCGAATGGCATGGATACTGGTCCAATCCGGGCGATGCCGGACTGGGTATGCAGGTAGAATGGGATCTGCCCGATGGGGTGAGCGTGGGGGAGTTCGAATACCCCACACCGTCCCGTCTGCTGATCGACGGGCTGATGAACCACATTTTCGAAGGACAGTACGCGGTGCTTGCGCCGCTTCGATTGAAGGCAGGCAATGATGTAGAGGGTCCGTTGCGAATAGCTGGAACTGCGAATTACCTTGCTTGCACAGACAAAATTTGTGTGCCTGAAGAAGCACGGATCGAGACTCTGGTAGCGGTTGGCGCGCCAGGCAGTTCGGTCGCCAATCCGCGCTTTGCCGAATACCGCGCCGCCATTCCGCCTTTGCTCGATGCGCCTGCGCGATTCGAGCACTCGCGCGGCCTGCTGCGGATTGCGATCCCTGTGCCCGCTACTGCCAACATCGGACAGCCGCATTTGTTTTTGGCCGACAAGGACATCATCAATTACGGAGCAGCGCAAGGCTTCACACAAGTCGGCGATTTGCTGGTCGCGGAAATGGAACTGGCCACGCCGGGTGTTGGCCTGGAGACGTTAAACGGTATTCTCAAAATGTCGGCTGGAACTAGCACGGCGCGCGGGTTGCGTTTTGAAGCGGTTCGCGGTGATGTACCGGCAGACGGGCGCATCATCATGGCGCGGGAAAAGGCAATCCCGCCTGTCTGGTTGATATTGCTGGGCGCATTGGCAGGCGGGCTCGTCCTCAACATCATGCCGTGTGTATTCCCGATCCTGAGCCTGAAGGCGCTGAGTCTGGTAAAGGCTGGGGTGGGTCCCGCACAGGCGAGGCGCGACGCGCTGGCCTATAGCGCAGGTGTTCTGCTGGCGACGGTCGCCCTTGGCGCACTGATGCTTGCCCTTCGCGCGGCGGGGGAGCAGATCGGCTGGGCATTCCAGTTGCAGGAACCGGGCATGGTGGTGGCTCTGTTTCTCCTCGCATGCCTTATAACTGCCAATCTCGCCGGACTATTCGAGTTACCCTTGGTACCGATTACCCAGAGCGGGAGGCCTGCCAGTTCATTTGCTACAGGGCTGTTGGCAGCTATCGTGGCAACACCTTGCACCGGCCCTTTCATGGCTGCAGCAATCGGTGCAGCGCTGCTATTACCGGCAGGGCCCGCGCTGGCGGTGTTTGGGGCTTTGGGCCTAGGTCTGGCACTGCCGTTCCTGTTGATCGGGTTCGTGCCTGCTTTGCGAACACGTCTGCCGCATCCGGGCGCATGGATGAACACATTCCGCAAGATTTTGGCCATTCCGATGGGTTTGACAGGATTGGCACTTGCCTGGCTCATAAGCCAGATAGGTGGTCTCACAATGGTCGTGATCGCGGGTCTTACGGCTGTGGCTGCTGTAGCGCTCGCTTTCATTCTGTACCGGCGACAAGTGCGCGCTGCTATGTGGGTGCTTGGACTCGGTCTGGTAGCGGCTGCAGGTATCGTTCGGGCAAGCGATGTGGCCGGAGAATACGATGCGCAAAAACGTGCTTCGATCCTTGGGCCAGTTACCTTCAGCGAAGCGGCCCTGATTGATGCCCGTGCCACAGGTAAACCCGTTTTTGTATGGTTTACAGCCGATTGGTGCCTGACGTGTAAGGTGAACGAACAGGTGGCTATAGAGCGCGAGACGACCCGGGAAGCATTCGCGGAAGCAGGTGTTATCGCGATGGTCGGCGACTGGACCGTGCGTGACGCTGAGATTACGGTTTTTCTGACGAGGCAGGGAGCGGCCGGCGTTCCGCTCTATCTGTGGTATCCCGCCGGGTCGGATCAGCCGCAGCAACTGCCGCAGGTGCTGGCGCCGGACAGCCTGGTCAGCCTTGCGCGTCAGTCTCGGATTCAACCGCGTCCCCAAATTCAAGATTATCCTCAGCCTGCGGAGTAGAGTGCGGCTCCGCTTCTTTTGGCTTATCCGCCAGCTCCATACTTTTTCCCTCTGCTGTAGACCCGACGCTGCGCAACCCAGTACGACAGGTGCCGACCATATCGCCGGGCAACGTGCTTGACCCCAGCAGCAATGATCCCGCGCCCGGGATGGTCAATTCCACTTCGCGTGGGCCAGTCAGAACATCGATATCGCCATGTGAGGCTTCTACACTGCCTTCCCACAGCCACGCGCGGCCGTTCCATACGGCATCCACTGGAATACGCGCGACGTGAAAATTGCCAACCAGTGCCATCAGCGCCTTGGCTTTCGCATCGGCTGCGACAAAACGGGTGAAGGTAAGAGTGCCTGAACCGTGCCTGCGTTCGCAGGCCAGCGCCAGCATCGGGGTCTGCCCGGGAATGCCATAGAGCAGCCGTTCGTTAGGCTTGCTGACCGCCCATACAGCATCCGTTACGTCAGGCGACGGCACCGGTTCGCTGGCAAATTGCTGCGCCTCTTCGAGCGGAACTCGCTCGACATACGGGTCTTGTGGTTCTGCCTGACATGCGGCGAGAAGGGGGAGGGCACCTAATGCGGTGAACGCCCTCATGGGCCCATCCGTTTCTTAGTCTGGCGGCCGTATCGAAGCTTGCGAGTGCCGGGTTTGCCTTCATTGCTGCGCCCAACGCGCGGGGCTTTTTTATCGGCATCGGGCAAGCCCAGTTCATCGTTTTCAAGTCGGCGGATTTCATCACGCAGACGGCCTGCTTCCTCGAATTCCAGATCTGCGGCGGCATTGCGCATTCGCTTCTCAAGATCTTCGATATAGGCACGCAGATTGTGGCCAACCAGATTGTTGACTTCGTCATCGCCGGTACTGACGGTGACGCCGTCCTGAGCGGCCGAATGTGCTACGATGTCAGCAATATCGCGCTTGATCGTTTGCGGTGTGATTCCATGTTCTTCGTTATAGGCACGCTGGCGTTCGCGGCGACGGTCGGTTTCGGCCATTGCGCGTTCCATGCTGCCGGTTATCCGATCGGCATACAGGATCACCCGCCCTTCCACATTGCGCGCTGCGCGGCCAATCGTCTGAATTAAAGAGGTTTCGGACCGCAGGAAACCCTCCTTATCCGCATCCAGAATGCATACCAGCCCGCATTCGGGAATATCCAGCCCTTCACGCAGCAGGTTGATGCCGATCAGTACGTCATAGACGCCCAGCCGCAGGTCACGGATCAGCTCGATCCGCTCCAGTGTCTCCACGTCGGAATGCATATAGCGCACGCGGACGCCCTGTTCGTGCATGAACTCGGTCAGGTCTTCCGCCATGCGCTTGGTCAGCGTGGTGACGAGAGTGCGATAACCGTTTTTGGCGACTTTAAGGCACTGATCGATGCAATCCTGAACCTGGTCCTCCACCGGCCGGATATCCACCGGCGGGTCAATCAGGCCGGTCGGCCGGATGACCTGTTCGGCAAATACCCCGCCGGTCTGCTCCATTTCCCAGCTGCCCGGCGTAGCCGAAACGCAGAACGTTTGCGGACGCATCGCATCCCACTCGTTGAACCGAAGCGGGCGGTTGTCGATGCAGCTGGGCAGACGGAAGCCATGCTCTGCCAGTGTAATCTTGCGGCGGTGGTCCCCCTTCGACATTGCACCGATCTGGGGCACAGTCTGGTGGCTTTCATCGACAAACAGCAACGCGTTTTCAGGCAGATACTCAAACAGCGTTGGCGGCGGTTCGCCAGGCAAACGGCCCGTCAGAAAGCGCGAATAGTTTTCTATTCCGTTGCAACTGCCCGTCGCGGCGATCATCTCCAAATCGAAATTGGTGCGCTGCTCCAGCCTCTGCGCTTCCAGCAGATGCCCTTCATCGTGCAGTTCTTTCAGCCGCTCTTCCAATTCGAACTTAATCGCCTGGCTGGCCTGCTTCATTGTCGGGCCGGGTGTGACGTAGTGGCTGTTGGCGTAGATCCGGATCGTTTCCAGCTCCGCGCCCTTCGCGCCGGTCAGTGGATCGAATTCGTAAATCGTCTCGATTTCGTCCCCGAAAAAGCTGACGCGCCATGCCATGTCTTCATAATGACTGGGGTAAATTTCCAGACTGTCGCCGCGCACCCGGAAGGTTCCACGTTGGAATGCTGCGTCGTTACGTTTGTACTGGAGTGCCACAAGCTTGCGAATAATTTCGCGCTGGTCGACGCTTTCGTCTTTTTTCAGGTCGAAGATCATAGCCGAATAAGTCTCGACTGACCCAATACCGTAAAGGCAGGAAACGGATGCTACGATGATAACATCATCACGTTCCAGCAGCGCACGGGTGGCCGAGTGGCGCATCCTGTCGATCGCCTCGTTTACGCTCGATTCCTTCTCGATATAGGTGTCGGAACGCGGGACATAGGCTTCTGGTTGATAGTAGTCGTAATAGCTGACGAAATACTCGACTGCGTTGTTGGGGAAAAAGCTTTTGAATTCCCCATATAGCTGTGCAGCCAGGATCTTGTTCGGGGCGAGGATCAGTGCGGGGCGCTGCAATTCCTCGATCACCTTGGCCATAGTGAAGGTCTTGCCGCTGCCTGTTACGCCCAGCAACGTCTGCGTTTGTTCACCATCTTTTGCCGCGCTGGACAGTTCCGCGATGGCCGTCGGCTGGTCCCCCGAAGGCGTGTAGTCGCTGACCAGTTCAAACCGCTTGCCCGGCATGGATTTTTCCGGGCGTGCCGGTTTGTGCGGGGTGAAGTCTTTGCTTGTATCAGGCTCTTCCAGCCCGCGCCTGATTACCAGTTCTGCCATATATGCGAATATGGGGGATGCAGGCCTTCGCCTCAAGCCGTGCTTGGTATTTATGGAAAGGTTGTGGCAAGCTTGTGCTGCGGCCAACCTTCGGGCAGTCTTAAATAGTAATTTGCGAGCAGAGGAAAGATTTTGATGAAAACACGTATTGCCCTGGCAGCGGCTATCCCGTTTCTGCTTGCAGCTTGCGGTGACGAGCCCACGAGTGTTGATCCCACCGATACCGAGGCGATGGCAGAGCTCGCCAATAATATGGTGAAGCCGCAGGCCGGGCAGTACGAAGTCGCGTCCGAGCTTATCGAATTCGAAGTTCCCGGAATGCCTGAAGAACAGGCCAAAATGGTGCGCGGTATGATGGAAGGCGGTTTTTCGGAAACTACCCAATATTGCCTGAGTGAAGAAGAAGCGGAAAAAGGGTTCGAGAATTCCATCCGAGAAATGCAGTCCAATGGCGGTGAGTGCGACTACAAGAAATTTGCCGCTTCCGGCGATACGCTCGATGCTGAAATGACCTGCAAAGGCCCTGACGGATCGGTCGCCAATATGACGATGGCAGGCTCGATCAGCGAAACCGAGCAGGACATCACCATGACTATGGAAACCACCGTTCCGCAGATGCCAGGCGGTGAGATGAATATGAAATTGCGGATGAAATCGACCCGGGTGGGCGAATGCGACGCTTAACGCGGACAGCTGCGTTACTCTTTCCTTTAGTCCTAGTTACCGGATGCGGCAGTGATCCAATGTCGACCGATGATGTACTTGGTAAAGCAGGCAATCTGCAGAGCCCCCGCGCCGGCCTCTATCGCACCAGAACCGAGCTTGTTTCATTTGAAGTACCCGGCCTTCCTCCTGCCGAGGCAGACCTTTTCCGCACCCGGATGGCCGGATTGACTGCCAACCCGCAGGAAAGCTGTGTGACTGAGGAACAGGCAGATCAGGGATTTGACGATTTGCTCAAATCCATCGGCGAGGGCGTCAATGGTCTGACCTGCGGGTTCGAGCGATTTGAAACGGACCCGCCGGAACTGGATGCCCTACTTGCGTGCGAAGGCGCGGCTGCGATGTCGGCAGAGATCGCACTTTCCGGAACCGCCGACGCTGAAAGCATGAGCTTGACCATGAAGATGGAGACTAATTCGCCTGTTATTCCGGGCCAATTCATGCAGATGGAATTTGCCGTATCGGCTGAACGGACCGGAGATTGCCCGGCAGGATAGTCAGGGTAATGACTGCCCGCCAACTGGATTTCATTAGCCCTGTGTTCAGGGGCAAAATGGAAGATTGGGTCTATGGCACTTCAGCTTCCAGTTCGCAGACCCGCAAAATTTGCAATGTACCGTCAGGAACTGTCGCGCCGGATTGATTTGGTGCGCGAGGCCGACCCTGAGCGTACCCGCTCCCCGCACTGGAAGCTCTTGCTTGGCGAAGCGGGGCAGGTGGCCGAGCCTGTCCGCCGCTTCGCCCGTCAGCGGCGCGACCCTAGCCCGCTGGTTCCACAGGCCAACACGCCGCGGACTGTTATCATCATGCCGGGTTTCGCGACCCATCCGCTGCGTATGCGTTATTTTGCACGTTCGCTTGAGGCGGCCGGGCATACGGTCAAAAACTGGGGGCAAGGTTTCAATTGGGGCGTGTCTGAAGAGCGTTTTGCCATTGCCGAGCGCCGTCTGCTGGACGTGTATGATCGCTGCGGCGAGCCTGTGTGGCTGGTCGGCTGGAGCCTGGGCGGTTTGTTCGCGCGAGAACTGGCCAAGCAGCAGCCGCACGCTGTTGCCAAGGTTATCACTATGGGCTCCCCATTTTCCGGCAGCCCGCGGGCCAACAATGCTTGGCGGATGTATCAACTGATTGCAGGCCACCGTGTCGACAGCCCACCAGTAGGGCGCAATGTGGCGGATAAACCGCCTGTTCCCACGGTTGCACTTTGGAGCCCGCGTGACGGAGTGGTTGATCCCCGCTCTGCTGCAGGTAAAAGCGGTGAGCGGGATCGTGCGGTCGCTCTGCGGTGCACTCATATCGGGTTTTCCTTCTCTCCCGAAGCGATCCGTGCTGTAGGGCGGGAACTGGAAGAGCGCTGAACCGTCCTTACTTGTGACAGTGGGCGAATTCTCGCCACAAAAATTCCCCGGGGGATGAATGGCTAAGGGCAATGCCCCTTTCGATGAAATGCGCAATTCGGACGGTGGCATCAGACCCGCTTACGATTCTTATTGCGACTGGCTTGGGCAACAAGACGACGACTGGTTGCGTCGTAAGCATACCGAGGCTGAGGGTCAGTTTCGCCGCACTGGAATCACGTTCAACGTGTATGGAGAGGAAAAGGCGGAAGAGCGCCTGATCCCGTTCGACATGGTGCCGCGGGTGATCGGGGCGGCCGAATGGCGCAAATTGACCCGCGGGATTGAGCAGCGTGTCAGTGCACTGAATGCCTTCATGCACGATCTGTATCACCGGCAGGAAATTATCCGCGCCGGCCGTATTCCCGAGCGTCTGTTTCGCCAGAATGAAGCTTGGCTGGCCAACATGGTCGGCTTCACTCCGCCTGGCGGGGTCTATACCCATATTGTCGGCATCGACCTTGTGCGAACGGCAGACGGGTTTTTTGTTCTTGAGGATAATGCCCGTACACCCAGCGGTGTTTCCTATATGCTTGAAAATCGCGAGACGATGATGGCACTCTTCCCGGATCTGTTCATGCAGGTACCGGTAGAAAGCGTGTCCAACTATCCACGTCGCCTTGCCAAAAGTTTGGCGGCCTGTGCGCCGCCGGCTACATCGGGCAAGCCGCTGGTAGCGGTGCTGACGCCCGGTATTTATAACAGTGCCTATTACGAGCATGCGTTTTTGGCCGACCAGATGGGGGCGGAGCTTGTCGAGGGTAGCGACCTGCGGGTTGTCGATGGCCGTGTAACCATGCGGACCACGCGTGGATACGAGCCGGTTGATGTGCTTTATCGCCGGGTCGATGACGATTTTCTCGACCCGCTGACATTCAATCCGGAATCGCGTCTGGGTGTGCCTGGCATCATGGATGTTTACCGTTCTGGCGGGATCACCATCGCCAATGCGCCGGGAACCGGTGTCTGCGACGACAAGGCCATCTATTCTTTCATGCCAGAGATCGTCGAGTTCTATACAGGCGAGAAACCTCTGCTCCCCAATGTCGAAACATGGCGCTGCGCAGAAGAAGATAGCCTGAAATATGTGCTGGATAATCTGGGCGAACTGGTGGTGAAGGAAGTTCACGGTTCGGGCGGCTACGGTATGTTGATCGGGCCCACATCCACCAAGGCGCAGATTGAAGAGTTCCGCAAGAAGATCGAGGCCAATCCGGAAGGTTATATCGCTCAGCCGACACTGGCGCTCTCCACTTGCCCGATTTTCAGCGAAAGCGGTCTTGCCCCGCGCCATGTCGATCTGCGCCCTTATGTGCTGGTTTCGCCCAACGGTGTGGATATTACGCCCGGCGGCCTCACACGGGTTGCGCTGGAAGAAGGTTCGCTGGTGGTGAACTCCAGCCAGGGTGGCGGAACAAAAGATACATGGGTGCTGAAAGAATGAGCGCAGGAGACCTGCTATGCTAGGCCGTACAGCCCACGGCTTGTTCTGGATGTTCCGCTACCTTGAGCGGGCAGAGAACACGGCGCGCCTGCTTGATGCTGGCTTGCGCATGTCGTTGACCCGTGATCTGGTGACGGCAGAGGAAGAGTGGCGGTCTGTCATTCGCACCTCTGGACAGCATGCTGGATATGAAGCGACACATCAGACCTATACCGGTGTGCAGGCGTGGAATTACCTACTGCGTGACAAGACTAATCCGATGTCGGTGAAAGACATGCTGGAAAACGTACGTACCAACGCCCGTGTCGCCCGCAACGCTATTAGCGGCGAAGTCTGGGAAGCCGTTAATGAAGGCTGGATACAAATAGAAGAGGCGCTTTCCCGGCCGGTTAGACAAAGCAATCTGGGCGAGGTGCTTGGCATGGTTCGCCGTGCCGGAACGCTGGTACACGGCGCAATGGGAGACTCCATGCTCCGTGATGCCGGTTTTCATTTTGCTAGAGCGGGGATGTTTGTCGAACGGACCGACAGTACGTCCCGCATACTGGACATCAAATATTACCTGTTGCTGCCCAGCCTCTCTTATGTCGGCTCCAGTCTTGATGCTGGACAATGGGACACGGTATTGCGTTCCGTTTCCGGGGACCGGGCCTATCGCTGGCTGAACGCCGGAACAATCGATGCGCGCGGCATCGTTGAGTTTCTGGTGCTGGACGACCGTTTTCCGCGTAGCATTGCCTTCTGTCAGTCAGCTTTGCGCGATGAACTCGCGGCGCTTGCCCGGCTGCATAAAATAGAAGGGCAATCCAACGAATTGATGCGGGAGGCCGATATGCGGCTATCTAACCAGACTATCGAAGATGTATTTGAAACGGGTCTTCACCAATTTCTGGTCGACACCATGAGCACCAACACATCCATCGCCAACGCGATTGCCGATGATTACAGGTTCCACGCCTGATGCGCCTCTCCATTCGCCATACCACCCGCTACAGTTTCGACGAACCTGTCGTTCATGCACTGCAACGTATCCGGCTCACTCCCAAAACGACGCAGGGCCAGGAAATTCAGTCATGGAGTATGTCCTTCAAGAACGCGCATTGCGAACTGGAATATGAAGATCAGCACCACAACACGGTTTCCCTGATTGCTGTCGAACAGGGTGCCCGGGACGTGAGTGTTCGCTGTGATGGCGTAATCGATACAGAAGATAACCAAGGGGTGATCGGGCGCCACTCCGGCCACTTGCCGTTATGGAGCTTCCTCGGGCAGACAAAGCTGACGCGACCCGGCGCGACGATCAAATCGCTCATGAGCGGCCTTTCTCTGAATGAGGGCGGTAAGCTGGATTTTCTACACGAGCTGTCCCGCCGGATTTCAGATAAAGTGGAGTACAGGATCGGTGAAACCGCAGTGCACACTACGGCAGAAGAATCGGCCACGCAGGGCGGCGGTGTTTGTCAGGACCATGCCCATATCTTCATCGGTGTCGCGCGTGCGCATGATATCCCTGCCCGTTACGTTAGCGGGTATCTAATGATGAACGACCGGATCGACCAAGAAGCAACGCACGCCTGGGCTGAAGCGCATATTGACGGTCTGGGATGGGTAGGATTTGATATTTCCAATGGTATCAGTCCGGATCCACGGTATATCCGTGTCGCAACCGGGCGTGATTACCGTGATGCCGCGCCTATCACCGGCATCAGTTTCGGCACAGCAACTGGCGACCTGACCGTCGATGTTGCTGTTGAACAACAAGATATTCCCCAACAATAAAACTGGTTTCGGCACCTTTTACGCCGAGCCTACAGGAGAAATTTCATGACGTATTGCGTCGGCATGTTGATCGACAAAGGCATTGTCATCATGAGTGACACCCGTACCAATTCGGGGGTCGATAACATATCCGTATTTCGTAAAATGTTCCACTGGAACGTGCCGGGCGAGCGGATGATGGCGGTAATGACCGCTGGCAATCTGGCGACCACGCAGGCGGTCGTCAGTCAGTTGGAAGAACGGACAAAAACGCCCGATGACCGGGAAAATTCGCTGATGTCTTCACCCACAATGTTCACCGTGGCTACTGAAATAGGCAAGCTTCTTCGAAGCACTATTCATGAACGTCAGGAGGCCAATGGCGCGAGAGGCAAGGGGCGTTTTACCGCATCCATCATTCTCGCCGGGCAAATCGCGGGCATGGAGCCACGTCTTTTCCATATCTATCCCGAAGGCAATTTTATTGAAGCAGGCCTCGACACGCCATTTTTCCAGATTGGCGAAACCAAATACGGTCGCCCTATCATCTTGCGCGGTTATGATCGCAAGATGAGTTTTGAAGATGCGGTGAAGCTTCTCACGGTATCCTTCGATTCCACCTTGAAGGCAAATCTATCTGTTGGCCTCCCGCTTGATATGATGGTTATCGGCAAGGATGATTTCGCCCCGACCCATGAACAGCGTATCAACGCGGACGATGACTACTTTCAGAAGATATCGTCGCAATGGGGCGATGAGCTGAAGGAAGCTTTTCATGCGTTGCCCGATTACAGTTTTGACCTTAAGTAAATTTGCTTAGTTGCTGTCGGCATCAGAAGAAATATCGGGCGATTGCATACAGTCTTCATTGCCATATAACTGAAGGATATCGGCGATAAATGCTGGAATTTCAATTCTATACGCTATATCGCTTCATCTCGGTAATCCTACGGAATTGGCATTTCTGCGTATGCGCGCATGATGCTGTCCATGAAAACACGGCTAATTCTTCACTGCGTTGATACAGATGTGCGGGTCCGAGCTGAACTGGCACGGGCCATATTCTCCCTCGGTCATCATGCGGAGGTTTACGGATCTATCGCTGAAATGTGTCAGCGCCCGCCAAGAGACGGTTTGTTGCTGGTGCGCGACGATCCGAAGGATGGAGGTTTCCTTGCGGCGTCCGAACTGATGTCCAGCAACGAAGTCTGGCTGCCAGCGATTGCGACGGACCATTCCCCGTCGACCCGCCGGATAGTTGCCGCGATGAAGGCAGGCGCGATTGATTACCTTCCACTGCCGGTTGACGAAGGGCGGCTGGCTTCTACCCTCACTCGAATTGGCGATGAGGTGAAGCGCGAAACTGTGCTAAGAAGACGAAGAGCAGAAGCGAGGGGCCGCATCGCGCAGTTATCGGGCCGGGAACGCGAAGTGCTCGATTGGTTGAGCGATGGAAGCAGCAACAAGGCGATTGCTCTTCATCTTGGTATCAGTCCGCGGACCGTGGAGATACACCGCGCCAACATGATGCAAAAGCTGGGCGCACGCCATGCTGCGGAAGCTGTGCGGCTGCGAATGGAAGCGCAACTCGAAGCGATGGTGATTAACTAAGCCGCACCACTGACAGACTTACCGGCAGAAACCTCCGCCGCCCGTTTCAACGTGAAAATGGTTGCGATGGGCAGCGTTGTAATCCGGTCCGAGAACCGTGCCGAACCGTTTGCAGGCACTTTCGTGAATCCGGCGAAGGAAGCGCCGCTCTGCCTGTGTGCCTCCATTCCAGTCCGTCAGAACCGATATGCGCCGCCCGTCTTCCAGTACAAAGGCTCCGATATCGATGGCCTCCGCTCGCGCATGGCCAGACCGGCGCGACGTTCCCGCTACATTTCGGCAGGAATAACTACCCATCGTTTCAATTCTCGCAAGTCCGCTGCCGAGAAAGTCGCGCGCTGCTCGATCGATCCCGTACCGTGCCCAGCCGGACAGGGCGCTGGCGGCTGTGCATTTCAGCGCGCCCAGATTGGTCACTGATATCCTGCTGCGGTCGCCGGTTAGCCCTGAAAGCGATACCGCGCCTGTATAGGAGCAGCCCGGACCATCGGAACGGTTGGAAGTTTGAGTAAACTGCGCTCCGTTGGCTGCAAGATTACCGAGGCAGAGACGGTCGGAGGTGCTGGTGGGGACTTGCCGTGGTCTGCCCTGATCGGTGCGAGCCCTGTCTGCGCCAGAATCGTTGCTCGGGTCGCCAGAAGGCAAGATCTGGCACCCGCCCAGCATCAGGGCAGTGATCAGGGGAAGGGCGGCGAAGCGGAGCATCGTGGACCTATACTGCGCGCCGGACCTTAATCCCATCCTAACCGGAACAGGTCAGCTTCTCCTACACGGCGTTCAGGCCGAAAAGCCCATCATACTTTGTAGTGGCTCCTGTCCCTTGTTGTCGGCGAGGCGTCAATTCTGATCCTCCGTATTATGCTGCAGTTCGTGTTCAGTTTCACGAACCGCCTTTAAGTGACAGAAGCAGTCTTGGCCGAGGCTGTAGCGTTGCTGACGAGCCAGATAGCTAGGCTGGCAACAAGGAAGCCGGGAATGATTTCATACACGCCCGGTCCGTCCAGAAACGCCCCGTTCCAGCCCAGCGCAATCCACGCCATCACCGTTGCTGCACCGGTAACCAGACCCGCCACGGCACCCGATCCGGTCATTCCCTTCCAAGTAAGGGCGAACAGAATCAGCGGGCCGAAGGCTGCTCCGAAACCGGCCCAGGCGTTTGCGACCAGTCCCAAAACCTGGCTGTCCGGATCGCGGGCAATTACGATTGCCGCCAGCGCAACCAGCAAAACGGCCACCCGTCCGACATTCACCGCTTCTCGCTCGCTTGCTTCCTTGCGCAGGAACAGACGGTAGAAATCCTCCGTCAGTGAGCTGGAGCTGACCAGTAATTGGCTGCTGATGGTGCTCATGATCGCAGCGAGGAGAGCAGCAAGCAAAAACCCTGTTATCATTGGGGAGAACAGTAACGTCGCCAGCACGATAAAGATCGTTTCTGGATCCTCCACCACCACACCATTGGCTTCTGCATATGCGCGACCCGCGAGCCCCACGCCAAGGGCTCCGACCAGCGCCACGGCCATCCACGAAAGGCCGATATTCCGCGCCACCGCGACATCTGGCACACTGCGGATTGCCATGAACCGGACAATGATATGCGGTTGCCCGAAATAGCCTAGGCCCCATGTGACCGCGCTCAGCCAACCCACGAAGGTAAGCCCGCCGAACAGACTGAGCATTCCCGGATCGATTTGCTCCAGCATACCGGTGACCGCGCTGAATTCACCCAGTCCGCCCACATCCTTGGACCCGTAAATCACCACCAGTGGCATCAGTATAAGCGCCGTGACCATAATCACGCCCTGTACAAAGTCGGTCAGGCTGACCGCCAGAAACCCGCCGATCATGGTATAGGCCAGCACGACGCCCGCCGTGATCCAGATACCCATCATATAGTCCGACATTCCGGCGTCAGGCAGCAAACCGGCGAAGGCGGTCTCAAACAGCTTGCCCCCACCAACCAGCCCGGCGGCGGTATAGACGGTGAAGAACAGCACAATAATAATCGCCGACACCACCCGCAATGCGATGGCTTTGTCGGGAAAGCGGTTGGCAAGGAATTGCGGAATGGTCAGCGCATTACCCCGCTCCTCCGTCTGCTGGCGCAGGCGGGGGGCGACGATGATCCAGTTCGCCACAGCACCGGCAAACAACCCGATGCCAATCCACGCTTCCACCAGCCCGGCGGCAAAAAGAGCGCCCGGCAAACCGAGCAGCAACCAGCCGGACATATCGGAGGCACCCGCGCTGAGGGCGGCCACTGCCGGATGGAGATTTCGCCCCGCCAGCAGATACCCTGCACTGTCTGAGGTCGATTTGCGCCACGCATAAAGCCCGATGCCCAGCATCAGAACAAAATAAGCGGCGAGCGAAAAAAGTGTCCCTGTTTGCATGGTAGCGGGCGCTAACAGCATGAACTGCATTTGGCCAATATCACACCGAAACGCAGCACGAAGCGGAGAAGATGAAGTTGACCAAGTTGATAAAGTTGACGCTGGGCGTTGCCGGCGCGATTCCGTAAGGTATCGATAAACTTGATTGAGAGACGGGAGCCAAAATTGACACATCAGGCCCGGAAAGCGGCGTCCCCGGCAGGTCGCAACACGCTTTTTTGTGAAACACAAATGAGCAGGAAACCGGTTTTTCGATCTTGGCGGCGCAGCGGGGCGGGGCGCTGACCCTTTGGTGGGCTAGGTTTGGGGAATGGATATGTCGTCTGCACTGTTGACCGGCCTCATGGCGCTCGCTTTTTCAGCGGTACATATGTTTGTCGGCAAGCTCCGCTTTCTGGAGGTGGAACCTCGCAGTGCATGGCTCAGCTTTGCGGGCGGTGTCGCGGTGGGGTATGTTTTTATGCATATTCTGCCGGAACTTGCTGCGCATGGAGAAGTCTTTGCGGACGCGACTTCGCTTGACCTGAAGATTGCCGAAAGCTGGATCTACGCCTTGGCGCTGGCGGGCCTTGTCCTCTTTTACGGATTGGAACGTGCCATTGTCGTCAGCCGCGACGACCGGAAAAGCAGTCGCGGGGAAACGCGGGACAGGCCTCATAGCGGCATTTTTCATCTGCATATTGCCGCAAGCTGCATCTTGATTTTCGTCGTATCCTACCTGCTCAATCACCGGGAGGATTCCAGTGTGGGCGGGCTTGTGCTGTTCTTCGGCGCCTTGCTGCTGCATTTTCTTACCGCCGATTTCGGAACGCGTGCCGATCATCCGGAATTGTATGACGGGCAGGGGCGCTGGGCGCTGGTGACGGCTACGCTGGGCGGATGGATTGCAGGGTTGATGTTCGATCTGCCCGAACTGGCCGTTGGCTGTATGTTTGCCTTTGTCGGCGGGGCCATAGTTCTGGTCGTGTTGAAAGAGGAATTGCCGGAGGAACGGGCAAGTCGCTTTCTACCGTTTCTAGGCGGTGCAGTTCTGTATGCGGCGCTGGTTCTGGGTGAACAGGCAATGGTGCTGCCAGCTTAGTCTGCGGTGGCTGATTCTCAGAAGCCCAATCCGCCGGGCGGAAGCGGACCAAGCTCTATCGGCTGATCAGGCTTCCCGTTTGATCGTATGCCTGTAGGCGATGGCGTATTTTGGCGTACGCGGGCAGGGGTTTGCGGCGAACGCGGCGATACTTGCCGCGTCGGTACAGGCTCGTCATTTGAAGTGGTTTCCCGCGATTTAGGGATGTCTTCTATATCGGGAGTGCCTGCGGGATTTGCAAAGCCGTCGTCATCCGAACCTTCGCCGTAAAAATCGCTCAGCGTTGCCGAACTGGTAGCGGGCTGCTCGAAATTGAGCTGCTCCGTGTCAGCGGCACCCTGCATTGCGGACGAAGAAGGCTGTGAACCGATCGACTCGCTGCCAACGATGTCCGGATCGCCATCGGCGCTGGCGATGGTTGCGATGGTGGAATTGCTGTCCACCAACTGGGTGGCACCAACAGCAACAATTGCGGCCAGACCAAGGACAAGTTTCGGGTTCAGCATTCAGGAGCCTCTCTTACGATGCCGTGTAGGTGTCGCAGGTGCGCACTGGCGATCCGGGCGAGGGGTGGATACCCGACAGGTCGCGTGTGCCGCGAACGTTGAATGCGGCAATCGAACGGATCGGCTCGGGAGAAATATACTGGGTCGCATATTCGATATCGATCAGCGGTTCGTATTCGTAGATGATCTCGACGAAGATGACAGCCTGATCGGGGCTGGCTTGAATTTCCTCGCCTGACCTTCCCATGCCGACAAAGCCGGTACCGGTGGCGCCGTCGCCCTCTTCTCCATAAGAGGAATCCTCTTCCAGTTTGCCGTGGCAACGCTGCCAGTGGATCCACTGCCCGCCCTCGTCGTTCTGTTCCAGGCTGCTGACGATCACTCGGCCGCGTTCGAACAATTCCATTTGTTCGCCGGCCTGCAAATTCACGCCCAAAAATATGTCGTTGACGTCAGCTTCGTAGATTTTCTGCGCCATCAAGGCATCACGGTCGCCGATACGCGATCCGTTATCGGCGATATGCATCACAGCCTGACTGATCCGTAGATGCGCAACGGCATAATTGGATAGTTCCAGCCCGCCCATACCCAACATGGCCAGAATCGGAGCCATAAAAGCAAACTCGACCATTGCGAGCCCCGACATATCGGGACGCAAACTGGCAAGGGTGCGCCGCGCCCTGAGCAGGAATTTAGGTGTCATGTGCAATTTCCAACCACTGGTTCACGGTCATCCTGGCCGTCATAAGGCTGGTTACGCAGGACGGTGACCGCATCGACCGAAATCTGTTCGGGCACCTCGATAAATCCGTGGAGCGGGAACATACGGTCATATTCCGCAGTGACTGTGTAAAGCACGGCATCGCGCGCACCGCCAAGGCCATCGCGCCCACGATCCGCATCCCAGGCTCCGTTATCGTTCAGATCCCGGAACTTTTCGCCATTGTCGCACACGCCATTCGTATTGGTGTCGTCATAATCTTCCGGCTTTTTCACGTCGGCAAATGTCTGATAGTTTTTGCGTGTGAACGAAATAACGGCGCCGGGGATGATCCTGTTCACCTGCTGACGGACTTCTTCATCCAGAGCATCCGTGGTGGTGATGGTCGGCTCCAGCGTTGATTTGCGCGCGGATTGCTGCAGCGCGCCCTGCATCGCGGTCTGGGCGTAGATCTGGAAACCCAGATCGAACAGACCAACAAGCATCAGGCACAGCACCGGGCCGACGAAAGCGAACTCCGTCAGAGTAGCGCCGGTTTCATCGCGGACGATATTTCGCAAACTGCGCCTGATGGTGTGGCCGATGCCGTGCATCAATCAACCAGCCTCAGCTCGGCGATGCTGGTCGCGATGGTCCGGAAACGGTCAATCAGTGTTGTCTGGTCATTGGCAGTCATGGCGCGGCTTTCACTACTGGCGCAGCCCCGTGTGTGATCGTTTAATGAATTGGCGAACGAGACTGTCCAGACCGTAATATTCTTGTTTTTGATCTGCTCACATACCGCATCAAGGCGAGCGTTGTGTACGTCTTTCAATACTTGGTACACTCCGTCGTCGTCCCACTGTTTCGTACCGGTTTTAAAACCGGCAATACGGCCCTCCATATCCGCCGAGCCGTAAACGTTCTGGTCGTATGGACCCGGGTCCATGTTTCCGTCAGTCATAAATATCAGGTGGCGGATAATCGGATCGCCATTTGGGGCAGTCCTGTTTGTGCTGGAGAAAATGCCATCAGGGGAAAGAATACGACCGCCCCAGATCATACCGATATCGTGCAGTGTAAAACCGGTAGGGGACATTGCATTGATGCGGTCTTCGAAATCGTCGTTGCGATCCGTTCCGTCGAGCGGATATTCGGTAAGAGGATAGGCTGGAACGGGGCAGTCGGACTTTGTGTTCTTCAAAGATCCCGCATTTTCATAATCATCTTCCGCGCGTCGCACGTTTCCATCCACATCCCATCTACGATCGTAAGTTACGTCATTCCATTGGGGGCGCCAGCGGGTTGCCTCGCTGTCAGGGATGAGGTCGATGTTCAAATCATGCGCGTTCGTGGGGATGGGAGTGAAATCGGTAGTGACTACCGTGTCTGCTTCTTCAATACAGCCGTCCCACTTTTTTGTGAGCACATTCGCACCTTGAGAACCGATCGGCGCACTGGCTTGCTCAAAAGTTTTGTAAACCGACGCATCCTGCGTTCCCTGCCTGTATTCCCAGTACAGAAAACCGTTTTCGTAAGTTGGCGGCGACGCTTCAGTGGTTCGATACTTGCGCACTCGCGCTTCGCAGGCAGCATACCGGTTTCCGTTGCCATCCCGGAAATAATTTTTGATATAGTCTTCATCGCTGATAACCCAGCGCTCACCGTTAACCGTATAAGTTCCGTCATATGCACGGCATGCAGTCCGACCGTAAGTTGAATGGTTTGAATTGTTGGACCACGCGTAATCGAACAGTGTCGAAGACCCTAGCTTGGATTTATCTCGGGTAACCAGTTCGCGCCCGTCGTCATACAGTTCTTCTCCTCCGTCACTACCAGGATCGGTCATCACTGGCCCCATCACAGGGAAGCGGGATTCATATTTGGGATTTGAAGAGATAAAATCAGAATTCACGTCGGAGATCAGTTTCCCAACGTTCATATTTGAATTGTATGGAATAATGCCGATGCGCACTTGGGCATCCTCGGGTGCAACGGCCATTATTTCATCATAGAACGCAAAAACAGCCTTCTTAAGTGCGGTCATCTTTACCGCCCCATTGACTGAGTGTCGCATTGATCCCGACATATCGAGGACCAGCGAAATATCGATATTCGGCAGATTGAGATCGGCGCTGCAATCGACGTTCAGTTCGATCTTGTCGTAACCGAATACCGTCATCAAGGTGGCGGGAACGCTGGTTTGCGCCGTGCCGTCCATTCGCGTGCCGACAGAGGATGTCAGTTCATATTCGGTATCGCTGGTTCCGTAGGTTCCGTCGCCGAAATTGGTTTCAAAGAAACTGTCCGCATGGTCTTCGATGTCCGTGGGAATGCTCCCGTCGGTAATGGTCCCGCCGGCCAGTTTCTTGCGGGCGGCCAGGGTTGCAGAATCGCATGCCTGCTGCAGTCGCGATTTGGCCAGATACATCCGGCTGGCATCGACCCCGCCGCCGATCACGCCGATAAGCGGGAGGATCGCCGCAGCGCCAATCGCCAGCGTATTGGCGCGCTTGTCGAGAAGCAGAGATCGCAGAAACGATTTTCGCTGCTGTACGCTGCCGCTTTCGGCCATAGTCCGGTCTCCGTTCATAGAGACGCGGACTAGGGCGAAAACGTTACCAAAAGGTTTTTCTTACGCGGCGGTTAACCTTCGACTTTGCGACGGGCCTTCTTACGCTCGTTCGGGTCGAGAATGGCTTTGCGTAAACGGATGTTCTGCGGGGTGACTTCGACCATTTCATCATCGTCGATATAGGCGATGGACTGCTCCAGCGTCATCACGCGTGGCGGCGTCAGGCGAATGGCATCATCCTTGCCCGTGCTACGGAAGTTGGTCAGCTGTTTGGACTTCATCGGGTTCACTTCCAGATCGTCCGGCTTGGCGTTCTCGCCAATGATGATGCCTTCGTAGATCTTGGAGTTGGCGCCGATGAACAGCTCGCCGCGGTCTTCCAGAGCATACAGCGCGTAGCCGGTAGCCTCACCCGTGCAGTTGGAGATCAGCACGCCGTTCTGGCGGCCCTCCAGACGGCCTTTGTACACGTCGTATTTCTCGTACAGGCGGTTCATGATGCCCGTGCCGCGCGTATCGGACAGGAATTCGCCGTGATAGCCGATCAGTCCGCGTGACGGCGCGCTGAAGGTGATACGGGTCTTCCCGGCACCGCTGGGGCGCATCTCGGTCAGCTCTGCCTTGCGGCGCTGCATTTTCTCGACAACGGTGCCTGAGTGTTCGTCGTCCACGTCGATCACGACGGTTTCATAAGGTTCGGTGCGCTTGCCGCCTTCTTCGCGGAATAGGACGCGGGGACGCGATATGCCCAGCTCGAAGCCTTCACGTCGCATCGTTTCGATC
>OJBO01000355.1_pt1 | contig 27762 bp, 24 predicted proteins | sample 1590461 | NCBI WGS metagenome assembly OJBO01 (sample SAMN05416836, study PRJEB24817) | seawater metagenome | isolation source: Sea water | place: Canada:Atlantic | collected 2013-07 | reverse complement strand
CACATTCACCGACGGTGTCGCCGCAAACGACACTGCAAACCGCGCCGCTTGATCACGCCGCGTCACCCAAATTCCAGCATAGCTCAGTGGGAGCGGGGCAGGGAGGATCGTACCTCTCTGCCCATCAATTCGGCAAGCACGCCGACTCTCTCCTTGCCGGACAATGTTTCAATTCTTGCTACAAGTCCGGTAAAGATTGCTCATAAAACCCCCTCAATTCGGGAGTTTGAATTATACAGGCCAGATTGCCTCAAGTGGATTAATGGGTCCTGAGTCTAGCACTTACGCGCCGTCGCCACCCGATATGATAAATGAGACGACGATCTCCTCGTCTCCGCGCTCCTTGCACCTCTACGCATTTGGTTGCGGACTTCTGGGTCGGTGGCCTAGCGCGCGGTCACGATACAATACACGTCCCGGACCTCGTCAGCATCTCGCCCCCCTGCCTGACCATCTTTGAGCACGACAGCGGCGGCGGTTTGCGTGTCAGGTCGCAGCGACGCAATCGGCAAAATACTGGATCGCGCCGGTCTCGTCCTCTTCCTGAACCAATCCGTGAATATCAGTCTCGAACCCGGGGCATTCCCCGGAAAACGCGCGGTTGAACTTGAGGTATTCGACGATGCGACGATTGAAGACCTCACCGGGGATGAGCAGGGGAATCCCCGGCGGATAGGGCGTGACGAGGCTGGTTGTGATGCGGCCCTCAAGCTCATCAATCGGGACCCGCTGCGTGGTGCGGGCGGCGATATGGGAGAACGCCTCGCTCGGCTTCATCGCGGGGGTGAGATCGCTAAGGTACATTTCGGTCGACAGGATCGCGACGTCGTATTTGGCATAGAGCGAATGCACGTGCTGGCACAGATCCTGGAGCCCCAGCTTTTCGTATCGCGGATACTTGGCGCAGAAATCGGGCATGGAACGCCACATCGGTGCGTTCCGGTCGTAGTCGTCCTTGAATTGCTGAAGCTCGGTCACGAGGGAGTTCCAGCGCCCCTTGGTGATCCCGATGGTGAACATCACGAAGAAGCTGTAGAGCCCGGTCTTCTCCACAACAATACCGTGTTCGGCCAGATACTTGGTCACGATGGAGGCGGGGATGCCCGTGTCCTCAAACCGGCCGTTAAGATTGAGGCCGGGCGTGATCAGCGTCGCCTTGATCGGGTCGAGCATGTTGAAGCCGCGCGCCATGTCGCCGAAGGCATGCCAGGATTCCTCGCCGTCCGAAGGCTGCACGCCCTCGGCGTCGGTCTTTTTCAGCACCCAGTTCTCGGGGTTATCGATGCCTTCCTCGTCCAGCTCGTCCGGGCCCCAGACCTGAAACCACCAGTCGTCGTCGCCGAATTCGTCATCCACCTTGCGCATGGCGCGGCGGAAATCGAGCGATTCCAGGATGCTTTCCTCGACCAGCGCACGACCGCCCGGCGGTTCCATCATCGCGGCGGCGACATCGCAACTGGCGATGATGCTGTATTGAGGGCTGGTCGACGAATGCATCAGGTAGGATTCGTTAAAGAGGTGGCGGTCGAGCTTGGTGTCCTGACTGTCCTGCACCAGAACGTGACTGGCCTGACTGATGCCGGCCAGCAGCTTGTGGATCGATTGCGTCGCGTAGGTCACGGAATGGCTGGGGCGATTGCGCTTGCGACCCATGGCGTGGAAATTGCCGTAGAACGGGTGAAAGGCGGCATGGGGCAGCCAGGCCTCGTCGAAGTGCAGGTTCTCGACATAGCCGTCGAGCGCCTCCTTGATCGTTTCGGTATTGTAGAGGACCCCGTCGTAGGTCGATTGGGTCAGGGTGATGATGCGCGGCTTGACCGTCTCGGCGTCGACATCGGCAAGAAGGGGGTTGGCGCGAATCTTTTCCTTGATCGCCTCGATGGAAAATTCGGATTTTGGAATAGGGCCAATGATGCCGAAATGATTGCGCGTCGGTTTCATGAACACCGGGACCGCGCCGGTCATGATGATGCTGTGAAGGATCGATTTATGGCAGTTGCGGTCGACGACGACCACGTCACCGGGGGCGACGGTGTGATGCCAGACCATCTTGTTCGAGGTCGAGGTGCCGTTGGTCACGAAAAAGCAGTGATCGGCGTTGAAGATGCGCGCGGCGTTACGCTCCGACGCCCCGATAGCGCCGTTATGATCCAGAAGCTGGCCCAGTTCTTCGACCGAATTGCAGACATCGGCGCGCAGCATGTTCTCACCGTAGAACTGATGATACATCTGCCCGATCGGGCTTTTGAGGAAGGCAACGCCCCCCGAATGCCCCGGACAGTGCCAGGAATAGGAGCCATCCTCGGCGTAATCCAGCAGCGCCTTGAAAAACGGCGGCTGGATGCCTTCGAGGTAGGCCTTGGCGTCGCGAATGATGTGGCGGGCGACAAATTCCGGCGTGTCCTCGAACATATGGATAAAGCCGTGCAGCTCACGCAGGATGTCATTGGGAAGGTGGCGGCTCGTCTTGGTTTCACCGTAGATGTAGATCGGCACATCGTCGTTCTTCCAGCGCACCTCCTGAATGAAATTGCGCAGGTTCAGGACGGCGGGGTCGAGGTCCGGGCCGGGGGTGAATTCCTCGTCATCAATCGACAGGACAAAGGCGCTGGCGCGGGATTGCTGCTGGGCGAACTGGGACAGGTCGCCGTAGCTGGTCGTGCCAAGCACCTCAAAGCCTTCGCTTTCGATTGCCTGAGCCACGGCGCGGATGCCGGACCCGGAGGAATTGTCCGAGCGATAGTCTTCATCGATGATGACAATCGGGAAGCGAAATTTCATGCGACACTCCTGAAGGATGGCAGCGAAGGTTTCCCGGCAAGCGGCGCAGCTTGGCAAAGCCCGGTCGCGGCTGGCGTTCAGAGTGAACGGGCCGTCCGTTCTTTTCTCTACCTAAACAGGTGGCGTCAAGGCTCCGCGCTGATCGGCTCAAGCGGAGTTGAATGTAGAGCGGCTAGCATCAGCAAAGTCACGAGGGTTCAGGATACATCGCAGTTTCGGATGGCGACACAACTCTTGATATTCTTGCCAAAAAGGATGTGGGAAAAATTCGTTTAGGGAAAAGGGGACCGTGGCCGCTGACCGAATTGCATAACCTCGTTGACCATTCCACCCTTCGGTCGATGAGACTCCTTAAACGCTTTTTACATCCGAGCCCGTCAGAGGCATCGCCAAGAGAACCGACGACAGGCATTTGCCATGGGCATCCAAGGACAGCGACCTTGTGACACCACCTTTGAGTGCGCCCTTGATGACGAAATTCATGGCGCAAAGCTGCGGCAAGACATAGCGGGTGACGGCACCGGTGGGTTGGTCGAGGTGCGCCGCGACACGTTCGGCGGTGACGTCCTTGAGCAAACGGTCGAAGTCCTCGGCGTGATAGGCGATGACGGAAATGTTCGAGGTATCGCCTTTATCTCCGGTTCGTCCGTGGGCCAGGTCATGCAACTTCATGAGTTTCTCCCTGGATTTCGGCGGAAATCGAAACCTCGTCCGAAGGGATCAGTGTGGAGGCTATGGCGACAATTTCGCGGACAGACTTTGTCACTCCGCCGCCCGCCGCAGGCCCGCAGAGGTAAAGGGATTCAACCTCTTCGCCGATCATTTGCGCGGTTGCCGCATCGGCGCACCGCGCGGCATATCGCAGGCGCATATCGTCATCGCTTCCTATGAGTTGCCCGAGACGTTCATCGATCTTCGGGTCGGTCAGGCGCTGGTCGAGAATTGAGCGGGCCAGTTTGGCACGCTGGCGGGCATTGACGCCCGCATAGGAAATTTGCCCCTCCCCCAGCCATCCATCGCGGTAGGCAACAGACACCTTGAGCTGTCCTGTCGGCGGGTGCCCGGTGGCACCACCTATGGCGACCCGGTCGGGGCCGACCGATGTGAATGTGACGCCGGAAAAATCCGCGACCACGTCTGGTTGAATGTAGCGCGCGGGATCGTGGATTTCGTAAAGCAACTGTTCGGTGCAGGTTGCGGGTGTAATCATTCCGCCGGTGTTATCCAGCTTGGTAATGATCGCGTTGCCATCTGCGGTAACTTCGGCGAGCGGAAACCCTATATGGGCCAGGTTTGGAACGTCCTTGACGCCCGGATCGGCAAAGTAGCCTCCGGTGATCTGGGCGGAACATTCGAGGAGGTGCCCGATCAGGGTGCCACGCCCCAGCTTTTCGTAATCGTTCAAGGCCCAGCCAAAGTGGTGCACCAACGGCGCAAGAAACAGAGCCGGGTCCGAGACCCTGCCGCATATGACGATGTCAGCCCCTTGCGCGAGCGCCTCCACAATTCCGGACACGCCGATATAGGCGTTTGCGGATACAAGGCGCGGGCCAAGAGCCTGTGCGGTTTCTCCTGTCTCATCTAGGGAGTAGCCCGCGATGCTGCCAGACACATCGTCCCCGGTTACGACAGCGACTTTGAGCGAAAGACCAAGCTCCGCCAGGATGGCGCGGGCCTTTGCGGCACCGGCCCATGGGTTGGCTGCCCCCATGTTGGTGATGATTCTTGTGCCGTGCCTGACGCAGCCGGGCAAGGTCGCGCGCAAGCGGCGTTCCAGAAGCGGATCGTAACCCGCCTCGGGGTCTTTCATCCGGGCTTGCTGGGCCAGGGCGATGGTGCGTTCGGCCAGGCATTCAAAGACCAGAACGTCCAGCTCGCCCCTGTTGGCGAGATCGGTGGCTGGCTCAATCCGATCGCCCTGAAATCCAGCGCCACAACCAATCCTGAACGGTGTCATGCGAGGGATGCTTCCTTACGCTGGCCCAATTTGCGCGCGCCGAAGAAGAGAGCGAGCGCAACAATGGAGGTAATCGGATTTGGCCAGAGCGCGAGGGCGATCATGACCAGCAACAGGACGATATCGATGACCCGGTTCCCGAGGAGTGGCGAGCCGGTTAGCAAGGCTGGCACTGCGAGGACGAGCGCCGCGCCTGACAAGGCCGCCTGCGCGATTGCGAGAGCGCCGCCCTCCATCAGCATACCGGGATTGAGCAGGATCAGGAACGGCACAAGATAGGTGACCGCGCCGAGCCGCACCGCATGTCCGGCCGCAGGTAACCAATTGGTACTTGCAATGCCTGCACCGACAAACACCGCAACACAGACCGGCGGCGTAATCACCGATATCGTTGCGAAGTAGAATACAAAGAGGTGCGCCGCCAACGGAGAGACGCCAACTGCGGTCATTGCGGGCGCCAAAACGGCGGCGACCAGCACATAGGCCGCGGTTGTGGGTAGCCCCATCCCCATGATCAGGCAAACCAATCCAACAATCAGCGCCACGAGAGGAACGCTGTCACCTGCCATCGAAACGATCAGCGACGACAGCGTCACGCCGATCCCCGTCAGGTTTATCATGGAGACCAGCACCTGTGCCCCGGCCAGAAGGACCCCGATGATGACCATGCCCTTGCCCGCGTCTTCGAGCCCGTCGATGATCTTGCCAATCATCTGGCGCGGCGCCAGGCGTCCCGTCTCCGTCACGATGAAGGCGATCAGAAGGCCGACGATCCCATAGAAGGCAGCTGTCGCGATGGACCGTCCGAGCCAGATGCCGAGGCCGAGACCCCCGAGAGCACAGAGAAACGGTGCCACGCGGCGGGGTGAAAGAATGGTGGACCAAGCGGGCAATTCGTTTTCAGGCACAAAGGCGAGTCCCCGGCGCACGGATACGAAATGCACTGTGACGAAAACCGAGGCGTAAAACAGGATCGCCGGGATGACCGCGCCGAGAATGATCGTCGTGTAGGGCATGCCAAGGATCTCGGCCATGACGAAAGCTGCCGCTCCCATGATGGGGGGGGCGATCTGACCGCCGGTGGAGGCGACCGCCTCAACCGCGGCGGCGAAGGGCCGAGGATAGCCAAGCCTGATCATCATCGGGATCGTGAGGTTTCCGGTCGTCGCGACATTTGCCACAGCCGATCCGGAAATCATCCCGAACAGGCCGCTCGCGATGGTCGCGATCTTGGCCGCGCCACCTGGCTGACGACCACCGAGGCGCATGGCAAGGTCTATGAACGCCTGCCCCCCACCGGAATGCAGCAACAACGCACCAAACAGGACAAAGGTCGCGACAACGGTGGCCGCGATGCCGGTCAGCATACCCCAGATGCCCAGATCCCCTAAAAAGATGGTTTCGGTGACAAAGGCACTGTCAAAGCCGCGATGGCGCAATGCGCCGGGCAGCAAATTTCCGAACAACGCATAGCTGAGCCCGGCAATAACGAGGATCGGGAATATCAGGCCGACCGTACGCCGCCCGAGTTCCAGGAAAGCGAGGACAAGACCCACCGTCAGGGCCTTGTCCGTCGTCGTCGCCCAAGGCAGCGACGTCATGATTTCATCGTAGTTCCAGACCACGTAGCCACAGGCAACCAGCGCGACCGCACAAAGCACGAGGTCTATCGCCAGCCCGACCGGGCGCCAGCGTGTGCCGGCGCCCAGAGGGTATAATGCGAACCCCAGAGCGGCCACGAGCGCGAGAAAAAGCGCCCGCTGGATCAAACCCTCGAAAGGGCCGGTGGCCGCCGTATAGAAAACGAAGGCGCCTACCAGGATGGCAAGGCCTTTCTGAATGTTCGCGAGAGCCATCAGTCAGCTATCAGCTTGGCAGGCACGTCCATGCCCTGCTCTTCGAACCAACGCACGGCACCCGGATGAAGGGGAACAGTGCCATAGTCCAACGTCATCTGAGCAAAGTCTGAACCCTTGAGCGAGGCCAGCGCGTTTACCTGGGCGCTTTCGTCATTCATGATGGCGGATACGATCTGATACGCGGTCTCATCGTCCATGGAGGACGGCGCGGCCACACCTACGCCAAAGGCCCATGTGCTGAAGGCGGGAATGCCCTCGGCGGCACCTGCCGGGATGTCCACGACGGAAATATCGGGCATCTCGCTGCGCAATGTGTCGATCTGCTCCGGGGATAGCCCGATGACGGAGATATCGGTCGAAACCGCGATATCCATGGTCGAGCCATCGACCTTTTGGCCAGACCCGGATTTCACGTAGCCCACCACGCGATTGTCCTTCACCGCGCCAACAATGTCGGTGGTCGAACCGCGCACGTAGTCAGCGCTGAGACCAAGCGTCGTGAAGACGGCTTCGGTTGTGGCTTCGGTGGAGCCCCCCTTGATACCGGGGTTGAAACGCTTGCCCTCCAGATCGGCGAGGCTGTTGACACCGGCATCCGCGCGGACCACGACGTTTTGCGGTGCGATGGTGTAGACCCACAGCAAGCGCAGGTCTTGCGGCTTTCCCTCGAACGCGTTTGTACCTGCCACGGCGTGTTGCACATTGTGTGTAGTCACTAGCCCCAGGTCGACCTGCCCGCGCTCCATCCGACGAATGTTGTCCATGGTCGCGCCGGTTTCCACGACCGAGGCCTTCAGGCCTTCGGCATTGTCGTTGATCAGCTGCCCGACGGCAACGAAATAGCCGTAATGGCTGGACGACGCAGACGTCGAACCGATCAGCAGGTCGGTGTCCTGCGCGGCGACAGGCGACGCGAGAAGTGTTGCGCCCAGAAGCGCGGCGAATGTGTATTTCATGGTATCCTCCCTTGGATGATAGCTGGCCCAACGAGGCCTCATTTTACATGTACTCAACCTATCTCTTGGAATAACAGACAACTTCGGGACAATCGATGCATGAAACGTAACCATGCGTCTGAAGTCAGACCGTCAGGCAAGCTCGGCTTGCACGCCCCCAAGCGGTCGCCTAAGCCGAGCGGGCCAACCGTCAAAGGACTCTGCGCCATGCCCTCGTCGCGCCTTGTGCCGCCGCTTTCCCTCGTCACCGCAGTCGCCACCTATCTCACCGGCGAGGCAGAGCCCACGTGGACCCCATTGCTGGGCGGGCGCACGAACCGGCTCTGGCGGGTTCGGCAGGGCGCGCGCGCATCGGTGGTCAAGCTCTACGACCCGAGTTCCGCCACATTGCTGTTTCCGAATGATCCCGAGGCGGAGTTCGCCGCCTTGTCCCATCTCGCGCCGCGCGGCCTCGCCCCGGAGCCGGTCGCGCAGTTTGACTCACCCGAGGGGCCGGTGGTGATCTACCGCTATATACCGGGTCGGACGCAGGATGCGGCTTTGCAGGACCTCGCGCGGCTGCTCAGCCGGGTGCACCGGGCCGATCCGATGCCCCGATGCCGATCCTTGCCGTCGGGGTCGGCCGCAGTGATCGCGCAGACCGATGCCATTCTGGCGCAATGCCGGGGCCGCCCCAGCCCCCTCCATAACTTGCGGCGCGCGGTCCTTGCCCTACCCGAGATCGGCTCCACGCGGTCGCGTCTGATACACGGGGATCCGGTGGCGACGAACGTGGTGGCCACCCCGACCGGGCCGGTCCTGATCGACTGGCAATGTCCGGCCATGGGCGACCCTTGCGAGGATCTGGCGATTGTCCTCTCGCCTTCGATGCAAGAAAGTTACCGAGGCGAAATGTTAAGCGAGGCAGAGGCCGCCGAGTTCCTGACCAGCTACCCGGATGCTGCATTGATCAAGCGTTACCAGCAACTCGCGCCGCACTATCATCTGCGCATGGCGGCCTATGCCCTATGGTGCGCGGAGACTGGCCGGAGCCCGGACGACACCGGGATGTGGCATGATTTAAGGGCGGCGGAGTCCGCCCTCAGCTCAGCGCAAGCGTAGTCAGCAAAGCGACCGCAGCGCCCAGCACAACACCGCCCGCCAGCCATGGCCAACGCCGCCGGGGCTGCGGTCGGGTATCGAGATCGCTCATCTGTTGCATCAATGCACGCTCCACCAGTCGCGGCAGGCGCGGGCCGAACCGCGCCAGCACTTCTGCGGTGCGGCCCAGGTCGCGCATCAATGCGCGCGGGCCAAGGCTGCGGCGGATGTAGTCCTCGACCACCGGGTTGGCGACTTCCCAGATATTGATCTGCGGCGAAAGAGAGCGTGCCACACCTTCGACCACCACCATCGTGCGTTGCAGCAGGATCAACTCGGTGCGCGTCTCCATCCCGAAACGTTCGGTCACGTCGAACAGATAGGAGAGCAGCCGCCCCATAGAGATCTTCGTCGCGTCCATGCCAAAAATCGGTTCTCCGACCGCGCGCAGGGCGCGCGCGAATTCGTCCACATCCCGATCGGGTGGCACGTATCCTGCCTCGAAATGGACCATGGCGACACGCATGTAGTCGCGGGTGATAAATCCGTAGAGGATCTCGGCGTAGACCCGGCGGGTATATTCGTCGATGTGCCCCATGATGCCGAAATCATAGGCAACAATCGCGCCGTCCGGCCCGACCTTGAGGTTGCCCTGATGCATGTCGGCATGGAAATAACCGTCGCGCAGCGCGTGGTTCAGGAACAGGGTCAACACCCGTTCTCCCAAGGCGCGGCGGTCATGGCCGGCTGCATCCAGCGCATCGTTATCCCCGAGGGAGACACCCTCGACCCAGGACATCGTCATGACGCGGCGCCCGCTTTCCTGCCATTTCACTGCTGGCAGGCGGAATCCGGCATCGCCTGATGTATTAGAGGCGAAGGTCGAGGCCGACGCCGCCTCGAGCCGCAGGTCGAGTTCGCCCTGCACGACGCCTTCGAAATGCGCGACAACGTCACTGGGGTGCAGGCGGCGCGAAGCTGGAGACAGCAATTCGATGAAGGAGGCGGCAAAGTAAAAGGCGTCGATGTCCTTGCGAAATGCCTTTTCGATACCGGGGCGCAGAACCTTGACCGCAACATCTTCGCCGGTGTCACGCAGCCGGGCACGGTGCACCTGCGCGATGGAGGCCGCCGCCACCGGCTCTGAGAAATCATCGAAAATGCTATCGACAGGGAGGCCGAGTTCTTCCTGAATCGTTGCCTTGGCCACCTCGGTCGGGAAAGCGGGAAGCTGGTCCTGCAAGACCCGAAGCTGCAAGGCGAGGTCATTGCCCACGAGGTCCGGGCGGGTCGACAGAATCTGCCCGAACTTGATGTAGGCGGGACCCAGGGTCGTCAGCGCGCGGGTCGCCGGCGGCATCGCGGGATCCCCGGTATGGCCCAACCATTGCAGGGGCCAGCCGACCACACGCGCACCCAGCCGCAAAAGCGGTGGCGCCTCGTAGGCGTCCAGCACGATCTTCATCGCGCCGGTTCTCTCCAGCGTCGCCCCGGTGCGCACCAGGCGCCAGACGTTGTGCGGACCGCGCATCTAGAGCTTCCATCCCGAATGCAGCGCCGCGACGCCCATGGTCAGATTGCGATACTTGGCCTGACCGAAACCGGCGTCGCGGATCATGCCCAGAAACGCCTCCTGATCGGGGAACTTGCGGATCGATTCCACGAGGTACTGATAGCTGTCGCGGTCATTCGCGATCACCTGACCCATGGCCGGGATCAGGTTGAACGAATAACGGTCATAGGCCCATTGCAGCGCAGGCGTCGGAATTTGCGAAAACTCCAGCACCATCAGGCGACCACCGGGTTTCAACACGCGGTAGGCCTCGGAGAGGGCGACGGCGGGCCGGGTGACGTTACGGATGCCAAAGCTGATCGTGTAAACGTCAAAGCTCGCATCGGCAAAGGGCAGCGCCATCGCATCACCCGTCACCCAATCGAGGCTGTCGACCATCTGCGAGGCCTCGGCCCGCTTGCGCCCCGCGACCAGCATCGGTTCGGTCAAATCGAGGACCGTCGCGTGCCCGGATCCGGCGCGCTGCAGGAACCGGAAAGAGATGTCGCCGGTCCCGCCCGCCACATCCAGCAGCCGCTGGCCGGGACGCGGGGCGAGCCAATCCATCATCGCATCTTTCCAGATCCGATGGATGCCCAGGCTCATCACGTCGTTCATCACGTCGTAACGCGTGGCGACCGAGGAAAAGACGCCTTGCACCTTCCCGGCCTTCTGATCTTCGGGGATGGTATCGAACCCGAAATGCGTGGTCTTGTGATCGGTCATCTGCGTTCGCTTACCCTGCCAAATTCGCGCCTTAGTTCCGTGCCATAGTTGGGGCGAGGACACAAACCGTCAAATCGGCGCACAAAGGACCGACGCGGTATGCAGCAGATACAGGCAATCGTTTTGTTGTCTCTGGCTATATTGGGGCTGACCGCACTGATGTCGAGGCAACGCCGACACCGCGCGCCCATAGCGGTGCGCGATCCCTCGCTCGCGGGGCGGTCCGAACATCACGTCACCGGGACGATGCGCGCGTGCGTGGCCCTGACGAGCCTGCTGGCATTGCTGAAAACCGCCGAGGCCGCGCAGACCTCGTCGCTTGCGCTGATGCTCGGTTCGCTGATGGTGCCTCTCTGCGCCTGGCTCAATGCCTACGCCTGGCAGTTTCACGCAACCCTCAGCGGCAGCGATCTCACGCTGATGTCGCCAGCATTCCGCGAGGTGCGGTTCGATCTGACCCGTCTCGTCGACGTGCGCGACGATGCGCATGCCGCCTATCGCCTAAGGTTCCAGGGTGGCAAAACCGCATGGATCCTGAGATATGTGAGCGGTCACGGAACCCTGCGCCGCGCCCTTTACGAGGCCCGGCCCTACTACTAGGCCGCGCCCATGCCCGAACTTCCCGAGGTTGAAACCGTCCGCGCCGGCCTCGCCCCGGTGATGGAGGGTCAGGTCATCGCCAAGGCCCACGTCAATCGCCCCGATCTGCGTTGGCCGTTTCCCCTCAACATGGCCGACCGTCTGACCGGCGCGCGGATCGAGAGGTTGCGCCGACGGTCAAAGTACATCCTTGCCGACCTGGACCGCGGCGAGACGCTGCTGATCCATCTGGGCATGTCGGGCCGCATGACCGTATCGGGCGACCCGCTCGGCCAGTTCGTGCATGAGCATCCGTTGCCGGAAAAGCACGATCACGTCGTCTTTGACATGGCCGGGGGGGCGCGCGTTACCTTTAACGATCCGCGCCGCTTTGGGGCGATGGATTTGATGCCGACCGCCAGCGCCGAGGCGCATCCGCTTCTGTCTGCGCTTGGCCCCGAACCCTTGGGCAATGCCTTTCACGAGGGGTATCTCGCCGCTGCCATTGGCCACCGCAAGACGCCGATCAAATCAGCCCTTCTGGATCAGAAAGTCGTTGCGGGTCTGGGCAACATCTACGTCTGCGAAGCGCTGTTTCGTGCTGGAATCGCGCCCCTCCGCCGCAGCGACCGGATCGCGGAAAAGCGCCTCGCTGCTCTCGTACCCATCGTGCGTGATGTGCTGGCAGAAGCCATCGCCGCCGGCGGGTCATCCCTAAAGGATTATCGTCAGGCCGATGGTGAGTTGGGCTACTTTCAACACAGCTTCGACGTCTATGGACGCGAAGGCCGGCCTTGCCGGACACCCGGCTGCGACGCCACGATTCGCCGGGTGGTACAATCTGGCCGGTCGTCTTTCTATTGTCCGCAATGCCAAAGATAGCTTGATCCGCAAGGCCAGAGTGTTAGTGAATCGGCCCCAATGCTCACAACGGATTGGCCCCTCACATGGCTTACGAGACGATCATCGTCGAAATCGAAGACTACATCGCCCTGGTGAAACTGAACCGCCCGGACGCGATGAACGCCCTTAATTCGCAGCTTCTGGGCGAGTTGGCCGACGCACTGACCGCGGCACAGGCAAACGACAAGGTCCGCTGCATCGTCATCGCGGGCAGCGAGAAATTCTTCGCTGCCGGGGCGGACATCAAGATGATGTCCGAGATGAATTTTGTCGATGTTTTCTCGGGCGATCTTTTTGCCGAGGAAACCGGCGCGATCAGCCGGGTGCGCAAGCCGATTATCGCGGCTGTCTCGGGCTACGCCCTGGGCGGGGGCTGCGAGCTGGCCATGATGTGCGATTTCATTATTGCCGGCGACAATGCAAAGTTCGGTCAACCCGAGATTAACCTGGGCGTGATCGCCGGGATGGGGGGCACGCAGCGCCTGACCCGCGTCGTTGGCAAATCCAAGGCGATGGATATGAACCTGACAGGCCGCTTCATGGATGCCGAAGAGGCCGAGCGCTCTGGTTTGGTCTCACGCGTCGTTCCGGCCAAGAAGCTGATGGACGAGGCAATGTCCGCAGCCGCCAAAGTCGCGGAAAAGTCGATGATTTCGGTCATGGCGGTGAAGGAATCAGTGAATCGTGCCTACGAGACCACCCTCACCGAAGGCCTGGCCTTCGAACGCCGGGTGTTCAATTCGATGTTCGCCACCGATGATCAAAAAGAGGGCATGAATGCCTTTCTTGAAAAACGCGAGGCGCAGTTCCGCGACCGCTGATCGCCTTGACCGCCGCCACGTTCGGCCAAGGTTCTTTCGATGCGCCCGTTCTGTAAAGGACGGGCGTTTCGCGTTCGGGGCCTGCGACCTCGGGGACAGGCTTTCATCGCCGCCGCTGCGGGACCATTGTGCGCAGTAGTAAGGTTAACGTATTTTAGACGACTGGACGGGAGAGCATCATGGAGATTGCAGGACAAGTCGCGATCGTGACGGGCGGAGCCCAGGGAATCGGCGCTGCGCTGGCCCGGCATCTGCACAAGGCGGGCGCCGCGCATGTTTGCGTCTGCGATCTGGACGGCGACGGGGCGAAGACTGTCGCGGCGGAGATCGGCGGCACCGGCATGCAGGTCGATGTCCGCGACGCCGGGCAGATCGGGGCAATGATCGACGAGATTGAAGCCACGCAAGGCCCTGTCGGGCTGATGTGTTCCAACGCCGGGATCGCCAACGGCTTTGATCCTGCGGTGACGAACGCCGCCGGGGCAAGCGCGGTGGAATGGCAGATGGCCTGGGAGGTCAACGTCATGGCCCATGTCCACGCCGCCAATATCCTCGCTCCGCGAATGATCGCACGCGGGGGCGGCTATTTTCTGCATACGGTCAGCGCGGCCGGTTTGCTGAGCCAGATCGGCAGCGCGACCTATTCCACGACCAAGCATGCCGCGGTCGGTTTCGCGGAAAACCTTGCCATTTCGCATCGGGACGAGGGGATCCGCGTCTCGATCTTGTGTCCGCAGGGGGTCGCCACGTCCATGTTGTCTGGAATCGGTGGTGACGGCCCGCAAGCAGGCGATGGGGTGCTGAGCGCGGAGGCGGTCGCCAAAGCCGCACTGGACGGCCTCCGGGACGAGCAATTCCTGATCCTGCCGCACCCGCAGGTCCAAGGCTACATGGAGGCCAAGGTGGCCAATTATAATCGCTGGATCGGAGGCATGGCCAAATTCCAACGCGGGTTTCGCGCCGCCAAGTGAGGACGGCGCGGCGGGCTGAGACCCCAGGCAGGTACAGAAATGTGCACTGGACAGGCGTATGAAGGAGTCACCATGGCCTTGATCACGCAAAGATGGCCGTGACCCGTTGACTCTGGGCCGAGTCGGGCCTAAGGACGCGACTTCAGATTACACGAACCCAAAACATGGGACGACACTCTATGGCCAATACGCCTCAATCCAAGAAACGCGCCCGCCAGTTGGTTAACCGCACGACGGTTAACAAGGCGCGTCGCTCGCGTATCCGCACCTTCCTTCGCAAGGTGGAAGAGGCGCTTGCGTCCGGCGATAAAACTGCGGCAACCGCCGCCCTGCAGGCCGCACAGCCCGAATTGATGCGCGGTGTAGCCAAGGGCGTGGTGCACAAGAACACGGCGGCAAGAAAAATGTCGCGGCTGACATCACGGGTCAAGGCGATCGCCTGATCTTTGAGCCAAGTCTCTGAACTCTAAAGGGCGCCGAGCAATCGGCGCTCTTTTTCATTGTGGCGTGGTTGTGGCGCTTCTGCCACCGCTTCGAGATTCGATTTCAGGCAAGTTCGAGTCAAGCGCTTCTTGCCGTTGCGCGTCTCGCGTCACAGTTGCTAGGTTCACTTATGCGATTCACGTCGTCTTGGGGGGCACAGCGAATCTGAGTTGGACCGGTGATCCGCTCATAACCCGTTCTGTATGGGCTTTGGGCTAAGGTAACTGGCTGACATCCGGGTTCTGGGTGCAGGCGGAGCGTGCAGCTTTGGGTTGAGTGGTCGGGGATATACTCCACTCTCTCTGCTGCGGTTCCAGACGTAGACTGTTAGGTAGGACCGCCCGTTCCGGCTGCTGGAACGGACGGCTAACGGTTTGCCCGAGGGTGCGTTTTTCGCAGGGGCCAGGCGCGCAAAGCGCTGCGGTCCACCAAGGACGAAATGGCGTAAAGATCTGGGGGCATACGGGCACAATGACAAAAGACCAATGGGGCGCAGTAAAGCAAAAACTTCTGCAGAATATCGGACAGCATAATTACAAGAGCTGGATTGAGCCGCTGATCCTTGTCGATACCGTTGACGGGGTCGCGATGATCGGTGCGCCCAACTCATGGGCCGGAACCTACGTCGCGCGGAATTACGGCGACCTGATCCTCGGCGAAGTCGCGGCGCTGGCCGATGGTGTGCGCCGTTTGGAATTCGTGGTGAAGAAGGCCGCCAACACCAATGTCGCGGAGCCTGCGCGCCCCGCCGCGATGGAAGTGGAGCCTGCCCAACCCGTGCGCGCGCCAGCCAGTTCATCCGCCAATACCACGACACCGACGCGGTCCAGCGCCCTTGACGCGATGCTTCAACCGGCGCCTCTGGATCCGCGTTTTACCTTCGATCGGTTCGTTGTCGGCAAGCCGAACGAATTGGCCCATGCCGCCGCCCGTCGCGTGGCCGAAGGCGGGCCCGTGACCTTTAATCCGCTGTTTCTTTATGGCGGCGTTGGGTTGGGCAAGACCCACCTGATGCATGCCATCGCGAACGAGCTGAAGGTAAACAAACCCGAGCTGCGGGTGGTTTACCTTTCCGCCGAACAATTCATGTACCGTTTTGTGCAGGCCATTCGCGAACGCCGCACAATGGATTTCAAATCGCTGTTCCGCACGGTCGACGTGCTTATGGTCGACGACGTCCAGTTCATCGCCGGCAAGGACTCCACACAGGAAGAATTCTTTCACACGTTCAACGCACTGGTGGATCAGAACAAGCAAATCATCATTTCCGGTGATCGCGCGCCCGGTGAGATGACGGATATGGAAGAGCGCATCCGCTCGCGTATGCAGTGCGGCTTGATCGTCGATCTTCATCCCACTGACTACGAATTGCGCCTCGGAATTCTGCAAAGCAAGCTGGAGAGCCATCGCATTCAATACCCGGACCTCAAGATGTCCGAAGGTGTGCTGGAATTCCTCGCGCATCGCATCTCGACAAACGTACGGGTGCTGGAGGGTGCGCTGACCCGGCTCTTTGCGTTTTCCTCGCTGGTCGGTCGCGAGATCACGCTGGACCTGACGCAGGAGTGCCTGTCGGACATTCTGCGCGCCTCGGAGCGCAAGATCACCGTCGAGGAAATCCAGCGCAAGGTGGCGGAGCATTACAATATCCGGATGAGCGATCTGATCGGGCCCAAGCGGGTACGCTCCTACGCCCGCCCGCGTCAGGTTGCGATGTATCTCGCCAAGAGCCTCACTGCGCGGTCCCTGCCTGAGATCGGGCGCCGGTTTGGCGGACGCGACCATACCACCGTGATCCACGGCGTGCGCCGCATCGAAGAGCTGAAGTCTCAGGATGGCCAGATTGCCGAAGACGTCGAAATGCTTCGCCGCGCGCTGGAGGCGTAAGGGCCGTTTTGTCCGTCATTTCCCGTTGAAACGAAGCCGGGACCGTGCAATCGGTCCCCTTCGCCTTGACGCCCCCGCCAAACCATCGGAAAACCAAGAAAACACTTGTGCGGGTGATGGAAACAGGTAGCGTTCCGGTCCCGGCATCGGACAGGAGTTAGGGCCCATGAAACTCAGTATCGAACGCGCCGCATTGCTCAAGGCCGTGTCACAGGCGCAGTCGGTTGTCGAACGCCGCAACACGATCCCGATCCTTGCGAACGTGCTGATCGAGGCCGAAGGCAACGAGGTGCAGTTTCGCGCCACCGATCTGGATATCGAGGTGGTCGACAAGGCCCCCGCCATGGTCGAGCGCGCCGGTGCCACCACCGTCAGCGCCGTAACCCTGCATGAAATCGTGCGCAAGCTGCCCGAAGGCGCGCTGGTCACGCTGTCCGAAGAAGGCGCCTCTGGCCGGCTGACCGTCGCGGCGGGGCGGTCGAACTTCAACCTCGCGACCCTGCCGAAAGAAGATTTCCCGGTCATGGCCTCGTCCGAGTATCATTCGAACTTTACCGCACCGGCACCTGTCCTACGGCGGCTGTTCGATAAGTCGAAATTCGCCATCTCGACCGAAGAGACCCGCTATTACCTGAACGGCGTCTACATGCATGTCTCGGAGTCCGAGGGCGGCCGGGTGCTGCGTTGCGTTGCCACCGACGGTCACCGTCTGGCGCGCATTGATGCCGACCTGCCCGACGGGGCCGAGGACATGCCCGGCGTGATCGTTCCGCGCAAGACCGTCGGCGAATTGCGCAAGCTGTTGGATGACGACGATCTGAAGGTCGCGGTTTCGGTCAGCGAGACCAAGGTGCGCTTTGCCACGCCCGAAATCACCCTGACCTCCAAGGTCATCGACGGGACGTTCCCGGATTACACGCGGGTCATTCCGCAGGGCAACACCAAGAAGATGGAAGTCGACGCCAGCGATTTCGCCAAGGCCGTGGATCGCGTCGCGACCGTGTCCTCGGAACGCTCGCGCGCGGTGAAGCTGGCGCTGGACGAAGACCGGCTCGTGTTGTCCGTCAACGCCCCCGACAGCGGCGCGGCGGAAGAAGAGCTGGCCGTCGCCTATGGTGATGAGCGGCTTGAAATCGGGTTCAACGCGAAATATCTGCTGGAAATCGCCAGCCAGGTGGATCGCGAGAACGCCGTGTTCCTGTTCAACTCCGCAGGCGATCCGACCCTCATGCGTGAGGGGAACGACACCTCGGCGGTCTATGTCGTGATGCCGATGCGGGTCTGACGCCCGACGGCGCGCAGGCGGCCGGGGCGTGACAGCCTCCGGCGGGGATATTTTCAGCAAGAAGATGGGGGATGAATGGGACGGCTTTGTCTGACCCGGCTGACCCTGTCGCATTTCCGCTCCTACCGGCGCGGTGAGGTCATCGCGGATGGCAGGCCAATCGCGATCCATGGGCCGAACGGTGCGGGCAAGACCTCCCTGCTGGAGGCCGTGTCGATGTTTTCACCGGGGCGCGGATTGCGCCAGGCGGGGGCGGAAGATCTGATCCGCCGGCCCGAAGCGCTCGGCTGGAAGCTGACCGGCGTCTTGCGGTCATTGCACCACACGCATGAGTTGGAAAGCATGGCCGAACCCGGCGCATCGCGCAGCGTGCGGATCGACAGCAAGGCCGTGGCGCAGGCCGGGCTGGGCCGGGTCGCGCGGGTGCTCTGGCTGGTTCCGTCAATGGACCGTCTGTGGATCGAAGGCGCGGAGGGGCGTCGGCGGTTTCTGGATCGCATGACGCTAAGCTTTGTGCCCGATCATGCGGAGGCCTCGCTGACCTATGAAAAGGCGATGCGCGAACGCAACCGCCTGCTGAAGGATGCCGTTCGCGATGCCCATTGGTATGTCGCGCTGGAACGCCAGATGGCCGAGGCGGGCGCGCGGATTATTTCGAACCGGCAGCATGCGCTAGGTCTGCTGCGCGACGCGACGCGCGACGCCGCGACCGCCTTTCCCGCGCCTGATCTGGGGATCACCCATCCCGAGGGTGAGCTGCCCGAGAACGAAGCCGCGCTGGTGCAGGTGCTGGGCGACAACCGCCGGCGCGACCTGCATGCCGGGCGCACCCTGATCGGGCCGCATCGTGTCGACCTCAGCGCGTATTGGGCGACCAAGGGGATCGCGGCCAAGGATGCCTCCACCGGAGAGCAGAAGGCGCTGCTGATCTCGCTGATCCTCGCCAATGCGCGCGCGCTCGCCCTCGATTTCGGCGCGCCGCCGATCCTCTTGCTGGACGAGGTCGCCGCCCATCTTGACGCCGGTCGCCGCGCCGCCCTTTATGATGAGGTCAGCGCCCTCGACGCTCAGGCCTGGATGACGGGCACGGGGCCGGAGTTGTTCGCCGAACTGGGCGCGCGGGCGCAATTCCTGCACGTCACCGAAAAGGACGGCGAAAGCCGGGTAGAGGAGGCCTCATCATGACGACCGAGCTGACACCGCAGCGCGTCAACCTGATCACTCTCGGCGTCGCCGATCTAAACCGGGCGCGCGCGTTTTACGCCGCACTTGGCTGGCGGCCGATCGACAGCCCGCCAGAGGTAGCGTTCTACCGCATGCACGGCATGGCGCTCGGCCTATTCGGCCTCGCCGATCTGGCGGCGGATCAGGGGCGGGCGGATGCGCGTTTGGGCACCGGGGCGATGACGCTGGCGCAGAATTTCCCGGATCGGGCGGGCGTCGACGCGGCCTTTGCGCTTGCGCTACGGTCCGGCGCGAGTGAACTGAAGCAGCCCGAGGCGGTGTTCTGGGGTGGCTACTCGGGGTATTACGCCGACCCGGATGGACATGTCTGGGAGCTGGCGCATAACCCCTTCTGGGTTGTGAATGACGATGGCAGCCTGACGATTCCGGAGGCCAGTCCCGACGCAGGCGCAGCGTCTGCGGAATGACCCTGACCGTTGGACAGTTGGCGTTTTATTGCGGGGCGCTCGTCGTGTTGTTCCTGACGCCGGGGCCAGTCTGGCTGGCGCTGACGGCACGCGCATTGGCGGGCGGGTTTCACGCCGCATGGCCGCTGGCGCTGGGCGTGGTGATTGGCGACGCGCTCTGGCCCTTGCTGGCGGTTCTCGGGGTCTCTTGGCTGGTCGATCAGGTGGAGGGGTTCATGGTGATCCTGCGCTTTGTCGGTGCGGGGATGTTCCTGATCATGGGCGTGCTGCTGATCCGCAACGCGGACAGGACGATCGCGGGGGACAGCCGCCTGACGCGCCCCGGAATGTGGGCCGGCTTCGTGGCGGGGTTGGTCGTGATCCTCGGCAATCCAAAGGCGATCCTTTTTTACATGGGCGTCTTGCCGGGTTTCTTTGATCTGACGCAAGTGACATGGGCCGATATCGCCGCGATCATGGCCGCCTCCATGTTGGTGCCCTTCCTCGGAAATCTGCTGTTTGCCGCCATGGTCGACCGGGTGGGCCGGGTGCTCTCCTCGGGCCGGGCCGTGCGGCGCACGAACCTGATCGCGGGCGGGCTGATGATCGGGGTCGGAGCGCTGATCCTCCTCCTCTAGCCAGCGCGAATCCTGCCCGGTTCGCGCGTCCAGGGTTCCACGCGATTGAGCCGTTTGCGCCCCTCGCCTCAGACCCCCTAAATATTGTGTCGATGACGTGACAATCCCCCCATGAACACCTAGATTGGCGGCACGATTGCCAAAGGGGATACGTATGGCCGAGGCCGAGCAGAACAACGCTGTGTACGACGCAGATTCAATCAAGGTTCTCAAAGGGTTGGACGCCGTTCGCAAACGGCCCGGCATGTACATCGGCGACACCGACGACGGGTCGGGTCTGCACCACATGATTTACGAGGCCGTCGACAACGGCATCGACGAGGCGCTAGCGGGTCATGCGGACTTTGTTCGGGTGAAAATTCACGCCGACAACTCGGTCTCCGTGCGCGACAACGGGCGCGGAATTCCGGTCAACATGCACACCGAAGAGGGCGTCTCTGCCGCCGAGGTCATCATGACCCAGCTGCACGCGGGCGGGAAGTTCGATCAGAACTCCTACAAGGTCTCCGGCGGTCTGCACGGGGTGGGAATCTCTGTCGTCAACGCGCTGTCGGATTGGCTTGAGCTGCGGATCTGGCGCGATGGCAAGGCGCATTACGTTCGTTTCGAGGATTCCAACACCGTGGCCCCGCTGGAGGTCACCGGCGATGCCGACGGCGAGAAGGGAACCGAAGTGCGGTTCCTGGCGTCGACCAAAACCTTCTCCAACCTGAATTACTCGTTCGAGACCCTGGAGAAGCGGTTGCGCGAACTGGCTTTCCTGAATTCCGGCGTGCGCATCACGCTGGAGGACGAGCGGCCCGCCGAGCCGCTGAAATCCGAGCTCTACTACGAAGGCGGCGTCAAGGAATTCGTCAAATACCTCGACCGCTCCAAAAGCGGGATGATGCCCGAACCGATCTATGTCGAGGGCGAAAAGGACGGCATCGGCGTCGAGGTCGCGATGTGGTGGAATGACAGTTATCACGAGAACGTCCTGCCCTTTACCAACAACATTCCGCAGCGCGACGGCGGCACCCACATAGCGGGCTTTCGTGGCGCACTGACCCGGACGTTGACGCGATACGCGCAGGAAAGCGGCATCGCGAAGAAGGAAAAGATCACCTTCACCGGCGATGACGCGCGCGAGGGTCTTACTTGCGTCTTGTCGGTCAAGGTGCCTGATCCCAAGTTCTCCTCTCAGACCAAGGACAAGCTGGTCAGCTCTGAGGTGCGGCCCGCGGTTGAGAACCTCGTCGGCGAAAAGCTAAGCGAATGGTTCGGTGAAAATCCCAACGAGGCCAAGATGATCGTCGGCAAGATCCTCGAAGCGGCGATGGCCCGCGAGGCCGCCCGCAAGGCGCGCGAGCTGACCCGGCGCAAGTCTGCGCTGGACGTCAATTTCCTCGCCGGGAAGCTGAAAGATTGCTCGGAGAAAGACCCCTCCAAAACCGAAATTTTCCTGGTCGAGGGTGACTCCGCCGGTGGCTCCGCCCAGACGGGCCGGGACCGTGGGACACAAGCGATCCTGCCGCTGAAGGGCAAGATCCTCAACGTTGAGCGTGCGCGTTTCGACCGGATGCTCGGCAGTCAGGAAATCGGTAACCTCGTCATGGCGCTCGGCACCGGGATCGGACGCGACGAGTTCGACATCAACAAGCTGCGCTACCATAAGATCGTCATCATGACGGACGCCGACGTGGACGGCGCGCATATCCGGACGCTGCTGCTGACCTTCTTCTTCCGCCAGATGCCGGAGCTGATCGAGGGCGGCTATCTCTACATCGCACAACCGCCCCTGTTCAAAGTCGCGCGCGGCAAGTCCGAGGTCTACCTCAAGGATCAGAACGCGATGGAGGAATATCTAATCGATCAAGGCACCGAAGGCGCCTTGCTGCGTCTCGGCAATGGTGACGAAATCGCCGGTCCCGACCTCGTGCGCGTGGTCAGCGATGCGCGTCAAACCCGGCGCTACGTCGACAGTTTCCCGACGCATTACCCGCGTCACATCCTCGAACAGGCCGCTATCGCCGGGGCCTTTGTCGCCGGTCAGGCGGATTCCGATTTGCAAGGAGTGGCAGATAACGTCGCCCGCCGTCTGGACCAGATCGCCAAGGAATACGAGCGCGGTTGGCAGGGGCGCCAGACGCAGGATAAGGGCATCCGGCTGAGCCGCACGGTCCGCGGCGTTGAAGAAGCGCGCATCCTCGACGGTGCCGCCCTCCGCTCGGGCGAGGCGCGACGCCTGGGCACCATCACGCCCAACCTGCAGGAGATCTACTCCGCCCCCGCCCAACTGATCCGCCGTGACCGGCCGCAACCGATCTACGGCCCTCTCGACCTTCTGGACGCGATCCTGCAGGAGGGCGAACGCGGCCTGCAACTCCAGCGCTACAAGGGCCTGGGCGAAATGAACCCGGAGCAGCTGTGGGAGACGACGTTGGACCCCGAGGCGCGGACGCTCTTGCAAGTGCAGGTTGATGATATGGCCGAGGCTGACGATCTGTTCACCAAGTTGATGGGGGACGTCGTGGAGCCCCGCCGCGAGTTCATTCAGACGAATGCGCTGAGCGTGGAGAATCTGGATATTTGATTGGTTTGTAGGCGCGCGCATAGTTTTTCGCGTCACAGGTGCGCGAAAATTATGGAAATCTTCTCTTTTTCAAAGGCTTAATGTAGAATCTGTAAGGGCAAAGGAAGCGGGCCTTAATCGATCCGCACTTCCGTTGAACCACGACGACGGTTTCCCTCTCGTGTCTTGTTGAGCCTCGCAATGTGCCATTGCCCATCAACGATCCGCCACCCGACTGGGTCGCGCTCTTTCAGCATTTCATGCGCTTTTCTTTAGCTTGGCTTTGCCGTCGCAGTCAGGGAAACGGACACAGCTGAAGAATGCGCCGTAGCGGCCACGGCGTTCAACAAGCCATCCCGCGTCGCAACTGGGGCAAGGCTGCTGCGCCTCCCCGCAATCGCCGCAGACCAGGTCCCCACTGGATCGAGAATGGACCGGGAGACCGACACCACAGGCAGGACAAGCTGGCATGCGACTGCCGCAAAGCTTCACATGCTCGCAGCGATACCAGTCGCGACCGTCCTTTCCAGCCATGTGGAGCAAGCGCCCGCCGCAACCCGGACAGGTGTGGGTGTGCTTCTGGGCCTCCAGGGGCACGACCACGCCGAATTCGGGCTCTTTCATCAGTTCCTCGACGAAGACGGAGGGGCGCGCTTCGGATGCAAGGATCGTCACTGTTCGCCGGGCCCGGGTCACGGCGACATACATGACGCGCCGCTCCTCGGCATTCGGATAAGGCTCAGCCTCGGGCGATACCAGGCTGAGCAGGGGGTCGTCGACGATCATCGACGGGAAGCCCATCTTGGCGTTGTCGGCGCCGAGGATGATGACGTGATCTGCCTCCAGACCTTTCGAGGCATGGATGGTCTTAAAGGTGATCGTCGCTCCGGGGTTCTGGCGCTGAAGCCGCCCGACATCGGACCTCAGGAACCGATATCGACCAAGGATCAGGATTGACGGTTTCCCGCCACCCTTGGCGGCAAGAGCAGCCACGGCGTCGTTCAAAACCGTCTCCCCGGTGTCGCGGCGCGTCCAGGCAATCCTGATCGAAGGCTCGTCCGTCTCGCCGGCGGGGATCACCGTCTTGGTGATCTGTGCCGGGTTGCGCAGCACGAAGCGACGGGCCGCCAGGGCGATCTTGTCAACGGATCGGAAGGTCCGACCAAGATCGACGGTGCGATGGACACCAGTGGCTCCTGCATAGGAGCCGCCGAACTCCGCGCCGAAGTTGCGCATGATGTGAATATCCGACCCGGCGAAGCGGTAGATCGACTGCCAGTCGTCACCGACGGCGAACACCTTGGCATCCGAATACTGGCGCTTGAGTGCCTGGATCAGCTTCGCCCGTCCGCTCGAGATGTCCTGGAATTCGTCGACGAGGATGTGCCGGAATGGGCCTTGGTAGCGTCCGCTTTCGACGAGGGCCGTGGCGCGGTTCACCATGTCCTCGAAGTCAATCCGATCACCCAGGCGGGATTGATATTCCCGGGAGTGTCCTGACCTCTGTGTATCTGGCCCGGTCCATGCGGTTTCAGATACTCAAGCGTCGAAGCGCTCGCCGAACATTATGGCGAACTGGTTGCGGGCTGCAAATGACCTGCTCCCCATTGCGTCCGCTAATTTAGGTTAGCTCTGTTCAGGTTTTGGTCCTCTTCTGACCGGATAGCATATTCCGCTGGCGTCAGACCAGCGAGGCTTGTGTGTGGGCGGTGGTGGTTGAAGTCTATACGCCACGCTGCGATCAGGTTGCGGGCATGGCGTAGGTTATCGAACAGGTGCTCATTTAGGCATTCGTCCACTGCCCGGCAGTGCATGTTTACATGCATGAGAGGGGCGCATCCTGCCATTGAAGCTTTCGACGAACCCGTTCTGCATTGGCTTGCCGGGTGCGATGTAATGCCAGTCTACCTTCCGGTCTTCCTGCCATTTCAGGATCGCATTTGAAGTTAGTTCTGTTCCATTATCGCTGACCACCATGCAGGGGTAGCCGCGCACCTCAGCAATACGATCCAATTCACGCGCAACGCGGTCACCAGATAGAGACGTATCGACCACAGCGGCCAGACATTCGCGGCTGAAGTCATCGATCACATTAAGAATGCGGAACCGGCGGCCACATGACAAGCTGTCAGACACAAAGTCGAGCGACCACCGCTGGTTTCGCCCTTGCGGAACCGCCATCGGTGCTCTGGTGCCCACTGCGCGCTTGCGACCGCCCCGTTTCCGGACTGTTAACCCTTCTTCGCGGTAAATCCGGTATAGCCTCTTCCAATTCACCTGCCAGCCCTCTCGCTTGAGTAGGATGTGCAAACGGCGGTAACCAAATCGACGTCGTTCAGATGACAGCTCCTTCAATCGATCTCGCAGATCAACGTCTGCTGAGCGCTTCGACACACGCCGATAAACACGCGGGTCGATCCCGGCTAAGGCGCAGGCCCGCTTTTGATTGTATTGCTTCTCTTTCATGGCCCAGGCCGCAGCACTGCGTCGCGATCCGGGCCTCAAAAGTTTTTTCCCAGCATTTCCTTAAGCGTCGACACATCCATCATCTGCTCTGCCAATAGCTTCTTCAGCTTGGCATTCTCGACCTCAAGCGCCTTCAGCTTTTTTGCGTCAGATACTTCCATCCCGCCATACTTGGACCGCCATTTGTAGAATGTCGCGTCGCTCACGCCATGCTTGCGGCACAGCTCCTTCGCGCCAAGCCCTGCCTGATGCTCCTTCAGTATCACGATTATCTGTTCTTCGCTGAAACGGCTTCTCTTCATCGTCTGTCTCCTTCTTGGAGAACAGGCTAACTCAAAACACCGGACTTTTCAGGGGAGCAGGTCAATGGTCTCTAAGCTTTTCCCGTACCGATAGGTGAGATGGGCGCACCGGTCAGTGCGCCCATTCTGCCGGAAGTAGGCTACGAACTTCTAATGCTAGGCTTACATTCAGATTAGTTCACAGAATTGGCAACCGTGGAAATAATCGAGGGGGTAATCTGGGTTAGGACCCTGTTCCAACGTGTTACCGGCTGTTCTGCTACAAAAATGATATCGTTAGGTCGCAGTTCCATACGTGTCGCCAAAATCAGATTAGTAGCATCGCGTGCGTCGAGGTTCCATGCGGTAACCGCTCCAAACTCGCGCGGGTCACTTGAGCCTCGCAAAACGTAAACTTGGGATGGGTTACCCGTCTTTGTGTCAAACCCACCTTCCGAATAAAGCGCGTCGGCCAAAGTGGATTTTCGCCCAAACGGGAGGGTGAAACGGCCGGAATTATTCACTTCCCCAGCGAGATACGCATAGTCCCTGTCTACGGCATCGTTTTGGACTTGAGCTTCGAAGTTTGCACGCCCTTCCTGCAGGGATGCGCGGCGAAGGTTCACGACGGTACTTAGCTCGGCCAATGCTTGGGTTCGGGCTTGTTGGCGGAATTGCTGGAGAGTGATTTGTTCAGCAAAATAAGCCTGAGCGCGGTCTAGCTGGTATTCAGTATCAACGAAAACACTGTCGCCTGCGACCAGTCGCGTTTTCTGAAGATCTGCACGACGCAGGTATTGTTCAAGTGGGATCTGGTAAAGGTCCCCGTCGCGGTAGAGCCGAATGGATGCATAATCTAGGTCAGGTGTTCGGATGCCACCCGCCCCGGCGACGGCTTGATCTAAGGTAAGCGAGGTGAGTGTGATCGGGATGATCGTTGGGTTGCCCACGGCTCCACCAACAGAAACCCGCTTCGAGTTGAACTCAGCGATCTCCAGGCTGAAAGATGGGTCAATTTGCGCTTCTAGCAAACGCTGAAAGAGTGCTGCCTCTGCTTCTTCAAGGGTTAGGTCTGCGACCTTGACCCGACCCACATCCGGGATCGCAATCGCGCCGTCGTCTTGAACAGTGTAGCCTTGGCGCCGGTTCTGTGCTGCAAGCAATCCGCTGAGCTCTTCCACTGTGCTTGCGCCACTGCGCGTCGCTAGCAAAAGCACGTCACCGACACCGATACGATAGGTCGTGTTCGGCGGGGGGGCGGGCACTCGAAGGGTGAGGTTGCCTGGTTTCGTCTGTATCTCGGATACGGGTGATGGCGTGGGGCCCGCACCACGTAACCCACCAGCTCCGCCTGCGGTCTGAAAGAATACAGCCGGAAGTTGTTTCGGCTCATATGTAGATTTGTTTGCAGCCAGCACTGTTTCAGACGTGAGGGGCACAATGCGCACCGTGCTACCGGCATCCGAAACCTTGGGAGAGATATAGGCCACCCCGCAACCGCTAAGTAGTATCAAAGTAGAAGCGGCGATAAGACGTTTAAACATTAAAGTACCTCTAGATAAAGCCGAACGGCTGCGATCAAGCTCAAGAAGAGCCTACGCGTCGAAGCTCGCTAATTTGTATGCTTTTGCAGTAGGGTCAACAAGTATCTTCCAGCCGGATATAGCTGTGATGGGCCCAATCCACCGACGGGAGGCGCTGACCTGCCCTGCCGACATCTGGTAGCTGTTCTCAAACGTGTGGTTTTCCCATAGCAGGTTTCTGTGACATTAGCATTTCCGCGATAGTCGCAGATGTAGCTCTTGATCACAATCTGATCTTCACCATCAAGATCGCGATGGATGCGAACCGCACGTCCTCCTCAGCGTAAATTTGTAATTTTGTCGATACATAGGCGTTCATAAGATCAAAACCAAGACTGCGGGTCCTGAACTGGCCCCCCTTTCGACCGGACACCTCGGCCTGCTCTAGTGGATCGATTCCAACACTTGGAACCCTCGGTTTCTGGCGGCGATGATGTCATCGGGGTCGGCTCGCCATATGAACGGCTTGGCTTCGGTGACGTTGTGCTCGGCGATGAAACGGTTGATGGCAGCCTGCAGGTCGACAACCGAATGGAACACGCCGTGCTTGAGCCTGCGCCGCGTCAGTTTTGCGAAGAACCCTTCGACCGCATTCAGCCGGGATGTCGACGTCGGGATGAAGTGGAAGGTCCAGCGCGGATGCCGGGCCAGCCAGGCGCGCACCTTGGAGTGTTTGTGGGTGCAGTAGTTGTCGAGGATGACGTGGATGGCCTTGCCTGCTCTGCTCCCTGAAAACTGGATCGTTCGGAGATGGAGTTTTCCGCTAAGTTTC
>OJBO01000352.1_pt1 | contig 27880 bp, 20 predicted proteins | sample 1590461 | NCBI WGS metagenome assembly OJBO01 (sample SAMN05416836, study PRJEB24817) | seawater metagenome | isolation source: Sea water | place: Canada:Atlantic | collected 2013-07 | reverse complement strand
ATCTACACCTCTCTATTCGTCGGCAGCGTCAGATGTGTATAAGAGACAGCCTTCACCCCACCCTTTTTTAATCTCGGGGATAGTCCCCGTACACTTTTGTTTAACTTAAAATAATATTATTATGACAAAGTACACCGAAAAAATTGATGAGGAAACTGGGGAATCAGTATTTACTTTCAATGCGGAATTAGTCAAAGTGGGAGAAACTGTATTAAAAAACAGCAACGAGAAAGACTATAAAATCGTTGAGGTTAAATTTCATCTTCCTGATGGTAAACTTGTAGAGCGTTCTGCTATGTGTTACGCAAGTAATTATGAACACGGCTTAGAAGTGGGGAAATCCTATTTAACAACTTTATCTTTTGATGAGGAGGGAAACCCACAAATAAGAATGTCGCATCTTTCTAATGCAAACCGAGCATCTGTTGAAGACTTTGCAGGCTTATTGCAAGTGCAACAGCAAGTTATAGAAAAGGATTTCGTGGTTTAATAGCCTCAATTTCTTATCGCACAAAGGACTTATCATTTCTAATGGTAGGTCCTTTTCTATTTTGTAATAACCCAATAGATAATAAAATAATATAAAAATTAATATGAACTATAATATTTAATAGTAATGGAAATAAGAAAATCTGAAAGGCGCAAAGCCAAAATGAAATTAGCACTTCAAGGTAGTTCTGGTAGTGGTAAAACATTTTCCTCACTTCTAATTGCAAAAGGACTAGCGGGAAATGATTTTACTAAGGTTGCTGTGATTGATACTGAAAATGGCTCTGCTGACCTCTATGCTCATTTAGGGGACTATAATGTAATTTCATTACAACCTCCCTATTCACCAGAAAGATATATAGAAGCAATCAATCTTTGTGAAAAGGCAGGGATGGAAGTAATAATAATAGATAGCATTTCGCACTGTTGGGATTTTTTGATTGATTCACACAGCCAAATGGTGGGTAATTCCTTCACCAATTGGGGCAAGATAACGCCAAGGCAAAATGCTTTTGTAAATAAAATCCTCCAATCTGATGCGCATATTTTAGCAACTATGAGGGTAAAACAAGATTATGTGCTAAGTCAAAAGAATGGAAAAACCGTTCCTGAAAAAGTGGGATTAAAGGCAGTCCAAAGAGACGATGTTTCCTATGAATTTACAATTGTATTTGATATTGATATTGCACATAACGCAAAGGCATCAAAAGACAGAACAGGACTTTTTATTGATAAGCCAGAATTTATTATCAATACTGCAACTGGTAAAAAATTATTGGCGTGGTGCAATGAAGGTTCTCTAGATCAATTGGACTATGTAAAAACTGCCATTGAAAACTGCAAAAATTTAGAGGAGCTTAGGGTTGTTTATTCAGAGAATCCAGAAATACAGGATCGTATCAAGCAATTGGTTCTTATGAAAAAGGAACAGATTGAAAAGATTAACTCCCAAATCATTCCCACCTCAAATATTGTTCAATCTAATAATTTAAATAATGGAAATAGTATCAGTTAATAATGTTGGAAACCAAATCATTTCAAAAGATGAGGTAGTTATTTCAAAAGGAAATTTTATAGAGGCGAATACAGAACGAGTAACATTGGAACATCTAAAGAAAGACTGTATCATCCCTGTATATTCAGACAATGAAAGCACCATAGCACACTCAGAATTTATCGAGGCTATGAGAGAGGTGGTACAGGAAACTTATTCTGAAACAAAAGTTTTAGAACCCGATATCCGCATAAGCCATATAATCAAAGGAAGGGTCCCAACTGCCATTGGAAAGCCCGTTAAAGACCTTTTACCAGAGGAACAGACGATTTACTACCAAAGATGTGCATTTATGATTGAAATGCCAGAAATCAAGCATATAGTGAATGGAAATCCAATTTCGCTTAGTGTAGGAGGTGTTCGTGCATTGAATCAGGAAAACCTATATAGTAAACGTTCAATAGAAAAGTTTAAAGTTTTCATTGGTTTTAAAAATATGGTTTGCTGCAATCTCTGTATCTCAACAGATGGACTAAATTCAGAGATTAAAGTTACATCATTAGGAGAATTAAAAGAACAAATTCAGGTATTGTTTAATTCATTTGATCAAAAAAAGTTCCTAGGTAATATGGAACGTATGAGTAAATTTTATTTAGATGAAACCCAGTTTGCTCACACCATTGGTAAAATGCGAATGTTCCAACATTTATCCAAGGAAGAGAGACAAGATATATTTCCTCTCGCTATAAATGATAATCAGATTGGTAATGTAGTAAAAGACTATTATTCAGACCTAAACTTTTCTCGATCAAATGAAAACCACATCAATCTTTGGAGCTTTTATAATCTTATAACCTCAGCAAATAAATCCACGTACATAGATTCCAATCTTAATAAGAATGTTTGTGCATACGAGTTTATTCAGAACCTAGCTAATTCAATGCAGACTGAAACGCCAAATTGGTTTCTTAATTAATATAACATAGCTTATTTCTGCATTTATGGATTATGAAAAGTTATCTGAAATTTTACGCTTTAGCACTCCAAAAAGTCTCTTGATAATTACGTGGAACAATCTATTAAAGGAGCTGTTTTGTCCCTTTGAAGTGAAAGTTTTAAAAGCTGTAGGTAATCTGGAGGAAGGTGATAGATTATGGGTACAGGAAATTAAGGTTACCACGGAGTTAAAGACTGTATATATAATCAATGATACTGCCTACTATTACTATTATTTTGAAATTATGTAGTGCAGATATTAGAATTAATAAAAAACAATTGTTTAGACTTTATGCTGTATTTTTTTACTTAATTTTTTTGAGATGTGTTTAGTCCTAAAAGAAAACCCCTGAAAAAAATGGCAATGAGGACACCTGTATATATTGTGCAGGTGTTCCCCTTATTGGTCCCTTTTTTTTATATTTTTTAATTCTCTATTTAAATAAAACAGCAAAAAAGGGGACTAATCTTCAAAGAGATCATAAAATTTTTTATCAAAATAATTTAGTTGTAGCAATTCAGGACTTGATGGGATTTTAGTCATTTCTACTTCACGAAAAAAGAAACTAAATTTCTCAGTTGGTTTGTTGCTAACCGTCTGCGTTACTATTGGAATTGATTTTTTTGATGCTTCTTCAAACAATCTCAAATACTCTTTATTTTTTATTCTATTATCTTTTGAAGGGAAACTGTCAATAAATAAATAACCTTTGACTTTTTTGTTGTTGGAATTTACAATTTTTGTTTGATCTCTATTAAGGTAAAATATTCCACGAACTATTGCATTAAGAAATGTACGTGTCAACAAATACTCGCCTTTACTTTTGCTTAATCCATTCAAGGGTAGACGTCGATAATTATTAGACAGCTTAAGTATTCTTTTAATTTTAGAATTGCGGTTAAGTTCTTCTTCCAAGTTTGATAGTATTATAGCATTATTACTAAAATAATACTGAAAAATTATTTCAATAATTGTAAATAGATTTTTAGCTTCCCGATCTAGCGATTGAACGGCGGGAATTGAAGCCAGAACGGCTTTATAATCACCAGGACTATCTATTCTGGGCTCAAAAACAACAAAGCTATTTAGGAATTGTGCAGTTGAATAGGCAATCTTATATTTTGTTAACTCTTGACTACTATTATTCATAATAAAATAGAGGCATCTACGTGGGTCATTTTCAAAATATTCTAAATTGTCCAATAGAGGGTCTAATATCTCTTTTTGAAAAAGGGGATATTTTATATTTTCTAATGCATCTGCCGAACTTCTTCCATCGTTAAATTGACCTAATAACCGCAACAACCTAGATCTTACAAAAACATCTGCATAATTGATTAAGGTAGAAATATATTTGTTTGGATACTTTATAAAATCAAGCTTAATACTTGTGATTTCAGAAGAAATTTGTTGATTCTTATCATCATATATTTCTGAAATTATACTTGGATAATTAAGGAAAGTAGCTTCTATATCGTCATATTTATTTAATTCTTCCTCTAAATATTTATTAGCGTCTTCTACGAGTTCATAGTACTTTTCCCAATAAAATGTTTCTTGTTTTAGATACCTCTCTAAAATAGTGCGTATTAAGTCATCTGGAGTGCCTAATTGTGTGTTATCATATGAAAATGAGTAATCATAATCATACCTTTTTTTGGTTTTTGTATTCTTTATAGAATTTAGAACTCGGTTGAAATAATTACGCTGCTTAATAATCTTTCTATCAATTATATCGGATAGAAAAGAAGATGGTCCTTTAATTGGATTATTAGAAACTGTTACTTCCATATCCAATTTATTGCGGAATCTTTTTGAAAATTGTTTAATTTCTGCAGGACTATATTCATCTATCATTAAGGCGTCACCAACGTTTTCGTTCATAATATTTGCACCAGAACTAATAATATTTGTAGTAACTAAAACTTGAATATCCTCTGGAACAAGAAGATTTTTTGCTATACTTAGATATAAACTTCCTTTTTTTTCTCCTGAATTTAAAACTTTTGCAGTTATGTTAAAACCTTTGAGGATATATGCAATCTCAACACTTTTTCTAATATCCTTTATATAAATAATATTTAAACTATTGAGACCATTCTTGTAAACTGCTGTTCTAGCAAATTCAACGGCTAAATCTATCTTAGATCTTTTTGATGGTGACAACGTAATTTTCGCTTTTAAGGGCGGAGGGTTATTAGTTAATTTTATGTGCCTAAGTCCTAATATTTTAATAATGCCAGCGGGCGGTGTACCTGACATTAATACCAATTTTGCCTGTGTGAAGTATAAATGTATTATTGGCTCAACAAAAAATGTTCTATCATTAGTATAGGGATTGAAATAAGTTTTAAAGAGCGAATGTGCTTCATCCACTATAATGATATCATCTCTGGTTAGAGTGCCAGAGATATAGTGCATACTTTGAAAGGTTGAGGTAATAATTCTATCGGTGTCTTTTAGGTACTTTCTTTCGGAATCAAATTTTAATTCCAGATCAATTTTGTATCCATCTTTTATTAAACTTTCTTTTAATTGGTCCTGAATAAGTAAAAGTGGAAATACAAAGATTATTCTTCTTTCCAGGGAGTTGTCCACAATAGTTTTAGCAATTTTCTTAAAAAAAGTTGTTTTACCTGTAGCTGGATTAGATTCGATAAAAACTTTATGATGCTCCTCAATCAATGAAGATAGTTTTTCTTCCTTTTCAGAAATGTATCTATTAATTGTTAATTCAATTATCTCTGACATCAAATGGCTGACTAATTATATTATTATCCTTCATACTGAATTTATATTTAAAAATAGGATATAATTTTTTATAATTGTTCTCTTTGCTTCTGCAAATTAGAATAGCTGGAACAAGCAAATGGATAGGCACAAACTCTCAATGGTGGTTCTAACTACCATTGGTTTTTGAGTTGAATATGAATACTCAGTCTAATTAAGACTGAGTATTTTTTTATCTTTCTAAGATATTTTCAAATAATTTAATTTTTATAATTGGTTCATTGATTGATGAGCTGAAATCAGATTCAATTTTATGAAAGTCAATTTGCACATTTGAGTTTACTAAGATAATAAATAGAAGGAGTTTAACATTTGCATTGTTTTTATAAAAATGTTTTAAGCCTTCTAATGTTTTCAAAACTTCATTTTTTTTACCTGTAGTATCAATATATTTAGCCTCAACAATTATTGAATTTCCTTTGATGGAGAAATCAGCATATTTGGTATTTCCATCATAAATAATTGCAATGTTTTCAGCTTCTGTACTTGGTAGCCAAGGTCTAAGGACAATATGAATTAAATTTTGGAAATCATATTCACTTGATATTTTGATTGTTTCATTATTAATATTTTTTGCTTTCAATCCATTTTTAAATTTTGAAGGAATTAATAAGGTTCTTTCAATAATTGTGATGATATTATAACCTATTTCTTCCCAAGTCGATCCTAGAAATGAATTTGGCATATTCAATTTTCCCAATTCAGAAAAATAAAAGTTTAGTTGATCTCCTATTGAAGAGCCCAAAAAATTAAGACGTGTTTTTACCAAATGATAAATTATTGAATTTAACTGGTCTTGCCAAGAAAAAGAATTTTCCTCATAATCAATTAAATTCCATAACTTATCTTTAAAAGCAGTATTATGTTCAATCACTTCTTCTTTAAATCCTGATAACCCTACTATATGAATTGGTGGATTTATAGACGGGCTTATCCCTATTTCGTTTAAAAAACTTATACTATTTTGTGCATCACATTCACCATTTTCTTCTACGGGTAAAACTAGATCAAGAATCATAAGGTCAAATATATTATCGTAAAGAAACTTTCTAGCAGATTTGACGGAATCTGCAATCATTAATTCAGATTCTTTGATATTATGATTATTCAATATCGTTTCTTTGATTCTAAATTGTTTTGATGGATTATCATCCACAATAAGAATTTTTATCATTTTTTAATATCATTTAATAGATTCTTTAATTGATCCTTCCATTCTTCATTAATTTGGGAGTAATATACATATCCAATATAGTTATCAGGAAATTCGTTTTTTAAATCTGAATCCAATTCTGCTATTTTGGTTCCGTCCTCAAAGCTTCCATGCATTGTAACAACAATTGCTTTTGTCGAAATATCTCGCAGATACATCTCTTTTAAAATCTTTTTTCCCGCTAATGGCATCCAATCTCCACCACTGTCTTCAGATGATATATCGTAATTTGGCATGCTTATATCAAGTAATAGTAAATCATAAGCACCATGGTTCTCAATTAACTCCTTCAAACCACTTATATAAGAATTCTTATTGTTGATAATGTGAGTTGGAAATTTCTCATTAATGTAATTATTAATATGAGCTTGTTTTAAAGGATGATCTTCAATAAATATTATTTTCATACTACTATGCTGTTTAGGTTAAATTTCATTGAAACTTTAAAACGATTAATTTCATTATCAATACTTGTTAACAAACAATCTGCATTAGGGTTTTTTAAATCATAAGTCATTATTTTGAAAGCCTTGTGATATCCAGAATTTTTCTCAACAACCAGTTTTGCACTGTCAAATTTTCCACCTTCCCAAGTTTCTTTCAATGAATCAAGTTTCTGTTTATCAGTAATTTCATTCTCAATATCTATATGTAATTTGCCATCATCACCTTTAAATGTTGAAATTTTTGTAGGAATATCACTTACTTCTTCACTCGAATGATTAATTATATTTTCTAAAAATATACGAAATAAGTCGGCGAAATGCGTTTTTAAGTTTCCTTTGATTTTTATATCATAACTATAATTTTTCTCTATTTCTAGATTTTTGTATGGATTACTTTTATTACTGTATTCACAAATTATATTTATTAATTCAATGAGTTGAAAGTCTGGAATTTTAACTTCACTTCGTTTAAACCATCTGCTAATTTTTTGCATTACAGTTTGAACTTCAGTAGAACAATCTTTTATGGATTTCATTAATTGATAGCCATCATTAGGTTCAATATGTTGAAGTAACTTACGTTCAAGTTCATTGAAATGATTATTAAATTCATTCAATATGTCATTTAATATTTTATCTCTAATATGATTTAGGTTTTCATCAGTACGTTGCCACAATACAGCAAAGGCTTGTTCAACAAAACTTGAAAATGTTTTACAATAAATTGAGGCTATTGAATGATACCACAAGGTATTATCTTCAAATTCATAATTAAACCAGCCTTCTTCATTAATATTAGGTTTGTAGACCTGAAGATGTTTTTTTATTAAATCAAAAATTAAACCGTCTATTTTACTAGAAAAGTCTTTAAGTAAAATTTGGATTTGTTCTTTCTTTTCCAAAGAAAAATTTGAATAAATAAGATCCCAATAATAATTTCTTCTATAGCTTGATGACTTTCCTTCTTTTAAAGTTATTAAGTTGTGTTTTTCAAATATTGGTCTCAATTCACCAATTAACACTCCGTGTCTAATTCTTGTACTTAAATATGCTACTATCCCAAATTGGCTATTTAGAAACTTATCTTTTACTGCATCAAATAGCTCCATGTAAATTTCAAAAACTGGATTGTTGGAATATTCTGTTTTTTCAATTTCAGTATTTTCTTCGGAAGAAAATGTTGTTAATTTACCTCTTTCAAGTAATAAGAGTTTATTTTTATCTGCAATACCAGAAATGACCTTGAATCTTTCAAAAATTGCTTCATATTCTTGGAGCTCTCCAGCCAAAATACCCTCCTCATTAACATATATTTTGCTTTCATCCAAATCAATTAGACCTTGTTGAATTACTAAAATATTTTCGATACTTTTAATTTCAAAATCAATATTGCTGTCAGAATCTATTTTTTTAATATGATAAGCAATTGCAAGTCTTTCTTCTAATCTTTCTTTAGAGTTTATTATATAAGTGGAATGTCTTAATATCTTGGGAGAACAAGTATTTTTTAAATAATAAAGTAACTTTTCATTACTTACGTTATTAAGCGAAATGGATTGCTGAAAAATCTCAGATGGTTTTTTAATTTCCAAAGACTTATTATATAATTCAAAAGCAATGTGGGTTTCCACTTCATCTGCATTAACAATAGTATAGAATATTGGTAAATCTATAGTCTTATTAATTGTTCTGAATCTATTAGAATTTATTTTTTGGATAAGTTCATCGGTTTCAATTTTTTCAATTATGTATTTATTAAAAAAATAACTGTCTACAAACAGTTTTATACAATCATCTAAACGATTTAATTTTAAATATGCTTTAAATAAATTAACTAGTGAAAGCTCATATATTGGTGTTGTATCAGAGAAATTTTCAAGTAGATATTCCCATTCAGGTATGGCGTCAATATAGTTTTGATCTTTTTGTAAACTTTGCGCATATTCAACTTTATACCTTGCTTTTGGAATTTTTTTCTCATAAGATTTTAGATAATCTGTGCCTCTTAGTTTTTCTTTAAAGAAATTGATTGTTAAAGAGTTTGGAAATTTATCTGATAACATTTCTAAAAATGCAAGTTTTTCAGCGTCTTTTATATAAATTTCATTAATTATTGGATTTGCAATATTATATGAAATTCTTGCCATTAATTGCCTTTCTTTTTTCCCATTGGTTTGATAATTTACAAAGTCTACAATTCCATAGCTTAATATGCTGCTTGATAAATTATTTGCAATACGTAAAAGATTTAAACCGGCTTGACTAGGATTTGATTTGACAGAAGTTATAGTATATATATCTGATAGTATGCTATTTTGAACACTTTTTGGATTTCCAAAAGGAACGAATGATTTTTTTTGATAAATTAAAGATTTTATATATAAATGGTATAAATCAAATTGAGTAGGTTTCTTTAAGAGTAAATCTGGAAGTAGTTTCTCAGCTTCACTATACAATCCGCTTGTATAAAGATCAATAACTTTTATATCATCATAACTATTTTTGAGATCAAATGCAGGGAAAATAGATTTACCAGAAAATAATTTGAGCTTATATAATATTGGGTCATTAACTTTCCTTATAATATAGTCAACTCTATTATTTATATAGCTCTTGAGAATTTTTATTTTCTCCTCTTCTTCATTAAGATAACTGGAAACAGCCAATAGATTTGTAAGAAGTCTTGTTAAATTTAGATATCTGTCAATAATACTGTGTGCAAAATCCAAAGATAAAATTCCAGCATAATTTTCAAAATCAGTGTGATTTAAATAGGTGAGTTTAAATCGATAGAAATCTTTATATGCTTGAATTACTTCTAGATTTTTTAATTTTATTCTATCTAAAGCCAATTCTAAATCCCCAATATATCTATTGATTGATAGAGATTTTTCTGCTCTTAGACTTAAATAGTGTACTATTCCCTTGGTTACACCGTGTGAATCATTAATTTTATTAAATTCGTTTAAAAGCTCCTTGCTCTTTGGGGCCTTACCTGATAGTTCTAGAAGAACAAACCTGCTCTCTAAAGACCATAAGGAAAAACAAATTTCTTGTTCTACTTTAGAAATATACTTTTCGGCATCTTTATAGTTTCCTGTTAATAAATTTGTCTCGAATTCGTTCTTGTATGTAAGAAAGAGATTAATCTCATAAGAATATTTTCTAATTCCAAGCAAGCACGAATTGAGCTCAGCATCAATTTTTTCACCGAGATATGGGATGTCAGGCAAAAAACCGAGTTGTTCATAATTTTGTGGCAATGGATTTCCTAGTATAATTCCCTGAAAAGCTTTAGGAATATTTTTTTCTATGTAATCTGCGGCATTACATAACTCAGGATAATTTAAATTATTTTTTATATTATTGGCTATTCTTTTCCTTTCTTTAGACTTGCCAACTAAAAGGTGGTAATTACTTCTTGCAAAAATTTTACCTAAAGGCTGTATTTTACCCATAATTTTTATTGATATTAGAACACGTCAATTTAAATAAAATAGTAGGAAAAAAGAGATCTAAACTTCTAAAATCAACTATTTTCAACAATTGCTATTTCCTCCTCACTCAACCCATAAAGCTCATAAACCATAGCATCAATCTCTTTATCAGTTGAGGTAATTTGGTTTTGAAGATGTACTGCTTTTTGCTGTTCAGCTAAAAAGTAATCTTCCCATTCTGCTTTTTGGGATAGCGAAAGCTCTATTTTTTTCTTCTTGAGTTCTTTTAGAAAGTCAGCATAGTTTAACTCATACCAGTTTTCTAGTTTGTTGGATAACTTATATAGTTGCTCAAATTCCCTTTGGAGGGTTCTTTGGAATTTTGCTGACCCTTCTTGTAGTCCTTTGTTTAATAATAGCATTTGCTTTCCTTTAGTAATAAAAGGTTGTTGTTCTAATTTTGATAACTCAGGAATTGGAAACTCTTTGACATAATTATTAATCCATCTTGTAGTTCCCATTCCACTTGTATTTGCTATTTGTTTTAAATAAAATTCAATTAGTGAAGAATTTAAAACTGTTAGTAAAAAATTAGTTTCGAATACATCTGGTGGTAAAAGGAAGTAAGCACTGTTGAGTAAATAAATCTCATCATCACAGGTTGTAAATCTGCCCTTATCAGTTAATTCAATCCACACTATTTTATTTAACTTAAAATCATCAAAAAATGAACAAGCTCTAAGGTTTGTCCAATGTTGTCCTTTTGCCCCTCTAGTTTTAAACTTATTACCAAAAGAATTTAAATATTCATAGATATCAGGATATTCTGTTTGAACATTAATACCATTTTTAGTCAAAAGTAAATAAAGATTTGGCAGGTCATAATAATATCTTTCTATATCTCTACCCCTTAATATTGGTTTTATTATTTCTTGATTTTTAGTGTTTTTTGAAACTAATTCATTTTTCAGATTCTCATCTATTACAAAAGCATTATTATCTCCAGTTGCTATACCCAGCCTTATTTTTGTATTGTAATCTTCAAGTGTTTTATTCTTACCCTTAATTTTATTTTGAAGAGCAATTACATTTGGATTGGTTAAATTCCAAGAAGCTTCTAAAAAATCATTTTGACTATATTTCATTTTATTTTCTTCAATAAAAGTATTGAAATCTAGCCCCCTGTATTCAGAATTTACAACTAATGCAGAATCTCCAGTTTTTGTCTTTTTAAATGTAAGTATAACTGTATTCACAATTGCATCAGAAAATATCTGTGTATTTTCAATATTTATTACTTGTTCAATATTAGAATATTCCTTGACGTATTGTCTGAGTGGTTTTCCATACTCAGCTTTCAGAAATGAATTAGATGTAATTAAAGAGCTTATTCCATTGCTATTTAAAATCTTGTGTGCCAATTCATAAAAGAAAATATACAAATCTCCAAAAGCACTGTATGATATGAAATTATCCTTTAAAAAGTTTTTGTTATCAATTCTATCGTGACTAACATAGGGTGGATTCCCAATAATCACATCAAATCCACCTTTAGTAAATACTTTAGGAAATTCTTTTTCCCAATTAAATGCTTTATTTCCTGCTACAGAAACATCATCAATCAATGAGTTTCCACATTTAATATTATCACTTAAATCATTAAGCTTTCTATTGGGTTGTGCAGTCCTTAACCACAATGATAATTTTGCTATCTCTACAGATTCTTCATTAAGGTCAACTCCAAAAAGGTTGTTCTCCAAAATACTTTTTTCAACATCACTTAATATGAAAGCATCCTTATTGTACTTGGCTGAAAGTTCATCTATATATCTATGCTCATTAATCAAAAAATCCAATGCTTGGTTTAAAAATGCACCAGAACCACAAGCTGGGTCACAAATAGTTAATTGTAATAACCAATTTCTATATAGGTTGAGGTTGTCCAGTCTTTTTCTGCTTCTTTGCTTTGCAGGTTGGTAAGCTTCATCTGTAATATTAAGTTCAGCTTTCTTTTCCTCACATAGCTTTCCAATGGTGTTTTCAACAATGTATTTTGTAATATACTTTGGAGTATAAAAAACACCATCTTTTTTCCTTTTGGTATTTGACTTATCAATTACCTGTCCTTCCAATTGGGCAGTAATTTCATCCAATTCATTAAGGGAATTTTCAAAAATATGCCCCAGTATATTTACATCTACTTCACTTTCAAAATCATATTCTGAGAGCTTAAAGGAATGTTTATATAGTAAGTCATCATTAATGGTAATATTGTCCAGTACTTCATCTGGTTTAAACAATCCTCCATTATAAGGAAATACATCATACTGTTTGCCTTTAAAACCTGTGTTTAGATAACCAAAGTATTTTTTAAACCTATCATATAAAGGTGTGTAGGCATCTAACTCTTGTAGCTTTTTCCATTGGTCTAGAATTAACCTAACAGAATTGGGTGGGAGTAAATTTCTATCTTCTGCAAAGAATAAAAACAAACACCTATCCAATAGCTTTTGAGATTTTTTAAAAAGCTCCAATGGCTCAAATTGAGGGTTTAATTCACAGAGATTTTGAAATAGTTCCCTTTTGAAAAGTGAGTAATCTTTATAAAGTTGTTTTGTGATTAATTCCTCTTGGCTTAAGGATTCTTCCTTTAGTTTTTTGGGAATGTTATTTTTTATATTTTCAAAAGCTAAACACAAATAGAGTAATTCAAAATCTTGCACTGTAAGGGTAAATAGGTTGAACTCTATATGCTCAATTGCATTATCAATATAAAACCTCAGCTTTTCAAAATTTGAAGTAATGACATAAATACATTCTGATTGATTGTTCTTATATCCAAAAGCTTGTTCTTCAACTTTTCCTAAATCTGTAGTATTGGTACCTTTAAGCTCTACTACACCAATAACCTTTTCATTAATTATTATACCCCCATCAGCTTTCTTACTGTCTTTTACATTTTTAAGTTCAGTGGTAAGGTTAAAGTTGTTTTCCGGATTTAAAGTATATCCCAATATCTTTACAAACAAATCCCTCAAAAATCCTTCTTGATACTGTTCTTCTTTGCTATTCCGAATGTTTTCCTGAATAATAGGATTTAAAAAATGGGATTTATACAATTCCCATTTCTCATTAAGGTTTAATGTGTCTTGTGATTTAAGGTATTTAGCAACAACTGTACTTTGGAATAATGGCATAAAAATTAATTAACACTTATAATTAAAGTTGTCGGGGAGAGTTTAAATCTACTAAATATAATATTAATCACGATTTTTATTCGTCTCAGAATTAATTATTTTCCCTATTGTAGATTTGCTGATTTTTATATTTTGTGCCTTTAATTTTTCAGAAATAGCTCTGTAACTTAGCCCTTCTTTATTTAGTTCTAATATTAATTTTATTAATTCAGGATCTTGACCGATGGTTTCTCTTATGTCTGATTTGACTTTAATATTTTTATTTCTAAATATTAGATTAGAATTGAATTCCAACAAAAAACTTTCTTTCTTAAATGAAGAGGGAAGAAAATTACATTTCAGCACATTAAGTTTTCGTTCATTAGTATTTTTTGAACCCCTAATTTCTACAACACTTCTCATTTTAGCCTCGAAACCTTGAGAACCAATAATGTTATCTTTTGAAGACTTCTTATAATCAGATCTTTTCCCAAGGTGATGTAGAAAAATTATTAGAGTACCATATTTAATAGCAAGTTTATTATAAGCATTTAAAAACTCTCGGACCTTTGTATTTGAATTTATATCACCTGTAAACACATCAGCAAAAGAATCAATAACAATAAGGTCTACTTGTGAATTATTTAAAATAAATTCTAATCGCTCTATTAAATAATCAAATTCAAATAGGAAATATAAGTTTTTTAGATTTTCTAATTCTTTATCAGCAGTTTTTAATTCTTTCAGTTGTTTGGAGATAGATTCCTTTGTAGAGTAAAATTCATCTTCAGTACTGACGTATACGACATTACCTTGATTAATATTTAATTTGAAATCTAAAAATTTCTCTTTCTTTAAAACTATGGACAATGCTAGCTGTCTTAAAAAACTGGACTTACCAGTGTCAGATGAGCCAACAACACTAGCCAAACCTACTTTTTGAAAAAAGGGTTCTAACAGTTTTGGAATCTCTTCTTTATCACTTTTAAATACATCATAGGCTGTTTCAATACCTGAAAGAAGTTTTGCATAATCAGGATTAGGTATATCCTTATAATTATAATTTAATTTCTCAATATTATCGGACATATACTTTATTTTGGACTTTGTCCAAATATAATATTTATACAGATTAAATGGACAGGACCAAAATTTGAAGGTGCACTACAAGTGTCCTTTTTTATTAATTTTATTATAGATAGGTTTAGGTAAATCAGATAATCAAACATAAAGGGGGATTTACGTAAAACATTCTACTGGTGATTATTATTAAAAGAATATCTTAGACCTGTAATATATTTAAAATTTAAAATAAAGGTATACAATTCGGATACCAATAAAATTGACAACTTGTTAAAAGGCTTATGTTAAGTGATTTACTGTCCTTGGTTCGAGCCCAAGAGGAGGAGCAAAACAGACCAGTCTTTAATTAGGCTGGTTTTTTTGTTTTAGGTTAAGTGTATCGGGCGAGAAGTTTATCCTGAGTAAGCGACCCTAGGAACGCATCGAAGGAAGCCCAAGAGGAGGCGCAAAAAGCCCAGCAGTTATGTTGGGCTTTTTTTGCTTATTATATCAAATATCGTGAATACATATTGCATTCAGAAAAATTGTCCCCGTTCTATATTGGTTACACTTCTACACCTATTGGCATTCGAGATGCATATCAAAAAAATGAAGAGTTCAACCTACATAGGAAATCAGAAAGGAAACCAGAGAGAGTCCAGAGGTTACTGGACAGATACGTAAAACAGTATGTAAATTAACACAACTCCCTGTTAATCAACTCATATAACTATTAATATAACTTATCATGGCTTTGGGTTAATCAAAAAATACATAGTAAATTACGTTTTTCCCTTGACTTTGGCAGCCGTAGTTGCGTATATTAGCACCACTGCACTGGTGTTGGCAATTCCTTTTCTTCATCCAACCCAACCTTTCTATGCCGACCGTATGCCGACTCTATGCCGACTCTATGCCGATTGTATGCCGACCCTAAGGCGACTATAAGTTATGGATATTCCATAGGTACTCCCACGCTATTACATACTTATCACAGGGAAATCCTTTCTTAATAGATTCTTAAAGAGTTAAATACTGAAATGGATTTCTCTTAATTTTAAAACCAAAAAATTGCCATGTACAAAAGAAAAAAACACGGTAGAGGCTTTACTTATAAAGATGAAAAGGGTAAAACCATCAGAGATAAAGAAACTCGCAATTGGATAAAGTCCCTCGTCATCCCGCCGGCTTGGACTGATGTAGAAATAAGTGAAGACCAAAACGCAGACCTTTTGGTCACAGGCAGGGATGACAAGGACCGCAAACAATACATTTATCACCCTAAATACACCGAGCGACAAAATGCCAAAAAATTCGATCGGATTATAGATTTTGCCAACCAATTGGAGCATATGCGGCGTGTTACCGGCCAGCATTTACGCAAACGAAAGCTAAATCGTGAAAAAGTCTTGGCCACAATGGTCCGCCTCTTGGAATCGGCTTTTTTTCGGCCGGGCAGTGAGGCGTATTCCAAAGAAAACGCAACCTACGGCTTAACCACCATGCGCAGTAAGCACCTTACCATAAACGGCAATGAGCTCATATTTTCCTACAACGGAAAATCTGGGCAAGAACAGGAAAAGCACGTGGTTGATAAAAAACTCGCTAAAATTGTTCAAGAAATTGATGATATGCCAGGTTATGAGATTTTTAAATACCTTGATGAGGAAAACAATATTATAGATGTAAAGAGCGATGACCTAAATAGCTACATACAAGAAGTAATGGGGGAAGAATTTTCTTCAAAAGATTTTAGAACTTGGGCAGGTACAATGATTGCCGCCATTGCTCTGGATGAGCTCGGGGTAGTTGAAGAGGAAGATCAAAAATTATTGGACAAGAATATTAAAGAAGCCGTAAACAGGGTCTCTGAAACCTTGGGCAACACTCCCGCCGTGGCGCGAAGCAGCTATATTGACCCTCGCGTAATTGAAGATTATACCGAAGGCCGCACTTTAAGGTATTTCAAAAAGGAAATAACCCAATTGCTTAAAAAAGCAGAAAATTTGTCAAAAGAAGAAATTGGAGTACTATGCATGCTTCGCAATCGCCTAAAGTAGAAATAGTATATGGCTACTGATTAAATTACTTTCAGCAATCATCTTAAAATAGTTAAATTTGGGGATTTACACTATGGCCTCATAGTTCAATGGATAGAATAGAAGTTTCCTAAACTTTAGATCCAAGTTCGATTCTTGGTGAGGCTACAACAATATTTGTCTGCTCCAACTCAAAACAGCGAATCAATTTTTTTATAAAAATTTTAAGGAACACCAATTATTATTTCATTTAATTTATGTGCTTATACTGAAAAATCATGAATGAAAACAGACTTGCTTTTATAATAATTGTTGGGGTTCTCGCTTTTGTAGGAATTCTATGGTACGCTTTTGAAAATCCTGCGCTTAATCCCCGTTTGGAAAACGAAAGCTATACTATTGTACGAAAGTGGGATATGCCCATAGAATTAAATGAAATTTCTGGTATAAGGTGGATTTCCGAAGATAAAATTGCTGCCGTGCAGGACGAAGAAGGAATAATTTTTATATATAATTTAAAAACGAACCTTGTTGAAAAAAAAATATCCTTTGGGAAATCTGGCGACTACGAAGCAATAACCACCGCAGACAGCACTGCATACGTTATGGAAAGCAGCGGCCTTCTCTTTGAAGTTGAAAATTACCTCAGTAACAATTTTGAAACAATCGAATATCAACTCCCCTTCTCTGGAAGAAATAATATGGAATCGGTAGTGGCCGATACATCCAACAATCGCTTACTTTTCGCGGTAAAGGACATTGACCCCAATAGTAAAGATTATAAGGGAATTTATTCTTTTGACCTCGAAACCAAAAAATCCAATTCCTTGCCAGTATTGAAAATTCCTTTGGACGCCCCAATTTTTAAATCAAAAGATGCAGATGACGATATAGACCTCTTTTCAAATTTTTTCCCTTCAGACATTGCTATTCACCCAATAACAGGGCATTTCTATATTTTGGAAGGAAAAAATCCGCAAGTGTTGATAATGGACAGTATAGGGAAGCTCCTAAAACTGCATAAGCTATATGAGGAGTCTTTCCCCCAACCTGAAGGAATTACTTTCGCGCCAGACGGCACCCTATACATTTCAAACGAAGGAAAAAGTGGAACCGCTAATATTTTGGAAGTAATATTTGACGAGGATAAATAATCCTAATACCTATCCTTTAAATTGGTGAGCATTATTTCGGTCATTTCATCCAAGGGAATTTCGCTTTTCCAACCCCAATCTTCCCGTGCTTCGCTATCATCGATACTTTGTGGCCAACTATCTGCAATAGCTTGTCTAAAATCGGGTTCATAACTTATTTTAAATTCGGGGATATGCTTTTGGATGCTTTCGGTAATTTCCTCAGGATTGAAACTCATGGCAGAGAGATTGTACGAGCTTCTAATTTTAATCTTTTCTTTTTCAGTCTCCATAATATCAACGGTTGCTTTTATGGCATCGTCCATAAACATCATGGGCAAAGTTGTTTCACCATTTAGGAAACAGATATACTTTTTGTGCTTTAGTGCTTTGTGATAAATATCTACCGCATAATCTGTAGTGCCTCCGCCAGGCAGGGTTTTATAACTGATAAGCCCTGGATAACGAATGCTGCGAACATCCACTCCATAACGATTGTAATAATATTCGCACCAGCGTTCTCCCGTTTGCTTGCTAATTCCGTACACCGTAGTGGGTTCCATCACCGTGCGCTGTGGCGTGTCCGTTTTTGGAGTGGAGGGTCCAAAAACAGCAATGCTGGAAGGCCAAAATATCTTTTCAATTTTTTTGTCTTTGGCTAAATTCAATACGTGAAAAAGTGAATTCATATTCAGGTTCCAACCTTTCATAGGAAACTTTTCCGCCGTAGCGGAAAGCATCGCCGCCATTAAATAAACGTCTGTTATCTCGTGGCGTATTACCACCTCTTCCACAGCGTTGTAATCCATTGCGTCCAAAATCTCAAACGGGCCGCTCTTCATCAACTCCTCTTCGCCCTCCCGAATGTCACTGGCTATTACTTTATGGCTTCCAAATTTATTACGAAGGTATAGCGTTAATTCCGTCCCTATTTGGCCGCAGGCGCCTATTATCAAAATTCGCTTTTTCATATGTTTGCTGATTCAAAAAATGAAGTGTAAATATACATATTATCAATGCTTTCAACACCTAAAAATTTTATGTACCATTTGGTTAATAACCAGTATCTTTGTGCCTCTTTTATTCTTTATGAAGTTTTTTATTCCCCTTTTAATGTTTGTCGGTTTTGTTTTTTCCTGCGGAAATGCTTCCGAAGAAAACCAAAAACAAACGCCAACCAATGATGCCTCCATAATTTTTGGAGACAAAAACTACAATTTTCCCACACTTTCGCCTCCAGCAAAAGAACAGGCCGTACGTTGGGGAGTTTTGGAAGATTTTTTAGCCGAAGCGCAAAATGCAAACGGCAGCAATTACCAAGACTTGCGCAACCGTTCCGAACGTTTAAAGGAATATGCAGATTCACTTTTCAGCAACGTCCCCGATACGCTAAACACCAAACCTATCCACAGCCGATTGATGGTACTGAAAACCCGCTCTGCCCTACTTTTTCAGGCGTCCCACCAAGCTACTATTGATTCGTTAAAGGTGCAGCAATCTTTGGAAGAAATGAATGGAGCCGTAAAAAATCTGATTGTTCAACTAAACGAAAAGTTTCAAAAGGACAAAATAGATTTCACAAGAAAGGAAGACGAAGAAAACGAACTGAAAAAACAACAACGCTACAAAGATTCAATCATAAATTTGGAACTTCAGGATAAAAAAAACAAGAAAGTGTAACAAACACAAAGTAAAAGCAACTTATGCTTTCAGCATACTATTAAATCAACAAATACTTTAATCTAAAACCATAAAATGAAGACTAATTTTTTAAAACCCGTTGTGGCCTTTGCAGTTGTTGCCGTAGCCGCAACCGCTTGTAAGGAAAAAACCGAAGTGGCCGTTGCAGACACTGAACCACACGGTATTATCCTCGCAAATATGGACACCACCGTAAGTCCAAAAGATGATTTCTACAATTACGTGAACGGAAACTGGATGAAAAACAATGAAATTCCAGATGATGAAACCAGTTGGGCCGGATTCACAATTCTACGCAAAAAAACCAGCAAGGACATGCTGAACATTTTGGCAAAAGCAAAGGAAAGCGGCAAATACGCCCCCGAAACCGATCAAGCCAAAGCCCTGATGATTTATGAATCAAAATTAGACTCTGTTGCAAGGGACAAAGCTGGTATTGAACCTTTAAAACCTACACTAGAAAAGATTGCTGCCATGAATAGCATGGAAGATTTTCAAAAATTGATGACGGAAGATGCTGTCGCGGTTTCACAACCATTTTTGGGTCTTGCAGCATTTTCAAACCCTAACAATAGCGCTATTAACTCTGCCTATATCACGCCAGGCGGTTTAGGGCTGCCAGATCGCGATTTTTACACCAATACAGATCCTGCTTCGGTAAAAATCCGCGAGCAATATGTAGATCATATTACAAGAATGCTTCAATTTTTGGGTGATTCGGAAGAAGCTGCACGCAAGCAGGCTGAAACTATTCTAGCTTTTGAAACTAAGCTAGCCACTCCAAGACTGGATAAGGTTGCAAGCCGCGATTTCAGAAATTTCAACAACCCAAGAAGTATTACCGAATTGCAAAAAATGCTTCCGCAAATTCAATGGGAACAGGCATTTGAGCAAATGGACATCAACAAACAACTGGACACCGTTATCGTGATGCAACCAAAATATATGGAAACATTAAAACAAATGTTTTCAAAACCAGATTTTGATACTTGGAGAACCGTAATGCGTTGGTCTACTTTGAACAATTCCGCTGGAATGTTGACCACAGAAATTGAGAAAGCCAATTTTGATTTTTATGCTACCACATTAAACGGAACCAAAAAACAAAAACCTGCTGACGAACGTGCCCTTGCCACCGTTAACGGAAGTGTAGGTGAAGCTTTGGGCAAACTTTATGTAGATGAAATGTTCCCGCCAGAAGCAAAGGCGAAGGCAGAATCCATGATTGAAAATGTGATTGCAGCTTACAAAGACCGAATCACTGCCTTGGAATGGATGAGCGACAGTACAAAGGTTAAGGCCATTGAAAAACTTAACAAATTCACCGTAAAAGTGGGTTATCCAGACAAGTGGAAAGATTACTCTTCTATGGAGGTGAAACCAGGTAACACCTATTATGACAATATGGTAGCCGTGCAAACTTGGAACCTTAAAGACAACCTTGAAAAAATAGACGAGCCTGTAGACCGTACCGAATGGGGCATGAGCCCACAAACAGTGAATGCGTATTTCAATCCTTTCAATAATGAAATCGTTTTTCCAGCAGCTATTCTTCAACCGCCTTTCTATGACTACAAGGCAGATGAAGCTGTAAACTACGGTGGTATTGGCGCAGTAATAGGCCACGAAATTTCACATGCTTTTGATGACAGCGGTTCGCGTTTTGACGCAAACGGAAACCTGGTAAATTGGTGGACCGAAACCGATCTTAAAAACTTCACCGAACGCGGCAATAAACTTGCCGAGCAATACAGCAATGTGGAAGTTTTGGATAGCGTTTTCATTAACGGACACTTTACCTTGGGTGAAAATATCGGTGACCTTGGTGGGGTGCTTGGCGCTTACGATGGTTTGCAACGTTTTTATAAAGAAAACGGACGCCCAGATAACATTGACGGGTTAACACCAGAGCAACGTTTCTTTATGAGTTGGGCCACGGTTTGGCGCACCAAATCTCGCGACGAAGCATTGCGTAACCAAGTAAAAACAGATCCGCATTCTCCGGGTATGGTTCGTGCTACACAACCTTTGCTAAACATTGATGCGTTTTACGAAGCTTTTGATATTAAGGAAGGCGACCCTATGTACCTTGCGCCAGAAGATAGAGTGCGTATTTGGTAGTTTTTAAAGTATTTATTTGAAGTGAAAAGGAGCCATAACAGGCTCCTTTTTTTATATAGAGGTTTTAAAAGAATAATCTAAAACAGATAGCAAGTTATCAGAATCCACCTGTTTAAAAATTTCATTTGAATCTGTTTTTGCAAAAGTCGGCGGCTCCAAGTTAAGCTCTTTTGCTTTTTGAATATAATAATCAGCTTTTGTTGGGTGGCTTGGGTTTACGGCATTAAAGACTTTTCCGAAGGCATCCTGTTTTAAAATTTCAACCAAGATGTTAATACAATCATCCCGATGAATCAAATTTACGGGGGCGCTGCCATCTGCCAAATCCTTTCGCCCCGCCAAATATTTTACAGGATTTCTACTGCCACCAAGCAATCCGCCAAAACGTACCACCGTAGTCTGCAGCCCTTCAGCATTCAGAAACAATTCTTCTACCTGTCGCAGTTGCTTTCCGGCGATGGTTTCGGGTTTGGGTTCATCGTGCTCTGTCACCCTACCCTGCGAATCATCGTAAACCGAAGTGCTGCTCACCAAAACCACTTTAGAAACCGAAGCTTCCGTTATTGCAGCCAGCAAATGTGCCATTTTCAAAACATAATCTGCGCCAGTATTCTTCCGAAGCCCGGGCGGAATCATAATAAGCAAACAATCCACATTGTTCAGCAGGGCTTGCACTTCACCCTCGATTCCATTTTCCGAAATTTCCACGGGATAGGCATCAAAGCCGTTTTGCTGCAGTAAAGTAGCTTTTTCAATAGAAGTTACCGAACCCTTTACGGTGTAACCCAATGTTGCCAAGCGATAGGCCAAAGGTTGCCCAAGCCATCCCAAACCCGCAATTGCAATTGTTTTATTCATACATCAACCTATTTTGTAGATTAGTCTGAAATGTATCAATAACTTTCACTCTTAAGGAATCTACTGAAAAAGTCCGCTTTACCGCAACGGCATCGGTGATTACAAAGGGTTTCGGCATAGTGTAATCGGGTCGTTTTGATATATTAAATTGATCATCTCCCATCAAATCAAAGGAATATTCCATCACCTTAAAGGTTACTGGAGTTCCCTTTGTCGCTGAAAAATGAACTTTCAGGGAATCATTTTCGGAAACGTAATAATTAATAAGCGCACTATTTTTTGTTCCCCGATAGTTTTTTGAAATACTGGAAGCGGGCATTTCCTTTCCGTTGAAAGTCAAAGATTGAAATGTGGCGTTTTCGGCATATAAATCAATTTTGTTCACCTTTCGTTTTGGAACGATGGTAAACTTCACATCCCGAAGATTTTCAACCAGCGTATCTGCCTCCAAAATCACTTCAAAATCGGGAATGGTTTTTAGCGGAGCTTCCTTCGCAAAGCTAAAATCGGTTCCGTATTTATTATAGGATGCTTCCCCCAAAATCTTGGATGCATCTTCAGGCCTTTCACCCAAATATTGTTGTGTCCATGCGTCAATTTCTTTGTCATAGGTAAGCCAATAGGTCTTGTCAATATCTGCATCTTTATAATAAACAAGGCTATTCGGTTTTTTTCGCTCTGCTGAAAAATCACTTTTAAAATGTGCCTTTATGAAGAAGAATGTCGCGAACAGTATACATACAACCGAAAGTAAACCTTTCAATTTATAATATCCAAAAACAGGCCAGAGCAATGCAAAAAGCAGAACAGTGAAAACGCAGCTTATTACCAGCATTTTAAGCCCCAACCCAACTGGGAAAAACTGAATGAGGGGCGCAAATATAAACAAGGCGGGCGCCGCCAAAAATACCATTGCCAAAAGACTAGGTCTTTCCTGCCGCAGCATCACAAAAAACGATACCAACCCAAAAAATACTGGGATTATAAAAAAAGCGGCTCCTTTTAGGACTATAAAAACAGCTAGATTTATTAAAAGCCAAAACAGCAATGGCGCAACATAATATGAAGGTTCATTGAATTTATTGGTGAATTTATTATAAATCGCAAACGTAATTGCCAACGAGAGAAAAACGAAAAAAGCAATATACCAATGTCCATTATAGGTGAAACCTTGCTGGATTTCGAGATACTGCGGATAGAGCACCAAAATCAATTTCCAACCAAAGAAGCCCATAATTCCACATAGAATCAAGGAAAGCAAAAAAGGAACGAAACCCTTCGCCATCACTTTTCCGCTCAATTTTCTTTTGTGAAGTCCGTAAATAATCAGGAAGAGAAATAGTAAAGTAACTAAAATAAGCATCGGTAAAATCCATGAAAAGGGATAACTTACCATTTTTATTAACGGAAGATTTACATAAACATCGTCCGTCTCAGCTTTCAATTTTGAAAGATCAGTGTTTGCAAAATATTGCAGTAATGGAAGCAAATAGCTGCCTTGATGGGCTAGGCTATTTCGGCTTAGATTATAAAATGTGTCGTTTGCAGTGTGATAATTAAAATGGCTGTCAATAAAGGCGAAGAAAAAACTGGGTATATCTCCGTCTTCCCTAAAAACAGTGGAATCTGTATCGTTCGGAAGCATTTTATAAACGCTGTACATCAATGAGGAAGCAACCGGAAAATCTGGATTGGCCGCTATAAATTCCTTAACCAATTTTGAGTTTCCGCCGTTGGTTTCCAAAATCATATTACTGGGGCCGCTGCTGCCGCGGGCTTCAAAGTTGAGAACCAAACCCACGTTTTTTGCGCAAGGATGTTCATTCACAAAAAGTTTTGCACCATCCAGTCCAATTTCCTCCGCATCGGAAAAAAGAATGATGATGTCGTTTTTAGGCTGCGCCCGTGAAGCCAAATAAGCGCGCACGCTTTCCAGAATAGTAACCACCCCGCTTCCGGCATCGCTGGCACCGAAGGAGGGAACGAGTGCACTATCGTAATGTGAAAGTAATAAAAGCGCTTTCCCATCTTCTGAGCCTTTTATTCGGGCAAGAATATTTATAGGTTTATCCAGCGTTTTCGATTCCGGATTTAAGCTAAATCCCTTTTGAATGTGGGCTTCCAGACCCAATTTCCCCAATTCCGAAATTAAGGCCCTCCGTACTTCTGCATGTCCATCGGATCCTAAATAATGTGGTTTTTTTGAAATTTCGCTTAAAGGCTGCAACGCCCTATCTACTGAAAATTCAGTAGCTGGAGCAGTTTCATCTCCAGAGTATTGCGGTGCCAATCCATAAAAGGAATAAAAGACCATTGCAACTATTAGCAGAAGCGAAAGAATGGCACCGAATTTTTTCATGGTTGGGAAGTTTAGGTGGTTAAAAATACGATTTTAATCTAAAGGAATTTTTTATCGTTATCGATACATTTCTGCGGTTTGATAAAATTGTTTATCTTAGAAGTTCGCAAAAATTTGATACTATGGGAATTAAAAGTTTTATGGGCAGACGGGCCAAGCCCCAAAAAGGTTCTTCGGAAAAAATAAAGGTTTCAGACTATATGACGCGCAACCTCACTACTTTTAAACCTGAGCAATCGGTGCTTGAGGTAATTGAAATTCTTCTAAAGAAAAAAATCTCCGGAGGCCCCGTTGTAAATGATAAAAATGAATTGGTGGGCATTATTTCCGAAGGTGACTGTATGAAACAGCTTAGTGACTGCCGCTACCACAACCACCCCATGGAAGATGTGAAAGTGGAACAACACATGATTACAAATGTTGATACCATTGATGGCGAAATGAACGTACTAGATGCTGCCAATAAGTTTTTGGAGTCAAAACACAGGCGCTTCCCGATTATTGAAAACGGAAAATTGGTGGGACAGATTAGCCAACGCGATGTACTAACGGCTGCAATGAAATTAAAAGGCCAAACCTGGTAACTATTTCTTTTCCTTAAAAATTATCTCAATCCGCTTATCGGGAATTAACCACATAAGCGCAACTAAAATGTATAGCGCTCCCGCAATCCAAGTGCTGTAAAAGGAAACTATGATTGCTATTATGTAAATTATTGGTGATGCTTTTCCTTTTAAATCTTTTCCCAAAGCTTTAGCCAAAAGTGAATCTTTTCCTTGTACAGACAATATTCTATTCTGAAGAATAAAATAGGCCACAGCTGCCATTAAAAGTACTGCCCCATATAATGCCACGGGTAGTTCAGAAAAATGGTTTTCTCCCATCCAGCCGGTAACAAAAGGAATTAACGAAAGCCAAAACAACAGATGTAAGTTTGCCCAAAGAATTCCGCCGCTCACTTTTTCAACCGCATGCATCATGTGGTGATGGTTGTTCCAATAAATTCCGATATAAATAAAACTTAGAATGTAACTTAAAAACACTGGCAGCAATGGTGCCAAATCATTCCATTCAGTTCCGTGGGGCACTTTCAGCTCCAATACCATAATGGTAATTATTATGGCTAGCACACCATCGCTAAATGCTTCCAATCTGTTGCTGTTCATAAGTCAAATTTGTTAAAAATTACTCTTCAATAGTTGAAAGTACGAAAATTTAAATCAAGAACCATTATTTGTAAACTATTGATTTACAAAACCATATCCGTTTTCAAACGCTTACAAACAACTATAAACGAAAGTAAGCGATTAACAACCAACTAGAATTTGGAGTCCGAGGTAAGTTTGTCCTGTCGAATAAAATGAACTTCGATAGTATCAATTGTTTAACATTAAAATTTAGAAATCATGAACGCACTTAGAAACAAAGTACAGTTGATTGGAAGATTGGGCCAAGACCCAGAAATCGTAACCTTTGCCGATGGCAATAAAATTGCAAAATTTTCAATGGCCACAGATGACAGTTACAAAGACAAAGACGGTAAAAAAGTAGAACACACTTACTGGCACAATGTTGTTGTGAAAAGGCCAGGCCTTGTAAACGTAGTTGAAAACTATATTACCAAAGGCAAAGAAATAGTTATTGAAGGGAAACTTACCAATCGTACTTGGGACGATAAGGAAGGCAACAAACACTATATAACCGAAGTATTTTGCAACGAGCTAGTCATGCTGGGGAGTAAATAAATGACTGGCTAACCAAACCCCTGCTTTAAGTGGGGGTTTATTTTTTTAAAGTATGAATCGTTATTTTTACAAAAATGGAAACAACTACCCAGCAAAGCAAATTCGATTTGCTCAAAACACATTTCGGCTACGAGCAATTTCTTCCAAATCAGGAAGAAATTATAAATAATGTTTTAGATCAAAAAGACACCATTGCCATTATGCCCACCGGCGGCGGTAAATCGTTGTGTTTTCAATTGCCGGCTTTGGCTTTGGAAGGAACTACGATAGTCATTTCACCACTAATTGCTTTGATGAAAGATCAAGTGGATGCATTAAAAGCAAATGGTATTTCCGCAGAATTTTTCAATAGTTCCCAACCTTATGAAGAACAGCAGCAGGTTTTAAAAAATCTCCAAAATGAAAATTTAAAACTTTTGTACGTTGCGCCCGAAAGTCTGCCGCAGTTAAACTTTATTCTGAATTCAATAAAAGTTAGTCTTTTTGCCGTTGACGAAGCGCATTGTATTTCCAGTTGGGGTCACGATTTTCGACCAGCATATACACAACTGAAAAGCCTGAAAGAGCAATTTCCAAATGTGCCGTTAATTGCCTTGACCGCAACCGCAGACCGAGCCACTCGGGAAGATATTGCAACACAACTCTCCATGCCTGAAGCCAAAACTTTTATAGCCTCTTTTGATAGACCCAATTTATATTTAGACGTTCGCCCCGGACAAAATCGCAACAAGCAGATTATAGATTTTCTGAAAAACCATTCTGATGAAAGCGGAATCATATATTGTTTAAGTAGAAAAAGTACCGAAAAACTGGCAACAACTTTAAAAACCAAAGGTTACAAAGCTGAAGCCTATCACGCTGGCATGACTTCCGAAGAAAGAAATACGGTTCAAGATAATTTTTTGAACGACCGGACGCCAATTATTGTTGCAACAATTGCTTTTGGAATGGGCATAGACAAAAGCAATGTGCGTTGGGTAATCCACTATAATATGCCCAAAAATATTGATGGTTATTATCAAGAAATCGGCCGGAGCGGACGTGATGGCCTGCCAGCGCATACCATACTTTTTTACAGTTTTGCCGACGTAATCATGCTTCGGAAATTTGCCGAAGGCTCTGAGACAGAAACCTATCAATTGGCAAAACTAGAACGGATGCAACAATTTGCAGAAGCGCTGAGTTGTAGAAGAAAAGCTTTGCTCGGTTATTTTGGGGAACACATAACCGAAGATTGCGGTAACTGTGACATCTGTAAAACCCCTCCCAAATATCTGTCTCTTATACACATCTCCGAGCCCACGAGACTAGGCATGATCT
>OJBO01000351.1_pt1 | contig 27890 bp, 29 predicted proteins | sample 1590461 | NCBI WGS metagenome assembly OJBO01 (sample SAMN05416836, study PRJEB24817) | seawater metagenome | isolation source: Sea water | place: Canada:Atlantic | collected 2013-07 | reverse complement strand
CGAGATCATGCCTAGTCTCGTGGGCTCGGAGATGTGTATAAGAGACAGAACGTAGCCAGTGTATCCATTAACATAAACCTTAAAGTATGTAACTTCTGTATTATCAATCACATAAATATCTGAATCTTTTGGACATAAGTATATCTCCAATCCCGAAGCAGAAGGTCTGTCCCTTAAGGCAATTAAGAAAGGAGGATCGTAAAACTGTGTTTTAAATTTATAAAAGAGATTTTTTGGAGGTTCTGAATTGGGATATTTATTGTTAATTTCAGAATTATTAATTTTCGTTTTTTTAGAATCTGAAGGATTTGTAGTAACAAATTTACTATATACCCAGCCAATACTCCCTTGTTGATTCTTAACTTTGTACCAATTATAATCCAATTTTTCAATATACGATCGATCTACTCTTAACATTTTTGAATTATTGTCATCAATTGTAAATGAAATGACAACATCATTGGCATCCTCATTCACAATAATAACAGCTTTCCCTTTTTTTACAACTTTGGGTTCATAATCAACATAATATTGCAAATCTTTTGTAAGTATGGCTTGTTGGTTATATTTCTTGGAAACTTCATCTAAAATTTCAATTCTTTCTCCTGGGGTTTTAAATAAATTAATAACAGGCGAAGTTATATCCGGTCTTTCCCGTAAAATAACATCATATCCGTATATAAATCCATATTTTGAACTTCCGTATCCCTCATAAGGATTTAGCTCCTGTATGTTTTGTTCAATTCCATAAGTTTCAATAATCTTTCCGCTACTATCAAAAACATACCTAATAACACTATTCGTTTCAAAGCTTTCTGCTCTATTATTGTTGTAGTAACTAAAGTTTGTATACAAATCGAAGGTGTTCGAATTAACCTTCACAATTTTCTCAATTTCATTTTTAGAATTTGAAGTAAAGCCCCATATATATTCATATCGGTTTTTTAAATTATTGTAATTTGGTCTGTCTATATCCCAATACCTTTGCATAGTAGAACTATAGTTAGTATATATATCATTAAAATTTCGTTGCTCTTCTGCCTTTAATACATTGCGAATAATATCTTGGTAATTTATGTTTAATACCCCGTCTTTGCTATTGGTCTCATTTAAATTATTAATTGGTTCTACTGATAAGTTTGTAAGGTTGGGATTTGAAAGTTTGTGAGGGGTATTATCATTTGTAGAAAATTCATTATATAACAGAAATGAACCAATTGTTACTATCACAGCTATAAACAAAGTGATCCACTTTCTCTGAACCCTTTTTTCTTTCTTTTTCTCTTTTTCTTCTTTAAGTCTATTTAATTCAGCAATTCTTTCTCTTTTTTCTTTCAGTTTTTCAAGCTCTTCTCGTTCCTTTCTTAATTTATTTCTCTCTACCTCTTCTTCTAACTTTTTTCTTTCAGTTTTTTTTCTTTCTAATTCCTCAATTTGATTTTTAAGTACTTCAGTCCTAGCTTCATTTTTACCTTCAATTTCTTCATTGGGTATAGGATTCACATCTACTTCGTTAGGAGTAAAATGCGACTCATTTAAAAATGAAATCTCATAAATAATTTGTTTATTAGTTAGTTTTATTTGTTTTATTTCTTCCCCATTAGAAATAATTATTGTTTTGCCTTCATATAATGTTTTATTAAGTAAAAGGGGTGTTTGTCCAATCTTTTCGAAAGTACTGGAGAGTACAGTTGCTATACCATTCAAACAATTGATTTTAAAATCAGAGATTTCCGTTGTGGTTTCTTCTAGCGGTATAGAGGGCCTTTGAGTCTCCTTGCTTAAATTGTTCTGCTCATTGGCTACTATTTCTCCATATAGTCTAGGAGAGTCAACAGTATTGATATCACCAGCACAAAACTCTTTTAACTTTTCTAAATAAAAGTTCAAAGTAGTATTATTAATCCGCTGAAGTTTTTGGAAAAGATGTGATTGATTAGGATAGGTAAAATCTTGGGCTGTAAATAAACAATTATCTAAAGTATTATAGCCTCCCTGCATTACGGGCTGCCACAGCGTTTTATCATGTTTTATTGCCTCCAATCCCGTCAACATAACCCAAAATGAAAAACGATCCATTTGAGGATTGAAATGATACGCAGTTCTTCTTGGATGTTGAAATTCACTTCTTCCCAATTCCAAGGCTTTTCTGCCATTTAAACTCGGCACATACATTCCGTCATAATCAATGAGCCTTAGGGTGAATGAATCTGCATTCCCTACTACAATTATATTCCCAAATTGAAGGTCCCCATGTCCCACTTCTGCTTTCTCGAGATTCTTTGAGATTACTAGTAATTTGTGTTGTATCTCTTCTAATACTGAATTATTATAAATGTTTTGTGTGACAAAGTCATTAAGCAATTGTCCCTCTACCCATTCCATTTTAATAATAGGATATCGGGCACCATTTATTAATAATTCATTGTCTAAAAATTGAAAATCAACTTTCCAGTTAGAAGATAGTTTACTAAGATAATCTCCGATTACTTTATATCGAGAAACAGTTTCCTCGTCAACAGTGAGAAAGCATCTGATAGCAAAATTCTTTCCTTCATATAACCCTTTAAAAACAGCTGCATAAGCCCCAGATCCAAAAAGGAATATTTTAATAGGTACATTTCTAGAAGCTATTAATACAATATTCCTAAGATTTTGAAAACCAGAACTTCCATTTTGTTGAAAATGTTGATTATACTGTCCAATCGTAGGAAAAGTTCTTTTCATAAAAAGTTCAATTTAGCGTAAGGTTTATTTTTTACTGATTAGTATCGACCACTTTCACCCGCTCTTTTTCAATTTTACTCGTTTTTATGGGAGTTGTTTCTTCATTACTGATTTTTGATTTTTCAGTTTTAATAACTTGATTTTGCTCATAATTCTTTGGTCTATACATAAACAGAAATATTAAGTTAATCGATAACAGAAATATTACTAGAATCATCAATAAATTATTAGTGCGCAATTTTTGTTTTACAAAATGAAAATCATTGGCGACACCGTTGAACTGGCTTTTTATTTCATCCATTTGCATATCAGTAAAGTTTAGTTGGTTTTTCTCTAACATTGAACTAGGAATAAATTCGGGCACTTCCGTTTTGGGATATTCAAAATTTAGAGGGGGAATTATTTCTTTATAATTTTCAGGTTCCGTTGAATCTATAAAAAATGCCGTAATATCATCTTCTTGTAATTCATTGGAATCCCAGTATTTATGACAAAAATTATGCAGTTCATCGAAATTGGATACTTCGCTTAACTCATTGGCTACAGTATTTTTCATTAAAATTAATCGACTTAATGCATCTGTAGCCAAAAGTATTTTTTCTTTTCCTTGTAATTCAATTTCTGTAGTTTTAAAGAAACTTGTGTCAATTTCATTCTTCTTTAGAGCCTCTGTATTTATAAAAAAATTGTTTTCATCTAGTGAATCAAGGTTGGTAAATGGGTAAGAGGTCTTAATAGACTTTTCATTCAAAACGAATAAATTGCTGTCACCACAGGATATTACCTTTATTAAATTTTGTGAAATAAATTGAACACCTAAAAAGGTTGAAGTCCCCCCTTTATCTTTCTTGGCCTTTTCCAAAGAAGCTTTGGCTGGATTTTCACTGTACTTAAATTCAAAACCTTCAAAATCACTCGTGAGTTTTGAAAAGCCTTCAATTATCTGATTAGGTTCAAATAAAGGCTTTTTAACAAAAAGAGAAGTTAATAGCCTCGCCCAATTTTCTGAATTAAAACTTTGTGTAGTACCATCAGCAATAGCAAAACTTTTATTAGATTTATCAAGAGCATACTTATCTTGGATAAATTTGTATTGATAAGAGTCTCGCTTATGAATCTGGAGTATAGTTACATTCATTATTGCGGTGTGCCAATATTTAAAAAGTTTATTAAATCAGAAGCATTCCCGTTAAAAACATATCCTTTTGCATTAAAAGGAATGTTATACCCTTTTTGCTGAGCTATTCTTACCATATTTTCATCTAATGTTGATGAAAGTTCAAATAATAAGTTTTCGTAACGATCTCCACTATTCATTAAATCTGGAAATAAAACCTTGTCCCCCGCTCTGCCCGATATATGAATATTAAAAACATTTGTTGGCCCATAATTTGTTGAAAGTCTTCTTATCTGCTCTACTTCGTTTTTTAATTTCGTAAAGTTACTTCCGGCATCTGTTGCTTCTCCATCAGTAATATTTATAATAATTGGAGGATGGCAATCTTTGTGATTACCCCAATTAATCCAATCATTACAAAGTCTTTTGGCATTCTCAAATGCACTTGCCATTGGAGTGTTTGTTTCGGCATAAGGTTTAATCCAAATAGGCTTATCATTTTCTTGACCTAAAGGATAATCAAATATATTTTTAATAGGTACAACCCATTTTCCCGATAGTTGTCCCTCCCATCCTGATTTTACTGAATTTGATTCCTTACCATATCCAATAATAGCTATTTCAAAGCGGTTTTTAATTTCTCCACCACCACCTATGCATCTTAAACCGACTTCATAGAGTATATCGTTTATAGCCTCGGCTACTTCAAAAGCTTTTGAGTGAGTGGCATTTCCAAATCTATCTGCCATAGAATGGCTTTGGTCTACTAAATAAATAAGTAAGCACGGATTCGTACTGCTTATGGTTAAGTTTTTAATATTCTGCATAAGATTAATCTAATTATATAAATCTCCATCTTTGTAGCCTGAGGAATTTCCATAGCTAGGGGATGAATCATTTTGAGTGGAATTAAAATCTTGATTTGGGTTGTTATGCCCACCATTATAACCTCCTTGATATGAAGAACCAGAATTGTTTTGAGAAGTATTATTTAAAGTTGTAGAATTTGTTCCGTATCCATTTGTACTTATAGCATTTGCTTTGGGGTTTTCACCATATTGATTTATTCCAGGATTACCATCCTGAAACAATAACCATAATCCATAAAATGGAATTAATTGCCACCAACCACTATTTCCCAAATCGTGACATCTTTTAGCGCCCTGGGCCCATAAAAACCAAAGGAGTGGAATATATGCGATAACTAAAAATGCAGCATCACCATTACTGGCTCCTATCAATAAATTAATAATTACTGCAATAACCGCATAAATAATAATACTGATACCGTACTCTGTTCTACGGATACGGCCTTCAAATGAAAATGAATTTTTAAACATATTGGTTGGGTTTTTTCAAATTTATTAATTATATGTTGATATTATTTACGGAAAACCGTAAAGCCTAGAACTTCCGTTAAAACGGCATCATCCACTCCAACCAATCTGATTGCTCCGAGCATCTAAAAATATCCGTAATCACATCGCCTGTAAACTCAAAATAGAGGGCGTGCTTAAGCCCAGAATGATTACCCGTAAGCACAAAAAGAGGCTTGCCGCATAGGCAACCCGTACAGATATTGGTTGAGAGTAACATTTTGGTATCGCCCTTTTTCCGTAGGGAATCAAATATTTTCTTTTGCTGGAGAACAAAGGAAGTTTTCCGCATATCTTCATATAGACAGTCGTCATCAAGCACCTCATTCAATAAATGATAATCAAGTTTTTGATAGGCGGCAAGGGTTTCCTGTAGCCTAGTTTTAATTATATCCGTCTGGGCGAGGTTTTCTATTAGTTGGGTTGCTTCCATAGTTTTGTTATTGATCCAAGGGATGTATATCGTTTTTTAAACCTCTAATTTGTCCTTCTATCTTTCCCATAAACCCGCGGTATTTGTCAAGATAGTCCACGGTTTCAAAAGTATGGATAGCTTCTACCTCGCGCTCGGTTAGATCAAATACAAGCTCTGCATAAAAATTTTCAACTGCATAAATAGTGATGTATCTTAGTGATCCATACCAAGGTATAAATTCTGCTACTTTCGGCGCATCAGGCTCCACTAGTAACAGTTTTTCATCATAGTCTAATGCATTGAAATGGGTTGGTGTCATTTAAATTGGGCTGTTATTATTCAAATATAAAACAATGCATGTTTATCCAATTACGGGATTCCGCATTGGGGGCAAATTAACTGGTCCTCCTTCACTAAAGTTTCGGAGGACGATGGGGAGAGTTTCAAATATATTGAAATAACATTACAACTGTTAATTAAAATTTATATTCTCGATAAAAAGTACGAAATACGAAGTAAGAAATACGAAGTACGATTTACGAAGTGAAAAGTGAGAAGTGAGAAGGGAGAAGAGCCAAGAGCGAATGGAGGGTTGGAGGGTTGGATTGTGGAGTAGATAATAAGTGCTTGTGTTTATGGGATACACTCCGTGCAGACGTCACCACACTGGAGCTGCTGAAAACAAACTGTTGTGGCACACGCGATGTAATCGCGCGGCAGCTGGGGCGATGTAATCGCGCGGCAGCTGGGGTCTCCTTCGCTACTTTACAAGTAGCTTCGGTGACCGTGGGGAGAAAGGTAAATATATCAAATCCCCAGAATACTGCAGTATTAAAAATGTTTTTCTCGATAAAAGAAGGAGCTAAGTGAGAAGTGAACCAGTAGCTGTAAATTTCTCTGATAATAGATCCATTTAAAAACATCCCAAACCCTAACTTGTGAGTTTTTTTAATCGCGCCGCATTTTGGCGCAGTCTTGTTTTTACTTTGTCCCAGAATTATTTTAGAATTGGGAACTATGCAATACAAGACTATATATGAAAACCATGCCTATTATCCGGACCGGATAGATGCACTTATTGATTTTTTAAACCCTACCATCAACGTAAACGGCAAACAAACAAAACACAAGTTACGGCACGCACGCTCATCAAACAGCGAGGATGCCTTAACGTGGTCGTGTTTTGACGCCTTGCGTATGCAACCTTACGAAAAAACAGTAACGGCATTAGACGAAATAATGCGTGATTCCTTTGAAAATAAAGACGATTTATCGCTTATGTCGTTTAAAGAGGAAAAAGACATACGTATTCATATCGGGAAAAATTATTCGGCAAGCATCAATGAAAAAACAGAAGTAGATGTAAGCTTTGAATCTGAAAACAAGCTCGTTTTTATTGAAGCAAAATTATACAGCAAAATAAGTTTGCCTAGTGATACTTCGCCTTACGATCAAATAATTCGAAAACTGCGAGTAGGGCTTGATGTAGCAAAGCGGGAAAACAAACAGTTCTTCTTTCTGTTTTTGGACATCGCACCCATGAATAAAATTTTAAAATATGGCGAAGAAAAAGCTGCAAGTGCAAAATATTTTAAACAATATAAAGAAAACAGCGTAGCGCTTACAGACAAACTCATCGAAAACACTTATGACACACTGCACGGAGTAACCCAAAATATGGGTTGGCTTACTTGGGCAAGTTTGTTTAAAATAGTTTTAAGAAGCATTATTAGCGAAACCAAAATAACTGAAGCTCAAACCGAAGCTGATAGAGATTTGACAATTTTTAAAATAAATACTGTTTTAAAAGTCTTGTCAAGCAAAGTATTTGAGGAAGAAAAAAGTACCATAAGCGACGAACCTTATTCGAGGAGATTCAGGACAATGACACAAACTAAGTTATTGGAACTCATTGGGAGATTGTAAATAAAATGTAACTACATTCGTTTTTAAATAAATTTTTTGAAATTATGAAAAACAAAATATATGTACCTACAAAAGGTGTAGATTCTTGGAAAGAGCTTCTTATAGATTCTGAAAAACAATGGCAAACAGGTTTTTCTGCAAGAACTATCGCCCATTGTTGGGAAGATCAAGAAAATGGATTTCCAAATGAGTTTAATAAACCATTTCAAGATTTGGGATTGAAATTGAATATACTTTTGGCAATCCCTGAACACAAAGTGCCATTAAATAACAAACAAGCCCCAAGCCAAAATGACCTTTTTGTTTTATCCAAAAACAGCAATTCTAATGAATTAGTTGTTGTAATGATTGAAGGAAAGGTTTCCGAATCTTTTGATAAATCAATTAAAGATTGGTATTTAAGTGAAAGTAATGGAAAGAAAGCGAGGTTTGAATTTCTTGCTAAAGAACTTGAAATAAATCCAAATATATCCGATTACGATTCATTACGGTACCAATTATTGCATAGAACAGTTTCAGCAATTTTAACAGCCAAAGAATTTAATGCAAAAAAAGCAATAATGGTGGTTCAATCCTTTAGTGAAGATAATAAATGGCATAAAGATTATTTAAACTTTGCCAAAGCACTTAATCCCAATCTTAGAGCAGGAGTTGGAACCATAGAAAAATGTAAGACTTTAAATTCAGGTATTGAATTGTACATTGGCTGGATTAAGGGTGATTGTAATTATTTAAAAAAGTAATCATTACAATAAAAATGTCCCAATCCAAAATAACACAACGGCATTCCTTAATCATAAACAAGCTACGAAAGCAACAGCAAGCTACTTTTAATGAAATTTGCGATTATCTTAAACGCGAATCAGACATTCAAGGTATGGAATTAACCCTTTCCAAGCGTACTTTTAACCGGGATGTTATAGAAATTGGCGAGGTGTACGGCATTTATATCAAATACGATTTTTCGGCTGGTGCTTATTCTATTGAAGAAGATTTATCAGACGTACTGCAAAATCGTCGTCTTGAAGCTCTCGATATTTTTAACGCCTTAAAAATTAAAGAACGACAAGAAAACCACATTTTGTTAGACAATCGCCAAACCACCGGAACAGAACAACTTTACGATTTACTGCACGCCATAAACAATCATTTTCAAATTTCGTTTAATTATAAAACTTTTCAATACGATAACATAATTGAACGAACAGTAAATCCTTTGGCGATCAAAGAATTTAAATATCGTTGGTATTTGTTTGGGCAAGATATTAGCAACGACAAAATAAAATGCTACGGACTTGACCGGATGTTTAATTTGCAGCTTTCCAAATCTACTTTCGAATCGCCAACCAATTTTAATTTGGCAGAGGATTTAAAATTTTGTTTTGGTATTGTTAGCCCGAATGCAGAAAAACCAACCGATATTATTCTATCCTTCGAACCACTTAATGGCAAGTATGTTAAAACATTGCCTTTGCATCATACCCAACAAATTTTACGCGACAATGATATTGAATTACGTATTTCGTTACAACTTTATCTTACAGATGATTTTATAATGGAACTTTTGTCTTTTGGTGACTCGGTAAAAGTTATTGAGCCTCAAGAATTGATTGATAAGTTGAAATCAGTTTATCAAAAGGCATTGAAAAAGTATTAAAATTCATCCCATTATGGGATTACGCATTAAGGACAAATCTTCTGGGGAGAGTTTCAAATATATTGAATCCCAACAAAACATTAACAAAAAAAAGTACTTTCTCGATAAAGTGAGCGGAGAGTTACAATCAATAAGATCTCAACTTTAGTTTATCCTGTACTTGCCGAAGGGCTCAACCAGACAAGGAAGATTTTAACTATAGTCACCTACTAAAATTTAGACAGACGCATAAACTCCCCGCCCTTCAAAGGGAGAGCCTGTCCCGAACTTGTTTCGGGATGTGTCAACTTTAGTTGACGGGGTGGGTACACGATTAAAACACAAAGACCAAAACCCCTTCCCGCCGCTCACGCCTCACGATTCACGCTTCACGTCTCACGATTAACGATTAACGATTCATTAATCAAACCCCTATTCGCTCATCGCTTTTCGCTAAATCCTCAACCTAACTTACTTCGGGTTTATGGATTGTTGGATGGTTGGATTGTTGGATGGTTGGATTGTTGGATTGTTGAATCGTTGAATTGTTGAATCGTTGAATTGTCGGACTCTAGCATACAGCTTTCAGCCTAAAGCTTACAGCTTACTGCCTATAGCAAAAAATTCTTTTTGGTCTTCTACTCGGTTTTCAATGATTAATTAGCAATTAGAATGTTGAATTGTTTAATGGGTGAATAGTTTATTGATAGGTGGTTTTTACCATTAAAATTGGCGCAAATTCATTTGTTCATTTATTGCTATTCAAAAAGACCTGAATGCTTAAAATATATTCGTTTCATCTCATCGATCAAACCCCTTCCCTCTAACCTTACGAACAACTCGAATATTTCCCTGTTTTCCTCAGGATCATCTACTTTTAAACTTTCTGGAAAATCTCCAAGGGGTTTTGTTTCCAAAAATATTTGAATAGTTTTATTAGCCAACGCTTTCCTTCGTTTCGGGTCTTTTTCTTGAACAAGATTTTTAAAACTATCCAAAAATAATTTTTCCTTAGACATGACAAAGTAATTTCAACCAAGTTATTAAAAATAATACACTTATGAAATTAATAACTGAACTTCTTCCTTATCTAAAACATATTTCTCTGGCCAGTTGCCACGTCATCAAAAGGTCTCACCGCCCTTCGGATATCATTGATTGGGATTTGGGATTCGTGGGGTTTGGGATTTGTTAATTTGGGATTTGTTAATTTGGGATTCGTTGATTTGGGATTCGTTGATTTGGGATTTGTTTATTTGGGATTTGGGATTAGGGATTTGGGATTTGTTGATTCGGGATTGGGGATTCGGGATTGGGGATTGGGGATTTGTGGGACTCGGTTGGTGCTGCAGGTATATGTAGAACGTGTCTTTATATGCCTATTTGCGCAATATTGTGCAGCATTGTGCAAAATGGTGAAAGCTGTGTTTTGCGGGATTGGATGGGCGTTTTGCGGTTGTAGGTTTGTGCTATGTTTAACTTTAAAAATTTGTTATTATGGCAAAACAGAAAGGAATTGTAAAATTTAAAGGTACAATGGGAGATTATACCTTTTACAAAACGCAAGACGGATATATGGTCCGTGAAAAAGGTGGAATTGACAAAAAACGTATTGAAACGGATCCTGCCTTTCAACGTACCCGTGAAAATGGGATGGAATTTGGTACCGCCGGAAAGGGAGGGCAATTGATACGGAAAGCTGAACGCTTGTTATTACGACAGGCAAGTGACAACAGGCTGACTTCGCGATTGGTGAAACAATTGATGGTAATCGTGAAATCGGATCAGTTGAACGACAGGGGGAAACGCACCGTCCAGGATGGCGACATGAGCTTATTGACCGGGTTTGATTTTAACCTTAAGGGGAAACTGAACACCGTGTTTTTTAATGGGTACACCCCTACTTTTGATCGGGCAACGGGCACCTTGGATGTTGCGATTGACGCATTCGTACCCATTGAAACCATTGATGCCCCACGAGGAACTACCCATATTCAATTGGCCGCTGGTATATGTGCGCTGGACTTTGCGGGCGTAACTTTTGAGGAAGATCATGAACTTTCGGCAATACTTCCATGGGATCAGCAGTTGCAGGCCGCAATTAATTTGACTTCCAGTGTGACCGCCGGCACTACCCTACCTGTAATACAGGTGATAGGGGTTAGCTTCTTTCAAGAGGTGAACGGTGAAATGTATTCCTTGCGAAATGGTTCGTTCAATGCACTAGCGATTGTAGGTGTAGATCAATTGCCGTAAAAAATTTCAAGATGGACTTTTATCTGCACCGCACCCATTACAAAATGGCAAGCCACGGAGCTCTATTCCACAAAGGGCAATTTTTATGCTTTTGCCTTGAGCTTCCCTGGTTGCCCAATGATAGCGGGAATTCATGTATTCCCGATGGTACCTATGAAATGGAGACTTTTTATTCGCCAGAATACAGACATCATTTATTGCTGAAAAATGTATTTGGGAGAAAGGGAATTTTAATCAGACCCTTAACCGAAGGGAGCGAAGATTTGGGTGGTATCATTGCTCCTATGGCCCAATTGACAGGATTGGGCAAAGGCCTGGGATCGCAAAATGCATTGAACAGGGTGTTGCTGCGGATAGAGGCCTTTCGGGAAGAACATGAAGCATTGTTTTTGACCATTTGTTCGGAATTCTCGGGGCGCTGACCCATGGTTGAACAATTAATTTAAAGGGTGGGTGGGCGGATTTATTATATAACATTGAAAAACTAAACTCATGAATTTTTTTGAACGATTGGAACACCCAACACCGAAATTTTTCCGTTTTATCAGAAATTTGGGGGTAGCATTGACTTCGTTGGGAGGTAGCATTTTAGCTGCCCCAGGGCTTTTACCCTCTCCCGTTTTAAACTTGGCGGGCTATGTGATGGTTGCCGGAATGGTTGCGACCATAATCTGTCAGGCTGTAATCCGGGATGAGGATGACTGGGAAGACAACAACGATCCCTTTGGCCCGACTGCCATACCTGAAAGGAATCCTTTGCTTGATCCCAACCGATAAGACTGAAATTATGGATACTTATAGAGTAGGAATTATTGGCGGAATAGTTTTCGGAATTTTACCCAATCTACCCATTGAGGATATTATAGTGACCATTTGTATGGCCATTATTGGAACCTTAAGCAGTTTTTTGGTTACTGTATTTTTAAAATGGGTGGATAGACGGATTAAAAAGCTTTAATGCGCTTTACGACTTAGTGTGAAAAACCCTCTTTTTTGGAGGGTTTTTTTTTGGTAGGGATTAGTGGTCAGTGGTCAGTGATCAGTGTTCAGTGATCAGTGGGCAGTGGTCAGGTTTCAGTATGCAGCTGTTTCTTGGACTGGAGTACCACTGGGATTTAGTGGATTGATTAATTGTTGATCGTTCATTGCTCATTGATAACCCTTCCCGGATTCCCAACAATTACCGCTCCATCAGGCACGTCTTTGATGACTACTGCGCCAGCACCTATAGTGGTCCATTTGCCAATATTAATTTCGGGCAGTACCGAGGCTCCAATCCCAATATGTGTCCCCTCACCCACTATGACGCCTCCTGCCAAACTAGCATTGGGTGAAACGTGAACAAAATCACCCAATTTACAGTCGTGCTCAATTACAGCCCCCGAATTGATTATACAGTGCTCTCCAATAGTGGTGCAAGCATTTATTACAGTTTTTGCCATAACCACAGTGCCATCGCCGATGGAAGACCAAGAAGAAATAGTAGCAGTTCTATGGATTAGAAGCCCAAAATTCTTGGCCAACTTTTCCGTTACTTTCTTTCGATTTTTATTATTTCCAATGGAAACAACCCAAGTTTCATTGGTGCCCCTAAAGTCAGTCAGAAATTTTTGAACAGGAATATGGCAAACTGCTTCCACGCTGGGATTATCGTCATAAATAATTGAAATTTTCTCTCCTATGGATTCAGCTATATCAATTACGGATTTACAATGCCCACTGGCTCCAAATAATATCATCGAATTTTATTTTATATTGAATTCTCCTTTGTTAATATAAGGAAAAATAGACATAATGTTCTACTTTTTAAACGGTTCTGCTGTTGCTTGTCCTTCTTGTGAAATGCCGTCCTTTTTAAAAACCTTTTCAACTGTTTTAAATAATATTTTTACATCGAGCCAAAAAGACTGGTGTTCCACATACCAAACATCAAATTCAAACTTCTGTTCCCAGCTTATAGCATTGCGGCCATTTACCTGCGCCCACCCCGTAATTCCGGGTTTAACCCTATGTCTCTGCTTTTGAACTTCATTATAAAGCGGAAGGTATTCTGGCAATAAGGGCCTAGGACCAACAAAACTCATATCGCCTATGAGTACATTTATCAATTGTGGTAATTCGTCCAGTGAACTGGAACGGATAAACTTTCCAACGGCTGTGAGCCTTTCGGAATCAGGAAGTAGTTTTCCGGTTTCATCCGTTTTATTGTTCATGGTTTTAAACTTTATGATAGTAAATATCCTTTCTTTTTTTCCCGGTCTTTTTTGAAGAAAAAAAGGAGAACCCCCATTTGAAAATGCCAATATAATAGCCACAATAACAATTATCGGGCTAGCAACCAACAACAAAACCAACGCTCCAAAAAAGTCGAAAAATGGTTTTAGTAAGTTTTGGTACATTTTAGGGGATATTCTTCAGTGGGCAAAATTACGGAAAAGGAATGAGTGGTAACCATGTTTTTGGAAAACAAGACATAATTCAATAAAGAAACCCAAAAAGCCATAAAGGTATTTTGTTCTTAAAGCCATATTCAAGACCATCGGAAGCAATAAAGGCATTTTGAATCCCTTTTATTTGTTTGTCTGATTTGTCTTTGCCCCCAACCTCAAAAGCATAGCTGTTGTCTATCAAAAAATCTCCCTTTTGAGGAAGACTTATATGATGTCTATGGGCAAGTTGGTTGGCAAAAAACGTTTCTCTTTTGTTTCCCAAATTATTATTTTCTGGAGCCAGTATATAAATAAGATTTGTGTTTTCCAAATATACTTTCCCCGGTTTTTGTAATGTATTGATCCCTTTACTTTCTTTATAAAGATTTCTAGTAAGTCCTATTTCATCCATATAATGAAGATAGGACAACAGTGTTGTTCTGTGGATTCCTATTTTTTCACTTAGTTTGCTAACATTCGGAACAAATGGTACGGATTGCGCAATAATCATCAACAGTTGTTTAATCCTTGGAATATAGCCTAATTCAACACCTCGTAACAATGGGAGTTCAATCTCCAGAATCATACTTACGGTCTGTTCCAGTTTCATTCCATATAAATCGGGTTGTTCGCTGTAAAATGGATAATATCCCTGTTTTAAGTAGGTTTCAAAATATTGAAATGGCCTGATGGTTTCCAATATTTGTGAAGCCTCTTTCAGATGGTTGTTCAGAATACTATCTAAGGATAAAGGCTGAAAAACAATTCCTGTTTCCATACCCACATATTCCCGAAAGGAAAAACCTTGCATGGAATATACCACGGCCCTGCGGCTCAAATCGGCGCGGGCATTTAATATTTCGAGTAATGATGATCCTGTAAAGACCACTTGCAAGCTAGGAAAATCATCATATATATTTTTTATTTCTTGACTCCACCCAGCGTATTTATGCACCTCATCCAGAAAAAGGAACTTCCCTCCCTGCTTTACAAAATTAGATGCCAATTCAACCAAGGTGTGGGTATTGAACCAAAGCGAATCCAAACTTACATACAGCACTTCCGCTAACTGATTAGATAGATTCAGTTTAATGTATTGTAACAATAGCGTGGTCTTGCCTATGCCCCTTGCCCCCTTGATACCAATTAACCTAGAACCCCAGTTTATTTCCGTCATGCTGGAGCGCACAAAGTCCGTAGGGGTATATTGTAGTTTCTGATGAAAATTTTCAACTAAAGATTCCATTTCTGTTTTGTTCAATCAACAAATATATTGCATTTTTGCATAGTAGAGTGTACATAAATAGTGTTTTTTTGTATACTAAGCTCAACAATCTTGTTGGGTGACTTAAAAAAACCTTTTGGGATAGTATTATGGATAATAATTATAATTTATTTTTTACACATTTTCCGGTATTCTTTCAACAACGCTTCCCATACTTCTTTGCGGTTGTAATTTTCTACAATGACTTGTCTTGAGGAGGACTTTAATTCATTGTAAAGTTTCTGATTTGTGGCTAACTTTTGCATCGACTCCAAAAGAGCCTCTTCATTCTTTGGTGGTATTATAAGGCCGTTGATACCTTGTTGGATAATTTCATTGCAACCATTAATATCTGTTACAATTGAAGGCAACCCCATGGCTCCAGCCTGCATCACCACATTTGGAAACCCTTCACGGTAACTTGGAAACACTAGAGCATCCGCAATTGCAAAATATGGGCGCACATCGTTTTGATACCCCACAGGGTATATACTTGAATGATCTTCAATTGTACGAATCGTTTCGTTTTTAAGAGGATCCAAATCATTTTCAAATGGCCCTACCAACAATAACGAAACACGATCATTTGTTTCTGCAAGTTTTGAAAAAGCGGTAATTAATTCGTTAATGCCTTTGTCCTTTACCAAGCGGCCCACAAAAATATAAAGGAAATGATTCTTTGGAATTTTTAACTCATTGCGCAATGTTGTTTTATCATTTTCTGAATAGTGCAATGGATTGAAATAGGTTGTGTCAATTCCGTTGCTGCTACCCTTTCCTATTATTGAAAGTTTTGATGCCTTTGTGAAATTTTCGGCAATAATGAAATCATAAAGGCCCTTTGAGTTTGGGTAAACTTCGGTGGCAAATCTGTAAGTAAGTTTTTCAACGAAATTCAAAACCTTTCTTTTAAACCCCGATGCTTCCATTAACGGCATTCCGGCAACGGTGTGTAACCGGTTTGGAACCCTAGCAAACCAGGCGGCTGTCATTCCCACAATACCAGCCTTTGGTGTATGGGTATGAACGATTGACGGTTTTTCTTTTTTAAGGAAGCGATACAGTTTAAAAACCGCTGCTATGTCTTTTATTGGAGTGATTTTTCGCGTAAGCTCTAATGGAAACACTCGCACTCCTTCCTTCTTTCCATAGGCTTCCAGTTTTTCCTTTTCAGCAGAAATTGCCACCACCTCAAAATGGGGTTTCATAAATCCCAACTGGCCTTCGAGCAACTTTTCAAGGGAAATGGGCACTGTTGTTATGCGGACAAGCTTTTTCAATTCAATTTCATTTTTTTATGCAGCTGACTTTATTGCTCTCTTTATTAGGGTCAACCATTGTTTATAAACTACTTCTTCCCTATAATTATCATAAACATATTGGTAACCATTCTGCCCAAAATCTTGTCTTTCCTTTTCTGAAATTTGCATCATTCCAACTATTCTTTCCGCTAATTGCTCTGGGTTTTGCTTTTCAAATAAGAAGCCACATTCTGAATTGAGAACAAGACTTTCACAACCTGGAATTCTTGAGGATATTACGGGAAGTTTATGAGCCATTGCCTCCAAAATTGCATTTGGTGTTCCCTCCCATAAAGATGAAAGCACCAGTGCATCAGCTGCTTGTAAGTACTCACCTGTATTTTGAACAAACCCAACTATCGAGACCAATTCTTCTATTTCCATACTCTTTAATTTATCAAATGGCCATTTTTGATCAAACGTATGACCCAAGACAAATAGTTTTACGGGAATGTTTTTATCCTTTAAAATCTTGATTGCGACAAATAGTGTAATATAATCTTTTTGTGGACGAAAATGTGCTAGGCTAATAATAGTAAAGACCTTGGTTTTTTTGCTGTTGCTATGCGATTCTGAAATTTTAATAGCATTATTTTGCAAAACAGATTTCTTGGGGTTTGTTAACTTCTGGGCAATAAACTTTTTTAATGCATATTCAGAGTTAAATGTAGACAACGTGTCAATGTTATAGCTTATTCGATAAAGCCGAAAATACAGATTAGAAATCTCATTGTTTCGAACTGAAGTTATTAATGGAATACCCGAAAAAAATTTGAGCATTCTGCAAATCAAATTCATACCGAACATAAATGAAATCATTAAATCTGGTTTTTCTTTTTTGACAAAACGCAGTAATTTGAAAAGTCCAACTAAAGATTTATAGTTTATGAATTGAACCCCGATTCCTGCTTTTGTTAATTCTTCATGAAAATCGTTATGCGCAAGCCCATAAATAATTTTTACATCATAATTTTTTTTTGCCAAAAACAATGCGAGTTTTACCAATTGGTTTTCTGCACCACCTTTTGCTAGTGAAATGGAAAATAAAAAAATGCTATGATTATTTGATTTTAGCATTAGCAAGGTTGCTTTTATATGAATTCATTAAAATAAAAAATACTATTATAATAAAAGGAAAAACCATCGTTTTCTGGCGAACGGCAATTCCCAAATTGATGAGAATATATGCCGACGGAATGCTCAATGTAAAAATTGATAAAAAAGAGAACCAAAAAAATGATTTGTACAGGTAATTTATCTTGGTTCTGATTCTTCTAAAGATATTAAGAAAAATAAGTACCCAAAGTGAATTTTCAACAGAGGAAATAAGCAGCAGTGGACTATTTGCATCAAAAAACAAAGGCCTAAACATATAACTCAACCATTTCACTAAAAGGTTTTGATTGGACATGTCTATAGATGTTCCACCTTCCACTTTTGTGGTTTCCAATGCTTCAAATTGCGCAATCAACGATTCGGTTTCTGTAAAACCTACTCGGGCCATCAAGAAGGGGAACAAAAAATATAAGGCAATTAACAAAAAAAAGGAAGCGGCTATTTTATAAAAAAGCTTAAGCCTTTTGTTTAAAAATAATTGTGTAAAACCAAAAGCTAGTAAAATAAAAAACAGTACATGTAATCTAATAAATGCCACAAGAAGAATTGGAAAAATATATAAAAACCATTTTTTCCTAAAGAAATATAAATACGCAAGAAAGCTTATTCCAAAGAAAATCAATGAATCTTTACCGATAGCTACTGACCAAAAATGTATGTTTGGCAGTAAGAGCAGGTAAAACCATTTTGTAAATTTAACATTTGAAATTCCTATTAATATTTTTAATAAATAATAGTAGCCCAAAAGCCCGAAAAAGGAATAAACGAAAAAGGACCCAAAATATGTTAGTCCCAAAAACTTTACCAACGGATATAATGTGAAGTAAATAAAGGTTGTTCCCTGACCAAAAGTTTCTCCCCAATTATCAAACAAAAAAAGTACGCGACGGTAATAACCGATTGAGTCAGCAACATTATTTAACGTATAGAAGTAATATACAAAAGTAAAAAATAGATGTGTGATGCCTACCAAGGCAAACAAACGCACAAACCTCACCGAAACATCTCGAAACTTTTGCGCCAATGCCACTATTCCAATGATATACATCAATATCACGGAAATATCCAAAATGGTGACCCGGGTCAATATTTCGCGGGAAATTTCCATTATTCCTTTAAAAAGTTTTCCATCATTATAGCTTGTGGGTTAAATGTGCCCGCTACGAAGCTCAAATCTTTTTTCCAATAGCCTGGACAAGCATCATAAGCTTTCATTGAAAACCCAAAACAAACCTCAACTATTTTTGGTTGTTTATTCGCATCATATACAAAATCAAAGGCCAAACATTGTCCACCAATCTTTTTGGTAACATCAAATGCAATTTTTACGGTTTCTATATCTATTTGTGAAACGTCAAAATCAAGCTTTCCACTGCCGGAAGCACGGAAATCATTCTCTTTGTTGAATCTTCGTATGCCAAAAGCAATATCTCCCACAACTATAATGCGTATGTCAAAATCATTATTTGGCATAAATTCCTGAAAATAAACATACCCTTTTTCCGAATTGGCCAAGGTCTGCTCTCTTCTATTCTTTTTTAGAAACCCAATGGTTTTCTTTACCAATTTTATAGGATCTTTAATCTGCTTTGCCACTCGTAGTTTTTGGTCTAAATTGCCAAGTGCTGAAGCAGTTGAGACAATACCTTCTGAAAATAATTTTTTAATATATTCAGATCCTTCTGTTTGTGAATTAATCAATTTTACATTCGTAGAGCCAGCCCCTCTTTTTAGTTTTGCCACCAAAGGCAGTTGCGCCGATTCCAAAAAAGCAAGAGCTTCATTCTCTTCGTAAAAAACAACACTTTTTACCAACGGAGCGCCAATGCTTTCGAATAAATATTTTTGAGCCACTTTATCATCAAAATGCCAGCGAGTACTGAAATTAGGGAAAGTTTTGATCCCCATGATTTCAGCTGCATTCATAACGTAGGGATAGACCATCAAATCTTTTGAGGATGCGTGGTTTAAATGCCACATTAAATGGGTTATTTTTTCTTTCCTGAAAATGCTAAGGATATCTGATTTAAAACAGTCTATCAATACATAATCTAAATTCTTTTTTTTGCAGTATTCAATCCAGCGGCCAGAAAAACTTCCTTCTCTATGTTGTATCGCTATTTTCATTTTTTAGACTTAAAATAATTCCAAGTTAATCCTCCACCCATCATAAATCTTGCAAACATGAGGTTTATTGCCGCTCCTAATATATTAAAGAAATATATCAACGGAAACGCTAAAACAAAGCCAATAAGTGAAGACAATATTGTATTCTTCATAACTAACTTATCTTTCCTTCTTACTATAAAATAATTCAAACCAAAAATATCATAAGCGGTATAACCTATAATGCTTAGAGATAGCAAAATTAAAATTAACAGTGCATTTTCGTATTCCAAATCCAAATACCAAAAAACTAAGGGATGACCAATAATTGGTAAGGCGGTCAAGACCATACCTAAAAATAACATCATTTTTAAATACTTCGGAAAAGCATCCTTTCTTCTATTGAGAAAAGGAAAGAAAACTCTTGAAACTATATTGAGGAAAGCAACGCAAAGGTCTATAATTTTTTTTAGTGCATCATAGATTCCAACCAAATAGGTTGTTGTAAATATCCCGAGCAATAATGTATTGGTATTATTGTAAAGGTTTGGCAAAAACTGATTTATAAATATTGGGAAATTATCTTTAATTGTGTTTTTTATCATTTTAAAACGAAGCCAATAAAATTTCAATTTATACTTCTTAATTAAAATATATTGCCCAACCAATCCCGCTCCAATAAAGCCTGCACTTTGAAGCAATGGATAAATCCAGTAATCTTCCTTTTTGGTTATAAAAACGAAGACACAAATGGTAAAAAAAAGTTTGATGCCAATGTTTAAAAGTGAGATGTACTTCATCTTTTCAATTCCTTGAAAAAACCATTCGGGAAATAGACCATAACCTATAAGTAAAGGCATTGTCAAGAAAAAGACCCTCCGCTCTTCATAAAATGGAGGATAGAGCATCACGATGGCAAATAGCACCAAAAAAGAAAGGCATAAAAACAATCCCTTTACCATTAGCACCTTGCTATAGATAATATTAAGCTTTTCAGGACTGTTTCTGTATACCGCCACATCGCGTGTAGCTGTAATCTTGAAACTATAATCTGTAATCGATTGAAAATAAGCGACCAAAGAAGCAGCTAAAATTACAATTCCATAATTTGAAAAGCCCAAAACCCGCAACAAATATGGCAAAGTAATCAACGGCAAAAGCATCCCCACCAACTGTAAAGCAGAAAGAGAAAGAAAGTTTTCCAGCAAAACCTTTGCATCTTTTCCTTTAAAAATATTGAAGCGTTTTTTCAATCTGAAGTTCTTAAACCTAAAAAATCGGTTGTCATTTTAAGCCCGCAAAGATACCACACCTAAGATTAGGTTGAGTCATCAAAAAAATAAAAATGATCTTAAAATTGCTTTTTATGGGAATTTATGGCCTTTAAGCGAAGAAATCTTGAAAATGTAATAACATTCGATTTCAAATATCGTGCACTCAAACCTCTTGATTTTTTTCTAAAGAAATGGCTATTGGCTGAAAGCTCCTTTCAGTTGAATTAATAATAAAGAAAAAATAATACCCTATTTCAAAACCAGCCCAATTTACACCACAAAAAACCCCAGTAATGCATACTTCAGGTTGAGCCAATGCATACCTTATAATGACCTGATGTATATGTTATAGTGATCCAATGGGTAGTTCAGAGGGGTCTAATGTATGGCGAATGTATGGTTTAAGCTACATTCATGGTACCCAAAGGCTAGGTTAAAGCTACTTCAAGGCTACTTCTGGTTACAAATAATATTCGATTTTATCCATATTTGCAAGAATTTATCCGAATTTTATATAAATTGTTGAATGATTCTAAAACATATACTATGAAAAAGGTTTTTACTTTACTTACAATTGCATTTTCCACCCCATTTGTTTGGGCGCAATCCGGCTCACAGGAATTTACTGCTTCAGGTGATTTCACTGTTCCTCCTGGGGTAACATCCATTACCATTGAAGTAATCGGAGGCGGCGGAGGCGGCGGTACCAATGGATCAGGCGGCGGTGGCGGCGGGGGGTATGCGATGGGCACTTTTACCGTGGCACCTGCGGATGTAATTCCAGTTACTATTGGCGCCGGTGGCGCAAGTGCCACAGCCGGTGAAACAACTACTGTAGGAGGATTTATAGAGGCTAGTGGCGGCGATCCTGGAACTTGGGTTGCCAATCCAGATCTTGGTGGCGGTGGCACCGGAGGCGTGGGTTCCGGAGGTACTATAAACTACACCGGTGGTACTGGAGGCGGTGGATATTGGACTTATTTTGGTGGCGGCGGTGGCGGTGCCGCTGGTTCTAATGGCGATGGTGCCAATGGTGGCGATACCATTCCATGGGCTGGAAATTGCCAAACACCCGGCGGAAGTGGTGGTGATAGCGGCGGAATACCCGGTGGCAATGGCGGTAAGGGCGCTGGATTTGTTGATACCTCATGTAATGTCACCGACCCTGCTGCCAATGGTACTGCTTATGGCGGTGGTGGTGGAGGCGGAAATGGAATTGGCAGCGATCCTGGTTCAGGCTTTAGCGGTTATGCTTTAATTTCATGGGGAACCGAACCCTGTACCACTCCTACTGATCAAACAGCAATAGATATTCAATTGACTTCCGCTATTTTGGATTGGACCGAAAACGGTACAGCAACTACTTGGAATTTAGAGTGGGGCATCGCCGGTTTTACCCAAGGAACAGGAACTTCCGTAGTAGTGGAAGAAAAACCATATTTATTGGAAGGTTTAAACCCAGATACATCTTATGACTATTATGTACAATCCGATTGCGGGGGAACGGGAAACAGTACCTGGGCTGGGCCTTATACGTTTCAGACCGATGTATTGGGAACAATGGATCTTGCGATTGATGGATTTACATTTCATCCAAACCCCATAAAGGAAGTATTGCAATTGACTGCATACAATAAAATACAAAATGTAGTTATCTATAATGTAATGGGCCAAGAAGTATTGAAACAGGATGTTGGGTCAACAAAAGCACAAGTAAATATATCTTACTTATCGGCTGGCCATTACTTTATGAAGGTAACTTCGGAAGGGCAAATGGGAATTTATAAGATTTTAAAGGAATGAGGCCTAGCTGGTGAATTGGTGAATAAATGAGTATGTGAATCAGTGGGTCGTAAGTCGTGAGTCGTTCATCCCAATGCCTAAAGACATAAAACGTAGGATGTAGGAAATAGGACGTAAGATTTTCCAACCATTTACATATTCACATACTCACATATTCACTCTCCAGTCTACAGCCTGCAAAATGTCAGGTCGAGTGGATTTGAAATTGTGTAGCAGTTTCAAATTTGTATCGAGACCCTCTATGGAAAATACCTTTGCAAAGGTTCTCGATACATTTTTAAACTCCGCTATCGCTCTGTTTAAAAACACTCGAACTGAAAATGCACTTCTTATTCACTACCCCGCCTACAGCTTAAAGCCAATAGACGTATGGCGGTCTAAGGTCATAAGACTCAATACTCAATACTCAATACTCAATACTCAATACTCAATACTCAATACTCAATACTAAAGCTTAAAATCTCAAACAATCATACCAGCCGCAACAGTTTCGTGAGTAGCGTCATCAATCAATACAAAACTTCCAGTAATACGGTTGTCGCGATATTCATCAACCATTAATGGGCGTGTTGTGCGAATACTGATTCTGGCAATATCATTCATCTTTAAATCTTTATTCTCTTCCTCGCGTGCATAGGTGTTTATATCAATTTTATAAACCACCTCCTTTATCATGGCCTTTTGCTCGTTGGAATTATGCATAATAGTATATTTTGCACGCTCACGGGCAGGACTATTATTGAACCAGCAGAGCATAGCATCAAATTCCTGAACCGCTTTGGGTTGGTTGTTTTCCTTTACAATCATATCGCCACGGCTAATGTCAATATCATCTTCCAAAGTAATAGCAACAGACATAGGTGCAAAAACTTCTTCTAGCGAACCATCCATTGTATCTATGCTTTTTATTTTAGAAGTAAAGCCTGAGGGCATTACAACCACATCATCACCCGGTCTAAAAATACCACTTGCCACACGTCCAGCATAACCTCTATAATCAATAAATCCTTCTCTTTGCGGACGTAAAACTGTTTGCACAGGAAAACGAGCGTCTATTTTATTGATATCGCTACTGATGTGCATGGTTTCCAAAGTATGCAATAATGGTGCGCCTTGGTACCAATCCATATTGGTGGAACGGTTTACCACATTATCTCCATCTAAAGCACTTATTGGTAAAAACTGAATATCCTTCACATATAATTTTGAAGAAAATTCCTCAAATTGGTGGATGATATTTTCATAAATATCTTCTGAATAATCCACCAGATCCATCTTATTGATACAAACAATGATATGTGGAATTTGCAAAAGTGAAGCAATAAAAGCGTGACGTTTTGTTTGCTCTATCACGCCATGACGGGCGTCAATTAAAATTAATGCCGCATTGGCAGTTGAAGCTCCCGTAACCATATTTCGTGTGTATTGAATATGTCCGGGAGTATCCGCAATTATGAATTTACGTTTTGGGGTGGTGAAATACCTATAGGCTACATCAATGGTTATGCCCTGTTCCCGCTCGTCGCGAAGTCCATCTGTAAACAAGGCAAGATCTACACCTTCGTGACCTTTTTTTCGGCTGGTATTTTCTATGGCTTCCAATTGGTCTTCAAAAATTGCCTTGCTATCGTAAAGCAATCTCCCTATCAACGTGCTTTTACCATCATCCACACTTCCTGCCGTGGTAAATCTTAGTAGTTGGTTTTTGTCTATTTCCATATCATGACGCAGATTTACGGATTTCGCGGATTTCGCGGATTTTCCGATTCATTTATTTTTGTCTTTCGTATTTATAAATCTTTTCCAAGTTAAACTTGCTTGTCCAAAATTAATCAACAATCCCACCGGGGCATTGATCGATTTTAAATAATTTATGGTTTGGGCTTCTCCTGCTTTGTGAAGAAAAGAAGCCGATTTAATTTCAATTACAATTTTGTCAAAACAGATAAAATCAGCAATAAAATATTTCTGCAATGGTTTTCCTTGATAGTAAACCATAAGCTTTTTCTGTTTTTCAAAAGGAATTTGTTGATTTGTCAATTCGCGTTCAAATGCCTCTTGATAAACCGATTCTAAAAACCCTGCGCCCAAACCTTTATGTACGGCCATGGCCGCCCCAATAATCTTAAAGGTTTCCCGCTCATAAATCAACTTTCCAATATTAAATCAGCGTAATCCGTGTAATCCGCATAATCCGTGTTTAATTTTTAAAAGTATCCCTGTCTTTTCCTATCCTCCATAGCCGTCTCACTACGCTTATCATCGCTTCTGTTACCACGCTCCGTTTGTTTCATTGCGGCAACTTCTGCCACGATTTTCTCCAAAGTATCTGCCTCAGATTCAATTCCGCCAGTTATTGTAATGTCCCCAAGAGTTCTAAAGCGAATTTTCTTTGTTTCTATTTTTTCGTTTTCTTCCAACTTTAAAAATTCAGAAACCGGAATCCACGAATCATTTCGCCAAACCACATCACGTTGGTGTGCCAAATACAGGGAAGGAATTTTAATATCCTCACGCTTTATATAATTCCAAACATCCATTTCAGTCCAATTGCTTATGGGGAATGCGCGGAAATGCTCGCCTTCAAAATGTTTTCCATTTAATAAATTCCAAAGTTCCGGACGTTGGTTTTTTGGATCCCACTGCCCAAAATCGTCACGGTGCGAAAAGAAACGTTCCTTGGCACGGGCTTTCTCCTCATCACGTCTTCCACCACCTATTGCACAATCTATTTTATTACTTTCAATAGCGTCAAGTAATGTTGTGATTTGAAGCGCATTACGTGTCGCGTTTTTTCCTTTTTCTTCAGCAACCCTTCCTGTATCAATCGATTCCTGAACGGAGCCTACAATTAACTGAGCTCCCAATTCTTCTATCAAATCATCCCGAAACTGAATGGTTTCTGGGAAGTTGTGACCAGTATCTACGTGTAGCAATGGAAACGGAATTTTGGAAGGGTAAAATGCCTTCTTCGCCAAATGCGTTACAAGAATTGAATCTTTACCTCCCGAAAATAAAATCACAGGGTTTTGAAACTGCGCCCATACCTCCCTAAGAATATAGATGGCTTCACTTTCCAATTCGTCCAAATAATTAAGATAATACTTACTCATTTCCTTTCAATTTTTTCTTTATCGCTTTTAAAATAATAGCAACTGCTTCTTCAACAGAGACCTTAGTTGTGTCAATTTCAATATCTGGCACCATCGGGGCTTCATAAGGTGCGTTAACACCTGTGAAATTTTGTATTTCTCCCGCTCTCGCCTTTGCATACAGCCCCTTTACGTCGCGGCGTTCACACTCCTCAATGGGGGTATTCACGAAAACTTCAACAAAATTATCATATCCAACTATACGTTTCACATTCTCACGATCCTCTCTGTAAGGCGAAACGAAAGAAGCGAGCACAACCAAGCCCGCATTAATCATTAAATTGGACACTTCAGCAATTCTTCTAATGTTTTCAGATCTATCTTCGGGTGAAAAGGACAGATTGTTGTTCAAGCCTTTCCTTACGTTGTCACCGTCCAAAAGATAGGTATGTATATTTTGTGAGATAAGTTTCTTTTCCAAATCGTTCGCAATGGTAGATTTTCCAGAGCCCGAAAGCCCCGTAAACCAAATAAGAAACGCGCCATGTTTTTTTAAAACACTTCGCTCTGCTTGGGTAATGCTGAAATTATATGGAATTACATTTTCTTCCATGTTATCTTACTCTATTTTTTAATCCATAATTAGTTCTGTACCAAACTCTTTCGTGAAGATAATATAAAATCATTTTCGTTAAAAGTTCCGCAAGACCAATCTTTAGGCCCATTATAGGGTTTCCTGTTATTAACCAAGAAAGCAACATAGTATCTAGCGTTCCTACCCCGCGCCAAGTAAAGGTTTTCAAAACATGCCTTTTTCGGCTTTCGCGGATAATACCTTTTTCTGAAAGATTAATGCTAAACCAAACCCGTTCGTGAAAATAATATAATATCATTTTGGTTATTACCTCGGCAAATCCAATTTTAAGCCCAGTCAGCGGATTTCCGGTAATGAGCCAAGATAACAATATGGTGTCTAGCGTACCAACAATGCGCCAAGTGATGGTTTTTGCTATATGCCTCTTTCTGGTGTGGTCCTTCATAATACCTTTACCAGAAAATAATTGTTCAGTAAATTGGGCTTATTGTATTGCATGTTTTTTCCAGTGGTCTGATCAATTACTGAAATTCCAACAGCATTACAGATTGCGTGTCCCGCAGCCGTGTCCCATTCCATAGTTGGGGCAAAACGGGGATAAAGTTGTGCGAGTCCTTCGGCTACCAAACAGAATTTTAGCGAACTTCCTTTTGAAACTATTTCTACCTCATTTTGCTTCGCTATTTCTGCAATAAAATTTTTAGTTTCTTCATTTAAATGCGAACGACTACCCACAATTTTTACTACGGAAGCCTTACTTGGTTTGATTTCTTTAGCATTTTTTAATATTTCCTCCACCGAGTCATTTTCCGAAGTAATGACTATTTTTTTTGAAGTCTTCCCATCCGAAGAAGTAAAATACAACTCTTTTGAAACGGGAACGTAAATTACTCCAAGCACGGGATTGCCTTTTTCGACCAAAGCAATGTTTACAGTAAATTCACCATTTCGTTTTATAAACTCCTTGGTGCCATCCAGCGGATCCACAATCCAACAACGGTTCCAGTCTTTCCTTTCCGAATAGTCCAACTGCCTGTTTTCTTCACTTATAATTGGGATTTGGGTAGGTTTCAAATACTCATTTATTACCTCATTTGCATTTTTATCAGCCTGTGTAAGAGGTGAATCATCGTTTTTGTGCTCCACCTCAAAGTTGGTGTCGTAAATCTTAAGAATTTCTGTTCCGGCAGATAAAGCTGCTTTTACCGCTGTTACTAAAAGACTTCGCATAAGTAGGTTTTGTTTCAGGTCGCAAAGGTACTATTTTGAATTTAAAAGGAAGTCGTGAAACTATTGAAATACAAAGCAAACGTTGGTGCCATTGCAAAATCTTTGTAATTTTAAAGAAAAATGTAATTATGGGAGATACTGTTGACGGATTCGGAAAAAATCGCGACCACAACCAATATGGCTGTCTCTTATACACATCTCCGAGCCCACGAGACTAGGCATGATCT
>OJBO01000327.1_pt1 | contig 28799 bp, 30 predicted proteins | sample 1590461 | NCBI WGS metagenome assembly OJBO01 (sample SAMN05416836, study PRJEB24817) | seawater metagenome | isolation source: Sea water | place: Canada:Atlantic | collected 2013-07 | reverse complement strand
CCTAGTCTCGTGGGCTCGGAGATGTGTATAAGAGACAGTTGCAGTACATCACCCGGGAAGATCGTGATCAGCGAAGACGCGTATTCGATCAATTCCGGAACGGCATCTGTTCCGGTACCTCGGTAGCCAAGGCGCGTTACTTCTCTGATCAACCAGCCCTCGCCACATCCTGCGTCGAGAATTGAGCCACCCGAGGGGGCGTAATCTTCGATCACTCTTAAAACACTGCTGCTGGAGAGATTGCCCGGCGCTCGAATGCCCGCTTGTTCCACGGCCCTGATCCAGGGCGAGGCATTTGATTTCCATGCGGTAAGAATCTGTTTTTCGTACTTTGATGTCATGGTTTGGTGAGCCCCGATCGCAGGGTGTTGACGCATTCTCTGATCTCGCGCTCGTTGGCGCTCGCAAATCCCATTACGAGGCCGGTTCTGGAGGAATCTCCCAGAAAGTGCGCGCTCAGCGGTGTACTGCCAAATCCCCTGGCTTTCAACCATTGGCTGAGCGCCAGGTCGTCAAAATCTCCTTCAAGTACCAGGTGCATCCCCGCGCTTTCCGCCACCGGTTGAGCAAGTCCGCCGAGCTTTTTCGTAACCTCGCTCTGGAAGAGTTGCCATTTGTCCCGGTACAGCTGACGCATTCGCCGCAGATGGCGTGTGAACTGACCACTCTCAATGAATTCGGCGATGGTTGCCTGGACAAGAAGAGGGGTCTCTCCACCGCTAATCTGCTTAGCCCAGAGCAAGGGCTCGACCACCGCCTCCGGGACCACCAGATAGCCCACCCGTAATGCCGGCAGCAGAGTTTTGCTGAAACTGCCCATGTAGAGCACGGGTGCATTCTCGAACAGGCCCTGGATGGCGGCGAAGGGTTTGTTGTAGAAGTGGAACTCGCTGTCGTAGTCGTCCTCGATGATCCAGCATCCGTTTTGCTGGGCCCATTGCACCAGAGCCATTCGCTGGGAAAGGTCGAGGATGCCGCCCATGGGGTATTGGTGAGTGGGCGTGCAGAACAGGAGCCTGGCCCTGGCAGGTTCAAGGCCCTGCAACGCTTCCACATCCAGGACGTGGTTCCTGAGGGGGATTGGAATCGCGGGATTGCCCAGCCGGCCCAGCGCGTTCCGGGCGCCCCGGTATCCCGGATTTTCACACAGGATACTGTCGCCCCGTTGCAGGAAAACGTCGGCAATAAGCGAGAGCGCTTGCTGCGCGCCATTGGTGATTATGACTTGGTGTTCTTCGCAGCGAACACCGCGGGAGGTTCTCAGGTAGGCGGCGATGGCGTGTCTCAGGGGCTGATACCCCTGGATGCTGTCATAGCCCCGGAGAGACCGGCGGCTTTCCTGATGGTGCATGATCCGGTTCCAGCTGCGGATGGGAAACGCATCCAGGTCTGGCAAGCCCGGCTGGAATGGCAAATTGGCGTCTTCAACAGGCTTCGGTGTTCCCGCTGGAAGTGCCGGCAGCGGTGGAAAGTTCATGGAAACGCCACCGGGTTTCTTCAGGCCCGGTCCTGCGGGGTTTATCGCTGATTTGATGTCTTCATGGACAAAGATACCCTTGCCCGCTCGGCTTTGAAGAAAGCCCTCTGCCTTGAGCTGCTCATAAACGGCGTTCACCGTATTGCGGCTGATGCCAAGATCCTTCGCCATCTGGCGGCTGGGCGGAAGCTGGCGCCCGGGTGGGTAGCGCTGGTCGAGTATCCGTTCGGACAACCGTTGATACAGCTGATGCTGCAGCGGATGCGCGCTGTCCAGGCGAATATCATCAATCACATCAACTGGTCCTATCAAAAGTCACAATCTGGATCTTTAAATGGTATCAGAAGTGCCTTTCAATAGAAGTACATTTTGTGAAGTGCAAGACCGGAAAGGAGCTTCTGATGACAACGACTGATTTGGCCGGGCCCAACGCCTCCCCGCTGACTTCCTGTCCACGCAGCAGGGTGCAGAGGGCGGTAAAGCGAGCCAGCTATGACAGGGAAACAGCCTACCGGCTGATTGATCGGCTCAAAACGGCGCATCTCGGATTTGTGGAAGATGGCGAGCCTCGCATCATTCCGATCACGGCCTGGCGACTGGGCGACGACCTCTATGTGCACACGCTTAATGGTGGACGATTGTCCCGGCGTCTGGAATCGGGCGTATTGCTCTGCATTTCCTTCGCCGTGACAAATGAATGGGTGATGACAAAATCGGCGTTCAACCACAGTGCCAACTACGAGTCATTGGTGTTGTATGGCCATGCTGTGCCGGTCACGGACCATGCCGCCTTTGATGCCGCGTTCCGTGCCATCATCAACCAGATCGAGCCCGGGCGGTGGGAGCAGGTAAGGGCGCCGAACAACAAGGAAAGAAAGGCAACGGCGCTGTTCCGGATCCCAATTGATGAGGGAGCCTTCAAAAGCCGGACTGGCGGTCCGAATGACGATCCGGAGGATCTGGGGTTGCCGGTGTGGCATGGGACCCTGCCTGCCGGGGGCTGATTTTGATAGTGCCCGGCGGTGAGAGCCTTCATAGACTACCTGGCTGAGTGCTACTCTGAGATCAGGAAGAACTGAGTGTTTGTCTCATCAAAAGGTTTCCGATGTCTGAAGATCCCCTGAAAACCCTGTCCGACCTTGCCAGCGATGCCCATGCCCGCATCCAGGCAACCCATCAGCACATCAATCCGGTGGTAGAGGTGCGCCGTGGTATGCGTGATGCCGGCATACCGGCGGATGTGATGACCATTGACTGCCTGCGTACCCGCCGAAGGATTACGCTGATCCTTCACGATGAACAGCCGGGCACTCTTCTGTACCAGTTCGTGACCATTGAAGACGAAGTGGGGAACGACTTTCAGCAGATGGCGCTCAACGACATGACAACCACCAAACTGTTCGAGTGGATTCAGGAGTATTTTGGCTAATTTGCACAGATCCGGGCCCACCCTGAAGTAAACTTGGAGTAACCAATAACAATAGACCGACAAGGTTTCCCCATATGCCACTACCCCGAAAGCTTCTTTTCGCTCCTTTGCTGGGCATTACCCTGGTCATGACGGGTTGCGATTCCGGTCCTGATTCTTCCGCAGCCAACAGCGCCGGACACACTGCGCCGACCGCCACGACCGAGCAGGCCAATCGGGATGTGTTGGACCAGCGACCCTTCGATAACCGTGACGATTTCGAGAACGCGCGACGCGGACTGATTGCCCAGGACCCTGAACTGGTCATTGATCATCTGGAAGGCGGTGAAGTCTGGAACATGCCGGCCTACGGATTTATCGACGAGGATGGAGAAAGCGCCCCGGCCTCGGTCAATCCAAGCCTCTGGCGCCAGGCTGCCCTCAACAACATTCACGGGTTGTTCAAGGTCACCGACGGGCTCTACCAGATCCGGGGTTACGACCTGGCGAACATGTCGATCATCGAAGGCGAAACCGGGTGGATCCTGGTGGATCCTCTGACCGCCCGGGAGACCGCCAGCAAAGCCTTCCTGTTTGCTCGAGAACATCTGGGCGAAAAGCCGGTGCGGGCGATTCTCTTTACCCACAGCCACATTGATCACTTTGGCGGCGTGCAGGGCATTCTCCAGCACCTTTCGGACGAGGAAAAAACCAACCTGCGGATTATCGCGCCAGAGGGCTTTGAGGAGGAGGCAACCAGCGAGAACATCATCGCCGGCCCTGCCATGACACGCCGGGCCATGTTCATGTATGGCAAGCGTCTGGATCGGGACGAACGCGGCCATGTAGGCACCGGTCTGGGCAAAGGCCCGGCTTTTGGCACCTTTGGCTTTGCCCCGGCGACGGATCTGATCAGCGAAACCGGTACGGAGCTGGAGGTGGACGGCGTTCCGATGATTTTCCAGATTGTCTCCGGTTCCGAAGCGCCTGCAGAGTTCACCTTCTACCTCCCCGAACAAAAGGCCTTTTGCGGTGCCGAGCTGGTCAGCCGCAATATGCACAACATCTACACCCTGAGGGGCGCCAAGGTTCGGGATGCCCGTCTATGGAGCAGCTTTATCGACGAAGCAAAGACTCTGTTTGCCGACGCCGATATCTACTTCGGCAGCCACCACTGGCCCCTGTGGGGGCAAGAGAATATCCAGGACTTCCTGGCTGTTCAGCGGGATACCTACAAGTTCATTCACGATCAGACGGTGCGTTTGATGAACCAGGGTGCGACGCCCCGGGAGATCGCCGATCAGCTCAAGCTACCGCCGGAGCTGAATCGGGCGTTCCATAACCAGGGGTACTACGGCACCGTGTCTCACAACACCAAAGCGGTGTATCAGCACTACCTGGGGTGGTTTACAGCGAACCCGGCTCAGCTAGACCCACTTCCGGAAAGTGACTCGGCCCAGCGTTATGTCCAGATGATGGGTGGCGCTGAAAAGGTTCTGGAAAGAGCCCGCGAGGATTTCGAGGCGGCCTCTGCCATGGGGGCTAGCGAAGGGCGCGACACCTACCGGTGGCTGGCGGAATTGCTCAATCAGGTGGTCTTTGCCGAGCCTGGGAATGACGATGCAAAACAGCTTCTGGCCAACGTCTATGACCAGCTTGGCTATCAGGCGGAATCCGCACCCTGGCGGGACTTCTACCTGACGGGGGCATACGAGCTGCGCCACGGCTCGCCGGAAGAGGGCATCAAACCGGCGATGATGAGAGAAGTGCTGCTGAACACGCCGGTATCCCTGTTCTTCGACAGCATGGCGGTGCGGCTGAAGGCCGAAGACGCAGAAGGGGAGAGCGCCGTCATCAAGATTACCTTCACGGATCTCAAGGAAAGTTATCTGCTGACTCTGAAACATTCCGTGCTTCACAACCGTCTGGTTAATGAGGAAACTCCCGCTGACGCCACATTGCATCTGACGCGGTCTTTGTTTGTGGATCTTTTGATCGGCCGTGCGGGGCTGAAGGAACTTCTGTTCAGCGACGAGATCAGCTTTGAGGGAAGCCGGCTCGACCTGATAGGCTTTTTCAGTATGCTGGACAAGCCTCAGGGCCGGTTCAATATCGTTACACCCTGATGAGTACTTTATGAAATCTGTTGCACTTCTTGATGGCGGCCTCGGCCAGGAAATCTATCGCAGGGCGAGGGAGGTCAGTTCGCCGCTCTGGTCCGTGGCGGTAATGCGTGAACAGCCGGAAGTTGTTACCGATGTTCATGCTGATTTTATCAGGGCGGGCGCCCGGACCCTGACACTGAACACCTATGCGGCAACGCCCACACGACTCGCCAGGGAAGGTCTGGGTGACGAGATCGGGGCAATACACCAGCGGGCGTTCGAGGTATTGGAACGAGCCATCGCAATAACGGGGGCCACCGTTGATATCGCCGGCTGCCTGCCACCCCTGGTTGGCAGCTATCGGGGCGAGCCCGCCCGCACGTTCGATGATCTGAAGTCGGAGTTCGATATTCTCGTTAAACTGCAGGGCGGCGCAGATGTCTTTCTGATCGAAACCATGACCAACGGCCTTGAGGCGAAGGCCGCCTGTGTCGCTGCCGGTGAATCCGGCAAGCCCTTCGGGGTGGCGTTCCGGCTGGAAACCGATGGCAAGCTCCGGTCTGGAGAAACACTTGCCGAGGCGGTCGAAGCCGTTAAGCCGTTCGGGCCAACGGCCGTTATGCTCAATTGCTGCGATCCTGAGGTGATTTCGCAGGCAATGCCTGAGCTGGCCGGGCTGTTTCCCTGTACAGGCGGTTACGCCAACGCGTTCAAAACCGTTGAGCCAATGGCCGGTGGATCTCTGGTGGATGAACTGGAAGCGAGGCCGGACATTTCCCCGGCGGCCTATGGATTACAGGTAAAGCAGTGGCTGGGAGATGGTGCGAGCGTTGTTGGCGGCTGCTGTGAAATTACACCCGAGCACATCCGCCATCTGGCCGATGTGCTGGCAGGCGATTACGATTTGGTGCCATTCTCTGCCCTTGCCGGCACTTAGCCGGCAAGTCGGTGACTTTTTGTCCTTCGTGCTTCCATGGCGCGTTTGCAGCGACGGGCTTCGATGTATTGCATTGCGTCATTCCGGATAGGAAGGTGCAGGGCGCCTTCCAGATCATGGCGGTCGTAGCCGAGATCCGACAGCGTGTCATCTTTTTCCTGCAGCAGTGACTGCGCCATACGGCGGAATTTCTGACGCCTGGCATACCCTTCAAACCATGACGTGATTGGCTGCATTGCGGCGCTGGCTTCGTGCTCTGTGCTCTTCTGCATATCTATGGCCCCGACAGTTGGTAAATGGCTGCACCAGCTCGCTTGGAGGTTGTATAACTCGCATACGGGTGCCTTCGGTGATTATTCTGGTCTCCTCTAAGCCTTCAATCAAACGAAAAGAATTTAAGATCTCGTTCAATTATGCTTAAGTCAGACCCGGGCCAGAAAACCGAACCGAGAGGTGTATTCGTGAAGATTCCGTTGCTTGATAACGATGTCCTGAGGAGTTTTGTAGCCATCGCTGAGAGTGGCACCTTCACCAGTGCGGCAAAGGTGGTGCACCGAACGCCGTCGGCTCTGAGTATGCAGATCAAGCAGCTGGAGAAGAACCTGGGCAAAACGCTGTTCATTCGAGAGCCGCGACACGTCACCCTGACTGCCGAGGGTGAGGTTCTGCTCGATTACAGCCGGCGGTTGCTGCGCTTGAACGAGGAAGCTGTCCAGCACTTCCTATCGCCCACCCTTGAGGGAAAAGTCGGTATTGGAACCTCGGACGACGTGGGAACACGGATTCTGCCTGAGGTGCTGGCGGAATTCGCAAGATCCTATCCTGCGGTGCTGGTTGATGTGGTGGTTGGCTCGAGCAAGCAAAACCTGGCTCGCCTGGACGCGGGTGAGCTGGACATGACCCTGGTGACCGTGGCAGACGAGGGTGGCATTACCCGCGGTGAGCTGGTTCATGAAGAGCCGCTGGTGTGGGCCGGGCGGGAAGGGTCATCAGCCTTCCAGCGTTCGCCCCTGCCAATTGCCATGGCTCACGAGGGGTGTGCCTGGCGCCGGATGACGCTTCGGGCGCTGGACAGAGCCGGTATACCCTACAGAATTGCCTACACCTGCGAGCACTGTTCAGGGCAGGAGGCTGCAATGTTGGCGGATCTCGCCGTGGCCCCGTTTCCGCAAAGCCTGATACACCCGCCCCTGAAAGAGGTGGCCGGTGACAGTCTGCCGGCGATCGGCTTTTATCAGCTGGCGCTGGTACGCCGGGGTTCAAATCCACTGAATGATGCCCTCGCGTCCCATGTGAAAGACGCCTTCCAGAGTCTACGCTGAACACAGCGGCCTGGAGCGCTTGCCTGTAGGATATGCAGCCAGACTGACGGATTCCGGATCAAGGACACAATTGATGACAGTTTATTTTGTTCAGGCCTTTATTTATCTGGCTGCCGCGGTGATTGCTGTGCCCCTGGCAAAACGTTTTGGCCTGGGCTCTGTACTCGGCTACCTGGTGGCGGGTGTGGTGATTGGCCCGGTGACCGGGCTGGTTGGCCAGGAAGCCAATACTATCCAGCACTTTGCCGAGTTTGGCGTGGTGATGATGCTGTTTCTGGTTGGTATGGAGCTTGATCCCAAGGCGCTCTGGGCCATGAGGATCCGCCTGGTCGGGCTGGGAGGACTTCAGGTGTTACTCACAGCAGCCGCCGGTATGGCCGTGGCCGCGTGGCTCGGGCTTCAGTGGCAGACGGCCCTTGCGGTCGGTCTGATCTTTGCCCTGTCATCCACCGCTATTGTCTTGCAGACTCTCAACGAAAAAGGGTTGGGCAAAACCGAGGGTGGGCGCAGTGCCTTCTCGGTCCTGCTGTTTCAGGACATCGCTGTAATTCCGATGCTTGCACTGATTCCCTTGCTGGCTCTGCCGGAACTGATGGACGCTTCGGGCACCTCCGCTGACCACAGCGGTCATCTCAATCTGGTGAACAGTCTGCCGGGTTGGGCTCATGGGCTGGTTTTAGTGGCGGCCATCGGAGCGGTAATTGTGGGCGGCCACTACCTGAGCCGGCCCCTGTTTCGCTACGTGGTGCAATCAGGTTTGCGCGAAGTGTTCACGGCCACTGCTCTGATGCTGGTAATCGGGATTGCTGCTCTCATGAGCCTGGTAAACCTGTCTCCGGCGTTGGGTGCCTTCCTGGCCGGTGTGGTGCTGGCCAACAGTGAATTCCGGCACGAGTTGGAAGCGAATATCGAGCCGTTCAAGGGGCTGCTGCTGGGCCTGTTTTTCATTACGGTTGGCGCTGGAATCAATTTTGACGTGTTGTCCGGGCAATGGGGCACCGTGGTGTCCCTTGCGGTCGCGGTCATTGCGGTCAAGGCGACGATTCTGCTCGGTCTGGCGCTGCTTTTCAGGGTGCACGGCAGCAATGGCTGGTTGTTTACGCTGTCACTGGCACAGGCCGGTGAATTCGGCTTCGTTCTGCTGACCTACAGCGTACAGAACAACGTGATTCCCGTGGAAACCTCGCAGATTCTCTCGCTGGTGGTGGCGCTTTCCATGTTTCTTACGCCGCTGCTGTTCATTGTGTACGATCGGGTTGTGCTGCCCCGCTACCGGCGCTCAAAGAACGTTGACCGCGAGGCAGATGCCATCGACGAGCAGGCGCCGGTTATTGTCGCGGGTGTCGGTCGTTTTGGCCAGATTGTCTGCCGGCTGTTGCGGGCCAATAATGTTCCGATCGTGGCCCTGGACCATGAAATAGAGCAAATCGAGAATCTCAGGCAGATCAACATCAAGAGTTTTTTCGGGGATGCCAGCCGGCCGGATTTGCTGGAGACAGCGGGCATTGAGCAGGCCCGCTTACTTGTAGTGGCCATTGATGACCGTGACCGATCCGTGCAGATGGTGGAGCATGTGAAACAGTTTTTTCCGGGTGTTTGGGTGCTGGCCCGCGCCTTTGACCGTGGCCACGGATATCGTTTGATGGAAGCAGGGGCCGATGATGTTGTCAGTGAAACCTATCACTCAGCGCTTGAGCTTGGCGGCCATGCATTGACCGCCATGGGCGTGCATCCGATGCGTGCCCGGCAGATGACCTGGGCCTTCCTGGACAACGAGAAAGCTCACGACGATGAGCTGTTCGACGCCTGGAAAGAAATTGAGGAAGGCATCCGCTTCAGCCCCCGTTATGGTGAGCTTTTCATGAAGCTGGAACAGGCGTTGAGCAACGCCATGCAGGGCGACTGGGAAGAACCGAAGCAGGAAGATGTCCCGATCTGGAGGCCGCCCGACCGTTGACAGTGAGGTCAGCCTGCCCGGATTATTGTCTTGGTGTCTGTAGAGGTCAGTATTGTGTTCAGGAAAACGTTTGTTGTCTCCGGGCTGGCTCTGGCCGGCTCGTGCCTGGGTGCGGAACCAGCCAGGGAGGGCTGCATCACCAGCGATATTCAGCCAGAGGCGATTGATCTGGACAAACCGAGGGATCAGCTTGCCCGCCAGAGTGATCTGGTGATTCCGGAGGGTGCCCGGATCAGCAACATCCGGATCCTTCGCCGCCCCATCTTTGATACCACCGATCCGGAGCAGGACAATGCGCTCTATCGAACCCTCAATACACTCAATACGCCGACCTGGAAATCCGCCTTGCGCGCCCAGCTGGTGTTTGAGGAAGGGGATGTCTACGAGCCCGAGCTTATTGCCGAGTCCGAGCGGGTACTGCGTCAGCGGGAATATTTGACCGCTGCATGGGTGGGCGTCACCCGGGTTTGCGGGGATGAAATCGAGGTAAGTGTTCTGACGCGGGATACCTGGACGCTTTTTCCCAGCGTTGGCGTATCGCGATCTGGCGGTGAGAACACCACCAACTTCGGGCTGTCTGATCCCAACTTTGCCGGGTCAGGCAAAAGCCTTGGCATCGGCTATGCGAAAGACCCGGACCGCACCGAAACCAGTCTGTATTTTGATGATCCCAACGTACTGGGTTCGCATTGGCAGGCGGGGTTCTCGTTCGGTGAGAGAAGCGACGGCCGGGGCCGCAGCGCCTACCTCGAGAGGCCTTTCTTCAGCGAGACCACAAACTGGCGGTTTGGCCTGAGCGGCATCGATGACGTGCGGGAGGAATCCCGTTATGTGGGGGCTGAGGCTATTGCGGATTATCGACGCAGCCAGGAATTTTTCAGTATTGATGGGGGCTGGCGCCTGGCCGAGCGGAATGACCGCCAGCTCCGATTACTGGCGGGCTATCGATACGATGCCCTGGCATTCGAGAGGCTCCCCAACGAACCCAATCTGGACATCCTGCCCGACGACCGGACTCTGAGTTACCCCTGGGTTGGCTTCGATTACCGCCAGAACCGCTTCCGGGAAATGACCAATCTGACGCGGCTCCAGCGAGTGGAGGATGTGCGTGATGGCTTCGTGTGGCGAACCGAGCTGGGCTACTCGGGCAGCGGGCTGGGTGCCACCGAGGACCGTGTGGTTCTGAATATGGATTTCAAGGATGTACTGCATGCATCGGAAACCAACTACGCCAGCTACACCCTCAGCCAGAGTGGCACTTACCGGCTCGACGAAGACCGGGTGGAAAATCTGTTGGGGACAGTGAGCGTTCAGTATTTTCACGGCGGCTCCGAGCGTTGGAACAGCTGGTACACCAACCTCGCCTTCACGGCAGCGCACAATCTGACAGCGGACCAGCAACTGCTTATTGGCGGTGAGAACGGTTTGCGCGGGTACCCCAGTGAGTACCAGCAGGGCAACCGCCGCGCGCTATGGACCCTGGAGCGGCGTTATTTTCCGGACTGGCATCCGTTCAAGCTGTTTCGGGTGGGCGGCGTACTCTTCACCGATGTAGGCCGGGCCTGGTTTACCGATGACCGGAACAATGGACCGGACGAAGGCGTGCTGAAAGATGTTGGCTTCGGCATGAGGCTGGCGTCCAGCCGTATCGAGGTGCAACGCATGCTGCACCTGGACTTTGCCTTCCCCCTGGATGGCGACGACAGTATCGATGATGTTCAGATTCTGTTGCGGGGGCGTAGCCAGTTCTAGCGTCACCAGGTGTCGACAAACTGTCCCCCGCGTTAGCATCGGCCGGAGACAATGCCGAGCGTGGGCACCACGCCTGAAAGCCTGGCCATGCTGACAAAGGTATGACAGTCGAGAAAGGACACGCCGTTGGTGTCGGTGTCGGATGGGCGGCCACCGCCGCCTTCCGCAAACAGAACCAGCGGAATTCGCCATTGCCCGGCCAGAGCCAGGATGCGGTCTGCCTTGCGGTGATTGGTGAGCCCCCGGTTCCGCGGCAACTGTGTGGATGATGCCGGATTGCGTTGCCTTGACCACGAATTCCATTTTCATGGCTTCAAGTACCACCGGTCAGCCGGAACTCGCACAGGGCCCGATACAGCCGTCGGAGTGTTGTTGGATAATCGCTGCCGTGGGCAACCAGCTTGGCGAGCAGGGAGTCAAACGACGGACTGACGGTATAGCCGGCGTAACCATAGCCATCGACTCGTAAACCGGGGCCCGACGGTGGCTCGTACGTACTCAGTGTGCCGGTCGCGGCAATGGCCTTGAGCATCAGAGGGCCATGCTCTCTCAGGAAAGCCCGGGCTTCGCCAAGGCTCACCGTTTTGTTGATGCCCTTGATCAGAGCAACGTCGCAGCTCTGTGCCAGAGCCCGGGCTGCCGATTTGTCGCCAAACCCTTCCAGCACCTCTGGCGACGGGCCAATAAAGACCAGACCGGCCCGCTCGCATTCGCGGGCAAAACCGGCGTTTTCCGCCAGAAAGCCGTAGCCTGGATGGACCGCTTCGCAGCACGGCCCTTGAGAGCCACTGCCTCATCGGCCATACGGGTATGCAAACTGGCGGCATCGTCTTCAGAGAATACGGTGACCGCCCGCATACCCAGTTCGCTGCAGGCTCTGGCAATACGGATCGCGATTTCGCCGCGATTGGCAATCACTACGGAGCGGAAAGTCATGGTACCTGGTTCCCCGGGGTGTGATTCTTATTATGGGTGACAGAGTCACCATCCTGGAAACGCCACCCGGATGAGGCAAATGAATTTGTTTGAGGGCGGGTTATAGATATTGGTTATGTTTTAGCAGGTAGCGATTGACGACTTGGCTGGTTTTCCTTTGCTATAGGGTATAGGTTCGGGAGAGCGGCAATTCATTTTCAGGCACACTGCCGTTCAAAAGGAGCACCAGCTCTATGAAGGTTTTTTCTAACCCGGTTGGTTCCGGAAATCTGTGGTTTGATAATCTGACCACCGCTCAGGGTACACCGGTCGCTTACGACCCACAGGCCAGGGCGTTCGTCCCCATGCCTCCGTTTTGTGTGAACCGAGATATTATCGGCTGCAACTGGATTGCGCCGGAACAGGGGGCCTTCTGTCGGTCTTGTGCGATGACGGCGCTGGCACCCGATCCCAACATTTTCAATGCCATGCCGAACTGGGCCGAAACTGAGGCTGCAAAGCGCTGGGTGCTGGATAATCTCGGCCGTTGGCACTGGTTCCGGCCGGAAGATCCCGGCACCCGTCCGGTTTTCCACATGTTGGCGGAAGGCCTGACCCCGGTTGCCATGGGGCACGCCAATGGTGTGGTAACGATCAGTGTTGCAGAAGCGGATCCAGTGGTTCGTGCCACCCGGAGGCAGGCCCTGGACGAACCCTATCGAACCATGGTCGGCCACATGCGCCATGAAATCGCTCATATGCTCTGGTGGCGCCTGAGTTTGCGTGAGGACTTTCTGGATGCGTTCCGGGAGATGTTTGGTGATGAACGCGCTGATTATCCGACAGCGCTTGAGCATCATTACCATAACGGTCCGCCGGAAGACTGGAGGCTTTTCTACCTGACCAGCTACGCCTCGGCACACCCTCACGAAGACTGGGCCGAGACGGCTGCACACCTGCTGCACCTGACAGACATCACTGACAGTCTTGTATCAGCCGGACTGACATCGCCCGAGGTGCCGAGGCAGGGTTGGGACCCTTACTCAGAGCCAGACACGGCAATGCTGATAAATGTCGCAGCGTCGCTGGCCATTCGGGTTAACCACGTGAACCGTTCCATGGGGCTGTCTGACCTTTATCCGTTTGTGCTCTCGGAAACGGCGCAACGCAAGCTTGCGTTCGTGCATGACTGGTTGCGCCGCGGAGCCCAGGGCCTTTAATCCGTTTGAGCGCCGGTCGTTCAGACCGGCGCTACGCCAAATAGCCACTGGTGGGCCCAGACCACCATGATCACGTACACCGCAAGGCCACCAATGACGGCGATGATGTCATTGGCTTTGGTGGCTGGCAGCGTTGGAATGGCCCGTTGGGTTCTGCGCTTCATGGAGATCCGGTCGGCCACGGCCCAGGCCAGGAAGGCGCCGAACAGCAGAATATCGTGGAGCATCCCGTTTGCGAGAAGGTGCGCAAGAGCCCAGAGTTTGACGGCAGCCAGCATGGGGTGCCCCAGTTTTTCCTTGATTTTCCCCGGGAAGTAAGTGGCGAAGAGCAACGGGAATACAGGTACCAGAAGCAGGAAGGACACATGCTTGAGCCAGCCGGGAGGCACGTAGATCACGGTGGGATCCATCCGGGCGGCGCCGTATCCCCAGACGATCAGAACCAGGCCTACAAGGGACACCACGGAATAGAGTCCTTTGAAGGCTCCCTCGCCCATGGACGCGTTCAGCCGGTTACGCAGCGGCTCGTTAATTATGGAAAGCGAGTGCACGCCGAGAAACAGTACCAGACCGACAATCAGTGTGGTCATTTGCAAAACTCCTTTTGGCTTAAGTGACAGGGTTGCCTGATTGGCAGGGCGCTTTGCGTCGAAAGCCCTTTTGTGTGAAATCCTGATTAGTATAGGAAACCGGGACAGCAGATGCCTGAGCGTTTATGATCGGCGATCTGATTCACCGGATTGAAAAGGCGCCCATGAAGTTTCCCAAGGTTACTGTTGTACTGGTATCTGCTGCCCTGCTGTTTGTTCTCTGGGAGCAGACCCGCGACCAACCCGATCCCATCGATGCAAGCCGCCTGACCAATTTGCGGGCCAATCCGGTTGAATTGAGTGCTGCAGTTGACTGGATTTTTACCCAGATTCCGGACTTCTGCTCAGACGCCACTGGCGAGGGCAGTGAAACCAGAGCCCATGCTGATTGCGTCAAAAAAGCCGAGGCACGAACCTCCACGTGTCGGCGGATGCTTTACGATCGATTCCCGAGCGTTGTTGCCTCAGAGGCGGTATTCCGGGACGTTTCGCTCACGGCCATGGAGTGTCTGGTGCCCCGGTCCGTTTTGGTAAAGTAGGCCATATCACAACGACCTTCCGCCAGGATAGGTGTCAGCATTCCGAAGTTATCTGGGTCACCGTGCATTCCGGGTCGCCGAAGGAATCGTACTCGACATAGCAACCCGGAAGACCTGGGGCCGATCCTGAAGGCACGGAGAATCCTGCGCGGGTGTACTGGTTGTTGACGAAAGTTTCGAGCGAGGAATCGTTGGCGTCCACCGAGATGTAATCCAGCATTGTTAGCGAATCCGCAGCCTCGGCTCGGCTTTCAGGGCAAAGGTTGCGCCAGTCCACCTCTGAACGGCCCGCTTCAGTTTCTATTACGTAGCCAGTCTGCTGATTTCCGCCAGGATTGGTTGCTGCAGGTGACAGACCCTGAGCATAGGCCTTGCTTCTTACAATTCCGATGGTGCTTTGCATCGTGCCTGCCAATGAGTCCAATGCGGCCAGGCGGGCATCGGTGGAGAGGTCCGAGAAGCGGGGGAGCGCAAACGCAGCCAATACCGCAAGTATCAGAATGACGAGAACCAGCTCTATCAGGGTGAATCCGTGTGAATCTGGGATGCTCTTATACGATAGAAACATGAATGACTTCGTTCGGCGGATTTGAAATTGCAGGCATTATCCCATTTGGCAGGGCATGAAGCCATGCCTTCTCTGACGGGGCCATCAGACCTGCATGTAGCTTCCTTCGAATCATTAGCGTTTGAAAAACCTCGGATTTCGTTCAATAAAAGAATCAATCCAGCGCTCCAGAAAGGAGCGTTTGTCAGGGTTCTTAAGATAGCGCCAGCCTAATACGGAAATGACCAGTGCCCCGGTCGCATCGACGATCAGGTCCCACATGGTATCCGTCAGCCCGGAAGGATCACCAAGCATGGGCTTTTGCATGTTCATGCCAAACAGGGAATCCATGGTGAACTCGAAAATTTCCCATAGTGCGCCCACGCCAAGTGCAAACATGAATGCGAAAAATGCAACAAAGCCGGGTTTCATGTGCACGTGAATGTTTTCAGTCTCGTTCATTATGTGCACCAGGAGAAAGCCGAGAATACCCAGCAGGAACCCCGACATGGTATGGAGCGCCATATCCCACCACCAGAACCGCGTGTAGTAATCACGGATCTCTCCGAGAAACAGGGAAGCAAACACAAACCCTATGGCGGCCAGTTGCAACTCCGGCGGAATGTGGATTCTGAAGCGGCGCTCAAACAGCAACGGGAAGAAGGTGATGGCGATAATCATGGCCGTCAGAAATGCGGTGAACCATCGTTGGCCCCATACTGCAAAGAGCGCTTCACCAAGCAGTATCAATTGCAGAGCAATGGTAAACCTTTGGTGCGTTACGCGAATGCGCATAGGTCTCCCAAGTGAGTGGTTAAACGGCACTTTTGCATGAGTTGTACGGCGTTGGTATAGGGATGTAGGATCAGTCTGGACGAGAGGCCGCCTCAAGAATCATCCATGGTTCAGCAGGATCTGACAAGTTTTGGTGCTGTCCTGGTTCTACTCTGACCCCCGATCAACCATTGTTCCCGATAGCTACAGGACCCCACTGGCATGCCCATCTCTGTTCACTATGGTTTGACGGTACTGATCTGGGGTCTCACCTGGACAGCGATTCGTCTGCAGGTTGAAGCGGCGCCGGTCGACATATCCGTGTTTTACCGATTCTTTATGGCTTCTGTCGTGACACTGGTGGTTCTTGCCATGGTGCGCAGGCTGGAGAAGTTGACCCTGAAACAGCACGGTTGGCTGGTGCTGCAGGGGGCAACCCTGTACAGCCTGAACTTTCTGCTGATTTATCGTGCTGCAGAATCGATGACAAGCGGTCTGCTGGCGGTGGTGTTTTCGCTGGCCGCTCTGTTTAACGCTTTGAATGGCTGGCTCTGGTTACGGCTCCGGCCTACCGCCCGGCTTTATCCGGCGATCTCTCTGGGGATCACAGGTGTGGCACTGCTGTTCTGGCACGATCTGCAACTGGGGAATGCCACAGCCACCAGCATTCTTTTCGCCATTGGCGGCACCTTCTGGTTTTCCATGGGTAACCTGGTAAGCATCAAGGTGCGGATGTCTCAGGTGCCGCTGTTACTGGCCAATGCCTGGGCCATGGTTTACGGCGCGGTGATTCTTGGCATCTGGTGCCTGTTGCTTGGTGTTGAGTGGGTAGTCCCCACCTCAGCGACTTTCTGGGGCGCAACCGTCTTTCTTGCCGTTCCCGGCTCAATCATCGCGTTCTATTGCTACATCACGGTGATTCAGACGCTCGGCGCTGACAAAGCAGGCTACGCGACGGTACTTTTCCCCGTGGTTGCCCTGAGCGTTTCGACCTGGCTCGAGGGCTTTGAATGGACAACAACGGCGGTACTGGGCGCTTCGCTGGCGCTGCTGGGCAATTATGTTTTGTTCCGATCGGCCAAAGCGTAGCGCTCGTGAAGCTCTCTCAGGGCGTCAGCAAGAGCGGGGAAGGGACCCTCAGTGGGAACGCCCGGAACAACCTCATTGATCGGAAGGGTTGCCACGGGTGGTGGCGCCACGTGCAGTTCGTCCAGCCAGGCTGAAAGCTGCTCTGACGAGCTTGCATAGACGATTCGCCCAAGGCCAACCCAGCCGTGTGCAGCCGCGCACATCGGGCAGTGCTCGCCAGGGCGCCCACTGTTCGGCAAAGGCCAGTTGCTCTTCTTTTGTCGGTCGGGCATCCAGATTTTTGATGTCCTGTATTGCGGATGCCAGTGCCAGGTCGCCTTGGGGCCAGACATCCGGCCGTCGTAGCGCCATCATGTAATAGATGTCGACGGTCCAGGGCCCCAAACCGGGTACTTCTAAAAGGTGGCTTCGGCCCTGCACATCGTCAAGCTTTTCGACTTGCGCGAGGTCAAGTTTGCCGTCGGTTATGCGGTTGGCCAGCTCGACACAATACCTGGATTTCTGTCGGGTAAGCCCGACTCGTCTTAGCTCAGGCTCGCCAGCCCTCTGGACCAGTTCCGGGGTTACCGATTCAAGGTGGGATGCGAGCCGTTCAAACATGGTGGCCGCGGCTTTGATCGAAACTTGCTGCTCAAGAATGATATGCACCAGTGAGGCAAAGCCGGGTTCCCGGGGCCAGAGAGGCGGATAACCGAGGCGGGCGTAAACCCGATGAAGGTCCGGGTCCCTCCCGGCCAGAGTGTCAACGCCCTTCTTCAAGGTTTCGTCAGCGATCGTCTTTTGTTGCATAAAACCCTGTTCGGCTCTATGGGGATTATCAGATCAGTCGAGCAAACTGGACTGCCGCTTTGGAGACGACGCCTACGAGGTCTGTAAACATCATAAAAGTGTGTACGACACAGACCGTCTTTGGTTCTCAGGCCTGTCAGTCGGCGAAACACGACCGTCATTCCCATAGGGATATGCCCGTAGCTCCGAAAACAATCCTGATGTGAGTGGGGTGCGTAATTCCTAGTGCTTTTAAGGTCCGACCAATGAGGTGAAGTTACTATGAAATTAACTTTCAAGAATGGTTTAGCCGCAGTTGCACTGACCCTTGCGTCCGGCGTGGTTATGGCAGCAGAGCATGTCGTTGAAATGAAAAACTCTGGCGCTGACGGCGCAATGGTCTTTGAGCCAGGATTTGTGAAGGCTGAGCCCGGCGACCCGGTCAACTACGACGCTGCCAAAGCCGCGGTGGACAAGCTGACCGCTGCTGCCGCCACGAATAAGGATCGGCTGAAGGGTTACTTCGAGCAGGTTCAGTAATCTGGTTGAAGCCGTTTTTGCCGCGGCCTCCGGGGCGCGGCATTGTTTGTGAAACACAAAATCACCTATCCTGAATCCCGAACTTCCGGATACGCGCAGGAGAAGAGCGGATATGGCCAGACTCTCAGATCATGTGGATTGGCAATATGTGTTTCGGGAGTACTGGCACCTCTATAGATTTGGTTCTGCGGGTGGAAACCCGGTCATTCGTTCGCATCTCAAAGATGTCCGAAATCGACTTAACGCTGAACTTGAGTCCAATCCTGTTGTTGAGTTTGACCAACCTGTGCAGCTTCCAGTATGCGCATGGCTCGGGCGGGCTCTGGACCAGGGATTGAGTGAGCGGACCGCACCAGTTGTTAGAGTCCTGACGCGAGTCTCTGGCCAGCTTACGTGGCGCTATGGCTATGAAAGGATGCATAAAAGCCTGGCCCGTAAATACGCGTACGCTGAGCTGATGGGCCCGAACGGACCTGTGCTCAGCAAAAACGTCATACTGGGCCTGGTGCTATTCGGCCCAAAATGTACCTACCCGGAACACAGTCACGACGGCATCAGCGAGTCGTACATCTGTTTGAGTGGTTCGGTCTCTGACAGCAACTACAGCGTATTTACGCCGGGCTCCCTGTTCTTCAACCCGCCGGAAAAAGCCCACCGTATGACCACCGGGGACTTTGAGCCTACGCTCCTGGCCTACGCCTGGACGGGGACACCTGAAAAGCTCGCGAACCAGAGAATGAGCTTTGCGGGACGCAAGAGTTAAACGACCTGGTTCAGCCCTTTCAGAGGAGAGATTACCGCGCTGATCAGCGCGGCAACCGCTCCCAGATAGTTACTTCCGACAGGGTATGCTGGAACTTGTGCTGGGTTTCGCGGATAACGAAAGGCACCTTTCTCGGCTGACTGACTAGCCTGAAATGCTGTGAGAGGTGCTCTTTCAGGCCATCCAGCGTGGTGTGGTTCTCACCATCCTTTTTGAAACCGCCAATCCACTCTTCCTTCGGCGTGTGTTCCTCCAGCCAGGTGTAGGGTGAAGCAATAACCAACAGCCCACCGTCGTTGATTCGCTCGTGAATGCTGTCCAGAAAACGCCTTGGGCGGTAGAGGCGATCAATAAGGTTGGCCGCCAGAACAAGGTCGTAGCCCGAGTACTGCGGTTTCAGGTTACAGGCATCCCCCTGGTAGAAGCTCACGTTCTCAGAACATTCCTCGAGGCCAAGTTCTTTGAGCGTTCGGGTGTGATAGCTGACCAGTTCGCCTTCCTCTGCAAGTGCATAGCGAATGGAGCCTTGCTCGGCCATTTCCACGCCCAGCCTGATAAAGTTGGCTGAGAAATCGACGCCTTCCACCTGGTCAAAGCGCCTTGCCAGCTCGAAACTGGACCGGCCACAGGCGCAGCCCAGATCCACTGCTTTGCCGGTGGGCTTGCCATTCATGGCACCCAGGGCCAGATCCGCCAGGGCCTTCGGAAAGTTTTCCACGCCAAACCAGGTGTCACCGAAGTGGAGCTCCGCGTATTCAGTCAGCAACCGGTCGCTTTCGTAGTAGGCATTGGGTTGCACCGCTTCGCTTTCCGAGTCGATGTAGCGGAAGCCGGGCAGGAAGATGCTCCATGGTCCAGGTGCAGGTTGGCGTTGGCAGGGTCGTTGTCCACCTCTTTGATACCGGTTTCCTCCCGTTTCCACTCGCAAAAGGCTTTTGCTTCGTGGTAATTGACTTCCACCGGCCAGTCCCACGGCATCTCCACTTCCTCGGTCATCAGTCGCAGGTGCCACCCATTCTGCCAGCGCCAGAACGTTGGATGCCTGGCCTTGGCGAATTGGCGCCAGGCGCAACCTTCTTCACTCCAGAACCGGTCTTCCTGGTAACCGCCAGCTTCAACAAACGCCAGGAATTCCTGATTGCTGACCAGATACTGACTGGCCCTGAACTCATCGACCTCGGCTTCATGCTCGCCGTATTCATTGTCACAGCCGTAGTAGGCGTCATCGTAGGGTTTGCCGATTGAAACTGTGCCGGCTGGCACGGTGATCAGCTCGTTTTCCGGCGCTTCACCGGTTTCACGAATCGGGGCCCCTTCCGGCTGCGGGCGGACCATTGCCAGATCATGCTGGCGGATCAGTACAGACGAGGTCTCCAGATGGATACGCTCGTGCTCGACGCCCATGACGATGGGCCACCAGGGGCTCTCCCAATTGATTGGCAGGCTGAGCGGCAGTGTTTCGATCAACTCGAGAACGGTGGCCCGGACTTTGGCCCGGTAATCCATGACTTCGGCGACGGTAGGCCAGTCGTAATGGTCCTCGTCCAGATCGTCCCAACTCATCTCATCGACACCCACTGCAAAAATCGACTCCATGCGCGGATCGATGCGCTCGGGTAGCAGCTTGGCCAGAACCAGCTTGTTAACGAAGAATGGTGCGGTGTGGCCAAGGTAGAAAATGAGGGGGTGTCTCAGAGGGATCGACTTCTGGAAGTATCCGGCGTCCTCAGCAAACCTGTCGTGCGGCACGCCGCTCTGGATGAGAAGGCGGTTTCCGGTATTGGCACTGTCATTGTCGAACACGTCCTTTGTTTTTTTACCCACATGCATACGTTTCGATGGTCAGGGATGGTTCAATTCTCCCTGCAAACCGTTTAGAGCTTCCCTGTGGTCAAAATGTTACACGCCAGCTTCTTTCGCCAGGGCGACTGTCCGGGGCGCGCACCAGCTGCACCGAGGAGAATCGCCGTAGTAACGGACGGTTGATCAGGTTCAGGGCAGCCATGAACGCAATGTTGGCGGCGAATAGAATGGCAAACGTGCTGTTGGAGAGGCCAGACCATTCCTGGTAGATGAACGAGGAATGGGTGATGAGCAACAGCATGGTGCTGAAACACAGAACCTGAATGCCGATAAAACGCATGGTGGTTTTATGTCTGAGCACCAGCAGGTAGTTGGTCACCAGGGACCGAATCGGTGTGGTGGTCGGGATTCGAGGCTGGAGCTTCGGGAAAAGCGCAACCTGCAGCGTCAGGACAAGAAACGCGGCATAGCCCGCCAGCATGAGAAGTATCCACTGCCACTCGCCAAGCGCCAACATGAGTGACCCCAGCGAGGGTGCTGCAGCGGGCGCTATGAACATGATCAGCCCAATGAGGCCGAACAGCCGGGCGGCGGTTTTCATCGGAGCATGCGTATTTTCAGAAATCCCCGTGCATGAACCGCTCACTTCCTGCAGCCTGCGCGGCTTTTTCTTCCAGAGGCAGACCTTATGACCGTGCAATCCGAATCTCTCCCGCGAGCCAGAAGTGGGCCGCTGACAGACAGCGATCCCGTTGTTCTGGTGCTCACTATCGGCTTCATACTTCTGTTCGTAGGGGCCTCAATATTCGACAGTAGCTACGTGGCGGAACTCATCGGTAGCGGGTTTGCGTGGACCGCCACCTATCTGGGCTCCTTTTTCCAGTTACTGCTGCTACTCACATTCTTCATCGCCATTGGAACAGCCCTGAGCCGGGCCGGCGCCGCTCGGATAGGCGGACTGGATCGACCAGAAATCGGCCGTTTCCGGTGGCTGTCGATGATCATGTGTACCTTGTTGGCCGGAGGCGGGGTGTTTTTTGCCGCTGGTGAACCGGTTTACCACTTTGTTGTTACGCCTCCGGCTTTTAATACCGAAGCTGGCTCCGCCGCAGCGGTCGCTCCCGCCATGGCCCAGTCGTTCACGCACTGGGGATTCCTGGCATGGGCCGTGCTCGGCTCCCTGACAGCCCTGGTCCTGACGCGGGCCCACTACGGACAGGGCAAACCTTTGCAACCAAGAACGCTGTTGTACCCGGTATTCGGTGAGAAAGTCATTCAGGGGCGCCTCGGTGGTGTCATCGATGCCTTCTGTGTGATTGCCGTGGTGGCCGGCACCGTCGGGCCCATCGGTTTTCTCGCCACCCAGATGAGCTTTGGGTTGCATGAGCTGTTCGGAGTGCCAGACGGCTACGGTACCCAGCTGAGCGTTCTGGTGGTTCTGGCCGGGGTGTACATGACTTCTGCCATGACCGGTCTGCATAAGGGCATTCAGTTGCTGAGCCGTTTCAACGTGATATTGGCGTTGGTTATTGCCGGGGTAATCTTTGTCTTCGGCCCCACGCTGTTCCTGGCGAATACCTACACCCAGTCGATGGGTGAATACGTCACCTCGTTCTTTGCCATGGCAACCATGACCGCAGAAACGGCACCGGCCTGGTGGATGAAATGGTGGACGGTGTTTTTCTTTGCCTGGTTCATTGGTTATACGCCGTTGATGGCAGTGTTTGTTGCCAGAATCTCCCGGGGCCGGACAGTTCGTGAAATGGTTCTGGCGGTGGCCGTATTGGCCCCCATCGCGACCACCATCTGGTTCACCCTGCTCGGTGGCTCCGGTATCTATCACCAGCTAGCCGGTACTTTCGACCTGACTGAAGCTCTGAACAACTTTCGCTTTGATGTCGCCACACTGACCGTGGCTCAGGCTTTGCCCGGCGGCACCTGGATGGCGGCGGCGATTCTGTTGCTGACAACCATTTTCGTTGCCACCACCGGCGACTCCATGAGCTATTCGATTGCTATGGTCGGAGCTGGCCACGACGAACCAAGCCCTTGGATCCGTGTGTTCTGGGGCGGTGCCATGGCATTGATGGCGGCCATTCTTCTGTATATGGGCGCCGGCCAGATTGGCGTACTCCAGCAGTTCATCGTGCTGACAGCGATTCCGGTTTCACTGGTTATCCTCCCCTCGCTCTGGACCGGACCGAAAGCTGCCATGGCGATGGCACGGGAGCAAGGGCTGGTCTAGGCTTTTACGGGGCTGAGCGGAATACAGGGATGTGTTCGCCTGCCCACTTTTCTGATTGAAAGCTCGGGGAGGGCAGATGCTGGAATCGTTTGAAGCCGGTTTCAAGGCATGGTTGTGGCCGGGTTTTACGGCGATTCTCGCAGTTGCTGCGACCTATGTCGTGTACCGACTGGCTCTGGCAGTCTTTCGGCATTTTTCAGGGTCCAGGACGGTCATTCGCCTGTTCCTCGATGCGGCTGCCCGGGCGCTCGGTGTTGTTTTCTGTCTGCTCACCCTTGCAGGTTCGCTGGCGGCCGCACCACCGGATCTCCCGTTGATGGCGGCGATTCAGCAAATCACCACCCTTCTACTCATCCTTGCCATCACCTGGGCGGCCGTTCGACTGACATCGGCCATTGGCGAGGTCATTGTCGCGCTCAATCCAGTGCTGGAAGGGCATTGGAAGCGGGCGCGCAAGGTCGAGACCCAGACCCGATTCCTGGTCCGCGCACTTAATATTCTCATCGTGATCATCGGCCTGGGCGCTGCCCTGATGACCTTTGAATCGGTTCAGCACATGGGCGCCAGCCTTCTTGCCTCCGCGGGTGTCGGCGGCCTTATTCTCGGGTTCGCGGCCCGTCCTGTGTTGAGCAACCTGCTGGCCGGTATGCAGATCGCTCTGACCCAACCTTTCCGTATAGACGACGTGCTGTATGTGCAGGGCGAGTGGTGCTGGGTAGAGGAAGTGACAGCCACCTATGTGGTTTTGCGGGTCTGGGATCTGCGTCGCCTTGTAGTGCCACTGCAATGGTTTATCGAGAACCCGTTCCAGAACTGGTCCAGGAATACCGCAGAGTTGCTGGGAACAGTTTTTATCTGGGTGGACTACACCATGCCGGTTGAACCGCTCCGGCAGGAATTCACTCGTTTGCTCAATGAATCGGGGCTCTGGGATGGCGAATTTTCCTCGGTGCAGGTGACCGATTCCAGTGATCAGGCCATTCAGGTGCGTTTTTTGATGAGCGCCGCCAACTCCAGCAAGAACTGGGACCTGAGATGTGCGGTCCGGGAGGGCATGGTAACCTTCATCCAGGAACATTACCCGGCCCAGCTGCCGAGGCTTCGGGCCCGAGTGGTTGAAAGCTGAGCCTTGGTTGAGCGCTTGAAGGCCAGGCGAGATCAGAACTTATAATTTAGCCCCACCGCAAACAGGTACGAGGATTCATCGTAGAAGGTCAGGTTGGATTGGGTGTCGCCAAAGCCGGCAAAAGAAATAAACGACCAGTCCTTCCAGCCCATGAATTGCGGGTACTCGTAAGCTGCAAACAGGCTGAGCTCATCATCAGAACGCTTTTATTGAACAACGTGCTGGCGCTGCCATCGACGTTAAAGTTGGACGTTGAAGAGATGATCCCCGCATTTAGCGAGACTTCACCACTGAATCCCTTTTGCGGAGGCGCCGGTTGGGCGAAGACAGGCAACGCGATGCACAGGATTGGGAGGGCGAGGTACTTCTTCATTCGGATGCTCCGATTTCTTTGGGGCAGGCGCGGTTTCGAGGTGTGACCTCAGTGATGCTCCTTTTACTTACGCGTGAATAGTGTCTTGCGGTTCAGCATGGTTCTGGCAGTCTTGATTTTCCACGCCATGATGAACTGCACCGGTGAGTGGTTGCAAATCTCCCCTGAAATGTATCCCTTTATGCTCTTAGGCAACCTGGCCCTTGCAGCGTTGCTGATAATGTTTTGGAAAAGCGGCCGCCAGTCTCCGCCAAATACGTGTTAGGCTCCGCCGAATACCGAAAAGCAAACGACTGGAGTGGCGTACCTGACATGAGCAGTGAAGACCTCAATCAAGTAATGGAAATGGATGGTGAAGAGCGGTACGACTACTTCCTGAGCCAGGTGGCCGAGGAACGGGAAATCTGGATCCTGGTTAACGGCCAGAGCCAATTCCTCAAGATCGCCTCGGACGATGGCGATGTGGAGTACCTGCCCGTGTGGCCGGCTCCGGCGTTTGCCGCCGAGTACGCCAACGGCGGCGATGAGCTGACGCCCCGCAGTATTTCACTGCCGGACTTCTTCCGGAAATGGGTCCCCGGTTTAACGAAGGATGGCCTCGATGTGGGTGTATTTCCCGGCCCTGATAAAACGGTATGGATCACCGAACCGGCAGAGCTCAAGCAGGATCTTCAGGACGTAATGTCTGATTTCTAGTACAGTTTTCATCGCCTGGCCGCTTTGGCGAGACGAGTAATATGAAGCGCTGCTTGATTTCGTCTGGTCTGCCCTGATCATTTATCTCAGTACACAATCTGAGGGCAATCAATCATGACTGATATCCGACACCTGGTCTGTCCCCACTGCCACAAGGTAAATCGCGTGCCTGCGGATAAACTGTCATCTGGCGGCAATTGCGGCGCCTGCAAACAGCCGTTGTGGCCGGATCAGATTCTGGAACTGACGGATCAGAGCTTTGCTGCCCATACCGGGCGCAGTGATCTCCCCGTGCTCGTGGACTTCTGGGCGAGCTGGTGTGGCCCCTGCAAAATGATGGCGCCCCAGTTCGAACAGGCCGCGAGAGACTGGCGGGGCAAGGTACGCTTTGCCAAGCTAAATACCGAGCAGGCTCAGGGGCCGGCCAGCCAATTTGGCATTCGCAGTATCCCTACCATGGTCCTGTTCCAGAATGGCCGGGAAGTGGCCCGCCAGAGCGGCGCCATGAATCAGGCGCAGATCAGCCAATGGCTGCAGTCGAAGGGTATTCGCTAGCCTGATAAGGCTGTTTATTCGCTGGCCGGTCATTAAAACGCCACAATGGCTGAGGCCCTGCCATTGCAGGGCTGAAGACACCTATCCGAGCTGTTCCCACAAAGTTATCCACAGTTTTTGTGGGTAAAGCTGACTTTGCAGCGACATCGACTTTCTTATGGTATGTAGCCAGAATTCGAGCCAAACTGTCTGTAACTCGAAAGGCAGAGTCGGGCAAGCGACGGCCTTACCCGGTTGATCACTCCAACGAGGACCGAATGAGAGCAGTCCTGTTTATCATCATGGCATTCTGGTTCCTTCCAGTTTCGTCCCAAACGCTCAAGATTATGGGTTCGGACGAGAGCTTTCTCCCGTTTTATTACGGCAATGATCTCAGCGAGGGCATTCTGGTCGAGGTGATCAATGAATTCACCAAACAGACCGGTATCGCAGCCGATTTCGTCCCGATGGCGCGTAAACGCCAGGCCTGGGCTCTGGAACGAGGACTGGCCAACGCGGTTTTCGCCAACCCGCTATGGATGCCTTTGCCGGACCAAATGCACGCCGTAGGGCCGTTGTTAACCTGGCGTGACCGCGTGTTCGCGCAACCTGGCCGGCGCCCGGACTCCTTCGATGACCTCAAGGGAGGTATCTGTCTTCGCAGATGGTTTGTCTACAGTGATGGGCTTGAGGGGCGGATCGGGAGCCATCTGGTGCGCCATGACGGCTACAATGCCCAGCAGATGCTGCAAATGTTTTTGCGCAAACGGTGCGATTACATCGTCATGAACGAAACGGAGTTCCGGTTTCTTGCACAGCTGGGGGACGTAGATCCGGAACCTTATAGCACGGAACTGATAGACGCCGAGTGGCCGGTCTATCTTGGGATACTTGAAAACGAGACAGCTTTAATTGAAGCGGCGGAAGCTTTTTTCTCTACCTACACGATTGACGTGGAGGCCATGCTACCCAGACTGCCACGGCCGGACCGTTGAAGAGATTGATGGTCGGTTTGTCGATACGCCAGGCATGCGAGCGGCTTTCCAGGCGTCGTACCAGAATGTCCGCTTTGCAATCTAGCCGCATCCAGGGCACTACTAAACAAAAGCGAACGTTGGAGTCAGGGTTTTCCTCCAGAGCCTCTACGCTAATCACAGCAATTTCGTCCAGTATGGTTAGCTGAGCAAATTGCAGACGCTGAACGATTTCATGGCAGAGATAGCCATGCTCGGCTAAGCTATTGTTTTAACGATTTATGTGCAGCGCGATTGATGGTGCGAAGTCAGTAATAATGAGGCAGTCAAATTTCTGCAATGGTAAAGCGCGTTGCCCAACCGCTGTTATGTGTAGGAGCAAGGAAGCATGAATCAATTTACTCTCTTTACCCTGTCGGGGCCGTTGGTGGGTGTTATTGGCTGGTTTCTGAGCGTTCATTGGCTGCTGTGGCTAGGTGTCGTTCTTGCTACCATAAATCTGATCATGAATCTTGCCTCGGGCGCTATGAAGCTGCCAATTTTACCTGCCGTGTTCATGTTGGTTGCCGCTGTGCTTCTCAGTCCCTGGTATCTCGGCGTTGGCGTTGGTTTGCTTGTCTGGACAGTTCTGGAAGGTGCTGGTGAGCTGTTCAGACCAATAGCCATGGGTGAGAAATGAGAGATCACATAACCAGCTGTTGTAGTTCGTTCCGGGCCTCCGGCCCTACACCGGACGCCCATTTCGCTGCGCTGCATGTGCGCCGCTAAACAAAAGCGTTAGTTGGTAGTGCATTGTCCCTTGTGGGTGGCTGGGTTCTAAGGCCTTGGCCGAAAGCTGGCAGTAAAGCCGGACGGTTTATTGCTCTGCCAAGGCCCGATAAATTGTCGCCTTGCTGGCAGCCCAACTGGCTATCGGTAGTGGTTTAAAATTTGGCGTTGGCCGTGTGGGGCTGTCCGCCGGTAAACGGTTCCTTGCTTACTTGCTACTCTGATGTTCAGGTTCATCCACCGCATCGTTGGCGGTGGTTTCAATAATGATGCACCGGCGAATTTGGGTGCAAGGGCAGCGGTGTAGGCTGCGATGTTGGTTGCCAGGGATTGGGCTTTATTGATGCCCCCAACTAACCAGTCGCTGTAGTACGTTCCCGGCCCAAGGGCCGTCCACCGGATGCCCTTGTCAGGGCACCGCTAAGCTCAGCGTTATCTTTAAGAAGAACTCACCACATGGAGGTTTCTATGCACATTGGACTAATCGGTGGTATCGGACCAGCCGCAACAGAGTTCTATTATCGTAACTTGGTGAAAGCCGATCAGGCATCAGATGGTTATAGTCGCATGGAGCTGACGATTTGCCATGCCCAAGCGAGCGATTTGATACGCAACATTCAGGTTGGCGATGTCGATGCGCAGGTCAGAATTTTTGAAGTACTGGCTAATCGTTTGAGCGCGGCTGGTGCCGAAGCATTGGCAGTGACGTCAATAGCTGGACATTTTTGCATTTCCGAACTGGAGAAAGTGTCACCCATTCCCATTATCGATGCGTTGTCTGGACTCGAAAGCGCATTAATTCAAAACGGCTACACAAGGGTGGGCGTATTGGGCAACAAGGTGGTCATGGAGACACGGCTGTTCGATAGTTTTCGAGAGACCGAAATCGTTGTTCCGCCTGGCGATAGCCTAAACAAAGTCCATGAAGCCTACATGAGCATTGCTGTTTCTGGTGCTGCAAACGAAGACCAAAGAGAGACCATATTCCAGGCTGGCAAGAAGATGTGTGACGAGCAAGGTGCTCAAGCTGTTGTTCTTGCTGGCACAGATCTTTTCGTGGCCTTCAATGGGTATGAATGCGGGTTCAAATACGTTGACAGTGCTTTGGTCCACATTGATGCCATTCACCGAGCTTCAATGGAAAACTCAGATAACAAATCGCTGTAGTTCGCGGCCTACGGCCGCCGGACGCCCTTTTCATTGCGGCTTTGCCTCCATTACAAGGACGCCGCTAAGCTTCGCGTTACAAGGTCAACTGAAAGGTAGTTCAAGTGGTTACCTGCTACTTAAAGTACGTTATAGATCCCTACAAAGCCGCCGAGTTCGAGCGCTACTCGAAAATGTGGATACCCTTGGTCCAGAAATTCGGCGGTCAGCATCATGGGTATTTTCTGCCGTCCGAGGGTGCCAACAATATTGCTATCGCGTTATTCACCTTCGAGTCTTTGGCAGCCTACGAAAAATACCGTGAAGCCTCGTTCAAAGACTCCGATTGCCAAGCCGCATTCAAATACGCCGAAGAAACTCGTTGTGTACTAAGCTGTGAGCGCAGTTTTATGCTGTCTCTTATACACATC
>OJBO01000319.1_pt1 | contig 29194 bp, 25 predicted proteins | sample 1590461 | NCBI WGS metagenome assembly OJBO01 (sample SAMN05416836, study PRJEB24817) | seawater metagenome | isolation source: Sea water | place: Canada:Atlantic | collected 2013-07 | reverse complement strand
GTTTTGCCTGACGACCATAGCGGTCTGGAACCACCTGATCCCATCCCGAACTCAGCCGTGAAACAGACCAGCGCCGATGGTAGTGTGGCTTCTGCCCATGTGAGAGTAGGTCATCGTCAGGCTCCTAATATAAAACAGCCCCGACAGCGTATGCTGCCGGGGCTTTTTTATGTTTGGATCGAGGCCCTGCTGTGCACTACAACGGCCCCATGTGACAAACCTGCCAACGGCAGGTGCAGGACGCCAGAGCGCAGCGACGGCGGGCCCGAAGGGCCGAAGGCCGACAGGCCTGAGCAATGTAGGTCATCGTCAGGCTCTTAATACCAAAAACCCCCGCGGCTTCGCCGACGGGGGTTTTTTATTGCCTGCTCACTTCCTCGAGTTCAACCAGGCTACCTACGATTTCCTGCATAACGACCAATTGCTCGTTCAGGCTTTCAAGTATCATCGACAGATCTCTCAATTCCAGGCCGAAGAAGAGAACGATCCCGGAAAGGCCAGCGATACCGCCGAGCGTCAGCCACTTAATCCGGTTGCGCTGCCTATCAAGGCCTTCCTGGTGCATAGCCTCCAATAATGCAACAGTCTTGCGCAGGTGCCTGAGTTCGTCGTGGGTTTCCTCATAGGCGATCTCCAGGGTGGCGAGCCGTCCTGTCAGCCGTCTTGTGTAGCTTTGTTCAATGGGTTCGCCAGTGTTGTTTTCGATTGGCGACAGACTAGGCAAGGTGGAGGCATCAGTCAGGATAGCCTCGATAGTGGTAAGGAGTTGTTCCCGATCAACCTGTTTGCCAATCACACCAGCGGCACCGCGGGCCTTGGCATCCTGACGATAACGCTCCGCACTCTGCGATGTGTACATGAAAACCGGGGTGTGCCTTAACTCAGAGTCTGCCTTGATTACGTCCAGGGCTTCCAAGCCGTTCATCCCGGGCAAGAGGTGATCCAGAAAGACCAGATCGAATGTCTGTTCACGTAGCTGTGCGAGGCCCTCTTCCGCGCTGGCGACGCCTTTTGTCGTCAGGTCGGCGCGTTCCAGTAGGCGGGCCAGGATGATGCGTGCGGTCGATGAATCATCGACGATTAATGCGTGACCTCGAGCCATTGATTCCCTTCCTGAAGTATTGGCTGTTTTCCATCATGGCAGCCAGATCTCGAATACGCCACCGCGGAGGTGGCCATTATTGTGCAGCTTGATATATCCGTGGCGGTCACCATTGCTATGAAGCTGGGCAACCGATGATGCGAAGAACAGCCCAAGGCTGGTGCTTCCACTGTTGAAGTTCAGCGATTTGAAGCTGGGAGTTCCATTATGTTGCATGTTTTCCGGGTATCCGTCGCCATTATCTTCGACGCCAATGACCAGAAACCCATCACGCATCGCCGCTGTTAGTTTGATCATACTCTTGGTGTACCGGATGGCGTTGTTGATGGTGTTATTGAGTACACCGGTAAGCAGGTCCTCATCGAAGAAGCCGCTGATCTCATCGCATTCAATGGCCAGTTTGATACCCATACCCTCAAGAAGCGGCGTATGACGGGCCATTTGCTGGTCGAGGAAGTCCTGAACGAAGTGTTCCTCGACGTGTGCGGACAGATTGTTTTCGCCAAGCCTGTAAATGCCCAACAACTGCACCAGATCGTTGTGCATGCGTTCGGCTTCATACTGCAGGGTATTGAAACGCGGTGAATCGCCGATGGTGTCTGCCTGCTCCTGGCGGAGCTCGTCCAGGGAGTTCAGCAACATGCCCAGGGAATTCTTCATGTCGTGGACGGCAGAGGCCAGAACCATTGAAAAGTCGATGCTCTGTGCACCCCGGGAGTGGGTCAACTCATCATGATCATTGGTGGTCATGGCATCATTCCTTCCAGTTTCTTGCGCAAAGAGATCAGACGTCGGTGTTGGCGATGTTGTTCTGGCAGACCAGCGAGCCTTTCCAGGCATCTCTCACAGCGCTTCAAAAGCTCGCGATCACCTGCTGTATCCTGATATTGCTTCATCAACACCTGTACCAGGTTCAAATTGAGAGCCGCGTGGGAGGGCACAATATCCAGTGCCCGATTGAATGTGGCAACGGCATCATCCAGATTGCCTGCCTCGAAGGCCTTGATACCGTCACGATTCAGCGACCGGGCCTGTAGTTTCTGTCGGAAGCCCACGGGCTCATCGAGTAAACTCTCGATTTTCTGCAATAGTGGAGAGTTGTCGCTGCAGCGGATGGCAAGCGCGCTGAGCAGGTTCTTGGCGTCGTTTTCCCGACCCAGACGGAACAGTGTCTTGGCGTAGTCAAGGCAGGTTTCGGGGGCCATCAGCTCAGGATCGAGTTCGTCCGCAATGCTGTCTAGAGCATTTTGGGCTTCATTTATTCGGTCCTGGCCGGCATGAACCCGGGACTCGACAATTCGGCTCCGTAGCTTGACGTCCTCCTGCCCGGCAAACCGCTTTTCCATGCGCCGGAGTATTGCCAGAGCTTCGTCTGCATGGGCAGCACCCTCATTCGACGAGTCTCCTTCACTGAGGTCAGACAGTGACTGGCCCAATGCAAGATAGTGTTCGGAGTTATCGTGTACCGAGTAGGTGCCAAGGCTGACGGTTTGTCGCCAGGCGTTGCACGCTGTCGGTATATCCTGATTGGAAGAGGCCAGGATGGCCAGGTGCTTGTGCCGTAGCAGGGCGTTGGGGGAGTGCTCTGCCGCCGTCTCAAGAATTTGCTGAGCCTGAATGGGCCGGCCCTGTTTTTCGAGAGCTTCGGAAAGAAGGTCATACGCTTCCATGTAATCAGGATGTTCGGACACCAACTCTTTCAGGGTTGCCGCCGCGTCTTCGTAATTCTGGTTGGCAATCAGTATCTTGCCACGACCAAGCCTTGCCCAGGACAAATCGCGCTGGCTCAGTACATCGTCATGGATTTTCAGGGCATGGCTGAAGTCTCCAACCTGGTAATAGAGGTCGGCCAGCGTTTTCATAAGCCAGGTCTTGTAGCGGGGTTGCGAGGGTAGTGTCTGCAGGCAGAGAGAAATGGCTTCGGGGAAGTTTTCCCGATCGATCTCCCGGTTGATGGGAAGCAGGGCATTGCGTTGTGCGATAAGGCTGCCCAGTCGCTTTTCAAGCATGGCACGGTTGATAGGCTTGGTGAGGTAGCCGTCAGGTTGGTATTCCCGGGCGCCCATCACCATCTCCTTGGAGGTTTCGGCGGTCACCATCAGAAACAGCGAAGAGCGTTTCAGGAGTTTCTTGTACCGGAGCTCCTCGAGTATATGCTGGCCGTTCTTGCCCTCACCCAGGTTGTAGTCGCAAAGCACCACGTCTACGTGGTTATAGGCACAATATTGGACGGCAGCGAGTGCGTTGGCGACTGACTCGATCTTGTCGGCGCCGCAATTCCGCAAGATTTGCCGCATGGACAATCGAAAATTCTCGAAGTCGTCGACGATCAGGTAACTGAGTTTCCCGAAGTTGGCGCCGATGGCATTGCTAGTCGGTTTGGTCATGGCCGTTTCTGTTTCAGCAACTTGTTAACCAGTGCTCGTAATGCGGCTGGCTTTACCGGTTTATAAAGGATCTGGTATCCCCTGCTGATTGCATCCTCCCTGACGTCCGGAGCCATATAGCCGGTAATGAGTATGCCGGGTATATCATTGCTGATCTCGTCCCTCAATGAATCCATGGCATCGAGCCCATTCCGGTTTTCGTCCAATTGGTAGTCGGCCAATATGATGTCCGGTTTCGTACCGTTCAGCTTGTCCCGAGCATCCTCCAGGCTTTCGGCTGTTGTCACGTCACAGTGCCAGTTATCCAGCAAGGCACTCATGCCATGGAGGATAGCAGGGTCATTATCGATACAGACCACGTGAAGGCCTCCCAGGCTCGATACACGCCGCGACGCGGGTGCAGATTTGGTGGTGCTCTGGTCACTTTGCTCGGCCGGCGCAACTGGCACGGTGATGCTGAATACGCTGCCGAGTCCCTGAATCGACTGCACGTTCACCGGGTGATTAAGCATGCCACAGATGCGGTCGACAATCGCGAGCCCCAGACCAAGGCCTTTTTTGTCCCGGCCCTGCTGAAAACGACGGAATTCCTCGAAGATGTGAGTAAGCTGGTCTTCTGGAATACCCGGCCCGGTATCCCATACCTCGATGCGGATATACCCTTTCAGGCGCCGACAGCCCAGTAGAATTTTCCCGCTCGGGGTGTAACGAATGGCGTTGGAAAGAAAGTTTTGGATAACGCGCCGCAGCAGTTTCGAGTCTGACCGCACCCAGGCGCTGCTGGGGACGACATGAAGATCCAGGCCCTGGTCTTTTGCGATGGCAGAGAAGTCGGTTGCCAGGTGCCGCATGATCTCGTTGACCGGAAACACACCGATATCCGGTTCCAGTGCACCGGCGTCCAGCTTTGAGATGTCCAATAGGGTGCTGATGATTTCTTCAGCGGCGCCTAGAGAGCTGTCAATGTGGTCCACCAGTTCGGTCATTTCAGGGTCCCTGGCCTTGCCAGCGAGTGCGGAGGTAAACAGGCGTGCGGCGTTCAGCGGTTGTAGAAGGTCGTGACTGGCGGAAGCCAGGAAACGGGTCTTGCTCTGGTTGGCTTGTTCGGCAACGGATTTGGCTTTGAGCATCTGCTCGTTGATCACCTGGAGTTCCTGGGTGCGTTCTTTGACTCTCTGTTCCAGATAGATGTTGGTTTCTTTCAGTGCCTGTTCTGTCCGCCGCATGGCGGTGATGTCCTGGAAAGTAGTCACATAACCACCGCCGGGAATCGGGCTACCGTCAATCCTCAGTACCGTGCCATCGGGACGCTGCCTTTCGTAGGACATGGGTCGACCTTCCCGCATGCTGGTGCATCGATCAGCAATGATGTCGTCGATGCGTCTGGCCGGGAGATTGGCACTGGTAAGATTGTACCGCATGAGGTCTTCCACCGGCCTGCCAACGCGAACGAAGCCAGTGGGGTAGCTGAACTGTTCAAGGTAGCGGTGATTCCACACGACCAGCTGTTGTTGGTGGTTGACTACAGAAACGCCCAGGCTGATGTTCTCAATAGCAGACTGCAGTAGCTCTCGGCTGAAGGTCATGGCCTGAGAGGCTTCGTCGACGATGCTGACGACATCCTCGATCTGCATGTCCCGCCCGGTAAGTGTGGATTCCAACACCACACGTGCTGTGGACGCCCCGATAACCGACGCCAGTTGGCGTTCGATGAACTTCATCAGGTGTGATGAGGCGGGCCTGTGAGGGTGTAGCCGTATGGCGTTGCGCCGTTCGTAATTGCGAAAAATGGCTTCGGCTCGCTCTTCCCCCATGAACCGGTCTGCGATGGCCTGCAGGTCTGAGGTCATGATTTCGCCTTGCCAGCTTTGTTGTTGAGGTGTTTCTGCTCTCGGCTGCGGATCATGGAAAAATGAGGCAATCTGAATTTTCTCCCGCACTCGTTGGCGGGTGAGCATGGAGAGTACGATGTAGGTAATCGAATTTATTCCCAGGCTCCAGATAATACCGTGACTGGTTTGATCGAGCTCGGAGCCGAAGAGGGCGGTCGGCCGCGTCCAGTTAATACCCCAGAGTCCCTGTTCAATGAAGGTATTACTCAGCCAGCCAGTCGATGCCAGGGCAGGAAGCAGTAGCGTATAGCACCACATCAGGAAACCAAGCCCCAGCCCCCAGACCGCGCCGGTGTGATTGCCTTTGCGCCAGAGAATGCCACCGACCAGCGCTGGGCCGAATTGTGCCGCCGCGGCGAAAGACAGCAGTCCGAAAGCGGTCAGACTGTAGTCCTCACCTGCCATGCGGTAGAACCCGTATGCTGTGAACAGAACCACGAATATGGCAACTCGACGAATGCTGAGCAGCAGGTAGCTGAGGTCGGTACGTTTGTTCATACGTGGCCGGAAGAACTTCAACAACGCCGGCATGATGATTTCGTTGCTCACCATAGTGGCAATGGCAACAGAGCAGACAATGACCATTGCCGCAGCCGCAGAACCGCCTCCCAGGAACGCCAGAATGGCCAGCCATTGCTCGCCAGCGAGGATCGGTAGGTTAAGGATCAGAATATCCGGGTCGGATGCACTGGCTTCCGGGGATAGCAAGCCTGCGGCCGCAATAGGCAGGACAAAGGCGCTGGCGATAATCAGGTAAATCGGCATTGCCCAGCGGGCTGTTTCAAAATCCCGGTGGTCGGTGTTTTCCACCACCATCACATGAAATTGTCGGGGTAGGCAGATGATTGCGAGCATGGCCACCAGCGTCTGAGTGATAAAAGCCGGTGCTTCAACGCTGTCAGTGGTCAGGGTGCCAACAAGTCCTGCGCTGCGGACGTTGCTCCAGAGATCGCCGAAACCGCCATAAAGACCATAGATAACGAACAGGCCAACGGCCACGAAGGCCACGAGCTTTATCAATGATTCGAAGGCTACCGCCTGTATCATGCCCCGGTGATGTTCGGTTGATTCGAGGTGTCGGGTGCCGAACAGGACCGTAAATACCGCGAGGACCAGAGTGATGTACCAGGCTGAGTCGTTCCACGCAGCGGTACTGAGCTCATTGGGCTCCACGCCGGTGTCCGACAGGACGCTAAAGCCCATGGAGATGGCTTTGAGTTGCAAGGCAATATAGGGAACGCTGCCGATCAGCGCGAAGATTGCCACCATGGCGGCGAGTGACTGGGATTTGCCGTAGCGGGACGCAATGAAGTCAGCGATGGAGGTGGTGTTGTTGCGTTTGCTGATGAAGATAATACGACGCAACAGGGGAGCACCAAAGACAAAAACGAGCAATGGGCCGAGATAGATTGGTAAAAAGCCCAGCCCCTCCTGAGTTGCCCGGCCTACGGCACCATAAAACGTCCAGGAGGTGAAGTAGACCGCGAGTGACAGGGCATAGATATGGGTACGTGCCAGTCGGCGACGGTAGAGACCAGGATGCTTGTCGCCGGCCCAGGCAATAATAAAAAGAATCGAAATGTAGGTGATGGAGATTAAAACCAGCAACCAGGCACTAATCATAATTCGCTCTTTTTATTCTACCCGGGACTGTCGGGGTTCATTGAGTTTATCGTTATCCGCTGCAAACGGTGTTCAGCAGTTTGTCCTGCGGATCCAGCTCCTTCATGTTATCAAGCCTTGGAGCACCGTCCGAACCCAATGGTACGAGTTCGTGGGTACTGCAGTTGAGAATATGAACCCGATGGGAGACGGCGTCGGTCATCTTCTGCTCGAAACGATACAGTGTGAATCGCACTACGTTCGGATTTGAGGGGGTTTCGCTGATGCTCTTGGTATCAACTGTCGAAAAGGCGTTGACGTAAGGGAAGAAAAACGTCCATGGGCGCCAGAGAATGCCGTTGCTTTCCGTGTCCACAATGACGGCTTCTTCGGGCATCAGGGACTGCTTCTGGTCAAACCAGGTGTATTCGGTGTATATGAGGTATCCAAGCATACCTGCTCCGGCAAATACCGGGATGATCCATTTCGGAGCGAGATTTCGGGTGACAGCCCGAATACCAAGCGCAATACCAGCGGCCCCGAGGCCGCAAACAACGGTAGCGACAAACGTCCAGAACATAAAACAGGTTTCCTTAAAAAAGAACGGGCTCCCTCACAGAGGAAGCCCGTTCGTCATCAACCTTCTAATTCATTCAATGAATTAGGCTGATTCGTTGCTTAGTGGTCGTGAGCCTGACTCGCACCACGTGGGTAGCGGACGCTTTCAACCAGTTCCTGAATCTCAACGGGCGGTTCTTCAGTTGCGTTGGACACAATGAAGGCTACCGCAAAGTTGACGACAGCACCAACTGCACCGATAGACAGAGGCGAAATGCCCAGTACCCAGTTTTCCGGGGTGTCTGCGAGGTTGTTGGTGCCCGGAATGAACAGCCAGCCCTTGTACACGAAGATGTACGCCAGGGTGAAGCCAAGACCGGTCAGCATACCGGCGATTGCACCGACATTGTTAACCCGCTTGGAGAAAATACCCATCATCAGCGCCGGGAACAGGGACGCTGCTGCGATGCCGAAGGCTAGTGCAACAACTTGTGCCGCGAAGCCCGGTGGGTTTGCGCCCAGATAGGTGGCAACACAGATTGCGACTGCCATCGATATTCGGGCTGCGAGCAGCTCGCCTTTCTCCGTGATGTTGGGGTTGATCGAGCCTTTGATCAGGTCGTGACTGACCGCTGACGATATTGCCAGCAACAGACCGGCTGCCGTTGACAGTGCCGCAGCCAGACCACCGGCGGCGATCAGGCCGATAACCCATCCTGGCAGGTTGGCGATTTCCGGGTTGGCCAGTACCAGGATATCCCGGTTCACGACCAGCTCGTTGCCTTCCCAGCCGCGAGACTGAGCCGTGCTTTCAAACGCAGGCGAGTCGTTATACAGCTGGATACGACCGTCTCCGTTTTTGTCCTCGTACTGAATCAGGCCAGTAACTTCCCATTCTTTGATCCACTGCGGACGCTCATCATACTGGATCGGCTCTGCTTGAGTGCCTTCAGGATAGATAGTGGTCATCAGATTCAAACGAGCCATGGAAGCAACGGCCGGCGCTGTCAGGTAGAGCAGGGCGATGAAAACCAGTGCCCAGCCAGCAGACCAGCGTGCATCCGCCACCTTCGGTACCGTGAAGAACCGGATAATGACGTGGGGCAGACCAGCGGTACCGATCATCAGGGACAGAGTAAACAGAACCATGTTCAGTTTATTGTCGACATCAGCGGTGTACTCGTTGAAGCCGAGATCCGTGATGACCTGGTTCAGCTTGTCCAGAATCGGCATGCCGGAGTCCACGTGAGTCGAGAACAGACCCAGCGGAGGCAGAGCATTACCAGTCAGTTGCAGGGAGATGAAAACGGCAGGGATGGTATAGGCAACGATCAGTACGCAGTACTGAGCCACCTGGGTATAGGTGATGCCCTTCATGCCGCCGAGTACGGCGTAGACGAATACCACCACAGCCGCAATGATCAGACCCATGGTTGATTCGACTTCAAGGAAACGCGAGAAGGCTACGCCAGCACCAGCCATCTGGCCGATGACGTAGGTCACGGACGCTACAATCAGACAGATAACTGCCACGAGACGGGCATTCTTGCTGTAAAAGCGGTCACCAATGAACTCGGGAACCGTAAACTTACCAAACTTACGCAGGTAAGGCGCCAGAAGCATGGCCAGCAGAACGTAGCCGCCTGTCCAGCCCATCAGGAACGTCGAGTTTGCGTAACCACCAGCGGCAATCAAGCCCGCCATGGAGATAAAGGATGCTGCGGACATCCAGTCAGCGCCGATCGCCGCACCGTTGGTGATTGGGTGAACGCCGCCACCAGCAACGTAGAAATCACTTGTGCTACCGGCTCTCGCCCAAATTGCGATGCCGATATAGAGGGCGAATGAGCCGCCCACAAATAATAAATTGATTGCAAATTGACTCATTCGAACTTACTCCTCATGCACGCCGAATTTTTCATCGAGCTTGTTCATTCGCCACGCGTAATGGAAGATCAGCGCGATGAAAGTAAGAATCGAACCCTGTTGGGCGAACCAGAAGCCGAGGTCGGTTCCGCCAATGGGGATTCCGGCGAGCATGGGGCGAAGCAGTATCGCAAACCCATAAGACACGAGGGCCCAGACAATAAGGCTCCCGAATATAAGACGAAGATTCGCCTTCCAGTAATTCACAGCATCGTAGTCATGACCTGACATAGGATCACTCCTGTGTTGTTGTTGTGGAGGTTTGGTGGGTTTTCTGAGAAGTGTTGGTTGTAGAGAAATTATTATTCATATAGTTCTTCTCCGACGTAATGTCCTATTCGACTTTACCCGTCAAGCGATAGATAGATATTGGCAAAAGGTCTAATTCTCAGTAATTTGAGGGATAAAACGTCTGCAAACGCGACACAGTTCCGGGGTTCTAGCCTCGCCGATGGATGTTCTTCAGTTGCCGGTGGTACTTCAGTTTTTCATTGAAGTCACGCAATGTGGTGACACCGCTTTTTCGTGCTTTATTGATGACCGCAAGGGTTAATTCAGCCGTCACCATGGCATCGGCAGCAGCATGATGGCGGGCGCTGACTTCCAGGTCGAAAAAATCGGCCCAGTTGTCCAGGCCTTTGCCTCCGGTTTTGGAGTTGGGAAAGAAGGCAGGGAGCATCTCGGCTACATCGAGCCATGTGTGGAGCTGGGTGTAACTCAGTGTTTGCTTGAGAGCCTTTTCAAGGAATTTCTGATCAAAGGCCGAATGGTAGGCAAGGATAGGGTCGCCATTCATCCATTCCAGCAGATGGAGCAGTGCGTCTTCTGTCTCATGTCCCTGAGTCAGTGCTTCCGGACCGATACCGTGGATGAGTACCGTTTCGCTGATGTCCAACTCTGGGCGACGCAGGATCAGATCAAACTGGTCGCCCAGGTCAATGGAGTTATGCCGAATGGCCACCGCACCGATGGCGATGACATTGTCCTTTGCCGGGTTGAGGCCCGTGGTTTCCAGGTCCAGTACGATCAATCGGCAGTCTGACAGGCGCTGGTCTCCGGCCGCCTTTGGCGTTGGCAAGTGTTCGTGATCGGGACCACCGGTGCTGCCGGCCCTGCGCCGTTCGATCCAGTCTTTGATCTGCTCCAGCATAACTGTTGACCCGGTTTTCAGAGTTGGTAGGTGATTTCCAGTTTCTGCTGCAGGCGTTGTGCCTGGCGGAACGACTCGCGAAGAATCCGGCGGTCCAGAGGGTTAAGGTCGTCCGGGTTTATGTAATTGGACAGGGGCTCGCCGCGGTCCAGCATCTCCTGGTGTGCCCTCATCCGAATAGCCTGGATCAGGCTATAGGCCTCCTGCCAGGCGTTGGCGTCTTTGGTGTCAAAGACACCTTTTAAGGCGAGCTGCTGCATGCGCTCCAGTGTGTTGGCTGTGCCCACATTATTGGCGAGGGCAAGTACCCGAACGGCTTCCACGAAGGGAGCCAGTCCCTGGCGCTTCAGATCAAGTGTGTTTTTCTTGCCATCAGGGGCATAGCGAAAGTTGCGGAACATGGTCAGAGGAGGTTTACGGGTAATGGCGTTGCCCGCCAGCATCTTCTGGAACAGGTCGTTCTTGCGTATGCGCGTGAGCACTTTATCCAGCAACCTTTCCAGTGGTTCCATCGGCCCGAATACCGCCCGCATGTCGAGGAAAATCGAGGAGTACACCAGATTCTGCGGAGTTGAGGCGTCGATAAATCGGGCAAACCAGTCATCCCACTCCCTGCCGCTGAGGCACAGTTTGGGATTGCTGGCCATGATATTACCCTTGCACAGGGTAAAGCCGCATTCCGCCAGTTCCTTGTTGACGGTTTCCGCGAAGGGCAACAGCTTTTCCCTGACCTGTTCCTCGGTCATCCCCTCCGGTGTCTGGAACAGGATGCCGTTATCCTGATCTGTTAACAGGGTTTGTTCCTGCCGACCTTCGCTTCCGAATGTCAGCCAGGTGAAAGGGATGCCAGGGTCGTGTTTCTTGATGTTCAGTTCCAGGACCCGTCTTACAGTGACATCGTTCAAGGTGGTAATAATTTTTACCACCTGGCCGGAATCGGCCCCGTGAGCGAGCATCGCGTCCACTAACCGGGACACATCCTTACGGAGGCTGACCAGGGTACGGAGATGGCTGGCGGTGCCGATGGTTCTGGCGAGGTTGACGAGATCGACCCGCTGAAGTGAGAACAGGTCGCGCTCGGATACCATGCCAATCAGTCGGTGCTCGTCATCCACCACGCAGATGTGGGCAAAGTGATGCTCTGCCATCAGCATGGCGGCTTCAAAAGCATCTGCGCTGGCCGTGAGGCAACAGGGGTTCCTGGTCATGACCTGGCCGATGGGCGTGTCCAGAGGGCCCTTCTCCTCTGCCACCATGGTGCGCAGATCCCTAAGAGTGAATATACCTGTGGGATGCCGTTCGTCGTCGGTAATCACGATGCTACCGACACTGTTTTCGTGCATGCGCGCAACCGCTTTTCGGACCGGGAGGTCCGGAGAGCAGACGATGGGGTTGCGAATAGCGTAGCGTTCCAGCGGGGTGTCCAGCGAGTTACTGGAACCAATGGAAGCCATGGCGCCGGTCTGTATGCGCTGATTCACCTGATCAAGCAGGCTGCTGACGCCGCGAAGGCAAAAATCACGAAAGGGATCACTCTGCGAGAACAGCATGACAAAGGTGTCGTGTTCAATGCTAAGGCAGAAGGTGTCTCCGGAGGCGCGATGCAGTGTGCGGGTGGGGCGTTCTCCAATCAGCGCGGCCAATGGAAAACATTCGCCCTGGCTTATTTCAAAGGTGGTTTCGGTTTCTCCGTCCTTGTCTCGCTCCCGTTCGCCGCGAATACGGCCCTGTTTGACCACGTAGAACCGTTCTACCGGGCCCTCGTCCGGTGTCAGCACCACATCGCCATCGGCGTAGAATCTCAGCGAGGCATGCTCGGCATAATGGGCCAGATGTGCATCGTCCATGTTTGAAAAAGGCGAATGCTCCCGCAGAAATGCCATGATGGCACGGGTATTCTGGGGGCGTGCACTGTCTTGCGATGCGGCAGTCATAATCGCGGTCCGTTGTCGTGCTTATGAGCCGGAAGTGTAGACCAACCGTCTATCTACCGGCCCTACGATGTTTGTCTGAGCGCGGGCCAGCCCCGGCCTGGCAGTGGGTAGGGCGAGAGGCCTCCTTTATGATGGGTGAGCCGGGTGGTAAAGTCCATGCAACTTCGACCGTAAATGATATCGCCATGACAACCAAAGATGAGCGCCTGAGCTTCCTGGAGGAGATGAAGGATGTCCGCCGTATCCGGAAGCCGAACAAAGCCGATGTTAAAGCCCCAAAGGATTTGACCCCAGGGCACCTTGAGCGGCAGCGGTCCGCCATAGATCAGCCGCACAGGGACCGCAATCCACTGACGGCGGATATGGTCGAGCCTCTGACAGCGCACGATGTTCTCTGTTGGCAACGGCCCGGTGTGCAGCATGGCGTATTCCGTAAGCTCCGTCTGGGGCAATACCCGATTGAAGCGCGCCTGGACCTGCATCGAATGACTGTTGAAGAAGCGCGTCGGGACGTGTTTGGCTTCATTAATGATTGCGTGCGCTATGGACTTCGATCCGTCATTATTCTCCACGGCAAGGGAGAGCGTAACCCGGACGGTATCGCCCAGCTCAAGAGCCATCTGGCCAAATGGCTGCCAGAGTTGGAAGATGTGCTGGCGTTTCATTCGGCCCAGAAGCGCCATGGCGGCACCGGTGCCGTCTATGTCATGGTCCGCAAGGGCGACCGCGACAAACAGCGTAACCGTGAGATTCACGGATCCTGACTATTCACCCAACGCCGACAAGATCGGTTCGGAGGTAAGTGTGAAGCAACTGATGTTGGTACTTTTTATGGTAGCGGCACTGGCCGGGTGTAAAGACCGGGTCATCTGGAATGACAACGGCAAGGTGGAAGAGGCAACAACGGACCGCGAGGTTTGGGACTCCGAGGGCAAAATGGAAGCCGGCGAACGGAAAATCTGGACCGACAAGGACGGCAACGACGTCATCAAATAAGGGCGCTCAGCGTTCATAATAATAAAACTCAGCCGGGGCCAGGGTTCCGGGCAGCAGGGGAGAGAACAACCATGGCCGTGAGCCTTACCGTAAATGGCCGGGAGCGGATGCTCGACGTAGACAGCGATACCCCGCTGCTATGGGTGATTCGCGATGAACTCGGACTGAAAGGTACCAAATTTGGATGCGGCATGGGGCTCTGCGGCGCCTGTACCGTGCACCTGAACGGGCATCCGGTGCGTTCCTGCTCCACCCCGGTTGAATTGGCCGACGACGGGAAGGTGGTCACCATTGAGGGGCTGTCGAACGACGGGAGCCTGCATCCTCTTCAACAGGCGTGGATTGACCATGGTGTGCCCCAGTGCGGCTATTGCCAGTCTGGCCAGATTATGAGTGCGGCGCATTTGTTGCAGCACAACGAAGCTCCCTCCCGCGATGATATTGTTGCCGCCGTAAGCGGAAATCTCTGCCGTTGCGGTACCTATTCCCGCATTGTCGCGGCGGTTGAGTCCGTGGTTGGTGATGACGCAGCTCGTCCTGATCGGGGGCAAGGGTAATATGTCCATGAATCGACGCGATTTCCTGAAGGTAACCGCAGGCTCCTCTGGCGGGCTGGTCCTGTCCCTGTCGCTTCCTGGCTGCGCTGGCATCCAGACCGATTATGATGAGCAGGATGGTAGCTGGAAACCGGACGCCTGGCTGGAGCTGACGACCGATGATCAGGTTTATTTCACGCTGGCGCGTGTTGAGATGGGGCAGGGAACCTACACTGGCCTGACCACCCTCATTGCGGAAGAGCTCGGGGTGGCGCCAGCCTCCATCAAACTGCGATTTGCCCCTGCGGCCCCGGAATACCGAAATCCCCTCTACAAACTGCAATTGACCGGCGGCAGCACCAGTCTGGCGACCAGTTGGCAGCCGCTACGGGTGGCGGGAGCCTCTGCCCGCATGATGCTGGTTGCTGCCGCAGCCAGTGTCTGGGAAGTCAGCCCCGCTGAATGCCGGGCGGCCGAAGGCAGGGTGGTCCATCCGAACGGACGCGACAGCCTGGCTTACGGTCGGCTAGTGGAACTGGCAGCGAAGCAGACGGTGCCGGAGGCTCCGTCACTCAAACCCCGTGAGGAGTGGAGGTACATCGGCAAAGAACGGGGACGCCTGGATGCCGAAGCCAAGTCCACCGGCGCGCCAATCTACGGCATTGATGTCGAACTTGAGGGCATGGTTTACGCGGTGGTGTCCCGTCCTGCGCGCTATGGCGCCCGGGTGAAATCATACGATGATACCGCCGCTCGCCGGTTGCCTGGCGTTCTGGATGTGTTCGAGATAGAGCGTGGCGTGGCGGTTGTGGCAAATAAATACTGGCGGGCCCGTAAGGCCCAGGACGCCCTGACGATCGAATGGGATAACGACGGCGCGTTGGATGTGTCCTCCGATCAGGTGTTCTCCTCGTACCACGAAGCCGCCGATGAAGACCCGGGGGAAAGCGAGCGCAGCGAAGGTGATTTTGACGACGCACAGCAAGGTGCGGAACGCGTGGTGGAGGCCAGCTACGAGCAGCCTTACCTGGCCCATGCGACGTTGGAGCCGATGAACGCTACGGCGTGGTATCGGGACGGCGCCATTGAAGTCTGGGCACCGACCCAGGCACCCGATCTTGGCCGGATCGCGGCTGCGAGGGTGACGGACCTCTCGCCCGATGAGGTGACCATCCATACCACCTTCCTCGGCGGTGGTTTTGGGCGCCGGCTGACCAATGATTACATCGAGGAAGCGGCGTCTGTCGCCTACCGCGTACGCGAACCGGTCAAGCTGATCTGGTCGCGGGAAGAAGATACCCGTCACGATGTTTATCGACCGGCCATGTTGCACCGGATGCGGGCCAGTGTTAGCCGTGATCAGGTCACTGGCTGGCATCATCAGATTGTTGGCCCGCAGATCCTGGACTGGTACGTACGCAATGCTGCGCCAGCCCAGTACCCCTGGGCTCCGAAATTCCTGTACGGCACTCTGGGGCGCGTCGGGCTGATGGCCGAGGGTATCGCGACTCCGAAAGATCACTCCGCCATTGAAGGTGCCATAGAATATCCGTATCGGGTGCCGAATCTCGACATACGCCATACCCACACAGATCCAGGGGTGCCAGTGTCCTGGTGGCGGTCCGTGGGCTTCTCTCACAACGGCTTTGCCGTTGAAACCTTTATGGATGAACTGGCCCATGAAGTTGGTCAGGACCCGTACCGGTTCCGGCGCTCATTGATTGATCACGAACCAAGACACCTGGGCGTGCTGGACAGGGCTGCCCAACTTGCCCAATGGGACAGCGCCGCACCCGAAGGACGGGCCCGTGGCGTTGCCCTGTTCCGCAGTTTTGGCACCTATGTGGCCCAGGTGGTTGAGGCCAGCGTTGAGTTCGGGGAAATCCGGGTGCACAGGGTGTACTGTGCTGTGGATTGCGGCCAGGTGGTCAATCCGGACATTGTTCGCGATCAGATCGAGGGCGGTATTATCTTTGGCCTCACGGCAGCGCTCTACGGCAACATTACCCTGGAAGGCGGACAGGTCCAGCAAAGCAATTTCCACGATTACCCGCTCATGCGTCATGATCAGCGGCCCGAGGTGGTGGTGGACATCATCGATAGCGATGAATCGCCCACCGGTGTGGGGGAGCCCGGTGTACCTCCGGTGATACCCGCTTTGGGTAACGCGTTGTTTGCCCTGAGCGGGAAACGCCAGCGCAGCCTTCCCCTGAAAGCCTCGGTATAACCCGTGGCTTTCCAGGCCGATCGGTGAGCGTTCGTCGGCCTTTGCGGGCGGCACGCTCATCCTTATAATGGAAGCCAACAAGCGCTGATCCGGCGTGTCTGTTCAGAGGTGATTCTTGTTTGACGTAACCCGCTACGCCATTGCCGCGCAGTCCATCATTGATGCCGGCCGGTTTCTCTACGGCCAGGGCTGGTCGCCGGCTACCAGCAGCAACTATTCGGCGCGAATCGATGATGAGCATATCGCCGTCACGGTGTCCGGCCGACACAAAGGCCAGCTGGTGGCAGGTGATGTCATGGTGGTGGACCTTGCTGGCAACCCCGTCCAGAGCAATGCCCGATCGTCGGCGGAAACACGTTTGCATACGGTGCTTTACCAGACCTTTCCGGACGTTGGTGCGGTGTTGCATACCCACTCTGTCAAGGCAACGGTGTTGAGCCGGCTGCTGCCCGCCGGAGAGCCGCTAAGGTTACAGGGGTACGAGTTACAGAAGGCTTTTTCGGGAGTTGATACCCACGAGTCGCAACTGACCGTGCCGGTGTTCGACAATACTCAGGATATTCCGGCGCTGGCGGACCAAACCAGAGATTGGTTTCGTCAGCATCCTGAACAACCGGGTTACCTGATTCGTGGGCACGGCCTTTATACCTGGGGCAGGACCATGTCAGACTGCCTGCGCCACGTCGAAGCCTTTGAATTCCTTTTCGAATGCGAGCTTGAAACCATGAGGGTCCGCCGATGACAACCTTGAGTATTTTTGACCAGAGTGTGCCCGAATCCCCCCGCGTCGTGACCGAAGACGCAGGCAAAATCGCTAACCTGTTGGCAGAGCACGGCGTGCGCTTTGAACAATGGGCTACCCGGGATTTGCCAGTGGATGCGTCATCTGACGACATTCTTGAGGCCTATTCCGGTGAGATCCAGGCGCTGAAGGTGGAATGTGGCTTCCAGGCGGCGGATGTCATCAGCCTGAACCCGGATAACCCCCAGAAAGAGGCTTTCCGCCAGAAATTTCTGGATGAGCATGTGCACAGCGAAGACGAGGTGCGTTTCTTTGTTCGCGGGCAGGGCCTGTTTTACCTGCATTTTGGTGACCAGGTGTACGCCGTTCTGTGCCAGAAAAATGACCTTATCAGCGTGCCGGATGGCACACGCCACTGGTTTGATATGGGGCCGGAGCCCGCGTTTACCTGCATCCGCCTGTTTACCAACCCGGAAGGCTGGGTGGCGGACTTCACTGGTGAAGACATCGCCAGCCGGCTGCCGCGTTACGAGCGCCTGGCGGGAGCGGCTGGATGATCCGCGTGATCCTGACGGATATCGAGGGAACCACCAGTTCGATTTCCTTTGTGCATGAGGTTTTGTTTCCCTACTCGGCGAAGCATATGGCCGAGTTTGTGCGGGAAGGTGCGGCGGACAATACGGAAATCCGTGAGCAGTTGGATGCCGTTGCCCATACCTCCGGTGTCGCCAGGGAGGATATCGATGGGCTTGTTGAGGTGCTGGATACCTGGATTCGGGAAGATCGCAAGGAAACACCCTTGAAGGCCTTGCAGGGAATGCTCTGGGAGCAGGGTTACCAGCAGGGTGCTTTCCGGGGGCACATCTACGACGATGCTGCCGAGTATTTGCAGCGCTGGCATGATCGAGGTTTGCGGCTGTTCGTATATTCTTCCGGTTCTGTGAAGGCACAGAAGCTGATTTTCGGTTTCAGCGAAGCTGGGGATTTAACGCCATTCTTTTCCGGTTACTTCGATACCCGTATCGGCGGTAAGAAGGAACCCACTTCTTACAGCAACATCATCGACGAATTGGGTGTCGAACCCCGAACGGTGCTGTTCCTCTCCGATGTTGAGGCCGAACTGAAGGCCGCTGAGGAAGCTGGCATGCGCACGGTCTGGCTCGTACGTGAGGGAGATCTGCCGGGCACGAAGCGGGCGGTGACCACGGACTTTGCAGGGGTTGACAGGTTTCTTCAGCAGGGGTGACCCTCCATGGTGCCTGGCGTTCGATACCTGATAGTGCCTTTGGCGTGCCTATACCTTGCCGGCTGCGCGCCGGACTCCGGTGTTCCAGACCTGATGGACGGGTACGTTGTGAGCGTGGCCGGTGCCCTGGAATTGCGCCCCGAACTCTCCGATATAGCCCCTGTTCCCCAGATCCCGCGACGACGGGAGCGCGTTCTCGACATGCCGGATCTGGACATGGGAATGCTCGATTTCCTGTCCCTCTATGGGTGCGAGTTGCAGTACGTGGTCGGCGAAAGGAACTCGATCATGGGGCGGGTGATGCAACCGTTGAATCGATTGCGTTATGAAATGCGGTTTATCCGTGCCGCTGAGACCTGTATTTCGGAGACCGATGGTGAGGATATGCAGGAAAAACTGGAAGAGGCCATCGCCCATAAAACCGAAACGCTCCCCATTGCGATATGGAACGCCACCTGGGGTGTGGAAGAGATTGAGCGTCTGTTTACCCTGTCGCAGGGATATTATCCCGGGAGCGGCGATGACAAGGTTCTGGGTGAGTTGTCTTCCGGCGTAAAACGGGTCAACCATACGGTCAGGGGCCTGCTGGACGGCAACACAAGTGAGTCGTTGGATTATGTAGGTGGTGTGCATCAACTCTGGCAGGCAGAACATCGTGCGGGTCAGCTATTGAATAGCGCACGGCTGATCACAGCGCGGCTTGACGACGCAACGGCCCTGTTGGTCAAGAGAGTGGAAGGGGCACCACTTTGCTCGGGGTCGGAGTCTGAAGCGCCGCCCGGCGAGCTCCTAGAAATCTATACCGACGGTTACGGCGGTGGCATTGAAGACTATCTCGGCCGCATTGAGCAGGCGAGGGAGGCGCTGATTAAACCGCTGGATACGCTCGCCGCACAGCAGTCGGCGACCATGCCGTCTGCTTTTCGTGGTTGGTATCGGCTTTATCTGGAAACGGGCAATGCCGACAGTGTCTGGGGGCAGCTGGCCCGCGCCATTACGGCCCATAAAGAGCGTTGGCGGCAGTTGCTCACCCAGTGCGGAGCGCTTCCCCAGTAGAGCTCAACCATGTCTGGCATGATGACCGGGAGCACATCAACGCTGGCTTTCGGGGGTTACCCGCAGGATTTCCTCGACGGTGGTTGAGCCGGCGGCCACTTTCTGCGCGCCACTGAGCCGCAGGGATTTCATGCCATCCTTGTACGCATCCACTCTCAGTTGGTCCAGCTCGCACTGCTCGGTAATCTGCCGGATCAGGTTGCCGGACAGTTGCATGATTTCATACACGCCGGCTCGACCATAGTAACCGGTGTTCCGGCACTCAAGGCAGCCAACCGGGTGGTAGACCTGCTTGGGCATGGAGGCTTTCCAGGGGCGGGTCAGGCTTTGCCAGGCCTGCTCGTCCACCGGCCCTGGCGCCTTGCAGTGGGGGCACAGGGTTCTGGTTAGTCGTTGCGCCATTACGCCCAGCACGGTGGCACGAATCAGGTAGGGGGGGATGCCCAGTTCCATCAACCGGGTAATGGCGCTGGGGGCGTCGTTGGTGTGCAGGGTGGACAGCACGAGGTGCCCGGTCAGGGCGGCCTGAACCGCCATTTCTGCAGTTTCCAGGTCACGGATTTCACCAATCATGATGATGTCCGGGTCCTGTCGCAGCAGCGCCCGCACGCCCGAGGCAAAGGTCAGTTCGATGTTGGTCTGAACCTGCATCTGGTTGAAGGCCGGCTCCACCATCTCAATCGGGTCCTCGATGGTGCAGATGTTCACCTCGGGAGTGGCCAGTTGCTTGAGGGTTGAGTACAGGGTGGTGGTCTTACCAGAGCCGGTAGGGCCGGTGACCAGAACAATGCCGTGGGGGTGATCGGTAATGGCGTGCCAGCGTTCCCGGTCTTCCTTGGAAAATCCCAGTTGTTCGTAGGACTTCAACAGCACTTCCGGATCAAAAATCCGCAACACCATTTTTTCACCAAACGCCGTTGGCATGGTGGCCAGTCGCAGTTCCACTTCGCTGTTGTCCGGCTTTCGGGTTTTGATACGGCCGTCCTGGGGACGGCGCTTTTCCGCCACGTTCAGCCTGCCGAGAATCTTCAGGCGGCTGGTAACGGCCATGCCGACCTGGTCAGGAAATTCGTAGACGTTGTGCAGCACCCCGTCGATGCGAAAGCGCACCTGGGTAACATTGCGCCGAGGTTCAATGTGGATATCCGATGCGCGTTGATCAAAGGCATATTGCAGCAGCCAGTCAACAATCTTGACCACATGCTGGTCGTTGGCATCCGGGTGTTCGCTGGCCCCAAGGTCCAGCAGTTGCTCGAAGTTCTGGGCGCCGGCGGGATTGGCCGTATTGTTGCCGCCGGCCTTGCTGACGGAGCTCGCCAGTTGATAGAACTCGACGGTGTAACGGCGGATATCCTCGGGGTTGGCGACCACGCGGCGGATGTCTTTTCTGACCGCCTGGCGCAGGTTGCTTTCCCAGTCACTTTTGAAGGGCTCGGTGCTGGCGATCAGCACTTCATCCTCGCCGATTTCAACCGCAAGAATGCCGTGTCGCTGAGCAAAGGCATAGGACATCACCCGGGCAATCGCGGGTGTGTCTATCTTTAGCGGGTCAATGTGGTAATAGCGTTGCTCTGCCCACTCCGCCAGCCATTGGGTCAGCCTGTCCAGATCCAGCGTGCGACCGGTTGTCTGGCTTTCCAGCCCAGCCTTGGCTACCAGTTCCAATGGGTGGCGCTGGCTGGCTGGCCCGCTACTGCCTGTCTGGATGCCAATATTGGCTGAAAGGACCCGTTCGGCATCCTCCTGGGTGATCTCACCACCGGTGACCAGCGCCGTGCAGATATCCCTCAGGGTCAAGGTACTTCTATGTGGCGCGGGTGGATGAGTGCTGTCGGCCATGATGCGTTCCCTGTCAGGTTTCGGTAACGGGCTGCGGACGGTTCACCTTAAGGTGGACCATGGCCACAGTAAACAGCAGGAAGGTCAGCACCGCGATGATCAGAGGGGTAATGGCGCCCTCGCTGAGCCACGACGATACGACGTATTGGGTAAAATAGAAAATCACCACGAAACTGAGCCAGATATAACCGCGGTTGTGGCCTCGAAACACCGGTACGGCAAAGGCCAGTAGCGGGACCAGCTTTACGCTGAGCATCAGCGTGACGGAGACGCCCTCGACCTGCGCGGGGTAAAAGGTGCTGATAAGCAGGGCCGCCAGGGTGGCCAGATAAAGCAGGATGGTCAGACGGGCGGTTATTCGGGCTTTGGGGTTGTGAAGCATTCGGTGATCCGTTGTCGTTGAGTGGCGCCGGGGTTAGCGCAATTTCATGGCAATTCGCGCAAGGCGCTCGCCAAACGTCTGACATATGGCTTTTTCGTGGTCGTTCACGGACTGTGGCTCTCCGGTGCCGGCCCAGTGGGAAGGGCCGTAGGGCGTACCCCCGGCGGAGGTCTCGTTGAGCGCGCTTTCCGAATAGGGCACACCGCACAGCACCATTCCATGATGCAGCAGTGGCACCATCATCGTCAGCAGGGTGCTCTCCTGACCGCCATGCAGGCTACCAGTGGAGGTAAACGCGCCAGCGGGCTTTCCGCTGAGGGTTCCGTTAAGCCACAGGTCGCCGGTGCTGTCGAGGAAGTACTTCAGCGGTGCTGCCATGTTGCCGAACCGGGTCGGGCTGCCGATGGCCAGGCCGGCACAGTTCGCAAGGTCATCCTTGCTGGCGTAGGGCGCGCCGTCATCTGGTACCGCTGGCAGGGACGCCTCGGTGTTCGGCGACACGCTGGGCACGGTGCGAATCCTGGCATCCATACCCTGGACCCGGGATACGCCCCGCGCAATCTGGGCGGCCAATTCGGCCGTTTGCCCAGTGCGGCTGTAATACAGCACCAGGATATAGGGCGAGGGGGTCGCCATTGGAGATCTCCGGTTAGAGAATATTCAGGACATTTTCGGGCGGTCGGCCCAGTGCCACCTTGTTACCCCTGATTACGATGGGGCGCTCGATCAGCTTCGGAGTGTCGACCATCGCTTTGATCAGCGTCTCACGGCCAAGCTCCGGGTCGTCCAGGCCCAGTTCCTTGTATTCCTTTTCCCCGGTTCTCATCAGTTCTCTGGGAGTGATGTCCAGGGCAGTAAGGATCTGTTCCAGAATTTGCTCTGTCGGTGGCGTTTCCAGGTAACGTATAATATCCGGTTCAACACCTTGTTCGCGAAGGAGTTCAAGGGTTTGCCGAGATTTTGAACAGCGCGGATTGTGGAAAATTCGGGTCGGTTCTGTCATGGTTCTCCCTCTTCCCAGGTCAGGTTGACCGCAAGTTTGTCTGAGCGCCGTAGTCTAACAGGAGGGCACCCTGTGCAATACCCTGCAAAGTATCCTGCAACGGTGCGTTATTCCACCGGGTTATGCAGGATCGGTATAATATTGGCCTCATTGTCGCTGGTCGGCTGTCAGAACCATGAGTTTGAAAAGCCCGACGGAACCGTCCTCGACTGGGAGAGCCTGCGGGGACATTGGGTGTTGGTCAACTACTGGGCCGAGTGGTGCAAGCCGTGCCTGGAGGAAATTCCAGAGCTGAACAGTATCGACCGCGCGGGTGCCGTGATAGTCCTGGGCGTGAATTTTGATGATGTTCGTGGCCAGGAACTGATCGACCTGGGGCGGAAAATGGGTATTGAATACAGTATGTTGGCGGAAGATCCAGGGCCGAAGTTCGGCTGGAAAACCCCCGTGGCTCTGCCCGCAACGTTTATTGTGGATCCGGATGGAGACCTCGTTGAGGCCCGCTTCGGCCCGCAAACTGAAGAAGACATCAAAGAATTGATTGGTCGCTGACCTGGCCCGAACCGCCATTAACCTGCAGGAAATTTCCGACGCTATGTCACAGACCTTTGTCCACCTCCGCGTGCATTCCGAATATTCCATGGTCGATGGCCTGGTGCGCGTGAAACCCCTGATCGGTCGTGTTGCAGAACTGGGCATGCCCGCTGTCGGGCTTACGGAGCAGTCCAATATGTGCTCCCTGGTGCGTTTCTACAAGGCGGCCATGGGTGCTGGGGTGAAGCCCATTATCGGCGCAGACCTGTGGGTCGAAAACCCGGACGAGCCCGACAACCCGTTTCGCATCACTCTGCTGGCCCGTAACAACGATGGCTACCTGAATCTGACCGAAGTGGTCTCGCTGGGGTACACAGAGGGGCAGCGTTTCGGTAAGCCAATTATCCAGCGCCAGTGGCTGGAAAGCCGTACTGAAGGGCTGATTGCCCTGTCTGGATCGCGACTGGGGGATGTGGGCAAAGCACTGATGTCTGGCAAGCTGGACCTTGCCAGACAGCGTGCCGAATACTGGATGAACCTCTACCCCGAGTCGTTCTACCTGGAGCTGCAACGCACGGGTCGACCGGGGGATGAAGACTGTCTGCACCTGAATGTTGAACTGGCGGAGTCGCTGGGTTGCCCGGTGGTGGCGACAAACGATGTCCACTTCCTCCATGCCGAAGATTTCGAAGCCCATGAGGCAAGGGTGTGCATTGGCGAGAGCCGCACCCTGGACGACCCGAGGCGGGAGCGTCGTTTCAGCGACCAGCAGTATCTGCGCAGCGCCGATGAAATGATTGAGCTTTTCTCTGATATCCCCGAGGCGGTCGAGAACACGGTAGAAATTGCCCGGCGCTGCTCGGTCCCGGTGCGTATGGGAGAGTATTTCCTGCCGAACTACCCCATTCCCGATGGCATGACCATGGATGACTACTTCCGAAAGGTGTCGGAAGAGGGACTGGAAGAGCGGCTGGCGAAAACCCTCAGCAAGGACGACCCCGAATACGATGCCAAGCGCGAGGCCTACTACAAGCGCCTGAACTTCGAGCTGGATATCATTATCCAGATGGGGTTCCCGGGGTACTTCCTGATCGTTATGGACTTCATCAAGTGGGCCAAGAATAACGGCGTGCCGGTAGGCCCTGGCCGGGGTTCCGGTGCTGGCTCCCTGGTGGCTTACGCCCAGTTGATTACCGATCTTGATCCTCTGGAATACGACCTGCTGTTCGAGCGCTTCCTGAACCCCGAACGGGTTTCGATGCCCGACTTCGACGTCGACTTCTGCATGGAAGGCCGTGATCGTGTTATCGCCTACGTGGCGGAAAAATACGGCCGCGAGGCGGTGTCCCAGATCATTACCTTCGGCACCATGGCTGCCAAGGCGGTTGTGCGGGACGTTGCCCGGGTTCAGGGCAAGTCGTACGGGCTGGCGGACAAACTCTCCAAGATGATTCCCTTCGAGCCGGGCATGACCCTGGAGAAGGCGCTGGAGCAGGAACCACAGCTCGTCGAGTTCCTGGAAAATGACGAGGAAGCCCAGGAAATCTGGGAGATGGCCCTGAAACTTGAGGGTGTGTGTCGAAACGCCGGTAAGCACGCCGGCGGCGTGGTGATTGCACCCACCAAGATTACCGATTTCTCGCCGCTGTACTGTGATGACGAGGGCGGCAGCCTGGTGACCCAGTTCGACAAGGGCGATGTGGAAGACGCCGGCCTGGTGAAGTTTGACTTCCTGGGGCTGCGGACCCTGACCATCATCGACTGGGCCCTGAAGATGATTAACCCGCGTCTGGAGAGGCAGGGCGGGACGGCTCTGGACATTAATGAGATTCCGCTGGACGACGTGCCATCGTTCGACATGCTCAAGAAGGCGGAAACCACAGCGGTGTTCCAGCTTGAATCCCGTGGCATGAAAGACCTGATCCGTCGCCTGCAACCGGACTCCCTGGAGGATATGATCGCCCTGGTTGCCTTGTTCCGTCCGGGGCCACTGCAGTCGGGCATGGTGGATGACTTTATCGACCGGAAGCATGGCAGGCAGCCCATGTCATTCCCGCATCCGGATTATCAGTATGAGGGGTTGAAGCCCGTTCTTGAGCCCACCTATGGCGTTATCCTGTATCAGGAACAGGTCATGCAGATTGCCCAGGTGATGGCCGGCTACAGTCTTGGTAACGCCGACATGCTGCGCCGGGCCATGGGTAAGAAAAAGCCCGAGGAAATGGCCAAACAGAAGCAGTTCTTTCTCGACGGCTGTGAAAACAATGACATCAACAAAACCCTGGCGGAAAACATTTTCGACCTGGTTGAAAAGTTTGCCGGCTATGGTTTCAACAAGTCCCACTCGGCTGCCTACGCGCTGGTTTCCTACCAGACCCTGTGGCTGAAGGCCCATTATCCTGCTGAGTTCATGGCGGCGGTACTCACGGCGGATATGCAGAACACCGACAAGGTGGTCACGCTGGTGGAGGAGTGCCGCAGCATGGGGCTGGAGCTGCTGGTGCCCGACGTCAGCCGCTCTGAATACACCTTTACCGTCAATGACGATGGCGCCATCGTGTATGGTCTGGGCGCTATCAAGGGGCTTGGTGAAGGACCAATTGGCAGCATTCAGGCCGGCCGCGCCGACGGCGAGCCGTACCAGGATATTTTTGATTTTTGCCGCCGGGTGGATCTGAAAAAAGTGAACAAGAGGGCCATGGAAGCCCTGATCCGCTCCGGCGCGATGGACAAGCTGGGCGCCGGGCGCGCCCAGTTGATGGCCAGCATCGACAAGGCCATCCAGCAGGCGGGCCAGCAATCCCGCAACGAGTCCGTGGGCATGACCGATATGTTTGGCGACATGCTGATGGGCGGGGAAGACGGAGACCCTTACTCCGATGTAGCGAATGTGCGGGAATGGCCCAAGAAAGAGCGCCTCAAGGGGGAGAAAGACACCTTGGGCATTTACCTGACGGGCCATCCGTTCGATGAATACGAGAAAGAAGTGCGGCGGTTTGTGCGCTCATCCATTGCTGATCTCAAACCGGCTCGCCAGCCCCAGCGTGTTGCCGGCCTTGTCGTTGCGCAGCGTTCCATGAAAACCCGCACAGGGTCGACCATGGCGTTTATCACTCTGGATGATCGCAGTGCCCGCATTGAGGCTACTTTGTTTTCAGAGGCCTTTTTCGAGAATCGGGAGTTGCTTCAGTCCGACCAGGTCATTGTGGTGGAAGGTCAGGTCAGCCATGATGACTATTCCGGCCAGATGAAGATGCGCGTCAGCTCGGTGATGGACGTTGGTACGGCCCGGCAACAGTTCAGCCGTGGTCTCAAGCTCGCTATTCACGCGGATCAGCTTCAGAACGGCCTGCTGGATAAACTGGACTCCACGCTCAGGCCCTTCCGTTGTGAAGGCAGCCCGGTGTGGATTGAATACAGTAGCGATAATGCCAGTACCCGTATCGAACTGGGTGAATCGTGGCGCGTGCAGCCCGATGACGACCTGTTATTGGAGTTGAAATACCTTGTAGGCGACCAGTCGGTAGAACTGGTCTATGATTGATACTATCCGGCAAGGTTCATCCCGGGTATGGCGGACACGTTGAAAAATTACGTTTTTGTCAGAAAGCGGACTCATACGAAGGTCCGCTTTAGCCAATGCTCAGGCGCTGCTATCTTTGTCCAAAATTCTGGTTTGGCGACTCACATTCTCGCCTTGCAAGCAAATGATGGAACATCATGAACCCTAATTATCTGGATTTCGAACAACCGATTGCCGACCTTGAAGCCAAAATTGAAGAGCTTCGCATGGTGGGAAATGATACCGATATCAACATCACCGATGAGATCAGCCGGCTGCGCAAGAAGAGTGTCAGCCTGACTGAAAGCATCTTCTCGAACCTCAAACCCTGGGACGTGGCACGCCTGGCGCGTCATCCCCGCCGGCCCTATACCCTCGACTACGTTGACATGATCTTTGACGACTTCGACGAGTTGCACGGTGACCGTCGTTATGCGGACGATCAGGCCATCGTGGGTGGTACAGCCCGCCTGGATGGCAAGCCGGTCATGGTGATTGGGCACCAGAAAGGCCGGGAGGTGCGCGACAAGGTAAAGCGGAATTTTGGTATGCCTCGCCCGGAAGGGTATCGTAAGGCCCTGCGGCTGATGGAAATGGCTGAGCGTTTCCGTATGCCGATCCTGACCTTTATCGATACTCCGGGTGCCTATCCAGGTATCGGGGCCGAAGAACGCGGCCAGAGTGAAGCGATCGCCTTCAACCTTGCCGTCATGTCCCGCCTGAAGACGCCGATTATTTCCACGGTGGTAGGCGAGGGTGGCTCCGGCGGTGCTTTGGCCATCGGCGTGTGCGATCAGTTGAATATGCTTCAATATTCCACCTATGCAGTCATTTCACCCGAAGGGTGTGCGTCGATTCTGTGGAAGAGTGCGGAATACGCCTCCCAGGCGGCAGAGGCGATGGGCGTGACCGCCGACCGACTGAAGGATCTTGGGCTGGCGGACAACGTTATTTCAGAACCGCTGGGCGGGGCGCATCGCAGCCCGGAAGAAATGGCAGAATCCCTGCGTGAGACCCTGAGCAAGGGCGTCGCCGAACTCAGTCGCCTGCCGGCCGACGAACTGGTGTCCCGCCGCTATGAGCGGTTGACCCGATATGACACCGGCCGGTAACCCCGGCTTCGGACAAAACTGGCCGGAAGCGCTATGTGCTCCGGTCAGGCACCTGCCTGATCATTCACACCTTCGCATTGCCCTCAGCGGTGGCATGGACTCCGTTCTGCTTCTTCATGTTGCCACCTGGCTGTACGCCCATAGCGGCCAGATTTCTGCGGTTCATATCAACCATCAGTTGCAACCCAATGCCGATCAAACCGAGCGTTTTTGTCGATCGATTTGCCGGCAGCTTGGTGTGCCTCTCGACAGCCGCCGGGTCACCGTCGGCGGTCGAGAATCTCCTGACATTGGCGTCAGTGGTGGTGTTGAAGAAGCCGCCCGGGATGCGCGGTACCAGGTGTTCGAGGAGATTCTGGCTCCAGGTGAGTTACTGTTGATGGCCCATCATGGTGATGATCAGGCTGAAACAGTGCTGTTTCGGTTGTTGCGCGGGACTGGTATGGCGGGGCTGGGTGGTATGCCGGTGACACGCCCTCTGGGTGCTGGTCGGTTGTATCGACCACTGCTCGATTTCAGTCGCGCAGAGCTTCATGGCTGGGCAGTTCAGCACGGTATCGAGTGGATGGAAGATCCCAGTAATATCGATGAGCGCTTTGATCGCAACTTTCTCCGTACGTCGATTTTTCCTCTCCTCAAATCACGCTGGCCGTCGCTGATCAGCCGCATGGGCCATACCGCCCATTCGTGTCGCGAGGGGGACGAGTTGGCCGCAAAGCTGGCGGAAATACACTTTAAACAATGTGCCGGGCCTTCTGGTGAGCTTTGTTTGAGTGCGCTCGGTGCGCTGTCTCTGGCGGAACAAAAAAACCTGCTGCGCTGGTGGGCAAGGTATTTTCATTACCGGCCTCCCGCGATTGCAGACTGGTCGCAGGTTCTGGAGGATTTTCTGAGTTCGCCGGCGGACAGGGAGCCGGAGCTTCGGGGAACGGGGTTCGTGATTCGACGTTTCCGGGGGTGCCTGTACCTGGTTCCCGAGTTCACGGAATTGCCTGCCGGAAAGCCGGTCCTGGTTCCGGGTCAGGCGCTGTCGTGGGGTGGATGGCGATTGACGCTGGTGGCGTCAGGTAAGCCTAAAACACCGGCGCCGGAAATAAGGGTATCTACGAGGGCAGGGGGCGAACGCATCCGTCCAGCCTCTGACGGCCCGTCGAAATTGTTGAAGAACTGGCTTCAGGAAAAAAATGTTCCACCCTGGGAAAGAGCCCGGCTACCGCTGCTTCTTGAGGTGGTGGACGGCCATGAAGACGTGGTCGGAGCTGGCGACTTGTGGGTTTCCGGCAAATACTGTGGAGAGGCCCCGGCCAGTGGCTGGCGGATTGTTGTGGAGCGGGAATGTAATTGAGAAGGTGAGGCCTTTCTGGTAGTCTGGCGTCCCATCTTGAGATGACAATCTCCCTCCTTCACC
>OJBO01000307.1_pt1 | contig 29589 bp, 33 predicted proteins | sample 1590461 | NCBI WGS metagenome assembly OJBO01 (sample SAMN05416836, study PRJEB24817) | seawater metagenome | isolation source: Sea water | place: Canada:Atlantic | collected 2013-07 | reverse complement strand
TCCCATCAATGCGGGTCTGACCCTTCTTCACCAGTTCAGGTTCGAAGCTACCGTCCCGGTCCCGTGGCACAGCGATAGGCAGTTCGCCGTCTTGCCCCTTCAATCTCTTGGCGGATGACCCGTTGCGACGGTTGGTCTGATCAGGCGGGGCATCCTTGCCGTCTTCATAGCCCAAATGTGACGTCAACTCAGCACCGAGCATTCGCTCCATCAGCTTGATCTTGAGCTCTTTCATTAGACCGGCATCGCCAAGCAGGTCTTCAGGCCGCTCGCAGCCCTTCAGTAGTTCGTCCAGCAGTTCCTCGGATATGGTCATCGTCCTTGCTCCTCTCAGGAAGCATGGACCAGATCGCAGTTACACAGAAGATCGGACACTCTCCGGTCAGAACTTAAAGCGCAAAAGGCGAAACAGACATGAACGCATCAGATACGGCCAACCCTGATCCCCTGACTCTTCAAAGTGGTGAAAAACAAAGAGCGCGTGTAACCTTTCCGCCATTAGATCAACCAATGCCTGCCAGACTGCACAGTTCTACGCTAACGTTGGTCCTACCCATTTAACAAATTTAAGAGATCATACCCATGAAAATGCAGTTCTTCCTTAGTGTAGGCGCTTTAACTCTGTTGGCGGCGTGTGGCAGTGTCCAAAGCTCGAACAGCGCTCCGTCGGATGGGTTCATAAAGGAACTACCCGAGGGTGTGCTTGCCATCGTTGCACCCTACCAAGATTTGAACGCTGTCCGGATCGACCCAGTGGATGGGTGTTTTATCTATCGTCACAATGGGCCGGTTGAGACGACCTTTCTGCCACTACGGTCCGTAAATGGTCGTCCAATCTGCACGCGCCCTGCCGACGTGCCAATGGTAACCTGAATCTTTAGGGATAAATATATGAGAGCAGCGGCGGCTCCGTTAGCTTTGCGCCGTTACGCCATCTTCCGGAGGATACAAGAACGCCGTCGATCCACTTGTTACCTGTTCAAAAAGGCCATTTATGTGGGCCATTACCATACGAACGCATCCCGAACTGGCGCGGCCCCCAATCGAACTCGGGCTTGGCGTTCCATGGATGCGTAAATACGTGTCGCGATTACCGACAAATAGATAGAATGCGCGCGATCCCAGCGGATTTGTCGGGCCTGCATCCATGCCGTCGGCATGCTGTTGATAGAGTTCTGGATCACGTTCAATCATAGACGCTGTGGGCGTCCAAATCGGCCATTTGGCCTTCCGCTGTATCAAGTATGTACCCGGTTCATAAAGGTTCCCGCGCGCGATAGCGACTCCGTAGCGCATTGCAGTACCATCTGTACGGATATGATAGAGATAGCGTGCCACTGCATCCACATGGATATCACCGGGCGTGAGCCCATAGTTGGCCTCAACAATCTGCGGCAAGAACCGCCGATGGAAACCCCAAGGATTTGATGTCGCCGGATCGTAGTTGGGCGGCGTCACCTGTGCATCCCACGCGTCCCATTTTGATCTATCAGAAGTGGCTGCGGCCATAGCAGAATTTGCTATCGGAGCCGAAAATAAGGCGGCTGTAGTGATTACAAAGTGACGTCTCGTTAGCATAGGCTTGCCGTCCTCATTTATTAGCATTGCACAGGCTCAAGATCAGAAACCGGTATTCTCGGCTGAATGGCTAATCAAGAATGCGTGTCTCAACCGGTTGCATGGCTCGAAGTCACAAGAAAGCCCATACATTCACTCATCGATGTATTTCTTGCCGCCCATCTGCGTTTCAAAGAAGGCCAATGCCTCAGCGCTGTCCCAATCCGCAGGTCCCGGTTTGCGCCCAATTTCCTGCCCCTGCGGGTCGATCAAGAGAGTTGTGGGCATTGCGAATATACCAAGTTTACGCGTTGCCGATCCTGTTTCATCGATAAAAATTTGGGCCTCATCCAAGCCGAGCTCTTGGTATAGGCCACGAACGTTCGCCAGTCGACCTGCATCAGTCGACAAGGCAACCACCAGAAACTGATCCCCGCCAAGCTCCTGCTGGAGGCCTTGCAAGTCCGGCAATTCTTTGCGGCAAGGTGGACACCAAGTCGCCCAGACGTTCAGAAGAACGTACTTCCCCTTAAAATCGTCGAGAGTGAGTGGATTTCCAGACGCATCATTGAACGCAATGGCTGGGACAGGTTTGGGTGTGGAGTGTATGCCAAAAAGGAACTTTCCACCCTGGGCGAAAGCTGTTCCAGTGAGAAGCACGAAAAGGGCGGTAAAAAGAGTGTATCGGCGCATCCATCCATTCATTGTCCGTCTCCTAGCCGCGCAAATATCGTGCGAATAATCGTCCCACCCTCGGGATGTATCCTAGCTTTTCCTGAAGGCTGGGTCCATGCAATGAAAATACCGTCGTTGCCAAGAGCCATGCGAGGGAAACCAACCGTTCTCCCGGTTGGGCTTACAACGATTACACTGGGGTTTGTGCATCCAAATTTTGCATCAACCGCGCAGATCAACACGGCCTCGCCTTGTGAAGTCTGTTCTACCCATGTGACTAGAGCCGGTCCTTTTGGTTGCTGAAGTACATCAACCCGCCCGGAAGGAGCGCCATTGTCGACCTCTATGGGCGCTCCAAAGCTCACGCCGTCATCATCTGAAAAAGCCACCTTCACTTTTGGCACGTCGTCGGCGGCTGTAAACCAAGCAACCACCGTCTGGCCATCACTACTGTCGATTGCAGGCCCGTTAACGGGGCACCCTTCGATATGCCAGCCGTCAACAGCAACTGAAGTTGGGGTTGACCATCCCTCCTTGTTTTTGCGAACGATTGAGATGTCGCGGATTTCACTAGGTGATCTGTCCCGATAGACGGCAAGAATGGTTCCAGCATCCGTTAGGACGGCGGACGTTTGGCAACAGGTGCAGGTCCGCTCATCGAGCAGTGTATCATCAGTCATCAGGCCATAACTTGCGATTGAGCGCGCGCGCAACTGCATCGCATTGGCGACATCATCCTGAGATCCGTAGGTGTCATAGTTTCGGCCATCGAGCCAGATTGCTGTAAATTCATCGCTCTGCCCCGGCAGCAGGGTTACAAATCCATGCTCACGCTGTGATCGGTCTTCATGCGGGATGAACGGCGTGCCCCAGGTTTTTCCTTCATCATCCGACAACGCGATCTTGACGTCGTACTGATACGAAGCGTCACCGTTGATTTGCAGCCAATGAGCGGCAAGCGTCCCGTCTGCCAATGCGACGACAGAGGGGAAATCGGCCCAGTTGACGAATAATTCGTTGCTATGGACGACAGTCTGCGGCGCAGACCACCCGGACGCATCGCCGATTGCAGTCCTTACCGCGAACCCATTTCCTTCTGGTTCGGTCCAACTCATCAAGACGCGACCGTCTCTTGTGGTTGAAAGCGATGGTTCGCGCGCACCGTCGGCCACGGGAGCAGCGAGTTCCGTAATCGATGAGAAAAGCGCCCCTTCAGCGGTGGCAATCTGGACACCAAGAAAAAGCAATATGCTTACAGCAAGAAAGCTCTTTGAAATCTGTCTTGCCAGTCTGTTCACCAAGAGCATCAACCCGCCTCGCTAAGTTCCTGAAATTATCATCGCATTTAAATATTCGAGGTGCAAAGGTTCAGCAATGATCACCCCGTTGTCTTTCTGAAATCAGCTGTTGACGTTCCAGTGCAGGAACCAGCTATCGTCTATGTATAGTCAGAAAGGAATCGACATGACAAAGTTCTCAGTACCGAAGATGAGCTGTGGCCACTGTAAATCTGCGATCGAGAATGCGATCAAAGCAGCGGATGGCGGTGCCCAGGTGGACTTCGATATGGCCAAGCGGGAAGTCACCGTCAGTAGCGAAGTAGAGGCTGGCATCTTGATTTCATCCATTAATGCGGGTGGCTATGAGGCACAGGTCATTTGATTTTCGTGAAGTAGCTGTTCGCGAGAGATCACTGAGCCGCAGTACCCAGTCTCTAAGCCATAAGGAGAAAAACTTTTGACCGAAACAATTCCCAAAGAGCGTCGAGACTTTCTATATTTTGCCACTGCGGGCACAGGGGCGGTAGCAGTCGGCGCGGCGATCTGGCCGCTGATAGACCAAATGAACCCCTCTGCAGACGTTGTAGCGCTTTCAACGATCCGGGTGGATATATCGTCTTTGGAAGAAGGCAGTCAGTTGACAGTAAAATGGCAGGGCAAACCAGTATTTATTCGATATAGAACCCCAGAAGAAATTGAAGCCGCAAAAGCAGATATCTTTGAAGATTTGCCCGACCAGATTGCAAGAAATCCGAATTTAAAAGAAGGTTCGTTGGCGACAGACGACAATCGTGCGGTTGCTGGACAAGAACAATTCCTCGTTATGATAGGCGTATGTACACACTTGGGCTGTGTCCCGATAGGTGACGGTGCCGGGGACTTTGGCGGATGGTTCTGCCCCTGTCACGGATCGCACTATGATACTGCTGGACGGATCAGAAAAGGCCCTGCCCCCGAAAACCTTCATATCCCAGAGATGGAGTTATCAGAGGATCTTGTTCTGAAGATCGGTTGAAGGATGGCTGCAAATTCTGGCTCTATCCCTATCTCCAATAGCGTAAGATCAAAGGTTCTAGGACGCTCCGTTCCCGTGAGAACTGTCATCTGTGCAACTGTTCTCGCAAAAGCAATCTCTGTATTCAGTTTCACAGCACGCACCACAATGCTGTTTTAATGCGACGCCGATTGCGCCTCTTGCGCGGTGTAGACGTACGCGCAAGTTTTGCTGCGAGACACCCATATCATCCGCGACGTTCTTGCGCGTCTCTTCCAAAAAGTCGACACGCCTCAGTATCTCGGCGTACTCAGGCCGTAGTTCGGGAAGCAATCCGCGAAGGCATTTGCAAATTGCGTCATCCGACTCTTGTGCGAGATGATCACCGTCCAAGACCAGTTGCTCTTGTGAGTACCGAGCATCGCCACGTTTCCGAACGGTTTCCTTTCGAAAGTGGTCCATCAACACAGACTTCAGAACGGTATAGAGCCAACCAAGAGCGCTGGCTTCATCCCTCAATTGAGTTTGGCTTTGCATCACGCGGACACAAAAGCTCTGAAGGACATCTTCAGCCGTGGCTTTGTCTCCAACGCGGCGCATCAAATAGCGCTGAAAATCGAGATAATGTGCGTTTAGCGCAAGTTCCAAGACGGGCAAACCGGAGCCCTGGTACTCTTTTGGGTCTGGCAAATGAGATGGCTTTTGGGTTAGATCAGACATTATGCACCTCTCCAGCGAATATGCGTCCGCAAAGCATGACTTTCACTCGTTAGGACCACCATTATATTGATCAGTTGTTCACAGAACTCTGTGGTAGTGGCGCACTTTGCTCTTGCACAACGCCTTTGCGTACCACCAGCATAACACCGATGATCGCTAGTACAACGCCGATTAGCTTTAAAATCCCCAACGATTCATCGTAAAATAGCACACCCATCGTCAGTCCAAAGATAGGCACTAGAAAGCTGAATGCATTGGCCTGATTGAGTGCTACCTCGGTAAGCACTGACATCCAAAGCACATAAACCAAAGCCGATCCAAAGACTGCCAACGTCAACAGGATTGTGATAAATGTAAATGACCATTGGATGAGGGAAGGATCCTCCGTCATGCCCGCGATGATGGCCAGAGGGATGCTTCCGATCAAAAATTGCAGTCCCATCGCCATGAGAAGGTCAACTTGCCCAGCGATCATTTTTATCATGACGTTGCTTACTGTGACCCCTAAAGCGGCAAGCACAATGTAGGCGACGCCGAGAAGATAGCTATCCTGAGCGCCGTAGAGCAGTTGCGGTGCTGCGATAACGAGGATGCCGAGAAACCCAATAAACAGGCCGAATCTTCCTGCAGGCTGCAAGCGCTCGCCTAACACGAGCCCGCCAAGACCTGCCGCGAGCAAGGGTTGCGTGTTGGCGATGACCGTCGCGATTCCGGGCGAGACAAACTCTGCCGCATGAAACATACCGAGAAAACCCAGACTTGTGGCTCCAAACCCCATAACCGACAAAGTCGCCCAGACACGGACTTTGCGTGGAAAAGGTCGGCGCAGCGCACACGCCAGCCCGACCAAGACTAAACCTGCGATTGTTGCGCGTAAAGTTGCAAAGCTAAGATGCGGTGCCAACTGGATTCCGATTGTCAGCAATGGATAGCAGGCCGCCCAGAGCAGCATCACCGTAACTATTTTAGAAATTGATAAAATGCTCATGTGAGAGGCAACCTTTCAACCTAGATGAACCAAGGCAAGCATATAGAAATCGTCATTCGGGCTTTGCCGGAGCGAGAGCTAACACGACCAATTGGCAAAAATGGCCTTGCGCGTGCGCGAGTCGGCAGCTCGCTTGAGCTTTGGAACATCTTAATTGGATCGCAACCTCAGAAAAGGTTTCGCCACGCAGTTCAAATCGCGCAAGAATATCGGCATCATCGGGGTCCATCAGATCTAAAAGAGTCAGTGCTAGGTCTTGGAATAATCGAATTAGGTCAGCATCTTCCAGATCTTCAGACTCTGCCAAGCCACAATTGCACTTTCGTGCTTTTCGTTGGTCTTGCTCCGCGCGATCCAAACGGCATGGCCTCATCTTTAGCGCTCCTCATTGCTGCGAACCTTTTGATGAAAGACGGTTGGCAGACCTCTGCGTTACGGAATTCGTGGATGAATTGGGAAAATTACATCTTTCGGATCATGAGGGTGGGCAGCATCTGTAACGAAAAGCGGGCTTGGACGTCCTATTGTTTAGGTGAGCAAGTGACGCCGCCTTGTGGTTTGGCCACAGCGCTGAAAGAGAAATGAAAGGAACACGTTATGTTGTTGATTATAGGAACCGGGCTTTTCTTGACGCTGATTTGTCGTATTTTTTTGATGCAAGCTTCGATGATCGCTAACCCTGAGTTGGTCCGCGCCATTCAAACCGTACAGGATGATACGTAGCTCTTGGGCTTTCGAAAATAGCTGCCCAGACCAAGCATTGTTCATGTCGCTCAAGACCGCTTGTCAGCATGATTTCAGGCTCGCTGGATGAACTGGACCCAAATTGGCTATTGAACCTCTGACGCTCAACAGAATTTCCGGCGTTTTGATCCTCAGCGCCATTGTTCTTGCATTGATTGCGGCCAACTCTCCGCTGGCAGAAATCTATGCAAAGGTTCACCATGCGCCAATCCGGATTGGCTTGGCCCCTTACCAGATAGACGCGCCGCTGATTGTTTGGGTCAATCAGGGTTTGATGACTTTTTTCTTTGTGCTTGTCGGAGTCGAAATCAAGCAAGAGTTGGTGGCAGGCCACCTGTCGACTTTGCGGAAGGCGGCGTTGCCCGCAATTGCGGCGTTAGGCGGCATGATTGTCCCTGCCCTCATCTATATCGCGTTTACGGCGTTCGAGGGCGACGCGGTGCGTGGCTGGGCGATCCCCATGGCAACCGATATAGCACTTGCCCTTGCGCTACTCTCCTTGCTGGGAAATCGCGTTCCTGTTGGTCTAAAAGTATTTCTGATGTCCTTGGCAATTTTTGATGACCTCGGGGCGGTTGCAATCATCGCGTTCTTTTACGGCGAGGAAGTTCATTCCTTGCCATTGATGCTGGCCGCTCTGACCTGTGCGGCCATGGTCGGCCTGAACCGTGTTGGACAGGCAAAGCCGCTGCCGCTGGCTATGCTCGGCGCAATACTTTGGTTGGCATTATTCCAATCAGGGATCGAAGCAGCACTTGCAGGCGTCCTGATCGCAGCCGTCGTCCCCAATGAGGCCAAATATGATGACAGCAATCCGCCGCTGCTCAGAATCCAGCAACTTTTGCACCCTTGGGCAAGCCTGCTGATCGTTCCGATCTTTGGGTTCTTCAATGCCGGTGTCACAATCGAAATCGAGACTTTGCAAAATGTAACGGGCGGCGTGTCTTTGGGCGTTTTCTTTGGACTGTTTCTGGGCAAGCAGATTGGCGTACTGGGCGCGACATGGTGTGCTGTGAAACTGCGCATCGGTGTGCTGCCGCCGGGTGTCGGGTTCCGACACATCTACGGTGCCGGACTTCTTGCAGGCGTGGGCTTTACCATGGGCCTCTTTGTCACGGCACTTGCGTTTGACGTGGCTGCTTTGGCCGCTAGCGCGCGTCTGGCGATACTGATTGGGTCCACCCTCTCTGCCGTGGTCGGACTTGCTGTCTTGCGGTTTGCGCAAGGCAAACACGAAGAGCGCATATCACGACGCCAAAGGGACGCCATCTGATTGTCAGCTAGACCTCTACCACGCGAAGTTGACGCTTTTTGCGGCGATGATTGGTCTTCGCGCAGGATTTCTTGTCCCAGCATGTAACGGTCTCTCACCGAGAGCGTCTTAGTAGTGAACCCGCGAAAACATGGGACAACTCCATTTTTTTCGCAACTTCACATTTTGAGGAGTGACCCATATGTCAGATTCAAACCCTATAAGCATCTATAATGTTGGAATGTCAGTCGGAATTTTGCTGGCGCTCAGTTTTGCCCTGTGCGTCGTGTTCGGTCTGATCTTCGCCGGGGCCACGATGTATCAGGTGTGGTTGCCGCTGCTGCCGGGTGTGAGCTGGATCAGTTGGCAGAGCGCCCTATTGGGTCTGGTCGAAAGCTATGCCTACGGCTGGTATATTGCTGTGATCTTTGTGCCCGCGTGGAACTTCTTTTCGCGGAGGGCGTCAGCATGAACACCCTAACTTCGATTGAACCTCTCCTCCCCGCCAATTCGGATGTGGCGACTTCATCATCTGATAAACCACTAACCTTGCCTGATCCGGCTGCATATGGCCGTGATCTCTGGGAACGTTCAGTGCTGTTTATGGATACGCTGCGCGAACGCGCTGACAACATGATCGCCCATGAGCGGGCCGGGATGCCGCCCCTTCTGGATTTTAAATATGAGACGTTGCTGGACGCGCGGCAGTTTGGCCGTCCGGCCAATTATGCGCTGCTCAGGATCACCGAAGTGGATGGCAATTGCTGGGATGATTGCGTGGATATCGCAAAACCACCAGTCATCGTGGTGGACCCACGTGCGGGCCACGGTCCCGGCATTGGCGGGTTCAAGCGCGAGAGCGAAGTCGGCATGGCGATGGCCGAGGGCCACCCGGTATACTTCGTTGTCTTCTTTCCTGAACCAGTCCCCGAACAGACTCTCGAGGATGTTCTGTTCGCTCTGCGCCGCTTTGTCGAAGATGTCTCGGCGCGCCACGATGGTGCCGCCCCCGTCCTCTACGGAAATTGTCAAGCTGGTTGGGCCGTTACGCTATTGGCGGCTCATTGCGAGGGCCTCGCGGGGCCGGTGGTTTTGAACGGATCGCCGCTATCGTATTGGGCGGGCGAGGAAGGCGTGAACCCGATGCGGGTCACCGGCGGGCTGCTTGGTGGTGCGTGGCTGGCCCATCTGACCGCTGATCTGGGCGATGGGCGGTTCGACGGCGCATGGTTGGCGCATAATTTCGAGAGCCTGAAGCCGGAAAAGGCGATCTGGGAAAAATACGCCAACTTGCTGACCAATGTGGACACAGAACGCGACCGTTTTCTCGACTTTGAACGCTGGTGGAATGGTTTTTACACCCTCAGCCGCCCTGAAATCTTGTCGATCACCCAAAACCTGTTCATCGGCAACCAGCTAGAAAATGGCGAAATGCCGATCGGCGATCACTGCGTCGCCGACTTGCGCAAGATCAAAAGCCCGATGATCGTCTTTGCGTCCTACGGCGACAATATCACGCCGCCTGCACAGGCTCTTGGTTGGATTCCAGAAGTCTACAAAGACACAGCGGATCTCAAGGCGGCTGGCCAGCGGATTGTTTACCTGACCAACACACATGTTGGGCATTTGGGCATCTTCGTATCAGCCTCGGTGGCAAAGCTTGAGCACCGCGCGATTTTGGAAAGTCTGGACAAGATCGAAAAGCTGAAACCCGGTCTGTACGAGATGAAGATCGAAAATCCATCAGGTGACCCCGATTGCCACTCCCCCGAATACAAAGTCAGGTTCAAGGAGCGCGAGGTAAGCGATCTGGAACATAAGGTGCCCGAACAGGCCTTCGAAAAGGTGGAGCGCGTGTCCAAAATTAACGAGGCCTTCTACAGCACCTTTGTCAGTCCCTGGGTACGTTTGATGACAACGCCAGCCAGCGCTGAGATGCTGAGATTGATGCATCCCATGCGCACCAGCCGTCTGATGTTCTCTGAACGTTATAATCCATGGATGCGGCTTGTCCGGCAGACAGCGAGCAGCATTGCCGAAACAAGGGTGCCGTTGGAACCTGACGATTCAATGATCCAGCACGAGAGAACTGCGATCTCTGCAGTTGGAGACGCAATTGAACGGGCTCGTATCGCACGCGATGCGACATACGAACGCACGTTCAGGACGCTTTACGGAAATGAGAAGATGGATGCCGACAGCAACCCGCGCACGCCGGTCTGAACTGAAAAGGATAACGAAATGCAATGGATAATTGAAAACTGGCTGATCCTGCTGTTCGGGGTGGGCATGATCGGCATGCACCTGTTCGGACATCGCCATGGCGGCAAAGGGGGCCACGGTCATGGCTCTCACGACCATTCAGACAAGCAGGGCAAAAAGGATAAGGATCAAACCGAGGAAGCTACCGATGCCTGAACGGGTTATCCTTACACTCAACGCAGGATCTTCCTCGCTCAAGTTTGCGCTTTTTACTGCATCCCTTCAGCCAAAGCGGCTGTGGTCAGGGAAGATTGACCGGATCGGCCTTTCCGGCGGGCATTTTCAGCTGAGCGATGCCCGTAGCACCGTTGTCGTTGACGAATCTGGAAGGCTCGACAGTCACGAGGCGGCACTCACTCGCCTGCTCATGGCCATCGCAAGCCTGCCGGGATCGCTCGACCTCGTTGCTGTCGGACACCGAGTGGTCCATGGAGGGCCTGAATGTGACTGCCCCAAGGACGTCACGCCGGCGCTGTTGGCAAGGCTGCGTCGGCTCGCTCATCTTGCACCATTGCATATGCCGCCCAATCTTGCAGGGATCGACGCGGTGTTGGCAACACGGCCCGAAGTACCGCAAGTGGCCTGTTTCGATACGTCGTTTCACCATGATTTGCCCAGCCTGGCGCGGATGACCGCCCTGCCCCGAGCCTACGCCAAGGATGGCATCCGTCGGTACGGATTTCATGGCTTGTCTTACGAATACATCATGGAAGCGTTGCGCGATGATGGCGTCGATGTGGATGCCGAGCGGATCATCGTTGCGCATCTGGGGAATGGCGCTTCGATGGCTGCCATCCGCAACGGCAACCCGGTTGAGACAAGCATGGGGTTTTCAACAATTGCGGGTCTTCCGATGGGCACGCGTACCGGTGATATTGACCCCGGAATCTTGCTGTTCCTGATGCAGGAAAAAGGCATGTCATCTGATGAAATAGCCACTCTGCTTTATGAACAAAGCGGGCTGCTGGGAATGTCGGGCCTCAGCCGGAACATGGAAGATCTACTGGACAGTCCCAAAGAAGCTGCTGCAGAAACCGTCGCATATTTCTGCTATCAGGCGAGGCTGCATCTGGCGCGTCTGACCGGTGCTTTAGGCGGGCTGGACCGCGTTGTTTTCACTGGCGGGATTGGCGAGAATTCCGATGAGATCCGCAGCAGGATTTGCGTCGGTCTCGGCTATCTGGGGGTCAACATCGACAGTGTGGCCAACAAGTCTGGCTGGACCAAGATATCAAAGCCAGACAGCAGGGTGATTGTTGAGGCACGCGCTACAGATGAAGAAAAGATGATCGCGCGTCATGTGGCTGTAAAATTTCTGGCTAAACCGATGCCACAAGCATCAGAAGTGGGAGCGTGAGCCGTGATTCAGCCCCCTGAAAAGCTGCAAGCCCTGATTGACCGCGCGCAGAATCTGACACCGGTGCGCGTCGCTGTCGCCTGTGCCGCGCAATTGGTGGTTCTGGAAACAGTGCGTGATGCGACGTTGCTCGGTTTAGTCGCGCCGCGATTGGTCGGTGATCCGGACGCCATCCTTGGCTTGTGCAGCGATCTTGATTGGCAGGTCGATCCGGATTGGATCATCCCCGCCACAACCGACAGCGAGGCCGCGTCCCTTGCCGTAACGATGGTGCGCCGGGGCGAGGTTGATGTCCTGATGAAGGGCAATCTGCACACGGATGCTCTAATGCGTGCCATATTGGACCGTGAAACCGGACTGCGCTTGGCTCATCACAGGTGCAGCCATATTTTTCTGCTCGATGTACCCAGCCATGATCGATTGATCGGTATCACTGACGCTGCCATCAACATTGCACCTGATCTGGTCGCAAAGGGCGAGATTTGTCAAAATGCGATTGATCTGTTTCATAAGCTTGGTGTTCATGCACCACGTGTTGCCGTTCTATCTGCTGTCGAGACCGTCACAGATGCGATCCCGTCAACACTTGACGCCGCTGCACTGACACTGATGGCGCGGCGCGGTCAGATTACGGGCGCGCAGGTGGATGGCCCGCTGGCCTTTGACAACGCAGTTTCGGTCGGAGCCGCGCGAGAAAAAGGCATCCTGTCAGAGGTTGCCGGAGTGGCGGATATCCTATTGGTGCCCGATCTGGTGTCGGGGAACATCCTCGCAAAGGCATTGGAGTATCTTGGTGGTGCAGTTGCCGCAGGAGTGGCACTAGGGCTGTCGGCCCCGGTTGTTCTGACATCACGCGCCGATCCCGCAGTTGCACGACTGGCCTCACTGGCCGTGGCGGCGTTGATGCTGGACCACAGCAAAAAACAGAATACCGAGGTCCCTAATGCCGAGGCAAGCCTAGCCGCCGCACCGCAACCTGAGCATGCCTGCTGCGCGCCGCAATCGACATTAGCTCTTGCGGAGGTAGCAGAATGAACAGTCCTACCCTTGATCCGGTTCGGTTACTGGACATGACTGACAAGAAAGGCCTGATTGTTGGTGTTGCCAATGAACATAGTCTGGCCTGGGCCGCCGCGCGCAATTGTCATGCAGCAGGCGCTGATCTTGCGCTGACCTATCTCAATGAAAAGGCGCGGCCTTTCGTTGAACCGTTGGCACAGTCAATTTGTGCGCCTCTCTTAATGCCCTGCGATGTGGCGCATGAGGGGGAGTTGGAAACGGTCTTTGCCAAAATTACCGAGACGTGGGGCAAGCTCGATTTTCTGGTGCATGCCATCGCTTGGGCACCAGCGGATGATCTGCATGGGCGACTGACGGATTGTTCCGCCGAAGGCTTTACACAGGCGATGCAGGTGTCATGCCATTCGTTCATCCGGATGGCAAAACTGGCCGAACCGTTGATGCATCAGGGCGGCAACCTGACGACGCTTACCTTTATTGGCGCGGAAAGGGTTGTCGATCACTACAGCCTGATGGGTCCGGTCAAAGCAGCCCTTGAGACTTCTGTGCGCTATCTTGCCCATGAACTCGGACCGAAAGGCATCCGTGTCAACGCGATCTCGGCGGGCGCGATCAAGACGCGCGCGGCTTCTGGAATTGAACACTTCGACGAACTGATCCGCGAGACTGAAACCAAATCTCCACTGCGCCGCACTGTCACCGCTGACGAGGTGGGGCGCGCTGCTCTGTTGCTGGCCAGCGACCACACAACTGCCATCACTGGTGAAATCCTGCATGTCGATGCCGGGTTTCATGTCGATGGCATGGTTTTTCACTGAATTTCGCCCCGCACTTTGTGCGCTCGGCCGACATAAAAGGAACACAAGATGAATGTCACCAAAGACGGATTTAGCAAAACAACAAATGATAGTGAAGACTTCGATACCGTGCCCAAAGGATTCTCGGGCACGGTCTACACCTGTTCGATGCACCCCGAGGTCCGCAGCACCGAAGAAGGGTCCTGCCCGAAATGTGGGATGTTTTTGACACCAGAAAGCGAAGGTCACGATCATGACCATTCCGGTCACAACCACGCCAGTGCGACTGTCGCTGAAAAGGGCCACGAATACGACACCGTGCCAGCAGACTTTGGCGGTACGATCTATACCTGCCCGATGCACGCGCAAGTGCGCCACCCCGGTCCTGGTTCCTGCCCAATCTGCGGCATGGGGTTGGAGCCAGAAACAATCAGCCTTGAAGACGAGGGCCCAAACCCCGAGCTAGTCGACTTTACGCATCGGTTCTGGGTCGGAGCCGTTCTGACGGTGCCCCTACTTGTTTTGGCGATGGGACCATTCGTCGGCTTTACGTATTTTATGGAGTTGTTGGGAGAACGCACGTCGCTCTGGTTTGAGCTCGCGCTCGCAACACCGGTGATCCTTTGGTCGGGTTGGCCGTTCTTCGTACGGGGCCTGGAGTCTTTCCGAACAATGAACCTGAACATGTTCAGCCTCATCTCGATGGGTGTGGGTGCCGCCTATGTTTTCAGTATCGTTGCGGTGATTGCGCCGCAGATATTTCCCGATGGGTTTCGGGATGAGAACGGCAACGTCGGCGTCTATTTCGAGGCTGCAGCGGTCATCGTCACTCTGGTCCTATTGGGGCAAGTGATGGAATTGCGTGCTCGGGAAGGGACCGGTAAAGCGATCCGTGCATTGCTGGACATGGCCGCCAAAACCGCGCTGGTGATCCGCCCCGATGGCACCGAAGAAGAAATCGAGCTGGATCAAGTGCAATTGGGAGATCACGTTCGTGTGCGTCCGGGTGATAAAGTTCCCGTTGACGGAGTGGTCTTGGAAGGCCGCTCTTCGGTAGATGAATCCATGATTTCGGGCGAACCTGTGCCGGTCGAAAAAGTGGCGGGTGAACCTGTCACCGGGGCCACGATTAACGGCACCGGAAGTCTTGTGATCGAGGCGACCCGCATTGGGGCTGACACGATGCTCAGCCAGATTGTGCAGATGGTTGCGAACGCGCAGCGCAGCCGTGCGCCGATCCAGAAGTACGCTGATCAGGTTGCGGGCATGTTCGTGCCTGTGGTCATCGCCATAGCTATTGCGTCGTTCATCATCTGGTCGATCTGGGGACCAGACCCTGCCATGGCCTACGGGCTTGTGTCGGCTGTTGCCGTCCTGATCATCGCTTGTCCCTGCGCGCTTGGTCTTGCCACGCCCATGTCGATCATGACTGCGACCGGCACCGGAGCGCAAATGGGTGTTTTGATCAAGAACGCCGAGTCACTGGAACGGTTTGAGAAGGTCGATACACTGATCGTCGACAAAACCGGCACCCTGACCGAAGGCAAGCCAAAGCTGGTCGCGGTTATGCCAGAAGACGGTCACGACGAAGCCGAAGTCCTGCGCCTTGCCGCCTCGCTGGAGCGCGGATCAGAGCATCCGCTGGCCGAAGCCATCGTGCGCGGTGCCGAAGAACGCGGCATCGAGTTTGCCAAGGCGGAAGATTTCGAAGCGGTGACGGGCAAGGGCGTCAAAGGCATCGTCGATGGAAAATCCGTTGCGTTGGGCAATGCGGCTCTGATCAAAGACTTGGGGCTAGACAGTGGACCGCTGGTCGACACCGCCAATGCGCGACGCGATGAGGGTGAGACGGTGATGTTCATCGTGCTGGACGGTGCCATCGCTGGGCTGGTCAGCGTTGCCGATCCAATCAAGGAAACCACGCCAGCTGCGCTCAAAGCGCTGCACGAGCTGGGGTTTCGCATCATCATGGCAACCGGAGACAATGAGCGTACAGCGCAGGCTGTTGCCAGTCGTCTGGGCATCGACGAAATCCGCGCTGACGTCTTGCCCGAAGACAAGGCCCGCATCATTCGTGAATTGCAAGCAGAGGGCAAAAAGGTGGCTATGGCCGGAGATGGCGTGAACGACGCCCCGGCCCTTGCACAAGCGGACGTGGGCATTGCGATGGGTACAGGTGCGGATGTGGCGATCGAAAGCGCCGGTTTTACTCTGGTCAAAGGCAACCTCGACGGCATCGTCCGCGCGCGCAAGCTAAGCCACGCAACGATGCGCAACATTCGCCAAAACCTGTTCTTTGCACTGATCTACAACTCCGCCGGAGTGCCGATTGCGGCGGGTATTCTTTATCCGTTCCTCGGCATCCTGATCGGACCAATTTTTGCTGCCTTCGCGATGAGCGCCTCGTCCTTGTCGGTGGTTTTAAACGCATTGCGATTGAAACGGCTGAAGTTCTGAAAAGGGTCTGAAATTACCTCGAGAAAGTCATGTAAAATTGCTTCCTCCTGATCAGGTGCAAACTTTTGAGAGCCGATCAGGAGGACCTCGCAAAGGTAACACAAGCAGTGAAGGGAGACATTCGTATGTCATGCAAAGAACCTGAAGATAAGAAGCTTACTGAAAACGGAACACATCAAGCCGTACACCAGCATCCGGGTTCTGGGCTGAGCCGCCGGAACCTGCTTGTCGGCACGGCAGGCGTGACAGTCGGAACCGTGATTGGAACATCGGCTGCCATCGCGCAGTCGGATCCAGCAGGCACCGCCTCACATGGTCGCCCTTCCGCCAGCCTAGGCAATCGTATCTACAGCGCAAACCCGGATCACCCCGGTTTGGCAGACGTTAGCGAAAACCCTGCGAACGTGCCGCCCGCAATCACCCGCACCGAACCAGCAACTGTGCGCATTGATCTAGAGACTATCGAAGTTGAGGCTCATCTGGACGGTGACACACGCTACCGGTTTTGGACGTATAATGGCACCGTTCCCGGACCGTTTCAGCGCGTTCGCGTCGGCGACACGGTCGAAGTGTATCTTAAGAACAATGAAAACAGCTGGTATGCCCACAATGTCGATTTTCACGCGGTCACTGGCCCTGGTGGCGGCGCGTCACTGGGTGCGCCCGGGCCTGGAGAAAGCTACAGCTTCAAGTTCAAGGCACTGAATTCAGGTCTTTATGTCTACCACTGCGCAGTCTCGCCCGTCGCCCAGCATATCAGCAACGGCATGTACGGGATGATCCTTGTCGAACCTGAAGAAGGGATGACTCCTGTCGATCGTGAATTCTATGTCATGCAGGGCGAAATCTACACTGAGGAACGGTTCGGCACCAGTGGTCTGCTGAACGAAAGCTATGACAAACTGATCGATGAACGTGCAGAATATCTAGTATTTAACGGACACGTTGGCGCTTTGACCGACCACTATCCGTTGCAGGCCAAAGTCGGTGAGACAGTGCGCATCTACTTTGGCGTAGGTGGGCCGAACTACACGTCCGCATTCCACGTAATCGGCGAGATTTTCGACAAAGCATACTTGCACGGCTCCCTTGTCAGTCCCCCGCTCGAAAGCGTCCAGACTATTCTGGTGGCACCGGGAGGATCAGGAATCGTTGAATTCAAGTGCGAGGTACCCGGCCGTTTTGTGCTTGTCGATCACGCACTGTCACGGGCTGAACGCGGTCTTGCCGGATATCTTTTTGTAGAGGGCGATGAAGCCCCCGACATATTCACCTCACTTGACGGGCCACCTGCTTCGGACGGGTAGCGCTGAAATTGATTTGCGTCCGCCAGCTGAATGCGGTCGGCGCAATAGGACTGCAAGAACTTCGCACAAAAAACACAGAGGACGCTTCCATGGATTTAGATAAACACGACCATTCAGATCAACCACCAGAACCATCTACAGCACCTTCCTTCTGGAAGTCTCGCTTCGGAATAAGCTTGATTATTTCGCTGGGAATTGCCGCCCTGCTACTGGGGTTCGAGCACCGGGTTCACATCTTTGCGGGTAATGGGTTTCTGGGCCTGCTGCTGTTGGCATGCGTTGTGATGCACTTTTTCATGCACGGCGGTCACGGCGGGCATGGGGGTGGTGACAAGTCATGACTGATGCATCCGGCTATGGCCTCTGGTTCTTCGCCCTGTTGAACGCAGCAATCTTTATCATGTTTGCGTTTAGTTTTTTCAAACCAAAGACACCGCGCGACTGGCGCAGCTTCGGTGCCTTCAGTGCTTTTCTGGTTGCGCTTTTCGCCGAAATGTATGGGTTTCCGCTTACGATCTACCTGCTGTCCGGCTGGTTGCAAACGACCTATCCGGGCATCGATTGGTTCTCGCACGACGCGGGCCACTTGCCGGAAATGATGTTCGGCTGGAAAACAAATCCCCATTTTGGTCCTTTCCACATGATCAGCTTTATTCTGATTGGTCTTGGATTCTGGATGATCTCCACGGCGTGGCAGGTTCTCTATCAAGCCCAACGTAGTGGCACTTTAGCGACCACCGGTCCCTATGCGCGCGTGCGTCATCCCCAGTATGTGGGCTTTGTTCTGGTTCTGACGGGCTTCCTGTTTCAGTGGCCGACCCTGCTGACACTGGCAATGTATCCAGTGCTGCTCTGGATGTACGTGCGACTTGCCCGCGCTGAAGAACGCGAAACCCGTGAAACTTTTGGCGCGCAGTTTGATGCGTATGCGGCCCGCGTACCGGCCTTCATCCCGTCGCTGAGCGAAACGCCAAAAGTAACGCAATAACTAGAAGGGAGTGACACCATGGCCAACCAGTCCGATAACTCTGAACCGAGCGCCGATGGCATGGCATCATGGTTTCCGACCGCCTACACGATCCTGTTTGCACTGATCATAATTGTCGCTGCTCTGACATGGATCATTCCAGCGGGGCAATATGACAGGGCGATGAACGATGAGGTGGGGCGCGAGATCGCCGTGCCCGGAACTTATCAGACGGTCGATGCCAATCCGCAGGGATTTATCGACGTCATGCTGGCACCTGTAGCGGGATTTTACAATCCTGACAGCTATGCGGCCAATGCCATTGACGTGGCGCTGTTTGTTTTGTTGCTGGGTGGGTTTTTGGGCGTGGTCAACGCCACAAAATCCATCGACACCGGCATTCAAACCGCGATGGGGCGTATGAAGGGGCGGGAGATATGGATAATCCCAATTCTGATGTCGCTCTTTGCGTTGGGCGGCACGACCTACGGCATGGCCGAAGAAACGCTGGCCTTCTATGCGCTGTTGATACCGGTTGTCATCGCTGCGGGCTTTGACGCGCTCACCGGTATTGCGATCATCCTGATCGGTGCGGGAATTGGCACGCTTGGGTCAACCATAAATCCGTTCGCAACAGTCATCGCATCTAACGCCGCAGGAATTCCGTTTACGGAAGGTTTGGCGCTGCGTCTGTTCATTTTGATCGGTGGTTTGGCGATCAGCATCGCCTATGTGATGCGCTATGCATCACGGGTCAAGGCAGATCCGACCCGGTCTGTCGTGGCAACGCAGCGTGAGGCACACCGCCAAATATTTCTGGGCGATGCGGATGCCGAATTCTTAGAGCCAAAGCTGACCGGCACGCAAAAACTGGTACTGCTGCTGTTCTTTGCGACCTTCGCCGTAATGATCTGGGGTGTGTCCAGTCAAGGCTGGTGGATGGCGCGGATGGGCGCGCTTTTCTTTGGCATGGCTATCGTCGTTGGCCTTGTCGCGCGGATGGGCGAAAAAAAACTGACTTCAGCCTTTGTCGAGGGAGCCAAGGATCTTCTTGGCGTGGCGCTGGTGATCGGGCTGGCCCGCGGCATTGTCGTGATCATGGAACAGGGCCTGATCGCGGACACTATTCTCAACAGTGCCGCCGACACGTTGGGCGGCCTGTCTGAGATCGCCTTCATCAACCTGATGCTCTGGATCGAGATCGGGATGAGCTTTCTTGTACCGTCCTCATCTGGGCTTGCAGTTTTGTCGATGCCGATCCTGGCCCCATTGGGGGATTTCGCCAGCGTCAGCCGCGATCTGGTCGTGACTGCCTACCAATCCGCAAGCGGGCTGGTGAACCTGATCACACCGACCTCGGCCGTTGTGATTGGTGGTCTGGCCATCGGGCGCGTTTCGTTCGATCGCTGGCTGATGTTCATCTGGCCGCTTCTGCTGATCCTGACCCTTTTTGTCATGGCGGCGCTCAGCGTTGCCGTGATCCTGTAAATCAACGGAGAATTACAATGACTGACCACGCTCTTGGCGTACATTCTGAAACTGGTGAACTGCGGCAAGTGATTGTCTCGCCACCGGGTCTCGCCCACAGACGCCTCACACCGGACAACCGCGAGGAGCTGCTGTTTGACGATGTGTTCTGGGTCAAGCAGGCTATTAAGGATCACGGCGTCTTCGCAGACATCATGCGCGGCGAAGGGATCGAGGTGCTGGACGCAATGACCTTGCTGGCCGAAACGCTGGACTTGCCCGATGCGCGCGCCTGGGTTTTGGACCATCGCATCACCCGCAACGATGTGGGTGTCGGGATGCGCGATGATCTGCGCGCATGGATGGAGGAATTGCCGGGCAGCAATTTGGCGCAGTTCCTCGTTGGCGGGGTTACAGTTGGCGATCTCCCTTTCACCCCATCCGGCATGTTTGGCAGCTACCTTGGCCACCACGGCTTTGTTCTGCCGCCGTTGCCTAATTTTATTTTTACGCGGGATAACTCCGCTTGGGTTTATGGAGGTGTGACCCTTAACCCGATGCATTTTGCTGCGCGGCGTCCCGAAACGCTACTCCTGGGTGCAGTCTATCGCTTCCACCCACAATTCGCCGGCAAGGCACGGGTGTTGTTTGGGGATCCGATGCAGGAATTTGGCGCTGCAACGCTAGAGGGTGGCGACATCATGCCAATCGGCCACGGTGTGGTCATGGTAGGAATGGGCGAGAGATCAACGCCCCAGGCGGTCGGACAGCTGGCTGAAGCCCTGTTCGCTGGAGGCGATGTACACCGCATCATTGCCTGTCAGATGCCCAGTTCACGGGCCGCGATGCATCTCGATACCGTATTCACCCACTGCGGCGGCGATGTCGTGACCACCTATCAGGAAGTGGCCGACGCAATCACATGTTACGACCTGCGTCCCGGTGCGGGCAAGGCACCGCTCGATATTCGCCGTGACGCACGTCACCTGTTCGAAATCACCGCAGAGATTCTGGGCCACAAGAAGCTGCATCTGGTCCCCACCGGCGGTTCGGACGCTGCAGAGCAATCCCGCGAACAGTGGAATGACGGCAACAACGTGCTGGCGCTGCGACCCGGTGTCGTCATCGGCTATGACCGAAACGACGACACAAACGCGGCCCTGAAGGACGCCGGTATCGACGTGCGGGCCATACCCGGTGCCGAACTTGGCCGTGGACGTGGTGGCAGCCATTGCATGAGCTGCCCAACCATCCGCGATGCAATCTGAAAAAGGAAATTTCCAATGTCTTACAATCTGAGAAACCGCCACTTTTTGGCCCTGCGTGATTTCAGCCCACAGGAAATAGGCTTCCTGCTGAAACTGTCTGCCGACCTCAAGGCCGCCAAATATGGCGGCTATGAAGTGCCGCGCCTGACCGGCAAAGAAATTGCGCTGATCTTTGAAAAGGACAGTACCCGCACACGGGTAGGCTTTGAAGTGGCCGCACACGATCAAGGCGCGCATGTCACCTACCTCGGACCATCAGGTTCGCACATGGGCAAGAAGGAAACCGTCAAGGACACTGCGCGTGTTCTGGGCCGGGTCTATGACGCAATTGAATATCGCGGATTTGGTCATCCAATTGTCGAAACACTGGCGCAATATGCCGGAGTACCGGTTTATAACGGTCTAACAGATGAATTTCACCCTACCCAGATCCTCGCCGACTTTCTCACTATGAGCGAACATTCAGACAAGCCCCTGAGCCAAATTGCCTATGCATTTCTGGGGGATGCGGGGAACAACATGGGCGACAGCCTGTTGATCGGCGGGGCCAAGATGGGCATGGATGTGCGCCTGTGTGCGCCTGAAAGTCTGTGGCCCGAGCAAGCGATCCGCGACGAGGCCGATGCCATCGCCACCGAGACCGGCGCACGGATCACGCTGACCGAGGACGTGGATGCCGCCGTAAAAGGCGTCGATTTCATCTATACCGATGTCTGGGTTTCGATGGGTGAGCCGAAGGAAAAATGGGCAGAACGGATCGAGTTGCTGACGCCCTATCAAGTGAATGCCGACGTTATGGCACGAACAGGCAATCCGAGGACGAAATTCATGCACTGCCTGCCCGCCTTCCATAATGCCGACACCGAGGTGGGTGCCGATATTGAAGCAAAATTTGGCATCACAGCGATGGAAGTCACCGAAGAGGTGTTCGAAAGCCCCGCCTCCATCGTATTTGATCAGGCCGAAAACCGGTTGCACACCATCAAGGCCGTTCTTGTCGCTACGTTGGGGGCCTAGGCATGTTGGTGGTCGCAGCCCTGGGGGGCAATGCTCTGTTGCAACGCGGGCAGCCCATGACCGCAGAGAACCAACGTAAGAATGCGCTGGTTGCGGCACGGGCCCTGGCCGATGTCCTGCGCGCGGGGCATCGGTTGGTAATTACACATGGCAACGGGCCGCAAGTTGGCCTTCTGGCGCTTCAGAATCCCGCGGAAGATGGTTATCCACTGGATGTACTGGGTGCGGAAACGGCGGGAATGATCGGCTATCTGATCGAACAGGAGCTTGAAAATGTCCTGGACCATGATCGCCCCGTCGCCACGCTGCTGACACAGGTCGTGGTTGACCGCAATGATCCGGCGTTTGGGGATCCGACCAAGTTTGTAGGGCCGGTCTATGACCACGAACAGGCACAAGCCATCGCCAGCGCAAATGGATGGCACATCGCGCAAGATGGCGCAAAGTGGCGCCGTGTAGTAGCCTCGCCCGCCCCGATGGAAATCCCCGATACCCGCGTCATCCAACTGTTGCTGGATGCGGGCGTTGTTGTCATTTGCACAGGTGGTGGCGGCATCCCGGTGATCCGACAGCACGATGGCAGTTTGATCGGGATTGAGGCGGTGGTAGACAAAGACGCGTCAAGCGCCCTGCTGGCCCAGTCGCTGGGTGCGGATGTGCTTTTGTTGCTGACCGACGTTGATGGTGTTTATCAGGATTTCGGATCCGACACCGCCATGAAACGCCCATGGCTCTCACCCAAAGACGCCCTGCGTTTCGATGCACCTGCTGGCTCGATGGCCCCAAAATTGGAGGCCGCAGCAGCCTTTACATCAGCGGGTGGTTTGGCGGGGATCGGACGATTGCAGGACGCAATTGAGATCATGGACGGAAATGCCGGAACGCAAGTATCAAACGAAATCGGAGGGAATGCACAATGAACGCTATTGGACACAACACGGCGACAATCAGCGCGGGGGTCATAGCAGTTGCCCTGTCGACTTTCGGGACTTTTGCAACAGCCGCATCCCACGCGACACAGATCTTTGAAACCACAGTTGAAAGCAGCTTAACTCTCCCGGAAATGAACGCCACCAACGGCCGGTTTTTATTCGGCTCCAAGGCCTGCGTCGTCTGTCATTCAGTGAACGGTATCGGCGGTGAAGATGCACCAATGCTGGACGCCGAATTCATGAACCAGCCAATGAACCCGTTCGATTTCGCCGCGAGAATGTGGCGCGGTGCTGAGGTCATGGTGATAATGCAGCGCGAGGAGCTGGGCAATGTGATCGAGATATCAGGACAGGAACTGGCCGATATCACAGCTTTTGTTCACGACCGTGAGGAACAGGCAAGGTTCTCGATCACAGATGTTCCCGAAGACATTCAGGAATTGATGGATCATCTCAAAGCAGAAGAGCTCGGTGTGCCCCACGACTGAGCGTAGCCCCCAGATCTGGCAGGTCTTCTGCCGACTATCATCGCAGAAAAGGAGTTCAGAATGCAAGCTCAAGACATCATGACGAAAAACGTCATATCCGCGGCCGTTGATACGACTGTGGAACAAATCACAGCGCTTATGATGAAGAACCATATCAGCGCGGTACCCATCCTTGATGGGGACGGGACGGTCATCGGTCTAATCAGCGAGGGCGATCTTATGCGCCGGGTTGAAGGATCAGGCGATGCCCATAAATCCTGGTGGCTCTCGCTGTTTTCCGGACACGAAAATATGGCGCGGGACTTCATTGCCATGCGCACTCGCCGAGCCACGGATTTGATGACCCACGATATTGAGGTCGTGTCTCCGAATACACCTGTCGCAGACATTGCGCGTCTGCTTGAGAAAAAACGTATCAAACGCGTTCCAGTGGTCGAGAATGGCAAGATCGTTGGTATCGTCAGTCGTGCCAATTTGATGCAAGCCCTTGCGAGTACGCAAAGGGTAACGCTTGAGCCATCGACATCCAATCGCGAAAAGCGCGAGATTGTCATGGCGGCACTGGGACAGGTTCCGGGGCTCAATCCTGCGCATCTGAACGTCGTGGTCGAAGGTGATCGCGTTGATGTTTGGGGACTTGCAGATTCGGATGCTGAGGAAAAGGCTGCTTGGGTGGCGCTGGACAACATTGAGGGTCTTGGTGAGGTCTCAGTCAGCCTTGGGCGGATACAGAACATAGCGTACTTAGGTTAGTGACTGACCCAAAACGCTTCCCGTTCTAGGGCACGAAACTGCACCTGAAGAAATCAAAACCACAAAGAGAGCCCAATATGTGCCTTTCAGCAGAAGTCAGCTTTACTGCCAGTGTCCTTCTTGTGGCAGGTGGTACATTCGCCACCTGGAAAGCAAGGCAGATCAATTGGCGGTATATTCCGGTCGCCTTGATGCCGCTGTTCGCCGGCATTCAGCAATTCATGGAAGGCCACGTCTGGATCGGTATGAATACAGGTAATCCCGACATGGTCCTCTGGGGGGCGTTAGGGTTCATTTTTTTCACATGGTTCATGTGGCCGATCTGGATACCCATCTCTGTCTATGTGCTGGAACCGCCCGACAGCCCGCGCAAAAAGCTCTTCTTGGGTTTCGCGGCAATCGGGATTGCGTTTGGACTGCTGCTTTACATCCCCCATCTGATCAACCCTGAATGGGTCAGGGTAACAGTCAATCAAGATTCACTGGCCTATGAAGGCATGATGCTACTGGATTATATGATGCCGCGCTGGGTGACCTATCTCATCTATCTGACCCTGATCATCGCGCCACCGTTGCTGTCACGCTATCTGCACATGCGGTATTTCGGCGGCACCATCATCGCCGTTGTAGTGGTGGATATTCTGTTGCTGCGCTATGCCTATATTTCGTTCTTCTGCCTCTTGGCGGGTCTTGGTACACTGCACCTGATCTACATCATCTTGCGCAATAAATGTGCGCGCGAATGCCCGATGCTGTTTGCCTGATATACGCTTGGGCAAGTTCATCCAATCAGGAGCGTCTCTTTGCTTTTTTCACTAATTCTTGCAGTTATCGCCATCGTTTCGAGTAGTTGGATACATCTTGCGGTCATGCGGTGGGTATCGGTTGGCATGGCAAAGATACCTTTGGAGCCGTTCAATCGTGTCATGATGGCCGTACTGATCCTGTTTTTCGCGCATTTCGCCGGAATAGTTGTCTTTGCAGGCATGTTTGGCGTCGGTCACCAGCTTTTGAGCATCGGCGGGTTTTCCGGTGATGGCGTTGATACGGTGCTGGATTACTTCTATTTTTCAGTCGTCAGCTATACCTCCCTTGGCCTTGGCGATATTTTCCCCACAGATCATCTTCGCTTTCTCACAGGCGTCGAGGCGTTGACCGGGCTGCTGCTGATCGCGTGGTCAGGGGCATATCTTTTCGCGATGATGAACCGGCTTTGGGATTGGCCCCCCTGTGCCGAGCCTGATGACCCAGAAAAGTGAAAAAGGGCACACCCGGCACCTGCTCGCCGGACGCGCCTGTTGTTTGGGGAGGGCTAGTGTTCTTCGCTTGGTTGTGGCGCAGTCCAGCGCGACAGATATATCCGCTGGAACGCGAAGACTGCCGTGATCGCGACGGCTGCATACAGGACAATAAGAGGGTCGGACTGCAGCTTCATAGACGTGAAGGCAACAAGCACGATAGCGTCAAACACTAGCGCCAGGATGATGATCGAAGCATTTGCGTTCACCTCTTTGCGCATAAACCGCAGAACCCCCCAATGCACGATCATGTCCATCACCAGATAAAAGAAAGCGCCCAATGACGCGATCCTTGTCAGATCGAAAAAGACCGCGAGGATGGAGGCGATAACGACCGTGTAGACCAGCGTGTGACTGCGGATCGGCCCCGACATGCCAAAATGCCGATGCGGGATCATTTTCATATCTGTAAGCATGGCCAACATCCGCGAGACCGCGAAGACGCTGGCAAGAACCCCCGAGGCTGTCGCTACAGCTGCCAGCACGACAGTGAAGTAGAAGCCCGCGTTACCAAGTGCGGGTGCTGCGGCCTCAGCAAGAGAATAGTCCTTGGCGGCAACGATCTGGTCTATCGTCAGGCTAGATCCAACCGCAAAGGCCACAATCAAATAGACAACAACACAGATCGCGATGGAGATCATGATCGTGCGGCCAACATTGCGGTGCGGATCAGTGATCTCTCCGCCGCTGTTGGTGATCGTGGTGAAGCCCTTGAACGCCAGAATGGCAAGTGCCACGGACGCAATGAATCCGGTGATATCAAACCCGGGAGATGCCTCGCTTGCTGCTGCGAACTGAAACCCGCTGGCCCAAAGTGCTGCAATACCAAAAAGTGCGATGCCGCCAATCTTGACCACCGCCATGATAAGCGACAACAACCCAACCGAGCGACTGCCTGCGATATTGACGAGAAAGGCAAACAGGATAACCCCAACAGCGAGTATGGGCACCAGCGGGCCGCCGGTAATGTCGAACGGACGCAGCACATAGGTAGCGAAGGTCCGCGCAACGAGGCTTTCGGAAATCACCATCGACAGCGCCATCAGAAGCGCCGCAGCCGCGGCAATTGCGCCCGGTCCGTACGCTTTTTGCAGGATCATCGCGATGCCACCCGAAGATGGAAACGCGTTCGACATTTTGACATAACTATAGGCGCTGAAACTGGTGACAATTGCACCGGCAACAAACGATAACGGAAAGAGTGGCCCAGCCAGTTGCGCTATCTGACCCGTAAGCGCGAAGATTCCGGCACCGATCATCACTCCGGTGCCCATCGCCACGCCGCCGCTCAGGCTGATAGAGCCTTTGTTCTCGGTGTCGTCACTGTGTTGGTGATCCATCTATAATGCTTTCATTTTCAATGCGTTTCAGGTGTGTAACAGACCTTAACACCCATCGGTCCAGTCCCATGATTTCGGGTGTAAGGGCCTTGAAGGCAGGTGGTCCGCGTCAAGCCTCTCACGTGGCTATCATATAGATAAGTGACTTTGAGGTGAAGGTTTGGCTCAAGATGTGGCACAGGAATATGGTAAGCGTCCGGTCTGAATTACGCTCTCTGCCGCCGAAAACCCATATGGAAGCAAAGCCATTTGGATGCCTCCCTATCGAAAAGTAACCCGCTAATCAGTCTCTATCGACGAGCAAGAGTGAGAAACTTCGACGCGTCCGGCGGAGACATGAGCGGCAGATGCATCACGACACACTTCTGCCGCTCGCCTTCGGTTTTGGAAACGTAACTATCACCAATCGTTCTCAGTTCTACTTACTACAGCAGCAGCCGCCTGATTTGGCGACAGGCGCTTTTTGGGCTGATGGCTGAGATATAGGCTGAACCTCAGAATCTGTGCGGATTTCATGTCCACCGCAGCATCCGCCGCCTTTCGCAGTTTCAACTTGGGCTTTATCGGTTTGGGTCGTTGTGCGGTCCATATGGGCCTCCTGATACTAAGGGTACATATATCAGACGCCATCACCGCCACTTCGTTACAGTGGAATAATTGTTGCCCGTTTTTATCGCGTAAATTTTGGGCAACAGCCCGTCACGGTGTTCAAAATTGAAGCAGGTATTACAAAAATGCGGGCACCCTGCTTCCGGCGGGCGGATTTGCGTCGTTACAGTGCAGCAGGAAAATCTTTCAGTAAGGAGAAATGATGCGTTATATTTTTGCGACCTCCGCCGTCGTCATCGGTCTGGGCTTACCCGGCGTGACAAAGGCTCAGGAGTTAAGTTTGTCCGCAGGTGCAACCCTCACCAGCCGATATGTTTTCAACGGCATTGAACAGACTACCGGCGCTGCGTTCCAGCCTTGGGCGGAGGCCGAGTACGAAGGTTTTTATGCAGGCGTCTGGGCGTCAAACACTGCCAGATCAATTGTTGGCAGTTCTGTTGAGGTGGACCTCTATCTGGGCTATCGCAATGAAGTCGGCAAGTTCAGCTACGATCTGGGATATACCCGATACTATTATCGCAACCCGAGCAATGACTGCTGCGGAGAGGTCATCCTGTCATTGGGGTACTCCGTACTGGATCCGCTGGATGTCGGCCTTCGGTTTGCGCATGACCCCGTTGCGGATTACGTTAACTCAAGCGTCTCGATCGACTACGCATTAGATGACAAATTTGGTGCTTCAGCCAACTACGGCACGATCAGCAATGGGGGGCACGACTACTGGAGTGTCGGTGGCAGCTATGCGATCTCCGATAACTTTGGCATTGACGCGTCATGGCATGACACCAGTATCAGTGACGGATTGTTGATTGTATCGCTGACAACCGAGTTCAGCCTGCGCTAACTCTTTTCAAGACGGACAAAGCGCCGTATCCGGCTTTTGCTGGACGCGTCGCTTTGGTTTGCGCTGTCAAAATTTGATGATCCATGTCGGTTATGGGCCGTGTTGCATAGATCAACTGCAACTCAGAGCGCGCCCTACCCGAGACGGAATTCAGGCGGTACGTTCAAAGCTTGGGTGGCCAAGTCCGGTCATCCAGTTGAGAACCCGGACGCCAATCTTGGCTTCTGTTTTCTGATTTTCGAAGGTACGCGCCTTTAGCTTTGGCCCAATAACCACCTTCCAGCGGCCCATGAGGGTTTCGCCCCGGCTGCGTTGGTTGTAGCCAGTGGCTTTCTGCCAGGCCATCCGCCCGCGGGCTGCGACGTCGGCGATATGGCGGTCACGTACCGTCGGATCTTTGGCTGCATTTAGGCTCAGTAATGCGTTTTTGGGGGGTGGGATCGTCAGCTCGATCAGCGATCCAAACCGGGCAGTAAGCAAATCAGATGTTGGTTTTCCATCATAAGCTCCATCTGCAAGGAACCGATCAGCCGGGCCGTCGATTTGATCCAAAAGACCTGGCAGCGCCGTCGGATCACCGACGTCGTCCTTGGTGAGATCAGAGCAGACAATCTCACCACTGACAAGATCAAGACCGAGGTGGAGCTTGCGCCAAGAGCGCCGTTTACGCCTAGTTTTATGCTTCTCCTCGAGCCAGTCACCTTCGCCAAAGATCTTCAGACCGGTACTGTCCACAACCAGTTGCACTGGTTTGTCACACTTGGACTTCGGCTTTGGGCGCAACGTCAGCCCATTGCCACGGCGCGACAGGGTGGAAAAATCCGGCACTGCGATCGCAACCCCCAGCAGCTGCGCAATAGAGCGCATCAAGCCTTGGGTTTGACGCAGAGGCTGCTTGAAAACTAGACCCAGCGTCAGGCACATCTCGATCGCCAAGTCAGAGTAGTGCGGCTGTCCGCCGCGCGTGGTACGGCGCGGCGCCGACCACAAGGAAAGTGCGTCTTCGCTGATCCAGACCGTCAGATCACCACGCCGCCGCAAGCCTTCGTTATACTCGGCCCAGTTTGTTACTCGATGCCTTTGCTTCGGAATTTTGTCACGCCGATCGGCGTTGAACTTGTACGGCATTTACAGCATCCTGAAACGAACAGAACGCACCCAATATCAGCCGACCGGGGGTCCCTGCAACAACGCCG
>OJBO01000293.1_pt1 | contig 30301 bp, 26 predicted proteins | sample 1590461 | NCBI WGS metagenome assembly OJBO01 (sample SAMN05416836, study PRJEB24817) | seawater metagenome | isolation source: Sea water | place: Canada:Atlantic | collected 2013-07 | reverse complement strand
TCTACACCTCTCTATTCGTCGGCAGCGTCAGATGTGTATAAGAGACAGGACTTGGATACCGATACCATTGCGCAAATTACCGGTACGGATACCACCTCAGGCGACACGGATACGGGCTCGGAAATAGGCGCTATCCTGGGCGCTGACTTCAACATCGAGGCGGTGGGTATCAACGTCGGTGAAGATGCGCTGGGAGTGCTGGACCAGGTGGAAGGCGACTCAGCCGGTAGTCCCGGAGACCATTCGGCTGACAACATCACCACTGCGGAAGAGCTCACCGACGTGATCGGCGAGATCACCGGAGGCGGTGTCGAGGCATCTACCGCCGGCAGCGACCAGATCAACGGCGGCGGCGGTGACGACATCCTGTTCGGTGACGCGCCCTTTACGAACACTCTGGCCGATGCGCAGGGATTGACCACGCCGGATGGCGCCGGATGGCTGGTGTTCCAACAGCTCGAGGGCGGCCCCACCTGGGACCGCGCAGATACCATCAACTACATTCAGGGCAACCTTTCCGAGGTTGCGCAGGAAAGCGGGCGTAGCGGTGGGCACGATACCCTGGATGGCGGCGCCGGCGATGACATCATCTTCGGTCAGGAAGGCGATGACCAGATTACCGGCGGTACCGGCAATGATCTGCTTTCCGGCGGTACCGGCAATGACACCTTTATCTGGAACGCGGGAGAAACAGGGACGGACACCATCACCGATTTTGCCGGCGGCGATGTGCTGGATCTCTCGGCGCTGCTTCAGGATGAGGAGTTTTCCGGCGATTTGAGTGGTTATCTGCAGGTCACTGACGATGGCACGGACACAACCATCAGCGTCGATGCCGATGGCGGGGGCAATTTCACCGCTCCGGACCAGAGCATCGTGTTGCAGGGCGTGGCTACCGACATCAGCACCCTGTTGTCCGGCGGCAGCCTGGTAACCGATGCTCCCTGAGGCCGGTTCGGTCCCAAACCCCGCCACATTCGCTGTGGCGGGTTTTTTTTGCCTGGTCGGCGTTGCGTGGATTGCCGGACGTTTGTTTTGCCGGATGCGCCTTCGGCTTATCCGGCCTACGGCGACGATGCTTAGTGAGGGCTGGTAAGCGCAGCGCACCCACCATGCTGTGCGCCTTTACGGCCCGAGCTGTCTGGCGAGTCTTTCCCGCAATTGCTGCCAGTGTGACAGCGTGGCCGCATCTCCGGAGCGGACCTGCTCGCGGCGATTGCGCGCCAGCCAGAGATCGGAGCCATTGAAGCTGTACACGGGGATCAGATCGGGCCGCTGGCTCGCGGGCAGGATGCGCGGCTCGATGTTGTCGAGGATCAGGGGGTCGGCGGCCGGGGTTTCGTACCAGGCGACCACCATGTGCGGCTGGTCGAGGCTGAGCGCCTTGACATAGGTGATCCGCAACGCGCTGTCGGCGATGCCCATCCGCGTCAGGGTGATGTACTTGGCGATGGCGAACTCCTCGCAATCGCCGGCATCCTCGATCAGGAATTCGACCGGCGTGGCCCAGTAGTCTGCCTTTTGCCAGACCGCGTAATCGGTAGTGAAACGGGCGCCATTGAAATACTGATTGGTGAGCTGGAGGCGCTGTGGATCGGGCAGGGCACGGCCCTGCTCCATCAACTCGAACCATCTGCGCACACGGGCCGCGGCCAGGACGCCATGGTCGCGTTCCACGGTCTCGATCAGGCGCTCGGAGGCACTTTTTTCCGGTACCGCGAACGGTGGCGGTGACGGCTGGCCGGCACAGCCGGCGAGCAGCAGGGCGCCGAGCAGCCAGAGCCAGGGCAGCGGGGCTGGGAACCGGGTTCGCTCATTCCATCGCGACGGGGCGGGTTCCGGATGCGCCGCCCGAGGATTGTCGGATGCGCCGCTGCGCGGCTTATCCGACCTACGAAAACTTTGCAGGGGCGTCGGCGCCGTACCGCTCAATGCTCGGGTTCCAGTTCGGTTTCACGCCAGCGACGCCGTTCTTCGGGTGACAACTGGCGCCATTTTTCGCGCAAGCGGGCACGCTCCTCGGGTGGCAGGTGCCGAAAGCGCTCTCTGGCCTCCAGCAGGCGGCGCTGCTCCTGGGGGGGCAGTTCCCGGAAGCGGCGCCTCCGCTCTTCGAGCTTTTTGCGGTCCGCAGGATGAAGTCGATCCGCGTCGACGCCTCTGCCTCGTTCCAGCGCCGGGTGATCCTTGCCCCGGCTCTTGCGGTTGTCTTTATCACCCTTATCACCCTTGCGATCGGCCAGTCTGTGGCCTTGGAAGGTATTCCCGCCGGCAGGGGAAAAAAAGAGGGGCTTGGCAACCCGTGGGGAGCGGAGGCGCCAAGGATCGACCGAGGCGCTTGGCGGCGTCAATTCAGGGCGCCCGGCCGCGGCTTGGGACTCCCGTGCCTGGAAAGATACGGCGTGCGCGGTCACCGCAGCAGCAGGTGGTTCCGGGCGCCTGGCCAGCGCCTCGCCCGAGGAGATGGCCAGCAACAGGCATAACGCCAGCCGCCACCCAAGGCCAGTCAGAGTCGCGCCCACCGGCTTACCCCTGTTCCCGATCCCACTGACTGTTGGCCAGCCAGGAGTAAAACTCCAGATCCTCGTAGAGTTCGAGCGATTCGGTACTCGACAGGGCATTTGGGGGCTCCGGATTGGCCAGTCGTATCTGGGGAGCGAGGATCCATAGCGTCAATCCACACGCCAGGGCGGCGCCGGTGATGGGCGCCAGCCAGCGCGGGCCGAGCCTCCTGGTCGAAGCTTGCTCCAGCGCTGCTCGCCGTGCAGCGGCCAGTCGCCTGGCGGTCTGTGGATCGATGTGTGCCTCGAGAGTGCGCAGATCCTCTCGCCAGCACCGCTCCAGGTCATTCATGGGCGGAAGTCCTCCAGCTTTTCGCGGAGCGCGTGCAGCGCGCGGAAGTAATGTGTCTTGACGCTACCCTGGGTGCAGCGCATGGCGTGGGCGGCCTCGGCGGTGGACAGGCCTTCCCAACAGCGCAGGACGAAGGCCTCGCGCTGGCGGCGGGGCAGCTCGCGCACCGCGGTTTGCAGTGCGTCCAGCCGCCGCGATCGCTCCAGGTGTTCGGGTGGTGCATTCGCCGACGGGTCCGGGTATTGGGCCAGGGGATCGGCCTGGTCTTGGCCCACCGCCAAGCCGGGCGCTGCGAACCAGCGTCCCTGGTACTTGCGGCGCCGAAAGCTGTCGTGGATGCGATTGTTGAGTATGCGGTAGAACAACGGCGGCCAGTCCTCCTTCGGTTTGTGGCCGTAGCTGCGCACCAGCCGCAACATGGCATCCTGCACCGCATCGAGCGCTTCTTCACGGTCGCGGAGCAGGCTCAGCGCGATCGCAAAGGCGCGCCCTTCCACGGCGGCGAGGAAATCATCCATGGCGGCCGGTTGCCGGGACCAGGCTGGGTCCGCGTCCCAGGGTGGTCGCAACAGCACGGTGGGCGCCTTGGTCATCGTTGCCTTGGCCATCATTGCCTTGGCCATCATCGGCATACACTCCGCGGGTTCCCTTCAGTGGTGCAGGATCTCGTTGAGCAGTATGGCTCCCCCAATGATGGTATAGGCGTCATGGTCGTGATGGTGGTGGCGCCGATCGTGATGCCGATCAGCGCGATAATGGTGGCGCTTGATGACCCGGTACTCGCGTACATGGTGAGGGCGGTAGTTGCGCGAGTGGCTGGGGCGCACATGATGGTGGCGATCGCGGAAATCATAGTGCTGGTAGCGGTCCCAGCGCGGTCCCTTGTCATCGTGCCCGGCGCTGGCGGGCAGGGCTGTCAGTGCGGTTGCCAGCAGCAGGCTGGTGAGGAGGATAGTGCGGCGCATCTCTGGCCCCTCGTACGGTGGATGGTAGAGATGATAACGGCACTGCGCGGTTTTGGTTGACGAGTTCTGAGAGCCTGTCGAAAGAAATTGCCAGGTGGCGGCAGTTGAGGCACAAGGTCGCGGCGACCGAGACCCATCGGAGTGGCAGGGTGGCGGTCGGGATTGCCGGATGCACCGCGGTGTGGCTTATCTGGCCTACGAAGACGGTGGTGACGCCAGGCGCAGGGTGGATAAGCCGCAGGCGCATCCACCGGCACGGTCCGAACGGATGACACGGACGACATTGCGCCCACGGTGACGCGAGCGTCGCTGTTGTAGGGTGGATAAGCCGAAGGCGCATCCACCAAAAAATCGCACGGTGGTTCGCCCAGGGAAACGCCGGATGCGCAGCGCATCCGCCGAACGGCTCTAGAGATCGAATTCCGCCCACACCGGGCAGTGGTCGGAGGGTTTTTCCATCGCGCGGATATCGAGATCGATGCCGCTGTCGGTGAGCGCCTCGCAGAGGCCGGCGCTGGCGAGCAGCAGGTCGATGCGCAGACCCCGTGGCGGGTCTCGCTCGAAACCGCGGCTGCGGTAGTCGAACCAGCTGAACAGGCTGCGGTCGCCGTGTTGTTCCCGGAAGGTGTCTTTGAGGCCCCAGGCGGACAGCTCGGCGTACCATTGGCGCTCCTCGGGCAGGAAGCAGCATTTGCCGGTGCGCAGCCAGCGCTTGCGGTTGTCTTCGCCGATGCCGATATCGACATCCTCGGGAGCTACGTTCATGTCACCCATCACGACTACCAGTTCCTCGGGCGAATGCTGGGCGCGCAGGGTGGCGGCGAGCTGTCGGTAAAAGGCTTCCTTGGCGGGAAACTTGGTGGGGTGAGCGCGGCTTTCGCCCTGGGGAAAATAGCCGTTGTAGATATGCACCTGGCCCCGCCGGCTCTCGAAGGTGGCCTTGATCAGGCGGCGCTGGGAGTCTTCGCCATCGTCTGGAAAGCCGCGGCAGCAGGATAGCGGCGCGCGGCGGAACAGCAGGGCGACGCCATAGTGTCCCTTCTGGCCGTGATAGGCGCAGTCGTAACCCAGTGAGTGGATCTGTTGCAGCGGGAACTGGTCGTCGGCGACCTTGGTTTCCTGGAGGCCGATCACGTCTGGATCATGGCGTGCAATAATCTCTTGCAGTTGATGAGGTCTTGCTCTTATTCCATTGATATTGAATGAAATTATTTTCACGAATTCGAGCCCGGCGTACGCTCGGCCACCTTCTGGCGGTGCTTGGCTAGCAGCTCCAGGTAGTCGACCAGAATATGACCGGCTTCCTTGAGCATGGGGTCCTCGCTGGGGTCCGGCTTGCCGAGCGGATCGTCGTTCTGAGTCTCGGCGGCCGTATCGTCGGTTTTGGATGCACCGCCGCGGTCCGCACGCCAGGCTTCGAGATCCGGGTAAGGCGCCTCGCCCTTGGCCGAACGCTGGCGGTTGGCAAGTGCGAGCAGTGCTTCCTCCCGCTCCCGAGTCATGCGCTCGCGGGCCTTGCGGTTCAGCGGCAGTTCGGTGACCGATCGGTTGTGTTCGATCAGCTCCAGCTCGCCGACCAGATAACGCCAATCGGGATCTTCCGCCACGCGGCGGGCATGCGCTTGGTTGAGCGGTGCCAGGGCCTCTTCGTTGTGATCATAGGGATCGAAGCTGACCGGATCGATGCGGTCCCAGGGCAGGGCGCGATCCTGGGCGCTCTCGCCAATCTCATGCAGATCATAGAGCGAGGGAAAGGCGATGTCCGGAAGCACGCCGCGTTCCTGAGTGCTGTCCCCGGAGACCCGGTAGAACTTGGATTGCGTGAGCTTGAGCTGGCCTTCGCGCACCGGCGTCAGGATCTGTACGGTGCCCTTGCCGAAGCTCTGGCTGCCGACTACCAGGCCGCGCCCATAATCCTGGATGGCGGCGGAGAAGATTTCCGAAGCCGAGGCGCTGAGGCGGTTGATCATTACCACCAAGGGGCCCCGATACATGGCGGGCCGCTCGGCCATCTGGTCCAGGGACACCTTGCGGTTGGCGTGGCGGATCTGCACGACCGGGCCCGGATCGATGAACAGGTCGGCCAACGCCGTGGCCTCGTACAGTGAACCGCCGCCGTTGTTGCGCAGGTCGAGGATGATGCCGTCCACTTCTTCGCTGCGAAACCGCTGCAGGATGTTGAAGACATCCCGGGTGGTGCTGCGGAAATTTTCGTCGTGGTTGCGATAGGCCTCGAAGTCCATGTAGAAGGTGGGCAGGGTGATCACACCCAGCCGCACCTGGCGCTCTCCATCGGGTATGGAGATCAGGTCGCCCCGCGCCGCCTGTTCCTCCAGGGCGACCTGATCGCGGACGATCGCCAATTCGTGCGCAGTGCCCGCTGCGCCCACGGCGGCGGGCAGGATCTCCAGGCGTACCCGGGTTCCCTTCTTGCCACGGATCAGGTCGACGACCTCATCGAGCCGCCAGCCGATGACATCGACCATTTCCCCGTCCTCGCCCTGGGCGACGCCGACGATGCGGTCGCCCGCCTGCAGGCGGCCGTCCCTGTCCGCGGGGCCGCCGGGCACGACGCGGACGACCTTGGTGTGTTCCTCCTCGCTTTGCAGTACTGCGCCTATACCCTCCAGTGACAGCGACATGCTGATCTGGAAATTCTCGATGCTGCGCGCATCCATGAACGAGGTGTGTGGGTCGTACATGCCGGCGACGGTATTGGTGTAGAGCTCGAAAACATCGGCGGTGGTCTGCTGGTCGAGACGACCGAGCTGGGTGCGGTAGCGCTTGATCAACAGCTTGCGGGCGTCCTCGGGCTCCTTGCTCGACATCAGCAGCCGCAGCAGACTGTCTTTCATGCGCCGGCGCCAGTAATCGTCAGCCGCGGCGGCGGATGCCAGCCAGGGCTGCTCATCGGTGTTCAGCGGTAGCGATTCCTTGCGCTCGAAATCGAATTTGGCGTCACTTTCCAGATATGTCAGATTCGCTTCCAGACGATCGTGGAGGCGATCGCGAAAACGATTGTAGATCCGGTAGGCGCAATCGAGGGCCGCTGCCTGAAGTTCGTCGTCCAATCGGCTGCGGCAGGGTTCGAACTCGGCCAGATCGGCGGCGAGCAGGTAGGTGCGGGCCGGATCGAGCCGCTTGATATAGAGATCCAGCAGCTCGGAAGCGAACTGGTCATCCAGTGCCAGCTTGCGGTAGTGGCGTTTTTCCAGGACGCGGACGATCTCGCGCAGGGAGCTGCGCAGGGCGTCGTCCGGCCGCAGTTGGGCAAAAGCCGCTGCCTGCAGCGGTAGCAACAGGGCGGCGAGCAGCGCGAGGGCGCGGGGCAGGGAGCGTATGGCGGGCATGTAGATCGTCGGGCTGAGTCGAAGCAGGGGATTCTAGGCTATGGCAGCGGCGACTGCACTGTCGACCTCTGAGGACCCCTGCGAATGGTCCGGACGCCTTGGATCACTCGGGCTGCGGAGAGTTCAGCTCCGCAGCCGGATCAGCGTGGTCCCCGGCCGTGAGCAGGGGTTCCCAGTCCAGGTCGCCGGCATCCATCATCCGTGCGATCTGCTCCAGGGTGCGCACCAGCGCGTGCTGCTCGGTTCCCGGCAGGGCGCGAAATCTGGCGCCGAACGCTTCCTGGAGCGGCATGGGTGCCGCACTCAACGCACGGAGCCCCTTGTGAGTCAGCCGGGTATAGACCACGCGTCGGTCCGTGGTGGAGCGGTACCGTTCGATGAAGCCCCGCACGGAAAGTCGGTCCATGATGGTGGTGACGGTCGCCGGGCTCAGGCTCACCTGCGCGGAAATTGCCCGGGTATTGACTTCGCCGAGCTGGAAAATCGCCCGCAGCACGATGAGCTGGGCGGTGGTGAGCCCGGTCTGCCGGGCCAGTTCGCGCGAGCGCAGATCGGTGGCGCGAATGATGCGGCGCAAGGCGACCAGGACATCCTCGGTGAGGTCGCGGTCCGGGTGCCGGCGAGCGGTCATCGTCCGGTCTCCGCGGCACAACCGCCGGCGGCCGGGGTAACCCCGGCCGTCGTTTTGCGCTCAACCCCTGGCCGCTGCATAACGGCTCGCCACCGAATTCCAGTCGACCACCTCGAAAAAGCCCGACAGGTATTTCGGCTTCTCGTTGCGGTAGTCGATGTAGTAGGCGTGCTCCCACATATCGCAGGTCAGCAGCGGAGCTGCGCTGCCCGTCAATGGCGTCTGCGCATTGGCGGTATTGACGATCTCCAGTCCGGATTGGGGGTCCAGCACCAGCCAGGTCCAGCCGGAGCCGAACAGAGTCTTGGCCTGATCGCTGAACTGCGCCACAAAATCCTCGAAAGAGCCATACTTGGCGGCGATCGCCTCGGCCAGCTCGCCGTCCGGGGCGGCGGCCGTGCCGGCGCCGAAGCCGGCAAAATAGAACTCGTGATTCCAGGCCTGGGCGGCGTGGTTGAAATAGGGCTTGCCCTCTCCGCTACGCACCAGCTCGGCGAGTTCGATGCCATCGGCATCCGTGCCCTTGATCGCGGCATTCAGTTTGTCGACATAGCCCTTGTAATGCTTGCCGTGGTGATACTCGAGGGTTTCCCTGGAAATATGGGGTTCTAGAGCCTCCAGGGGGTAGGGTAGATCCTGTGGAGTTACTGCCATGGTCATACTCCTGTCGACGGTAAGATGTCTTGATTGCCTGTGCCCGCGGTGGGACGCGGCGCCGATTTCGAACCGGCCCCGACATGATTACACATCAAACCATTCGATGTCGACCGATTAGTCCGCGCCAGGTCCGCGGCGCGCGCCTCCTGTCGCAACCGCAATCACTTCGTGTGTTGGTGCCACGCGCTGACGGTGGCCGCCAGGGGTTCGCTGTAACTGTAGGCGTAGAGCAGCTGCGCGACGGATAACAGGCTGCTGAGGTGGGTGCGTTCGTAGCCGTGGGTGGCATCGGTGCCGAAGGTGATCAGGGCGTCGCGGACATCGTGCCCGGCGCGGACCGCGGAATTGGCGTCTGAATAGTAGTAGCGGAAAACGTCGACCTGATGGGCGATGCCGCGGTCGCGGCACAGTTGCTTGAATTTGCGCAGCATGTGCTGGTCGAACGGGCCGCTGGTGTCCTGGGCACATAGCGTGACGCCGGTTTCGCGGGCGTTCTGGCCGGGCGCCACCGGGCCGATATCGATACCCACGAATTCGACCACTTCGTCGGACAGCGAGGAGCCGGCTCCGGTGCCGACCTCCTCGGTGATGGTGAAGATCGCCTGGAAATCGATCGCCGGCGGTTGTCCGCTCTCGCGGATCGCCCTGAGCGCGGTGAGCAGGGCACTGGCGCCGGCCTTGTTGTCGAGGTGGCGAGCGCTGATGTACCCGCTTGCGGAGATCTCTGGATCCGAGTCGAAGGCGACGAAATCTCCGCTGCGCAAGCCCAGTGCGACCAGGTCCTCGCGGTTGTGGCAAGGTTCGTTGAGGCGAACCTCGATCTGGTTCCAGGCCACCGGCAGGTGATCGATGCGCTCGTTGAAAGCGTGACCGGAAGCGAGCAGGGGCAGCACCTGACCGCGGTAGACGTGGCCGCGAGCGAATACCGATACCCGGCCGCCCTCCGCGAAGCGGCTCGACCAGGTTCCCACCGGCATCAGGCTCAGGCGGCCGTTGTCCTTGAGTTCTCCGACCACGGCGCCGATGGTGTCGATGTGGTTGACGGCGGCGCGTGCCAGGGAGCGCTGTGCGCCGGGCAGCACGGCGATGATGGTGCCGCGGCGCGTCAGCTCGTAGTCGATATCCAGTGCCGCGAGCTCATTGCAGACGTAGCGCGACAGCTCGTTGGTGAAGCCGGTGGGACTGGGGATGGCGAGCATATCCAGCAGACGGGCGCGCAGGTAGTCGGGGTCCAGGGCATCGGGAAACACTGGCGGTCAGTCCTTCCGGCGGTAGTCGCCGTCGAGCACCTCGGCGGGATCCGGCACCTCGGCGTGGTGGCGGGGCAGGGTGCGGGCATCGATCTGATGGGAGAAGCGGTCGACGCTGATTCGTTCTGCGTCCGCGGCGAAGGTCGGTTCGCTGGTTGTGTAGGCTTCCAGCATCCGCACCACATTGGTCAGGCTTTCGATATGGGTGCGCTCGACGCTGTGCGAAGCGTCCCCGGCGTAGGCGATGACCGCGGTGCGCACATCGTGGCCCGCCACCAGGGCCGAGGCGGCATCGCTGTGAAAGGCGCGCAGGTATTTCTGTTGCAGCGGGATATCGCCATCGACCGCCAGCCGGTGAAGGTGTTTGGTCAGGTGGTAGTCGTAGGGTCCGCTGGCATCGCCGCTGGCCAGTGTGACGCGCTTGAAGGGGCTCTTTTCGGTGGGCTTGACCGACTCGAAGTCGACGGTGAGCAGTTCCGAGACCTCCGGCAGGATGGCGCTGCCCATGCTGCCGCCGGCGGTCTCGTTGACAGTGAACAGCACATAGGTGTCGTGGGTCACCGGGGTTTCGCTTTCCACCAGATGGCGCAGCAGTTCCAGGACGCTGGCGGTGCCGGCTTTGTTGTCGAGATTGCGGCTGATGATATAGCCGTTCTCGAGCACTTCCGGATGGCTCTCCAGGGCGATGAAGTCGCCGACCTCGATGCCCAGTTGGCGCACCTGCTCGGCGTTGAACACCGCCTCCTCCAGGCGCAGTTCGATGTGGTCCCAGTCCGTCGGCACCTGATCGACGCCCTGGTCCCGCGATACCCCCCAGTCCAGGATCGGCAGCAGGCAACCGCGATAGCAGGCACGCTCGCTGAACAGTGTCACCCGCGCGCCCTCGGCGAAGCGGCTCGACCAGTGGCCGATGGGGGCCACCAGCAGGCGGCCGTCGTCGCGGATGTAGCGCACCATGGCGCCGATGGTATCGACGTGGGTGACCACCGCCCGCGCCGGTCCTCCGGTGCGGCCGGGCAGGCGGGCGCGGATGGTGCCGCGGCGGGTCATGTCATAGGCGACGCCCATGGCGTCCAGCGCCTTGCCGACGTAGTGGACGATCTCGTCGGTGAAACCACAGGGGCTGGGAATGGCGAGCAGGTCGAGCAGGGTGGTGATGATGCGCTTGGACTGGATCATGGCTTCTCGTGCAGGCTGCCGTTACCCCAGGCCGGCGCGGAATCGCTTTCATCCGGACCATAGACCGGATCGCGGCGCGGATTCTTGCGTGACAGCGGGAACAGCAGATCAATGAAACATTGGGCGGTGGGCTGGGGTTCGTGATTGGCCAGGCCGACGCGCTCGTTGGCTTCGATGATGACATAGTCCGGCTGATCCGGGGCGCGCACCATCAAATCCAGGCCGACCACCGGAATGTCGAGACGCCGCGCCGCGCGTACCGAGGCCTCGACCAAACGCGGGTGGAGAATCGAGGTGACATCGTGGATGGTACCGCCGGTATGCAGGTTGGCGGTCTTGCGCACTTCCACCTGTTCGCCCTCGGGGACGATCGAGTCCAGCGAATAGCCATTCGTCGCGAGGTGGCGCTCGGTCTCTGTGTCGATGGGGATGCGGCTCTCGCCACTGGTCGCCGCCGCCCGCCGGCGGCTCTGCTTCTCGATCAGGGTGCGGGCGTCGTGTACCCCGTCGCCGCGGATCTGCGCCGGCTTGCGTACCGCCGCCGCCACCACCCGGTTGTTGATGACCACCACGCGCAGATCCTGTCCGGGATGACAGGATTCGAGCAGCACGCGCTCGCCGAAATGGCCGGCGAGCTCGATGGCCGCCTCCAGGTTCGCTTCGTTGTCGACCCCCACGGTAATGCCCTTGCCCTGTTCGCCGACGGTCGGCTTCACCACCACCTGGGCGTGTTCCTCCAGGAAGGCGCGGTTTTCCTCGATAGTGCCGGCCAGCTGAAATGCGGGCGTGCGCAGACCGGCCTTGTTCAGCCACCTGTGGGTCACGTACTTGTCCTGGCAGCGGCTCATGGCGATGGCCGTGGTCAGCTCGCTGAGCGATTCGCGGCACACCACGCTCTTGGCGCCCAGGGAGAGCCGGAAGTAGCCCTCCTTGCTGTCCAGCACGTCCACGGTGATACCGCGGCTGCGCGCTTCGTCGACGATGATGCGTGCGTAGGGGTTGAGCTCCTCTTCGAATTCCGGGCCGATGAACAGATTTTCGTTGTAGGCATTCTTGTTCTTGATCGAAAACACCTGCACCGGCCTGAAGCCAAGCTTGTCGTACAGCGCCTTCGCCTGGGTATTGCTGTGAATCACCGACAGATCCAGGTAGGCGCGCCCGGCTTGCTGGAAGTACCCCGCCAGCCCGCAGACCAGCGCCTGACCGATGCCCGGCCGCAGGGCGGTGGGATCCACCGCGAGGCACCAGAGACTGGAGCCATTGTCCGGATCGTTGAAAACCGCGCGGTGATCGATGCCCGTCACCGTGCCCAGCACCTCCTGGCTTTGGGCATCGACGGCGATCAGAAATACGAGTTTGTCCGAATTGCGCTGGCGCCAGATGAAATTGCCGTCCGAGGGCACCATGTCGCGCTTGAGATAGAGGTCGTTGATCGCCTCGGCCTCGACCTCCCGGGTGATGCGCCGGATCTCGATGGCGGTCCCATTGGCATCCGGCTCGAAGCCGGTGAGATCGAGGCGCAGCATGTCCGAGGGATCGAGAAACAGCTGCTGCGGTGCATAGGACAGCACCACGTGCGGATTGCTGACATAGGCCGCGATATCGCGCTGCCCCGGCCGCTCGCGGACCATTTCCTCGGCGACCTTCTCGGGTGCCTCGAAGGTTTGGGCAAAGATCACCCGCCCCCAGCCGCAGTACAGCGAAACCTGCTCAGACATCGCGGTCCTCCTCGCGGTAGACCCTCTCAATGGTCTAGATTCCCTGGGCCTGGAGCCAGTTCTCCAGCAAGCCGATCTGCCAGAGTTTTGACCCTCGCAGCGGCGTGATGTGCGCCTCCGGATCGTCGAGCAGCAGATCCAGGTAGTCGCGCCTGAACAGCCCGCGGTTGCGCGCGTGCGTGCCCAGCAGGGCGTCGCGGACATAGTCGAGCACTTCGCCGCGCAGATACTTGAGCGCCGGCACCGGGAAATACCCCTTGGGCCGGTCGATGACCGCCGCCGGAATCACCGTGCGCGCGGCTTCCTTGAGCAGGTATTTGCCCTCGCCGCGGACCTTGAGTGCAGCGGGCATGGTCGCCGCGTATTCCACCAATTCGTGATCCAGAAAGGGTACCCGGGCCTCCAGGCCCCAGGCCATGGTCATGTTGTCCACCCGTTTCACCGGATCGTCGACCAGCATGACAGTGGTGTCGATGCGCAGCGCCTTGTCCACCGAGTCCTCGGCACCGGGACGGGCGAATTCGGCCTGCACGAACTCGGCGGCGAAGTCGCGCTCGATCCAGGGATCGGCGACCACCCTGCAGTACTCGGCAAAGTCGCGGTCGAAGAAGGCCTGGCGATAGGTCGCGAAGGGCTCGGTGCTGCCTGCCATGGGCGGATACCAGTGGTAGCCGCCGAATACCTCGTCGGCACCCTGGCCGCTCTGCACCGCCTTGCAGGTACGCGAGACCTCGCGGGAGAGCAGATAGAAACCGATACAGTCGTGGCTGACCATGGGCTCGGCCATGGCCTCGATGGCCGCCGGCAGTTGTTCCAGCAGCTCGCGGGACGACACCCGGATGCGCTGGTGATCGGTGGCGAATGCCTCGGCGACGATATCCGAATACTGAAACTCGTCGCCGGCCTCCTCACCAACCGCTTCGAAACCGACCGAATAAGTGCGGAAGCGGCTGATCCCGGCTTCGGCGATCAGCCCCACCAGGAGGCTGGAATCGATTCCGCCCGAGAGCAGCACGCCGACGTCCACCGCGGCCACCAGCCGTCGGCGCACCGCCGCGCGCAGCGCCTCCAGCAGCCCTTCGCGCCATTCCGCCTCGCCGCGTGGCGCGGCGTGACGAAACTCCAGCGACCAGTAGCTGCGCTCCTCGATCTGGCCCCCAGCATCCAGGGTCAGATAGTGTGCCGGGCGCAGCTTGCGCACGCCGCGCAGCATGGTGTGGGGCGGCGGTACCACGGAATGAAAGCTGAGATAGTGGTTGAGCGCGACCGGGTCGATGGCGGTATCCACGCCGCCGGCGGCGAGCAGGGCGGGCAGGGTGGAGGCGAAGGCGAAGCGGTCGGCGTCTGCACTGTAATAGAGCGGCTTGATGCCCAGCCGGTCGCGCGCCAGCACGGTGCAGCCGCTGTCGCGCTCCCAGATCGCGAAGGCGAACATGCCCTGGAAGCGCTGCAGGCACTCGATACCCCAGGCGTGATAGGCCTTGAGCACCACCTCGGTGTCGCCTTCCGAGAAAAACCGGTAGCCGAGTTTGCGGAGTTCGGCGCGCAGCTGCGGATGGTTGTAGATGGCACCGTTGAACACCAGTCCCAGGCCCAGCTCCGGGTCCGTCATGGGCTGCTGCGAATGCGACGAGAGATCCATGATCATCAGGCGCCGGTGGCCGAACGCCCGGTTGCCGACCGCGAAGGTACCGCCGTCGTCCGGCCCCCGCGCCCGCATCGATTGCTTCATGCGCTCGATGCGCGCAAGGTCGACGGCCTCGCCGTCGTGCCTGATTTCACCGCAGATGCCACACATATTGGGTTCCACTTCCGTCGCTGGCGGGCCGCGCAGGCTTCAAGGCGTTGTTGGTTGCAGCAACCTTTACAGCAACCTTTGAAACAGTCCCGAGGCGCCACCATTGAATCAGTAACCCGGGGTCGATTTCCAGAAAGGGGCGCTGCCCGGGTATTCAGGGCAAAACCCGGGCCAAAAGTACGGCGCTGTGGGCAGATCGGTCGGGGTTGACGGACGGGCGTCTCCATGGCGCCATGAAAAAGAGCCGTCGCGGTACCGCAGGCGGTCGAGGTTCCGGATGCGGCCGACCCCGCCGCGGGCCGGAGCCAGGGCCAGCAACGAGGCAGCGCCAACAAAGAGGCAAGAGAATGAAATTCGTGTTCGAAGTACGGGTCAAACCCGGCTACAGCGTGGAGGAATACGCCGATGCCTGGGTGCGTGCCAGCGAGATCATCCAAAGCACGCCGGGGGCTCGGGGCACCTACCTGCACCGCAAAATCGGCGATCCCGATTGCGTGCTCGCCATCGCGCACTGGGATTCCAAGGCCGCGCGCGACGCCAAGGATGATCGCCGCGACGAGACGGTGCGCAGCATCCTCGAAAAACACACCCGGACCTGCGAGATCCGGGTGATCGGCGAATTCGAGGAACCCGAGTGGCAGGTGCTGCCGGAACCGCGCGAGAATCCCGCCGATTGAGCGGCGGCCCACACGCCCCTATTTGGTGTAGATAAAGCCATGGATTCGAACGCGACCGAAACCGACATCTTTGGTGCATTGCCCTGCTGGCGGCGTTGTCGGGCCGGGCAGGGGGCACTGCTGGTCGACGCCGCATCCTATTTCGCCTGTCTCCACGAAGCCATCCTGAACGCTCGTTCCTGCATCTATATCGCCGGCTGGGATCTGCACAGCGCGACCCGCCTGGTGCGTGATGGTGAGCATCCAGCGCCGACCCTGCGCGCCGTGATCGCCAGGGCGGTTGCGGAAAACCCGAAACTGCGCGTGTACATCCTGCTCTGGGACTGGGCAATTCTCTATGCCGGAGAGCGCGAACTGCTGCCGCGCATCAATCTCGACTGGCGACTGCCGGCCAATGTGCGCATGGAGCTCGACAGCGCGGTGCCGATCGGTGCCAGTCAGCACCAGAAACTGATAGTGATCGACGATGCCCTGGCGTTCTGCGGTGGCCTGGATGTCACCGTGCGACGCTGGGATCGCCGCAACCACGAGCCGGACGACCCCGATCGCGTCGATCACGAGGGCGAACCCTTCGGTCCCTATCACGACATTCAGCTGGCCGTCACCGGGGCGGCCGCCGCAGCGCTGGGCGACGAAGTCCGCCGCCGTTGGTACGCGGCCATCGCCGAGCGCCTGGCACCTTGCGCGGAGGTCGAGGCGCCGCCCGCCATCGATCTGCGGCGCCACGCCGCAGTCCTCTTCGAGGATGTTTCGGTCGGCATAGCCCGGACCATCCCCGGCACAGAACAGCAGGCCGCGGTAGAGGAGGTACGGGATTCCCTGCTGGCGATGATCGCTGGTGCCCGCGAGTACCTCTACATCGAAAATCAGTTCGTCTGCGCGGATGTGATCGCCGAAGCCCTGATCGAGCGACTCCGCGCCCGGCCCGAATTGCAAGTGCTGATCGTCACTCCGCGCATTCACGAGGGCTGGCTGGAAGCCCGCAGCATGGGCGCCGGGCGGACACGCTTCGTCGCCAAACTCGAGGGCGCCGGCGTGCTCGATCGGGTCGAGCTGCGCTATCCGGTATACCGTCGCGGTGACGACGAGATACCGATTTTCGTGCATGCCAAACTGATGATCGTCGACGATCTGCTGTTGCGCGTCGGGTCCGCCAACCTCAACAACAGGTCCATGGGCTTCGACTCCGAGTGCGATCTCATCCTGTTCGGCGACGACGAACCCAGCCGGGGCGCGATCCGCGCCGCACTTCACGATCTGCTGGCCGAACATCTCGGCAGCAGCCGCGAGCAGGTCGCCGAAGCCATCACCGCCCACGGTTTGCTGGACGCGATAGCGCAGCTGAACGCCGGCACCCGGGCTCTGGCACCCTTGCCCCCGCCGGATCGCTCCACGGTCAGCGACGAGCTCTATATTTCCTTGGCCGACCCCGAACACCCGGTCTCCCTGCGCGACTTCCTGCCCCTGTTTCGCCACGACAATGGCGCCGCCAGCGAAGTCGTGCAAAGCCAGGGACGCCGCTCCCTGCTACCCCTGGCGCTGGTCGCCCTGGTACTCGCCGCCCTCGCGCTGGTCTGGCGCGTCACACCACTGTCCGAACTGGTCAGTCCGGACGCCCTGGGAGGGGTACTGGCGGCCATCGAGGATGCGCCCTGGACGCCCTTGCTGGTGCTGTCTCTCTATGTGGTGGGCGGCCTGGTCATGCTGCCCGTGACCGGCCTGATCCTGGCCACGGGGCTCGCCTTCGACGTGGTCACCGCGCTCGTCTATGCGCTGCTCGGCTCCATGTCCAGCGCCATCGTCGGCTACCTCGCCGGCCGCTACTTCGACATGTCCTTCATTACCAGACGCTCCGGCGCGCGCCTGCACACTGTTGTCGACAGCGTGCGGCGCCGCGGTTTGCTCGCCGTGGCCGCGGTGCGCCTGGTGCCGGTGGCGCCATTTACCGTGGTCAACGTCATCGCCGGTGCTGCCCACATCCGGCCGCGTGATTATCTGCTCGGCACCCTGCTGGGCATGGCTCCGGGGATCGCGCTGCTCACCGCCTTCGGTGACAGTCTGGGCGAGATGATCAGTGACCTGAGCTGGGAGCACGCACTTCAGGTCCTGGCCCTGGCCCTGATCTGGGTCGGCCTGGTGTTCGTGACCCGCCGCGTCCTGCGGATCAAGGCCGATCAAGGGAATCCCTGAGCAACGCGTGCCCAACCCTGAGCGACGCGTGCCCAACATAGTCAGCTACAACGTGCACGGCTGCCGGGGGCGCGACGGCCGTCACGACATCGCGCGCTGCGCAGCGGTGGTTGCCAGGCTACGGCCGGTGATCGTCGGCCTCCAGGAAGTCGACTCCCGGGACGGCCGGGATGCCTGGGCGATCTTCGAGTCGAAGCTGAAAATGCACGCCATTCCCGGGCCGACCCTGCTGGGCGCGAGAGGTCGGTATGGGAGCCTGCTGCTGACCCGCTTTCCCTGTCTCGCCGTCCACCACCACGACATCGCAGTGGTAAACCGGGAACCGCGGCGCGCGATCGACGCCCGCCTGGCCACGCCCCTGGGGCCGTTGCGCGTGCTGGTCACCCACCTGGGGCTGGGTTGGCGCGAGCGGCGTCACCAATTGAACCGGCTGGCCGAATTGCTGCACGCCGACTGGAGCGGCGCTCCGGTGCTGGTGCTGGGCGATCTCAACGTCTGGTGGCGGCCCGGCAAAGTAGGGCGGCGGCTGCACCCGGCGCTGGGGCACGCGGGTCTGCCCTGGAGCTTTCCGTCCGGCCGTCCGCTGTTGCCGCTCGACCAGATCTGGTGTTATCCGCAGCAACTGATCGCGAAAACGACGGCCGATACCAGCCCCGAAGCGCGCATCGCTTCGGATCATCTGCCGTTGGTGGCCGAGCTGCAGATGCTGGCAAAACCGTGACGGCTTTGGTGCCAGCGTAACTTTCGGATTCCTCACCGAGTCTGCTGGCGTCGGACAAGTGCATAGGTCCGCTGCCGTGAGATTGCTTCAATAAGGCCCCGGTTTTTCGGCGGGGGAATCGTCGCTGCAGTGGCCACGCTGTGGAGGATACGAGTGGCGGGGATCCGCTTGGATGCCGTCTATGCCAACCTGTATTTGGACGGTCGCCTTCACCAAGCAGCGGGGCGTGCGGTATTCCGCCATCGCGGCCTGGCAGAAAAACCGGGCGCGCTTCACACTGCTCTTTGATCAGCCGCCGGCAATCCGCAAGGTGGTTTATACCACCAATGCCATCGAATCCCTGAACTTACAGCTTGCACAAGGTGATCAAGGGCCGCGGTGCGTCTCCCCACGACGACGCCATTCGCAAGTTGCTCTATCGGGGATTACGCAACGTCGCCAGGAAATGGACCATGCCAATCCGCGACTGAAAAGCGGCACTCAGCCAGTTCATCTTCCTGTACGGCGACAGGGTGCCTGTCTGACGTGAAACAACCACTTACACAGTTATTTTTACACCCTCCCGCGGAACCGCACTTTCCGGACCAGGCCAGCTGCGCATCCGCAAACAGCGCTTGGCTTTTGCCGCGCGTTTCGTACACTGGAAACCAATTTCACCAGCGTGAATCCAGCTCCTGGATTCCACGTCGAGCGCTTAATCATAACAACACACTGGAGACCCACCATGCCATTGCAGACGTTTCCCCCAATGACCAAGGATTTTCCCAGTTTCGATTGCGACGCCCATATCGCCGAGCCCATGGAAATCTGGGAGCGCGCCGAAGACCACCTCACCCGCGCCGAACTGGCCGCGCTCAAAACCACACTCTGGTACGACCGTGAATCGGACCAGATCATCGTCAATGATACCGTCGGTGCCGGCATCCGCTCGAAGGAAGGGCGTGGCACCGCCGGCGCCATGAACCTGATCTCGGTCGCGGGGCCGGGCATGAAGCACGCCATCCAGCGGGCGCTCAATGTGCGCAACCTGCGCCCCGAAACCGCCCTCACCAAGGCGCAGGCCGCCTATATCGATCACCGCGGCGCCTACGATCCCAAGGCACGCCTGCGCGACATGGACATCCAGGGCATCGACCAGGTGATGTTCATCCCCTCTGATATCGACACCTACCCCTGGCTGTGCAATGGCCTCGGCGCCACCGCTGCCTGTAAGGCCTACAACGAATGGGCCTGGGAAGGCTGTCAGGCCGATCCCGAGCGTCTGTTTTTCGCCGCACTGCTGCCGTTGCAGGATCCGAAAGGGGCGGTGCGCGAAATCTACCGGGTGGCCGACAAAGGCTGTCGCGTCGGTCTGGTGCGCCCCATCGACGCGCTCGGCAACTATCCGCTGCAGCCGAAGTTCGATCCGCTGTGGCGGGCGATGGAGGAGACCGGCATGGTGTACGGCATGCATCCGTTTCCCGCGCTGGGCTCGTTGAAACCGCCGGGCTACACCGAGCAGCATTCGGCGTCGGAGCTGATCAACCGCACGGTGACTTCGGCCAACATCCCGCACTCGTTCCTGACCAATGTGCAGAATTTCCAGTCCGAAGCCTCGGTGTGGGTGGTGTCGGCGCTGTTTTCCGGCCTGTTCGAGCGCTTCCCGAAACTGAAGGCGGCGGTGTTTGAAGCCTCCTCCACCTGGCTCAGTTTCGTGCTCGACGAGTGTGACAAGTACTACAAGCTGTACCGCAATGAACGCAGTTTTCCGCCGCTCAAAAAGCTCCCCAGCGAGACTTTCTTCGAGCACTGCATGACCGGTTTCGAGGGCGATGAAGCGCCGCCGTCGAGGCTGCCGGAGTTTTACGAGAACATCCTCACCTGGTCTTCGGATGTCTACCACCACGACGGCGACGACGTCTGGCGCGCGCTCGAAACCATGCGCGGCTGCGGCCTGTCGGCCGAGCGCCAAGCCAAGTTCCTCGGCGGCAACGCGCGGCGCATGTACAACATCCAGGCGCCCAAGCAGTTCATCCGCGACCGCGTGACCCAGATCGAGCGCCCCGACTGGTGGCCGAAGGCGGACGAAATCGAGCGCGCCATGGCCGCCGATGCCAGCGTGCTGCCGCGCGCCGAGCCGGTCGCCGCCAATACCTTCCAGCGCGCCGTGGGAGGATCCAACTGATGGCCGTGCACGAGAAAGCCTTCGCCGTGTTCGACAGCGATTCCCACGTCGTGGAGCCCCGCGAGCTGTGGGACGAGTACCTCGACCCCGACTATCGCGTGCTGGGCAAAGCCGCGCTCTGGCGTGAGGAGGGCGCGATCAACTGCTACCTCAAGGTCAACGGCAGGATGTTTCGCGACACCATGAACTCCAACATTCCGCGCCTCGCCATCTGGCGGCCCGGCATCACCTGGGAGCAGGTGGGCGAACTCGACCCCGACGTGCGCCACGCGCCGACCCCTGGTGCCTCCGACCCGATGGCACGACTGGCCGACATGGACGCCATGGGCATCGACCAGACGCTGCTGTACCCGACCTGGTTTGCCGAGGGCTTCCACTTGGTGGAAGACCCGGATGTCGCCCGCGCGCTGGCGCGGGCCTACAACGACTGGATCGCCGACTTTTGCGCAGCGGCGCCGGAGCGGCTGTTCGCGGCCGCCATGGTGCCGCTGCAGAACCTGGATTTCGCCATTGCCGAGCTGGAGCGCATCGCCACCATTCCCTGCTTTCGCGGCGCCTTCATCCGGCCCATGTTCATCGAGAACCGCTACTTCACCCACCCCTGTTACGACCCGCTTTGGGCCGCGCTCGAACGCCTTGGCATCACCGCCGCCGTGCATCCGGGCACTGGCCTGTGGAACCCGGAGTGGACCTCCCACGCGCCCTTCATCGAAAAAATGAAGGGGCGCCTGAGCCAGATGGCGCTGTTGCGCGAAGCGGGCGGCGGGCCCTTTGCCGGCGGCGGCAACGGTGCCAATCTCGGCTTCAGTGCTAACGGCGAGCTGGGCCACCCACTCGCGCCGGTGATCTCGCCCTGGCTCGACAACCACATGTTCGTCGGCGCCGCGCTGATCGGCTTCACGGTGATGCAGCGCTATCCACGCATGAAGGTGGTCATGGCCCACGGCAAGGCCTCCTGGATGGAGGAAGTGCTCGAAAAAATGGAGGCCTCGGCGCTGACCACGCCGCTGCTGCACAAATATCCGGTGCGCACCGATCCCGAGGAGATGTGGGAGGAGGGCGAAGTGATGCTCGGCTTCGATGCCGAGGAACGCCTGATCCAGCGCCTGCCGGACGACTTCGAGGCCAAGATCGTGTGGGGTTCGCACTATCCCCGACAGGAGGCGACGACGGCCTGGGACGCCATCGCGAAGCTATCCGGCGCCGGCATCGGGCAGCCGACCATTGCGCGCATGCTGGGCGGCAATGCCGCCAGCCAGTTTGGCATCACCTTGAAGCAGGCGGTGTAACCGCGCCGGCGCATCTCCCTAATTCAACGCTAACGAGGCAAGCCACCATGCACGATCTCATAATCAAGGGCGGCACCGTCGTGGACGGCACCGGCGCCCCCGCGTTCACCGGCGACCTCGCCATCGACAACGGCAGCATCACCGCGGTCGGCAAGATCACTGCGCGCGCCAAACAGACCATCAGCGCCGACGGCCTGCTGGTCACGCCCGGCTGGGTCGATACCCACACCCACTACGACGGTCAGGCGGTGTGGGACCCGCTGCTGACGCCGTCGGGCTGGCACGGCGTCACCACCGCGATCATGGGCAACTGCGGGGTCGGCTTCGCGCCGGTCGCGGCCCACCACCGCGACTGGATGATCGACCTGATGGAATCGGTGGAGGACATCTCGGCGAGCACGCTGAAAGCCGGCATCGACTGGCAGTGGGAAAGTTTTCCCGAATATCTCGACGCGCTCGATCGTATCCCCCGGGCCGTGGATGTCGGCGCTTACCTGGGCCACTGCGCGCTGCGCACCTTCGTCATGGGCGATCGGGGCGCCCGCGACGAAGACCCGACGCCGGCGGAGATCGAGCGCATGGCAGCAGTGGTCCGCGAGGCGATGGCGGCCGGCGCACTGGGGTTCTCGACCTCGCGCACCGCGATTCACCTGACCCCCAAGGGCGAACCCATCCCAGGCACTTTCGCCAAGGAGGCCGAATTGACCGCGATCGCCCGCGCCGTGGGTTCCCGGGGCCGCGGCCTGATGGAGATCATCCCGGCGGGTGTGGAGAGCGGCGACCGCGAGGCGCAGGCGGCCGAAATGGCGCTGATGAGCCGCCTGTCCCGTGCCGGCAATTGCCCGGTGACCTATCTCACGGGACAGATCGGCAAGGATCCTGACCTGTGGCGCGAATCCTTTCGTCTCGCCGCGGAAGCCAATACTGCAGGCGCCACATTGATCCCGCAGATCTCCTGCCGACCGGTGGGCATGCTGTTCAGCTTCGAGAGCGAGAACCCCTTCGCGCGCTTCCCGAGCTTCAAGGCCATCAAGGCCATGGCGCCAGCGGAGCGCTATGCGGCGCTGCGCGATCCCGCCGTCAAGGCGCGCATCCTGGCCGACCGCGACCCTGCGCCGACCGCCTGGACCAACATCTTCGCCAATCCCTGGCCGCTGACTTTCGCGCTCGGCGCGGAGCCCAACTACGAGCCCGATCCCGCCCACAGCATCAAGGCGCTGGCGCTCAGCCAGGGCCGTACGCCGGCGGAGCTGGCCTACGACATGATGCTGGAAAGCGAGGGCCGCGCCTTCCTGTTCTACGCGGCGGCCGGATTTTCCGAAGGCAATCTCGATGCGACGCGGGAAATGCTGTTGAGTCCGCTGTCGATGCTCGGTGGCAGCGACGGCGGCGCTCATTGCAATTTCATCGTCGATGCCGGCGTGCCCACCTTCATGCTGACCCACTGGGCGCGCGACCGCAAAACCGGCCGCCTGCCGCTGGAGTGGGCGGTGCGCAAACAGACCCGCGACACCGCACGCCGCAACGGCATCACCGACCGCGGCGAATTGCTGCCGGGCCAGCGCGCCGACATCAACCTGATCGACTTCGCGCGGCTGCGCAGCCTGGCGCCGGAACAGGTCAGCGATCTGCCCGCCGGCGGCACCCGTCTGATCCAGCGCGCCGAGGGTTATGTGACCACGCTGGTGGCCGGCCAGGCGATCATGCACAACGGCGAGGACACCGGCGCGCGGCCGGGCGCCGCAGTGCGGCTGTCGCGGATGGGCCGCTGACGGCAATGCTGGTATGGTGCGCTGCGGTGCTGGGCGATCTCAATGTCTGGTGGCGGCCCGGCAAAGCATGACCGATTGCCTGCCGTACTGCACGCGGCTGGCCAAGTCCATCGCAAACATCGGAGGCGGCTTTTTCGGAGATGTCGCGCTGCCAAGCAAAGAGGAGGTGCCAGATCGTGTCCGACAATCCCATGTCCGAAATGCCGCCCGAACAGCGCGCGGCGATCGAAAAATTCAAGGCGGAGACCGGAATCGATCCGACGCCGGTGATCAACCTGGTGAAGCGAATGCGCGAGCATCCGGAGATCGAGGAAGCGCTGTTGCGGGCGGCCGCGAACCAGAATCCAGACAACAACGACCCGAGCCCGGACCAGAACCAGAAGTAACGCCGCAAACGGCAGGGGAGATGATGATGGAGCACAAGGCGCTCGTGATCGATCTGGCCAGCCGGCGGCGAAACAGCCGGCCGCGGAATCCGCCGAACGGGGCAGCCTTGGCAAAGGTGATCCCGATCAGGTACGCGCTGATTCCAGAGCGGATCTGTATGGGCGGCGAAGATCGCTCAGGTTGGTGCGGCACCTATAGTCCCCCACCCCCGTACAACAAGGACAGCTAGACCTTTTTCAGCCGACCGGCCGATGGCGGAGGTGTGTACTCGCTCCGGATCATAGGCACCCCTAGCGACATGGGGTCGCTTGCCGCGCTTATAGCGGAGCTCCCGATCACCGGCCAGCACGCCGGGGCCTTGCTGCTGACGTCGGACAAAGTCGTGACCCGGTATCCCGGACCTGCGCAGGGCTTGATGGCGAATTGCCTATCGCCCTCACTGCGGAAACGAAGCGCTTTTCGAGGTGGATCCCGGCGTGTGCGGGGGAGCCGTGATTACCCCGTCGCCGGTGCCGCTGTAGGCGGGTCGATCCCCGCGTGTGCGGGGGAGCCCGCCAGCTCGGCGATCTTCGCTTTGGGCAGCCAGGTCGATCCCCGCGTGTGCGGGGGAGCCATTACGGCGCGGAAGCTGCGCTCCATCTGGTCGGGTCGATCCCCGCGTGTGCGGGGGAGCCGTTGTGGCTTTTGGGGTGCGGGCGGTTGTGCGGGGTCGATCCCCGCGTGTGCGGGGGAGCCAGCAACTCACTTTGTCGCTGCCAATAGGAGATAGGTCGATCCCCGCGTGTGCGGGGGAGCCCATGGCGCGAATCATCCGCATCCTGTGGATGACGGTCGATCCCCGCGTGTGCGGGGGAGCCTGAATTCGCGGGCTTTTATCAGTGTATCCAAAAGGTCGATCCCCGCGTGTGCGGGGGAGCCGCCGGAGAGATGAACGAGACCCTTGGCGAGGCGGGTCGATCCCCGCGTGTGCGGGGGAGCCTGCTGCCCTGCCGGCCCCCATGCGCCCACGAGAGGTCGATCCCCGCGTGTGCGGGGGAGCCCTGCCCCTGACGGGCAGCAGACCACCAGGACGAGGTCGATCCCCGCGTGTGCGGGGGAGCCGCGGCGGATGCGAACCCAGACCAGGGTGCACTGGGTCGATCCCCGCGTGTGCGGGGGAGCCCTGCTGATGCGGTCGCGGCGGCTTTTTCGGCCGGGTCGATCCCCGCGTGTGCGGGGGAGCCACGTGCGCCGAGTCGATGCCGCGGGCTACCTGGGGTCGATCCCCGCGTGTGCGGGGGAGCCCACCGTCCACGGCCTGCGCTCGACATTCCGGGAGGTCGATCCCCGCGTGTGCGGGGGAGCCAACACCTCGGCCATACCGTCCAGAGCGGGGTCGGGTCGATCCCCGCGTGTGCGGGGGAGCCGCGTCTGTCACGTCATCCGCGTCGAATAGCACGGGTCGATCCCCGCGTGTGCGGGGGAGCCCAATCGCGCCGGACGCGATCAGGCGGGATTTGGGGTCGATCCCCGCGTGTGCGGGGGAGCCCTATCTGGAGATCCGCTATTCCCTGGCTGACGAGGTCGATCCCCGCGTGTGCGGGGGAGCCCGGCCTCGCAACTGGCCGACACGAGGCAGGGGAGGTCGATCCCCGCGTGTGCGGGGGAGCCGCAACGTAACGGGCGGCGGTGACGTCGGCACGGGGTCGATCCCCGCGTGTGCGGGGGAGCCCCGCCAGCACCACCACCAACAACAGAGCCACCGGGTCGATCCCCGCGTGTGCGGGGGAGCCTTGTTGGTCTGTGCTTCTGCCTTCTATCTGGCGGGTCGATCCCCGCGTGTGCGGGGGAGCCCCCAGGGTGGTGAGGATCGAGGCAGGTGATCGGGGTCGATCCCCGCGTGTGCGGGGGAGCCATCACCATCACCGGCACCACGACGATCACCGCAGGTCGATCCCCGCGTGTGCGGGGGAGCCAACAGGGTGTCTTCCTCGCCGTACAGGCGCAGAGGTCGATCCCCGCGTGTGCGGGGGAGCCCGCTCCGATGATGGATACGATCTGCTCGTTCAAGGTCGATCCCCGCGTGTGCGGGGGAGCCGGCATCACAGCGCTTGCACGATCCGGAACAACGGGTCGATCCCCGCGTGTGCGGGGGAGCCCGCACAGCGCGAGCAGGTCGCGCGATTTCTGAGGGTCGATCCCCGCGTGTGCGGGGGAGCCCCACAGCCTTCTCGGCCCAATAGCGCATATCAAGGTCGATCCCCGCGTGTGCGGGGGAGCCTTTTTGATGTGGCCCGCGAAATCTCGGCTGGAGGGTCGATCCCCGCGTGTGCGGGGGAGCCGATGGGTGGCTGCCCTGCCCTGCCGGGCTCGGCGGTCGATCCCCGCGTGTGCGGGGGAGCCCTCCTGCTGGCGCGTGCGGATGGTCTCGCCGCGGGTCGATCCCCGCGTGTGCGGGGGAGCCCGGTGGCGAATGTCCAGGCGACGGGCTCAGGCAGGTCGATCCCCGCGTGTGCGGGGGAGCCACGATGGCGCGGTCGAATGCCTCCCCGGCGATAGGTCGATCCCCGCGTGTGCGGGGGAGCCTGGATGGCACGATAGAAGCGGCGGTCGCGGAGCGGTCGATCCCCGCGTGTGCGGGGGAGCCCCTGGAATCCGACGCGGATCGCATCTGGCTGGAGGTCGATCCCCGCGTGTGCGGGGGAGCCCTGGGGCCTGGTCTGCATGCCGATGGTGGTGGAGGTCGATCCCCGCGTGTGCGGGGGAGCCGAACGGCCAACAGACACTGCGGCACCATCCGGGGGTCGATCCCCGCGTGTGCGGGGGAGCCTACGCCGCGGTCCCGGCTGACGTCACCACGGCGGGTCGATCCCCGCGTGTGCGGGGGAGCCGCTTGTAGCGGTGCTGGCGGCGGGGTGTAGTGGGGTCGATCCCCGCGTGTGCGGGGGAGCCTCCGCCCTGCCGGCTCTGGTCTCGCCTGGCTCAGGTCGATCCCCGCGTGTGCGGGGGAGCCGCGGTTGCAATCTGGCAGTGGCGGCGTTCGAGGGGTCGATCCCCGCGTGTGCGGGGGAGCCCCGTCGACCAGCTCGATGCGGATGTCGCGGTGGGGTCGATCCCCGCGTGTGCGGGGGAGCCAGGATTCCGACCCGGTATCCTATGCGATCATCGGGTCGATCCCCGCGTGTGCGGGGGAGCCTAGTAACCCCAGATAAACGGTTGTGGAAAACGAGGTCGATCCCCGCGTGTGCGGGGGAGCCATCCTGCCCGCTACTGTGCGCCAGCGGCGACGGGGTCGATCCCCGCGTGTGCGGGGGAGCCGTCAAATTTGAAACCAACTAAGCCATTCATCCAGGTCGATCCCCGCGTGTGCGGGGGAGCCAATCGGCGACAGCAATAAACCGCTTTTTGCTGAGGTCGATCCCCGCGTGTGCGGGGGAGCCATATCGGCATCGGCACCTACAGTCAGCCGGTTGGGTCGATCCCCGCGTGTGCGGGGGAGCCGGTCCAGGGTGTTTGCGTCGCTCGATACCCTGGGGTCGATCCCCGCGTGTGCGGGGGAGCCGAGGGATCGTAACCCGAAGGGCCGAGACCCGCGGGTCGATCCCCGCGTGTGCGGGGGAGCCCATAGAGCCCGTCCCGTAGGGCGCGCCCTATCAGGTCGATCCCCGCGTGTGCGGGGGAGCCGGGTGCATGTCCGGGCGGGGTCCTGCCTCGAAAGGTCGATCCCCGCGTGTGCGGGGGAGCCTCGAAATCCACGCAGGTATCTGCGCTTGGATCAGGTCGATCCCCGCGTGTGCGGGGGAGCCCTTTGCACGATGATGGCATCCGGGCACAGGCAGGGTCGATCCCCGCGTGTGCGGGGGAGCCTGGTGCAGCGGGCGCGGATTCGCGATCGAATCGGGTCGATCCCCGCGTGTGCGGGGGAGCCCCCTCGGCGCTGCCGTCGCGCAGCCGCAGCTCAGGTCGATCCCCGCGTGTGCGGGGGAGCCATCCGCCACGCCGGCCTGACCAACGACCCCGCAGGTCGATCCCCGCGTGTGCGGGGGAGCCGGAGATGCCGATCTGGCGGCTTTTCTCCATCAAGGTCGATCCCCGCGTGTGCGGGGGAGCCTGCTGGCCCTGATCGAGGCGCGGGTATCTGGCAGGTCGATCCCCGCGTGTGCGGGGGAGCCAGCGTAACCCGATGCAGACTGAGCCCCTTGGGAGGTCGATCCCCGCGTGTGCGGGGGAGCCCCGATACTCTGGTGATCGTGGTCGATCGAGTGGGGTCGATCCCCGCGTGTGCGGGGGAGCCGATCGCAACACCCCGTCCCGCGCCGGGGTGGCGGGTCGATCCCCGCGTGTGCGGGGGAGCCGTGCGCTGCGCCTGCTCCAGATCGCCGCTCAGGGGTCGATCCCCGCGTGTGCGGGGGAGCCTGGCCGACGGCGGCCAGCAGGCAGCGAATGACGGGTCGATCCCCGCGTGTGCGGGGGAGCCGATGGTGCGGCGGTGCGTACCGCGCTCAACTGGGGTCGATCCCCGCGTGTGCGGGGGAGCCTGTGGTCGGATGTATTGCGGCTGGCGATCGCTGGGTCGATCCCCGCGTGTGCGGGGGAGCCATCAAGGCCCGCAGTATGCGCATAATGTATAAAGGTCGATCCCCGCGTGTGCGGGGGAGCCACCACGGCGGAGTCGATGCCTCGCGCCACGTGGGGTCGATCCCCGCGTGTGCGGGGGAGCCGTAGTAACACCGGCCGTTGTCTCATGGGTGAGAGGTCGATCCCCGCGTGTGCGGGGGAGCCTCTCGGTCAGCGTCCCGCCTGGCCGGTGGGCCGGGTCGATCCCCGCGTGTGCGGGGGAGCCGAAGTACAGCTGGCCCGGGTTCGCCATTGCTCGGGTCGATCCCCGCGTGTGCGGGGGAGCCGTATGCCAAAGCGTCGGGAGATCCGGACTGGGGGGTCGATCCCCGCGTGTGCGGGGGAGCCATGTGCGGACACTCGCAGAGGAACTCGAACACGGGTCGATCCCCGCGTGTGCGGGGGAGCCACGAAATGCGGAGCAGTTGCGGCAGCAGTCACGGGTCGATCCCCGCGTGTGCGGGGGAGCCTGGCCCGCCAGGCGCTGCCCGCGCAGACCGTGAGGTCGATCCCCGCGTGTGCGGGGGAGCCCTGAACAAGCGTGGTCCTGGGACTAGTGGGACAGGTCGATCCCCGCGTGTGCGGGGGAGCCTCTAAGTGCTAACGTGTTGTTTTTGTTAAGTTGTCAAAGAACTTTGGGCGACGGCGCGCTTTGCAAGCACGATACCATCCGCTTCAACGAGATCGATCGGGGGCAGGCCAAGAGTATTCACTGCCTGTCCCCCGGGGACGGTGCTTTCGGCCCAGATCATAATAATCGAGGCGTTCCGTTCATACGGCCACCATTCGTTCAAGACCGTCCAGATGCGGATCCTCACTGCGGCGGACAGCCGCGGTGCGCTGTAAACCCCGGCAGAAAGCTCCAGCATCGACGATGCTAGAAAACCGCGTGTTCTGTCGCTCACGTTACGAGTCACCACCATCGTCATCGGCATGGAGCAACTCCTTGATTCTGTCTATCATTTTCGGCACCAACTGCCGTTTTCGGAATTCGCGTGCGGCATCGTAGCGGAGAGTCCGCTCGATGTTCACGCCCGCATCATCCAGCGCCTTTCGAGCCGCCTGGAATGCGAGGGGAATGGTCACTTCGTCGCGGTATAGATCGGCGATATCCAATGTGAATGCATTACTCGAGTCTTCATGGATAAAGCCCAGCGGGGGCAAGGCACCAACCGCCGCCACTGCGATATCGGCGGCGGCCTCCACAAAAGTTGCCGCATGGTTTATCGCCTGATTCGGAAGGTCGGCGGCTGTGGGCTTGGAACGATCATATCGGCGCCCCTTCCACGGAACACCGAAGTGCTCGGCCTGAACGCGGTACATCTCTTTGACGCGGCTGCCTTCGATTCCGCGAAGCACGGTGATGTCACGGTGCGGTAGCACGCGGCCAAATCGAAATGCGTACATTCGCCGCGCAGTATCCAGACGGGCGCTCTCGTCCGCCCAAAGTTTCGCGTGCCGTCGTGCCGTAGCTGAACGGCCTTGTCCCATTGGCGGCGCGGTATAGCACTTGGTGCCGCCCGCACCGATGGCTGCAAGCAGAGTCCCGTGACGAGCCAACACGCGCAGCACATCGTGGGTAATACTGCAGCCCGGACCCAGTAAAATCACGGACAGGCTTTGGTAAGGAATGGCGTAGTCGCCAGCCGGAAGATCCGCCGATCCAGCGCAGACGAACCGCAAAGTGCCGTCTTCCACAGACAATCGACCCCGCGACAACCACAACAGTCCATGGCGGTCGGCGTGTGGTATACGGGCACCGGATAATCCTAGGCGCCCGGGTAGGAACCCCCCAGGTTGGCTCATGCCGGCCGCAGCAGCAACATACCGAAGCCGAAGGCCCTGTGGCGGCCGATACCGCGATACAGAAGGGTCTGAAACGACTGCGGATCCTGCACCCTAAGTTGGCCGACGAGCAGCGCATCCGGCCGTACGAGCCGACAGCCAGTCCGACCCCCTTTGCCGGTGGAGCCGCCTTGGCGCCAGGTAGAAGCCAGCCGAAAGGCTTTCAAGTTGAATGCATGGGCCTCAAGACTCGCGGCTCCATCCAACCTGGCGGCTGTCTCTTATACACATCTCCGAGCCCACGAGACTAGGCATGATCTCG
>OJBO01000280.1_pt1 | contig 31122 bp, 24 predicted proteins | sample 1590461 | NCBI WGS metagenome assembly OJBO01 (sample SAMN05416836, study PRJEB24817) | seawater metagenome | isolation source: Sea water | place: Canada:Atlantic | collected 2013-07 | reverse complement strand
GAGATCATGCCTAGTCTCGTGGGCTCGGAGATGTGTATAAGAGACAGCTTCTAGACAATCCAAGAATATATTCTGTATGGCATTGTTGGTGGATTCCGTTGAGGCTGTGGAATGCCGCGTACCCAAAATGGCATCTGCTTCATTCAGCAACAAAATGGGCGTTCTTTTTTCTTCGCTACAGAGCGCTTTATAATTGTCAAAAAGTGCCTTTACCTTTTTTTGGCTTTCACCAAACCACATGCTTTTCAACTCGGTAAGATCTACTTTCCAAAGTTGCCTACCGGTACTTCTTGCAATTTGGTACACACTTTCGGTCTTGCCCGTGCCGGGAGCGCCATAAAGCAAGGTACAGATCCCGGTGCGCATTCCTTGGGATGCCAAGCGTTTTTGGATCTTTATATGGTTTCTTGTTTTTAAGGTATCCCCAATTGTTTGAAGCTGTTCAGATTCTGCCGGATTATAAAAGAGCTTTTTTAAGGGAATGGTTTCGGGTTGTATTAAGTCATTATTCTTTTTTTCTTCATTCAAGCGTATTTCCAACCCCAAAGGCTTTAGAAATTCCTTCGATTTGTTGGTAAGCTGCAATCTGGCATTGCTAAAATACCCTCCATTGCTGAATGTGGCCCAGCCATTTTCTAGTAGGGCATTACTATTATTTTGCAACGAAATGCTAAAATTGATTTTATCCGAATTTTTTGAGAAAATGGTGTCGCCCAAGGTATCTAAGTCCACATCCAATTTGCCAAGAAGGTTTTGCTCGCACAATAAAACGAAACAGATCTTTTCCTTTAAACCCAGCTCCATATTGTAGAGATTTTTAAACAACGGAATTGTTTTATGGCCCAACAAAAAACTCTGGAAAACGCCAATCAAAAGCAGGGTATCCACATCCTCATTGTCGCGGCTGTGGATAATATCGGCCAGTTCGGTCAGTAATTCCACGGGGCTTTCTTTTGCTTCCGTTTCAATGGGCTGTAACTGGCTATTTTCAATCAATGCCAAATGCACCCTGTCGTGCACTTTATAGTATGCCCGTTTGGAAAGTTTTCGCGAAAACCCGCTTTTTTCCATCTGCAGCAACCCTCTCTTCAATAAGGATTCAAAATTGTTTTCATACTTAAAAAATAAAATGGGGTTGCATTCCAAGAATCCGGAAATCTCCTCCCTATCCACATCCTTATTTTCTGAGGTGAGCTGAAAGATTGCTACCAGCAAAACGGTTTCCACAGTAACCGTTTGAAAATAATCATTTAAATAAAGAATGCATTTTTCTCGGGAAATTTTCTCCAAATCGAAATTGCATTTATGGAGTAATAGCGAGGCTTCAATGACAGTTTCTATAATGGGTGGTTTCATAATTTTTAAGGATTTACCACAAAATTAGCATGGTACTTCGCCAAGAGATGTCGGAGTGATTATTTATAGTAATTAGTGATTAGTGAATGGTGAATAGTTAATAGCGAGCTTTTCAATTAAAGCCTATTCCCTAATGCCTAATGCCTATAGCCTACTGCCTAATGCAACCCATCTACTAAAAAAATTACCTAACTTAGTCCGACACTTTTTGGCGAACACATTTTTCAATTTTACAAAATCAATGCATCATGGCAGGATATAAACTTTTGAAACGGATAGAAATATTGATAGATATATTACAGCATCAGCCCGGAATATCAAAGTCTCAAATTATTGATAGACTCCGGGAACGGTATGATGTAATTACGAGCGACCGTACCTTGGAACGCGACTTTAAAGCCCTTGCGGATGAATTTGGCATTGACGTTGTCTATTCAAAAGATACCAACGGATATGCCTTAGATACTGAAAACCAAGCGCGGGTTCAGAGCCTTTTGAAATTTATTGAACTCATACATATTGGGGAACTTTTTAAGGAGGGGCTGGATGACTTTGAACTGCTAAAAGATAAAATTGAACTGGAAGATTCGTCTAAATTTAAAGGCATTGAATACTTAAAGGAAATATTATTGGCCATCAAAAAAAACAAGCAAATACAGTTTACGCACGAAAATTATTGGAAAGAAACCGAGAAGGAATACACCATTTCCCCATTGCTCTTAAAGGAATATTTAAACCGTTGGTATGTAATTGGGGTTCCAGAGGGAGAAAAGGAAATCCGCACTTTTGGAATTGATAGAATGGAGCATTTTAAAATGGGTAAGATTTCAAAAATAAAGCGGAAGGATTTTGAGAAGCAATTAGACCAGTTCGTAAATGTGATTGGCCTAAATTATACCGCCCATACAAAAGTGGAAAAGATTATTCTTCGGGTTTATGGGAAACAAATTAAGTATCTGGAGAGTTTGCCGTTGCACCATTCACAAAATATTGAAATGGGAGCCCAAGAAGAATATGGGAAAGTAACCTACAATCTTATTCCGAATTATGAATTTGAAATTGAGATTTTGAAGATGAATGAAATGGTAGAAGTTTTGGAACCGAAATGGTTTCGGGAAAGGATAATAACGATGTTACAAAGTACGCTTGATAATTATAGGACAAATTGATACGATCACGAACCATGAAACCCCGCTACCTAACCAAATCGCGCTTTAAGTTGGCATTGGATTGTCCCACCAAGCTTTTCTATACCCGCAAACCGGAATACGAAAACCAAAGCGAAACAGATACTTTTTTGCAGGCCTTGGCACAAGGTGGGTTTCAGGTGGAGGAATTAGCGCGGATGCAATATCCGGAAGGCATTGCAATACTTGGCGATGATTATAATTACGCTCTCGTTGCAAAACGTACCAACGAATTATTAATGCGTGAAAATGTTGTGATTTTTGAGCCCGCCTTTTTGGTGCGTGGGTTGTTTATACGAGTGGATATTTTGGTCAAAAAGGGAAATGACATCCAGTTGATTGAAGTAAAGGCAAAATCAATCAGGAGCCAAGAGCATACCTCTTTTATCAAAAACGAAAAACTCACAGGAGGTTGGGACGCCTACCTATATGATATTGCCTTCCAAAAATATGTAATGCAGTTGGCATATCCGGAATGGCAAATAAGAGCCTCCCTGCAATTGGTGGATAAGGATGCTATTTGCACCGTAAATGGCCTGAATCAATGTTTTAAAATTGTTGCAAACAGTGAACAGCGCACAGGTATTGAAAAGAAAAAGGGAATTACGCTTGCCGATATAGGCGAACCTATATTGTGCAAAATACCCGTGGATGCTGAAATGGATTTGATACATCAAAAAAATCCGCTATCCCCCGACCAATCTTTTGAGGAAATGGTTCATTATTATAGGGATCATTATGCAACAGACTCCAAGATTTTTACTGAAATAGGAAAGCATTGTGGTGGCTGTGAATTTAGTTCTGATACGACGGATGCAAATTCAAAAAGCGGCTTTCACGAATGTTGGCAGGAGCAAACGCAGCTTTCCCTGGATGAAATAAATAGACCCAAGGTGTGGGAGGTATGGGATTTTAGAAAAAGCTCGAAGTTGGCAGAGGAGGGCAAATACTTTATGCACGAACTTACCGAAGCTGATGTTGGCGTACAGGCAGAGGTTGGAAGAATGAGCAGAACCGAGCGCCGTTGGGTACAAATTGAAAAACAAATAGCCAATGACCCTACGCCCTTGGTAACGACGGACGATCTTCGCGATGAACTATCATCATGGAAATTTCCGCTCAATTTTATAGACTTTGAAACCACCGCGGTGGCAATTCCCTTTACGGCCGGAAGAAGACCGTATGAGCAATTGGCCTTTCAGTTTAGCCACCACATAGTTTATGAAGATGGCCGGGTGGAACATCACCGTCAATATCTAAATATAGCCATAGGTGCATTCCCTAATTTTGATTTCGTAAGAGCCTTAAAGGCTTCATTGGAAGTAAATGATGGCAGTATCTTTAGATATCACAACCATGAAAATACTATTGTGAATGTTATTTACAATCAACTCAAGGTTTCGGAAGAAAAAGACAAGGAGGAGTTAATGGCATTCATAAAGAGCATCAGCCACAATACCGGCAGTAATGCCGATAGTTGGATTGGTGAAAGAGATATGATCGATTTATACCAGGTAGTTTTAAAATATTATTACAATCCCGCCATGGGAGGCTCCAATTCCATTAAGGCCGTATTGCCAGCTGTATTGAACTCAAGTGCATATTTAAGGGAAAAATATTCCCAACCCCTAAAAAAAATAAACGTAAATAGCCTAAATTTTGAAGCTGGCTACATTTTTTTAAAATATGAAAACGGCCAAGCTATAAGCCCATATAAATTATTGCCTCCCATTTTTGACGGCTGGGACAAAGACAGTCTGGATGATGCCGTTACCGAAATTGAAGGTATTAGCGATGGGGGCGCAGCCTTAACGGCTTATGGCAAGCTTCAGTTTGAGGAAGTTTCAGAGGAAGAAAGAGTGGCTATTCGTGATGGACTCCTTCGGTATTGTGAACTTGATACTTTGGCAATGGTAATGATTTATGAATGTTTTAGGGAGCTTTGCGAATTATAACAATTGAATATTAATTATATATCAAATGAACATACTCTACCTCCACGGTCTGGACAGCAGTCTTAATGATGAGAAACGTAAAATCCTTGAGAAATACGGCACGGTGTACGCGCCTCAAATTGATTACCGGACAGATCGGAATAGTATTGCGAACATAATACAACAAATCCAAGACAAAGATATCAACACGGTTATCGGCAGCAGTATGGGTGGCTTTGCCGCGTATTATATTGCCGATGCCCTGCAACGCCCGGCACTATTATTTAACCCTGCCCTCTCCTATCGTTCCGTACCACAGGATATTCCATTGATTGAAAACCCAAACTCCAATCTAAAGCATATTGTTCTTGGGGCCAAGGACGAAACCATTGACCCAAAAACAACACTGGAGTTTTTGGCGAAATCGATTGGGATTGATGGGCATAGTATTAAGATTAGGCAGGATTTGGCGCACCGGATTCCGGAGGATATTTTTGAGGAAGAGGTGAAGGCGTTTTTTAAGAAGTTATGTTACTAAACAAATAAATTATGAAAAAATTGATACAGCTCGGAAACCAAATAGTAGATGCAAATCAGATACTCGCCATGGGCGTTAATAGTGTTATTTCTGTGGGTCCTACCAATCAGATAAAAATTACGTTTAAGGCGCGAAAGGAATATATTTTCAATCCATATACGGAATTGTATGAACTGGAAAAGTTCAACGATATCCTTTATGTAGATTTTTATGATTATGAATCCGCAGAAGCCCATTTGCTTGAATGGCGTGATGAATGGGAAGCTATGATGGAGGAAATAGAAAAAGAATGATTGAAACCATAAATATCCATAAATATACCTTTGATCCGCACTGACATGAAAATAATTTACACCCTCTTGCTTATTTGTTTTAGTTGCCTCCTCTATGGACAAACCAATATTCGCCAAGGGAAAGGAAATTACAATGAGGTACAATATACTTGGGATGGTACCTATTTAAGACAAGGCAAAGGAAGTTATAATACAGTTCTCTACACGATAGATGAGCAATATATCCGTTTGGGCAAGGGAGCATACAATACCGTTCTATATACTTGGGATGGGCATTACCTTAGGCAGGGAAAGGGAGTTTATAATACCGTTCTTCTCACTTGGGACGGGAAATATATTCGTGAAGGAAAAGGGGATTATAATACTGTACTCTATACGTGGGACGGCATCTACTTGAGAATGGGAAAGGGAGATTACAATACGGCTATATATACAATTACGGATGCGGTACCGGTTGTTGTTTTGATGTTGTTGGGGGTTTAAAGGACTTTAAAATTGTTTATCTTGTATAATTGTAATTGGCGCATACCACTGTTTCGCCCATTTATTGCTAATATATTTTAGGAAGAGCATCACCAATACAAAATCGTTGTACTGACTGGCGTCCATTCCGCCTCTTAATCATTACAAATTACCCAAAGGGAGTTGTATAATTCTGATTTTTTAATGCCATTTGTAGATTTGATTATAAATTTCGACACTCAATAATAGTGAACATTAATTCAATTTAAATTGAATGAAGTCGATCAGTATGACCAAAATCGACCTCATCCAAAATTTTTACTCTTCCCCTTTATACTCGTCGTTATTCGGGTTTAATTGATCAGAGCGATTGTCTAAATCATCTTGGGTAGGTTCATAACCTTCCTTAAATCCGTTAGCCATAGCTATTTATTTTAAAATGATGCCTACTATTTTCTGGAGTTCGGCTTTTCCACAGTTGTTTTTCTTTTTTGAAATATACTAATAATAAGCCTACTGCCACTAAAACATCTAAAATATTCCAAAGCTCCCTTCCTAAGGCACTTTTAAAAAAAGGTTGAAAAAGCAATGCTAGGGAAGCGTTTAGCTTGGGGCACTTGAGAAGAGTGGAATTAGGAGCAGAACAGCGATTATAACGGATTTCATAAGGTTCCGTTATCAGATTAATCAGAAATATAGAAAAAATAATATTTGATAATTTAAACAGAAAAAATGTTATGGTCTGATTTTTTTTTCGGCCCCACTGAATCCTTCAAAAGTCATTTCATAAAGGCAATGGATTATAATTTCCTCAGCGTTAAAATTTGCCAAACTATCCTTGCTGATATCCATTCCCAACCACTGGCGCCAGGGCAGTAATTCAATACCGTGCGAATAATTTTCTTCCATATTAGTAGGCGTATTCACAATTCCCGCAACATCTATAAAATCTTCTCCGTCAATAATATCCTTTTCTTTGGTTATCACAATAGTCATTCCTATTTTTTCCGGTTCCACAGTCTTTAGGGATTCAAACATTTTTTTATAAGCTTCCATTTCATTTTTTGCCGAGGGATATAATGCTATAAATTTTGAGGGAATCGTTTCCCAAGTATTGCCTGCGATAAGTTCCTTTAAAGTCATTTGTTTTCTTTTATTTTATTCAATTTCTTCCCAATTAAATCCAATCGGGAAGAAATGATATTACAGAATTTCCATGCCTAGGCAAGGTTTTTCATATAACCAATTACCGCTTTCCAATCGGCAAAGTCTTTTCCCTCTGGCCCAAAGTGTATGTGTTTCCCCGCAAATTCCCCCGCACCATTTGCAGTTCTATCGTCGATAAGGAAATCACCTTTTGCCAAATGTTTGTTGTGCGAAAGGATCAACCTTTTGTAAGCCTCCTTGGGCAAATACTTTTTTACCCAAAGCAGTTTATCTGTCCACGCAGAGGGGTTTTCCCAAGGGGCAGTGGACAGGATATAGGTGTCAAAGTTTTTGCATAACCATCTATAGCCTTCCAAGGCGCCCTCGTAAGGCTCCATTAAGGAAAAAATACCCGGGACTTCATCTAGATCATCTTTATATTTTATCCTTTCTTCTTCCGTAATTTTATCTATCCCGGTTTGGAAATCTACCAAAACACTATCCATATCTACAAATACAATTTGTTTGGCATTCCGTTTCTTTAGATCCAAAAGCTCTTTGTAATTTTTTGTATGGCGCACTACTTCCTCACAAAAAAGTAAAGAGGAATTATCGGTTGCAAAGCCATCATCATTTATCGGGCTCACGCCCAGAGCCTCTCTCTTTTTGTTTACCCTGTCTGTGTATTCCTGCGACATAGGATTGCCAGTATCTGAGATTTCTCTTGCCATAAAGTCCCACTCCTCAGAGAATAAAGCTAGCTGTAGTTCATTAACTTGTGTAGCAAAATCTGTTTTTCCTCTTTGTACTCTTTTTATTTTTTCAATCTCATAATCAGTTAAGATGTTTTTGTGTTCTTTTAAGATTTTTCCGATAGTTGGTATTGTCATAGTTATGGTTTAAGGTTGATTTTAGTTTTAGTTTTTAAATGCATTTACTTATAAAGAAGTAATACCGCTGCGCTATAGGACTTAAGACGTAAGACTACTTTGTCTTATGTCTTATGTCTTACGTCTTACGTCTTAAAGTTAAAGTTGACAAAGGTGTACTTCTCCCCTTTTTTAAAAGTAAATTGCGAATCTTCATTTACCAAGGACGTGCATTTGGCAACTTCCTCTTTTATCTGTTCCTCACTTAGTTCAGCGACATCCTCATTAAAGAAAATAACACTTTCACCATATATTCCGTCCCAATACCACTTTTGGTACACTACGTCATATTGATCTATGTTAGCTTCCAGGTTTGCAATAATTTGGGTGTCTTCCGCTAGGGGCAGATCTTTGAATTTTTCTGTCATATTTATAAATTTTGGTTTTAGTCATTACAATTTTGTCTGGAAAACATCTGTGTCCAAACGTGTCCCAATACTTTTTCTCTGGTAGTTTTTCCTTTTGAAAGTAAACACAGCATCTCACTGTCATTAGCTTTCAAAAGTTTTGCAAACCGATAAAAATTTAAATAAAAGGGATAAACATATTTTTCCTAAAAGTAGGCTCATTGTTTTAGCACCTTCGCCTGAGTTGGCAGGTTGCTATCACTTCCTTGTGATTCGTAATGACAGCTCTAAGATAGTTAATTTTGATGTTTTTGTCGAGAAAAAATTTAAAATTTTGGGACGGTTTTACTAATGTTTTGAATTACAATTAAATATTATGGAAGTTTAGAGTGTTATTTATTTTCTCTTTAATTGCTTTATAAAATCCGCCAGTGTTAATGATGTTATTTTCAACCCCTTTGCTTTAACCTGCAACCCAATATCCGAAGTTAATAGAATAGGGTTTTCTGATTTGAATTTTAATGCTACTGTTAAAATTTGGTTATCAGGGGAACGTTTGTTAAAATCAACCGGTAATAAGGATGTATCTGATATTTCCATTCTTAAATCTCTGGTATCTAAATGACCATTTATTGATTTTAATGCTTTCTGTACATTTCTTTTTCCTTCGTTATCCAACTTAGACTTTAAATTATCCAATTCATCAATCACTTTAGCAGATAAGATTACTGGATATTCTTTGCTTATTTTGGATATAATCTCTGGAAAATCTATAAAGACGTTTGTATCTATTATATAAAGGTTTTCCTTGTTTTTCTTAATCTCCTTTTTAGGTCTTTCAAACTTTGAAACATCTATTTTACCTATCACTTTCAGACCAATTCCATTATCTGACTTTTGAGAACTGGATTGATGGTCTTTTGTAATAGTTTCATCTAACACGTTATTTTGATTATTCGCATCTTCGTCCTCTATTTTTGTATTAAGTTTATTGAGGTTTTGTTCAGATTTAGCAATTTCACCAGAGATTGGATTTATTGTAAATGCAGATTCATTTCTAAGTTTGGAAAGATAATTGCCTACCTCATTGGGAAGGTTAACAAAGCGGTCAAAATCCTGCTCTACTAAAATAAAAGTGCTTTTTTTAGCCCGACTTGTGGCTACATTAAATCTGTTAAGATTGTATGAAAATGAACTTGATTTTGGTATTACATAAAAACAATAATCTACATCCAGACCTTGCACTCTATCTACAGATTCAATTAGATAATTTCTTGAATTAGTCTTTGATTTTAAGTTCTGTTGTAAATGAGTCAAGGTTTCAATATAAGGCGTTAATACGGCTATATCATTACCTTTTAATATTGTCAACTCATTTAAAGCGGTTACCAAAAAACGAATCATTTGATTTAAAACATCCCCTTGCTTATTTGTGAACTCAATTAATGTTGGACCACCTTTGGAATGCGTTATTTCAGTTAACTTATCAAAACCATTTATATCGGTGTCAATATTATCGATTAGAGATTTCGATTGGATGGTGTTGTTATAGAAGCAATTAGTGTAGGCAGTGGAGCGTTCAGTAAGTCTGCGTGTTTCTGTCTTACGATTAAAGGAAAAATCTTCAGTCTGGCTTAAAGTGTTCATACCATTAATGAGCGTATCAATATTGGGAAATACTTTGTAATTTTTGTTAGTTACAATAGGTACGATTTGTTTAGGGTCACCTACGACAATGACTTTTTTTCCTACTTTACAAGCTGCTGCAATGGTTGTTAAATAAGCTTGTGACGCTTCTTCTACAATTACATGATCATAAGATTGTGTTTGCTCTTCCCAAATTCTTGAAAACTGATAAAACGTTGTCAAGGTAAGGTGTCCTTTAGTTGGAAGTAGGTCTTTTGCATTTAATAGCTTCGGAAACTTTTTTCTTTCGTCTATAGAAATCGGTAGTTTTGAAACTCGCTGTTCATCAAAGAGTTTATCGAAGAATGGCTTTTCACAAACTTCAACTGCCGCCTTATTTGTTAATGCAGTAATTAGAACAGATTTATTTGATAATACTAAACGTGAAACAAGATCTGCTACCTGATGTGTTTTACCTGTTCCTGGAGGGCCTTGAAAAACATAGATTATAGATTTTTCAACTTCTGTAATTATTTGGTCTGCTATATCTATCTCTTCGGTAAGTAGTTTTGGGTTCACATCACTTTTTAATTCATATTTAAAACCCAAGATTTTTTCCCAAAGATCATTACCTTCTTCATTAAAGCTCTCACTAAGTTCCATTAAATTCTGCAAATACTCAAAAGGTGGTATTGTTGGACCAAATGCCAAAATTTGATTGTATTGTAAACTTTCAATAAATTCAGCATCCATTTCTCTAATAAGCATAGTAATCCAGCCTTCACGTTTTGATGGAATGTAGTCTACAATTTTTGTTTCTGTACAGTTTCTGTCTTTTATTAAATCTGAATACGTAAGGTTACCCCAAGTCTTAGGTAGTTCAAACCCTGGCTTTGGCCTAAAACAATTAAGTTTTTGGTCTAAACGAGGTGCGTGCTTCCCTTCACCTGTAGGGATATCTACAAACACATTTCCTCTTTTTTTATCAAAACCACGATATTGCCCCACATAAACATCTCCATTTTGAAATAAGGAAACACCAGTGGCATTCCAAGTTTTCTTTACAGAGAACTCTAATTCTTTAAGCTCTTCTTTATAAAATTTTACTTGATTTTCTTTTGTAACCATTATTCTATTACAGTATTTTCGTCCATTACATTAGCCTCTTCATTTTTATTGAAAGTTCCTTTTTTACCTATCTTCTCAAAAAGACTCTCTTTCATTTGTTTGCTTGTCACTAGTATAAGATGAGAATCTGATTCTATTTTTTCAAATACATTATCTATTTCTCGTTCATTCCTGTTGTTAGGCATTCTAAACAATACTTTCTCTTGTAATTCATCACTAAGAAGTTCCATTTTGTCCTTAAAGATTCTTATTTCAAACTTAGGATAGATTGCAATTAACTGGGTATGGCTCGAATCCAACATTTCCCAATGACTTTTATTTATAAATAACAAACCTCCTCTAGCACTTTTTACTATAAAGTCTATGCTATTGCCCTCTGAGTCTTTGATTCCATATAGAGCAGCGAAACTATTCTTACTATGACCTTCGTTTACCTCATATCCATTTTCCTTTAAATAGTATAAGGCTTGTCTTTTAGCATTACCGTTTTCGTCATTCTGCCTATCTTCTGGAATTCCGTATCGGTCTTGAATCATTCGGTCAAAAGTTTCATTATAATATTCCTCTAATGGATTTTTTTCAAATTCATCAGGGTTTTCCTTGAAATAAATATAGAAGTCTTTTAAACTTTGGAACTTTTCATCAGGCAAGATTGTTGGCTTTTGGTTTAGAATTGAGTTTTTTAGAATTTTAGAAAAGTAAAAAGCACCTTCGTGTTCTTCCATTAAACTTCCTGTAGTTTTATGAATCGTAATATTGTTAAAGGATTTTTTATATGGTATTGCGTCACCATCATAAATGTAAATTTTACAATTTCCAAACTGGTCCCAATTCTTATAGTAGTCCACATCCCAAAGTGTAGATTTTTCTTGAAGCTCTTGTTCATCTATAGACTCGGTTAACGCAATGTTTTCTACTGGAAAATGTTTAACCATTTTACCGCAAATACCATCCACAAAAACCGCATCTTTTTCTGCTGACTTCACTTTTTCAAAAATAACATCATCGTATTCTTGTTTCTCTGTTAGAAAATAAAGTTTTGAAGAAAACTCTATTCTTTCTAACTTATAAAGTCTTTCATTTTTATTATTAATCACCTGAATTATAGGGATTACCAAACCACTAGAACCATCAATATTAAGAGTTAAAGAATCATTTATCCTCCTGATGATTTCTTTGTTTTTCGTGATTATTTCTGGACTATATTTAGATAACCATTTAATTGTATTCCAAGTAATTTGTGAATTTGATTTAGCGTCTGCATAGAAGCTTATAATTTCATCTTTATCACTATTAACATCTATCATTGATTTTCTGAGGTTAACAATAGCACTATCAGTACCATTATATCCTAACTTTGATAAAAACTGTAATCTATTTTCTTTGTCAATTTCTACCCATAGATTTAACCAATCGGGAATATATTCAGATTCGATAGCACTGTTCTTGTCAACACAATTAGATAGAGTTAAATCGTGAAAAATAAAATCGGATAGATCGGTAAAATCAATTTTGATTAAAAGATCTAAAAACTTTTGATATGAACTATGAAGTTGTTCTACTGTGCCATTTTCTTTGTAGTGATCACTAAAGTTTGATTTTTTCCATCTTCGATTATTTTTATATGATTTATCAAGCAACTGAAAAACGACTTGTTCAACTGAATAGAAGCTTGAATTATCATTTTCTATTTCATAATGAATCTCTTGAGGTTCTAAAATTCTTGTTTTAAAAATATGTTTTCTTAACTTCCTTCTATTAGTAACCTGGGTAAAAGATTCAAATACCTCTTCAAGGATGTTTGTATCACCATCGTATTTCTTTAAAACATCCGAAAGCTGAAACTCTTTTATTATTTTCCCTTTATCAAAGGAAATTGCATTACTAATATCGAAATCTTTTAAAGGCTGCTCATTAATCAGAGTTTTTGCTTTTAAAACTTTAATAACTTGAGATATTTCTTCAGATACCGCTTCACTTTCATCAATCTTATTTAAAATGTTGTGTATGACGATATGCTCAGGACTTTCGCTTCCATAGTCAGAAGATGTAAAGAGTTTAAACTCTTTTAAATTGGTTATAAAAAGTTGTAATAATCCGATTGAAATGTTAGCAGGAAGATGTACTGCTAAATTTTGATCGTATTCCTCTGATTCAATAAGTGCCTTTATTAATCTATCGCCTTGAAGTAAACGAATTTTTGAGCGATTATCACTACATAATTTTTCATCCAATTCAACAAATAATGTCGACAACTCTACATTTGACTGAATATAAGTGGTTAAATCTTTATTCGAGCCGTCAAAAATCTGTATAGCTTCAATTACTTCAATTTTATAATTATTGTTGGTATTTAGAACCAGCGTATATTTTTTAAAGAAGTCTCCAAATCCACCATCATCTTCCATCCAATCTAATAGCATATTGGCTTCTAGCATTTCGAGTTCTTCAACCTTTGACCAATCTATATCAGAGCTATCATCCGTTTTTATCGGGAATGCTTTAATTAATGCCCCACATTCTTGAACAGGAAGTATCTTTAGCTCAGCCGTTTGAAGGACCGTCTTTATTATTTCATATTTATTAGCGTGTAAATTCTTAAAAGCTTTTGACCAATAGACTGTATCAGAAGTTACAAACCTTGCCTCATCATCTATATATAGCCAAGGAATTGACGGCCATTTGTTAGGGTGAATATCCTCTGGCTTATCAATCCAACTGTATATAGCCTTTAAAACGGTTACATAATTATTGATGTTTTTTGTATCAAACTGCTGCGACCATTCTTCAAACAAATCTTCATCTAAAATAAAAGATGTGAATATTTCATTTTTAGCTATTAGCTGTTTTTGTAAATTATCTGTAAGACTGTTAAACTCTGTCTCTTTTATTCTAAATTTATTGATACTCTCTACCCCTAAATCCTCATCACGACTTAATAATTCCCACAAAGGACGAGGGGTATCGCTTTCATCTATAAATAATTTTAATTCACCAAAGTACTTAGTTTCACCAATGCCAACCATAAACGTACTGTCTTGAAAGAAGTCAATCAGTTTTATTTTTGATGTAACAGGCAAGTTGTGAATATTGGCATTAGAGGCTATTCGCTCATAGGCAAGCGTTTTATCGCTTATATAACCATTGATGCCATGCAGGAATTCTTTAATATTAGAATATTTGTCTAGATTTAGCTGGACAGTGTGATATCCCAATTCTCCAATAAGAGTTTCATATTGTGAAGAGTGCTCATTTATTAACCAAGCATCTTCCTCAACAATTAATCTTTCTAATGAGAACAAAGCATTGTTATGCACTATAAAAGGAATCTTGCCAAAATCATTTGGGATGTATTTTACAAGCTTATTTAACCATTTTAATAGTTTTGGATTTTCATATAAAGTTTTTTGAGCAATTATGCCACCTAATTTTTCACAAAGTTCTGGTGTAATTTGTTCTGCTAGTTCTTCTAAATCTATGACCTCAACATTTAAGTAATCATAGTCCTTTAAATATTTGGCATCAAGATTAGAATTTGGAAGTCTTTTTTCAGTATCTATTATTTCATAGAATATTTCGTTGCCAAATAAATCTATTAATCCTGAATCATCGATTATGGTGTCTGACAATAATTGTATCTGATCGTTGTCATTGATGACTATTTCTGTATTTTCAAGTTGCTCTAGGTACTTTGCATTATAACTTTCTATAATTTGCTGAGCCGTATCATCTTCAGGTAAAGGGTTTTTCAAGAGTAATGATAAATACGAACTGTTGGTATCTTTATCTTTAAGAAACTCCTGAGCAAAATGTGCCAAGGTTGCTACGTGTTTTTCAGCAACCTTAATCATTATGTATTTGTTCCAAGGGTTATCGCCTTGTAGTGATTCTCTCCGAGAATCAGGAATAAAATTAGCATTTACCAAAAATGGAAGTTTAAATCTTTTATCCTCCATAGGTAAATAGGTATATAAACTGGAATATTCATAGTAATTATTAGAGTAACCACCTTCTACATTAATCTTATTATTGGAAATTCTAATACCAAAAGAAATTTCAGTTTCATCAACTGATGCCAATTTTGGAGGGATGGTTTCAATTAATTCATTGTTTAAATCAACAAATTCATAAACCTCTTTTTTGTTAATTACCTTAGTTGATTTCTTTAAATCAATATTATATTTTGAAAAGCTTTCATTAGATACTACAATATTAGGGAATGATATTTTCACATAATTATAATTAGACTTATGATAAATACTTTTTTCTCCAATATATTCAACTATAGTTTTTTCAATTTCAATTATATTACCAACGTCTTTTCTAGTTACTGTAACCCTATTTTTTGGTGATCTAAATTTTGAAGTATTTCTTAAGAATAGTAAAAATTGAGGTTTCTTAACTATATTGTCTACTGCATTTAAAAAACCATCTTCCGAATATATATGGTTGGTACCAACTTTTAAGGCGAATTGTACTGGATTATTAAAGTTATTGAAATTACTATCTGTAAATTCATTTGGCAAACTCTCTTGCCAAATAGGAATGATTTGCCAAGGAATATCAGTTGTACTATCAAAATGCTCTCTTTGTTCAGCATAAAGTATCTTATCCTCTTCTATAAATTCAGGGTGCTTCTTGTATCTATCACTACTAAAATAAAAATCATCAAAATTTTTGAAAAGGAGACTGTTACGTAGAAAAGCAAATTGATACCCATTAGATTTTAACCAAACTTCGGTGCTATTGGTAAACACGGATTTAAAGCCTATTCCTTTATAACCTGTTTTTTTCTTATCATTTTTCTTGGTGCTTTGTGCTGCACTTGTAATTGCATTAATGTCATCTTTATTAAAAGGTGAACCATCGTGCATTATAAAAAAATAGTCTCCATTTACATCAATATGAAACTCCACCTTTTCTTTTCCTGGAGCATCATCCGCATTTTGAAGTAATTCAAAGATCATCCGTTGCTTTGAAGAGTACATTCCTGCACCAATTTCTAGCATAAGATTAGCAATGATTTTGTTACCATCAGGATCTTTTGTTCTTCTTTCAAAACGTTGTTTTATATGATGCTTTGCTTTTTCCTTCTCAACAAAACTTTTAATTTGAAAGATGTTTTTTAAAAGATCTTCATTAGTATTACCTAAAAGATGATTTTTAACGTCAGTTTGGTTTAAATTAGTGACAGATGTAACTTGAAGAGAGTAAGGATTATTCTTTCCTTTAGGGTTATCCGTATGCTCTAGCTCTACTTTATAATAATCACCATTTATAAGTTTATTGACTTTAAAGTAGATAAAAGAAACCCGTTTTTCTTTAACTAGTATCTCATCAAACTCAGGATATAAAAGAGTCATTTTACTTTCTGGATTTATAAAATTGATGAAATATCCGTGCTTATTATCAACTTTATTAAAGGTTGCAATAAATATTAAATCATTAGATTTCCAGTAGTTTTTAAGTTGTTCTGTATAGTTGATAAGCATATATATAATAAGGCTTTTTATATAGTAGGTTTTTACAAAAACCAAAGATTATCTTTTCCAAATTCGGGGATTTCGTTATTGTTGAAATAAATTTTATAGATTTCTAGGAAGTCGAGATTTTGGAAACAGTGATTTTGGAAAATTGCAGATATTTCATATAGGTTTATAATAAGGGTTTCAGCGTGATATTTATTAGTTCTACATAAACCTATTTACTTTAATTTTTTTAAACTTTTTCCCCATTCCTAAAGCAATTGCAGTAGCATCCTTAATAATTAATTCGCCTAATGCCAATCCTGCGATAGCTTCTTTTATTTCTTGAAATTCATTGCCAGAAACACCAAATAAATCTTTAATTACAGCATCTGTAATGGATTGTTGTTTCATAATTAAAGGGTATTGTGCATTGGCATAAAAATCAAAGAATTTTGATTTGTAACTATCCATATTTTGAGTGGCCAGAATAATACTAAGTCCTTTATTTCGCCCTACTGCTATTAAATCTCGCAAAGGCTTATTATCAAAGTCGAGCATATAATGTGCTTCATCTATAATTGTGAAATGACGAATTTGAACACACTCTTCCGATACTTCTTGTTTTGGAAGCTTTTCGTAAATGGTATTGAGTTTGGAAATAATAAAATATACGATGGCCTTTGCCAAGGGGCCATCTTTTGGATAACCATCCATTTTCACAATAAAACTATTGTTGATAAGGTCGATGTTGTCTTCTTTTGAGAAGAGGTTATTTCTTATGAGTTGCTTTAAAACTGATTTTATACTGTCGTCCTTACTTCTGTCCTTTTCATTTTGAAGATTATTATATTCATCTAAAATGATTTCGAAAGAAAGGGGTTTGTTTTTAGTTTTCCTGTAAGACGCAATAACTGCTTCTGCCAGCCTATTACTCATATTGGCGCTCATTCTTGCATTATCAATTGCACAAATGGCGTTGGCTAATTCAGAGGCATATAGATTGATTTCATTTTGAGTTTTTCCTTCAAAGTTTTTAAATGGTGAAAATGGCAAAGGGGCTTTAATAGGGTCTAAAATTGCATTGTCTTCTAATTCAAAGTGATTGAACCAGGAACGATTGGCAGGATCGGAAAACTCACCTTTATAATCAAAAAAAAGAAAATTTACCGGATATGCGGTTTCTATAGTTAAAGACCGCATTTCGCGCATTAATACGGCCAATAAATTTGATTTACCTGATCCTGTAGACCCTGCAATTAAAATTTGTGTATTGGGAATCTCTCTACCGTTTAAGTTTAAGGTTGCAGGAATATCTCCCTCAAACATTCCTATATTTAAATCTAAGAATGGGATGGCACCAAATGACGCATTTCCAGATGTAGTTGTTATATTCAACCAATTATCTAAATTGTCATCATTCATCAAATACTTTAAGCCTTGTTGCATTTCGTAATTGATAACCCGGCTTCGGTTTGCGGCAACTGACCAGTCGAGTTCTAAATGATTGTAGCGATATTTTATTAAGCTGGACCACATTTGCTGTAAATCGAATTTGGTGAAGGTAGTTTCGTGGATCCGTAAACTATCCATAGAGAGTTTTTCAATTTCTGACCAATCCCGCTTCTGGTTTTGACTTAAACCCGCTGCTAATGTCAAACGTTGTAATAGATTATTATTTAAACTTATGTGTTTGGTATCTTTATGATATTCCAGCAAGTTTAATTTTTTTTCTATTTTTTGTTTTAGAGGCAACAAGCTATCAATTAAGCCTTCACTTTGTCTAATATTATGTAATGCTACTTCTTCCATATTTAATTATTTATGGTGTGACCAAAATATCCTTCTTCTACGTCTGTTTTTTGTGCTTCTTTGTCTCTAATAAGTGTGTAGCTTTTAGAAATGAAAGGTTCTATCTTTTGTAAATCGGTAGCAGGTCGCACTTCACTATCTGAACTTAACAAAATAGTTTGATGGGACAGTTCTGGGAAATAATTTTCCAATAAGGTGGTTCTACTGGTTTCATCCAATACGCCCATAACCGTGTCAATCATAACAGGTGGATCGTAGTCTCCAAATTCGTGTAGGGCTTTGAGAAGCACTTGAACCACAACTTGCGTAGATGCCGTGTTTAATTGACTTAAATAGATTTCGTTACCTGCTTTGTGATAAATACTAAAGTTTAAATCTTTTAAATCTTCCGATAGTTCTACACGGTCAATGACATCTTGATAGGCCGCCAAGTTTAAGTTTAGATCCCGCTTCATTGTAGATTCAATCTTATCTTTTTTGTTTTTCAATAAGGTATTGGCAATTTCATCAAATAAGGGTTGTAGTTTTTTAAGAGTTTCGAATTTAGGATCAGGTTCCTCCGTTGTTGGAATATCAAACTGCTGTATTTTCCCTGAAATTTTTGTAATTTCTTTATCCTTATCTTCAATTTGGGTTTTTAAGTTTTTTATAGTACCCTCATTCTCTTCATAAGCCTTAATTAAAGAATAATCTTTCCCCGTTATTTGAGATTTTAAATCCTCTATTTGCTTTTTGGTTTTATGGGCATTGGCAATATCCTTTTCTAAAATCTTTTTTCGATGGGTGATAGATGGATATAAATTTTGATAATTCCCGTTGACTAATTTCTTTAACGCTTCTATCTCTGAAGTCTGAAAGTAATCGTACTCTAAGTCCTGAGAATTTTCATCTAAAGCTTTTAATACGGTTTCGGCAAGTTGGCTAATGGAAATATTTGCGAGATCAATTCCCTTTTTGGTCAATACATTAATGGCCTTTCCTAAAACGTTCTCTATCGCTTCCTTATTAAGGTGCGAGATAGCATCGGCATTGGATGCCTCTCTTTCGTTCAGGATTAATGCGATATCATTTTGCAGTAACTCAACCAGTTTCGGAAGGCTTATATGCAACTCAAAATTTTTAATAAATTCGTTGACATCACTTTTGTATTGCTTTTCTTCAATCTCAAGGTTGCTTATTTCTTCTTCTAACTGCTTTACTTTATTGTTGAGCGTAGATTCTTCATTCATTCCTGCTTTTAAAGTATCATACAGTTCTTTATTAGATACCGAAAAATCCAAAGCTTCTTTACGTCGGTCTTTTAGATCCTGAAGATTTTGATCCTCTTTGCGCTTTTGCTCCACCAGTTCAAGGTATTCCTTTTTCTCATTTTCCAAATCGAGCATTTGGGCTGTATAATCTTGCGTTAATGCTTCGGCTACTTTTCCAAAGGACAAGTAACGGTTAAAACCCATTACATTTTCTATATTTTCACGTATTACACGATTCAGCCTGTCTTCCTTTAATAAGTTGCCGGCTTCCATTGCATCAAATAAAAAGTAACGGCTGAGCTCTTCCGGTAGATTCCCTTTGATTATTTTATTGACCTGAGCTTCTTGCTCTGCTCGTTGTGCTGCCGGGGTTGCTGTGCCATACTGGAAAATGGAACCGTTCATATTCAACTTCACACTTTCTACTGGTCTCTTGGCCGTATTGAGCATATAAGTACGCGTCAACACATAAGATTGTTCTTGATTTAAAACCCGTCCAGAAAAAAACAATTCCAATTCAATGGTTTCAGCTACTTTACCCAAGGCTCCTGCATTGAGCAATTCGTTAAAGTGTTTTTCGTTAGAAATGTTTAGACCGTACAGGGCGCCATAAATAGCATCAAAAAATGTAGTTTTACCACCACCATTGGCACCACCAATCAATACAATGGGTTTGTCTGGGTCAGTCTCGAGATTTAAATCTAACTCCAAATACGTCTTAAAGTTTTTGGCTCTTATCCTTTTTATCAGCATTGTTATTTCATTTTTTGAAGGGCTCTTTCTAACAATCTTTTTAAGGATTTTTCGTCCAAGTCCTCGTTTTTGATCTTCTTCTCGTGGTAGGCTTTTAGTAAATATTCCTTTAACCACTCAGGGTCTATTTCATATTTTTCACAAATTTGCTCTATGGTAGCCATATCATCTTTACGAATGCCATAGTGTACAAATAGTGAATCCAGTCCTTTGTTACTCATAACTTATTTCTTTAATCAATTAATGACGGATCAAATGCTGACCATCCCGTATGGTCGTTGGCTTTATCAATAAGGTTTTCTGCGAATTTCCAAACGGTATAGTCTGAATTACTTCTTGGCACAATAACACCTCCTAATATTGGCTTTTCAATTGTACTTTTTTCTTGAATATAGTTGAAAAGGGCATTGTGCTTTCTTACGAAATTAGGGTCTGAATCTAACGTCTTGGTGTCAAACAAGGCAATGGAACCGTTTTTTAGTTTGATAACAAAATCAACATAAAATCCCCGGGTTATACCATTAACATCTTCGTAAGTTACCGCAAAGTCCTCCTTGTTTTTGTCTCCATTTTTGTACCACCAGTCCAAGTGATCTTTATGATTTGCTAAAAAGCTTACAAACTCCTTTTCTGGCCTGCTGGCATTTTTGTATTCATAAAAGGGCTCTAAAGCGTGGTCTTCCACATTTCTTTGCTGGTAATATTCATTAAATAAACGTTCCTTTGGGACATCCCACTTTGTATGTTCAACACGTTTGGACATTTGAGCTGCCTTTTGTTGTAATAAGGCTTCGTGCTTTACCAAAGCCTGATCTATTAACTCGATAAACTTGGGCTTGTGGTTTTCAAACAGAATGATTTTAATGGCTCTGAATTCGTCCATTACCATATAATCTTCATACAACATTTTTAATCCCAACTCTAAAACTGGTGTAGAATCTGCTTTTGCATAACCTCCCACGTGATCACGGCAAAACTGACGGAATAACACATTGAGTTCATTGGCAGTTTTTGCAAATTTCTCTGTGTCGTCTACACGTGTGGCCCCAACTTCAATTGCAATTTCTACATCTTTAGGAATTGGGATTTCAATTTTATCCACATCCAACTCAATAAACTTTGAAGCTAATTGATTTTTGTTGTATTCCTCTATGGTTAAGCCTCCTGTTTCTGATGGATCGCGGGTTAAACCAAAATACTCTTCGGCTGCTTCATACAAACACTTTCTAAAGTTTGAGCTTAAACGGTTACGCGTTAAACGTGTATTGATAAAGGAAGAATCTAAAGCTATTTCTTGATACTCGTCAATACGAGTGGCCTTGTTTTGTACGATATAATCGATTTCTTCAGGCTGGATAAAGATCATATCTTTACTTAAATTGGTATAGACATAGCCGTTGTTAAGCATTGGGTTTGGGTAGTGCTTTTGCTCCGGCATACGCAGGATTCTTCCTACGGTCTGAATACCAAAGTGCTCTTGTTTAATTTCTCTAAATATTAATAACACTGCGGCTCTTGGACAATCCCAACCCAAAGCAATAGCTTGTTTAAAGAGGAGAACATCCGTCATACAATCAGGTTCCTCAATGCCTTCTAAATTTGATTTTTCATTACTTAACCAAACGGCCAAACGGTTGTTTTGAACCGTAATGTCTTTGGACATTAAATAGGTTTGTACTTCCTCAATAATTTGGTTGTCGAGCGCTGATTCTTTTTTGGTTTCATTAGGCAGTTGTATCAATAATAAGGGATTAATGTTGATGTCCTTATCCTCATAGGCCTTTGCCAACTCATTTCGCTTTTTTAAGGCTTCATCCAATAACACGTGATTTAAGGAACGGCCTTGTTGCGTGCTTTGATCTAAAGCCGGATTAAGAATGACGTTCTTTTTAATCATTTCGGCTTCTATAACCTCATCGCGCCTAATGGTGTACCCGTAAGAATCTTTCGAATATATTTGCAGAGGCGTTGCCGATACGTCAATCTCTATTTTGGCGCTTATCTTTTGTAATAATGCTTGTGCTTTTTTTCCCTGAACGTGATAATGTGCTTCGTCCAGAATGCAGATAATTTCTATATCGTTGAGCATTGCATTGTACACAAACCTAAGTAAGTCTTTGCCTTGCTCGTTTTCTTTAATATAAAGATTATTGGCTTTGTTGACCGATTGCCAGTTAACAAACAACATTTCGTTGGGTTGCAATTTGCCCTCGGTAATGTCTTCAAACTGGATGGGTTTTATGGTGCGCAATTCCTCAAAATAATCTTTTAAAGACAGGTATGACTGTAAATGCAGTTGGTTGGGTGCAAACCAGATGAAAGCCACTTGACGTTTAGGCACGTCCAAGCGGTCTGGGATTTCGTTACACAGTTGGTTTAGAAAGGCAGCCATTGTTACGGTTTTCCCCGCTCCTGTTGGGGCTTTAAGCACCATTTTGTGCTGGGCTCCTGGCTTTTTAAGTAGGCTATAAGTATCTCTTAATAGGCGTTCTACGGCCTCTTCTTGGTATTTACGTAAGGTAATCATTTAGTTTAAGTCCAGTTTAGGTTCAACATCTATTATGTCCTCCTCAAGTTCTGGGACAAATTCTTTATTTTCTTTAGGCAATATATTTTGGTAGGCCTTATAAATGGCATCTGGTAAGGCGGCCAGGGTAATATTATCTGCCAACTCTTCAAACTCCTCGTGATAGGCGTACTGGCCATTGGCAAACACATAGACTTTAATACGGCTTTCTGGACTTTCCTTTTCTACAAAAGCGGTTAAAGCATCAACTGCTTCGTCTATATAAAAATCATCATAGACAACATAAACATATTGACCTTGCCCGTTGGTAAAGCATTTGTTCCAGGATTCTTGATTGAGTTGACTGGTTACTTCTTGGTAACAATCTTCTTTGATACACAACAGCTCTGTGGCCAGCTTTGTGAGTTTGCGTTTGTTGCTTAAAGAAGGTTCTCTTTCTACAAATGCGGTTTGGTAGTAGCGGAGGTTGTTGTTTTTTAAGCCTTCTACTTTTTCTCCTTTGGCATTAATATAGCCTTGGATTAGCTTTTTATTTCTTTTGTAAGTTACCTCTTCACAAATTTGATTTTCATTATTTGTGGATAAAATACAAACTCGCTTTCCTTCATCCTCTTCATTAAGTTCTAATGTTGCGTGTAGTGTAGTGCCCGAACCAGCAAAAGCGTCGAGAATTATAGCGTCTTTTTTAGCTGAAAGAACTTTCAGACAATCCTTTACTGCATATAAGGATTTAGGGTAAGAAAATATCTGTAATTCTCCAAAAATCTCCTTAATAAGATTCGTACCGTATGCTGTTGCCGAATATTTTTTATCATCCCACCAGGTTGAAGGTAATATGCTTTTATTTTTCATTCGCGCTTTTACATAAACTGCAAGATTTCCAGTTATGTCATTTTTTGTACAAAATTCAGCAGGATTTTTCCGAATTCTATCGAGACCCCATTTCCATCTTCTCTCTTTTCCGTTATCATCAATAGGATAAACTATTATTTCATCATTTTTCGGTTTTTCTATGGCCTTCCATTCCTTCTTATTTTCATTCCATTCTAATTCCGGAATTCTTATTGTAGTTTTAGTTATATAAATTGGATAAAACATTGATGGTGATTCCTTCCGGGTCCCACCGTGTTTTCTAAAATTAACCCATTCATAACTACTAATATTATCTTTAAATTTATATCTATTTTTCTGTGATTCTGTTCTTGGTAATCTTCCTACTTTAGCAATTTCACTTTTGCCAAAAAATATCGCATATTCGTGCGTAATTGAAACACCATTAACAGTCGATCTTCCTGAAGGATTGTTTCGAATAGCAATTGTTCCTAAATGATTCTTCTCTCCAAAAATCTCTTCCATTAAAATATAGAGTCTTGGCATTTCATAATCATCTATTGTTACACAAATGAGACCATCATCCTTTAATAGATTTTTAGCCAATTTTAATCTCCTTTCCATAAATGCGATCCATTTGCTATGCCTATATGAATCTTCAGCTACGACATAATCATTATTGTATCTCCAATCTTTAGCACCCGTATTATAGGGTGGATCTAAATAAATAGAATCTATTTTATTTTCGTGGGTAAAAGTCAATGCCGTTAAGGCGTGCAGGTTATCGCCTTCAATTAAAATATGGTTGGGGTGCTTTTCGGAATCGTTGTCGTTTATAATGGCGCGATCCTTTACTTCTTTAAGTACAGGTAGTTTGGTGCGTAGTTCTTCTTCTACGTCCTCGGGTTTGTCTTCCCATACCAAGCCGTATTTCTTTTTGGTGTTTACCAGGTTCACGAGGTAAGCACGTTCATCTTGGTTAAGGCCGTCAAGGGATTTAATTTTGTTGAGTATGTCTTTTTTGTTCATTTTGTATTTTATGTATCCTTCAAATATAAAGTTTCGGGCTATTTGAAGCAATTATAATTGATTGCTAAACCGTAGTTATGTTTTTAATTTTTTTATTTCTTCCTCACTGGTTTTTAAGATTACTCCAATCATAGTTTTCTGAAGGTTAAGTTCTGTTCGTGCTTTCGCATTGTCAAATTCTTGTATCGATAATTGCGATTGCTCTTTTCTCATTTTTTTTAACTGTTCCTCTAGCACATCAATTCTTTTATCAAGTTGTGCCAATGATTCGGTAATTGCTTCCCTCTCCTCATCATATTTTTTAAGTGCTGGTTCTTTTTCCTTAAATAGCTTTTGATTTTCTTTAATCTTTACTTCCAGTTCGTGTATTTTCATAATCCTCAAACCTGCAAAATACTTCATTATAATTTCAGCAGCTTGATGATCGCCTTTAATTAAATTTCTACTCTTTTTATAAAGAGTGCTTAGCTTGTTTTTAAAATCATCTATATTCCTAAAATCCTTAAAGGATCTATACAAAGGAATAGCCGCCAGTGCAAACCCTATTGGCCCGATAGCAACACTTATTATAGAGGACATGGCAGTATAAAACCCAAAGGATAAAGTAAAACCTAAAGCAGCCGTGATAGCACCTACCGTTGAGGAGGCTAAGAGATAAATACCAAAACCTGACAGTTGGGCCACTCCAAGAGTAGTAAGTGCGGCAACACTGGCAACTTGATCTTTGGACAAACCTTTTTTCTCCAAGTTTATTAAAAATTGTTCTTTCTCATCAGCATTCATTTCATTGAAATTATCTTGAAAGATTTCCAGAAAGAGTTTTTGTTCTTTTTCGTAAACAGTTACAGCTGTTTTTAAATTAATTTTTCTGTTGTTCGCAATCCTTAAGAGCGTCTCTTCATACGAAAGTTCTTTCTGCAAAAATCCTCCTACAGGCAGCAGTAGTTTCCCCATCTTTTTTACCAGCTCTTCATTAGAGGATGGGCCTGCCTTTATATTAAACATTCTATAGAGCACTTCTTTTTCATCAGAAGTGAGCATTGCTAATGGATAGCCGTTTATGTTTTGAGTTTTTATAAATCGGGACATTATTTAAAAATTGAAAAATGTGGTTTTTTTTATAATAACTTTGCCAGAGTGGTTCAAAACGGTTCCATCCACTCCAACCAATCCGACTGCCCTGAGCACCTAAAAATATCAGTAACCACATCGCCCGTAAACTCAAAATAGAGTCCATGCTTCCACCCGGAATGATTCCCGATAAACACAAATAAGGGCGAATTTTTAAGACAGCCCGTGCAGATGTTTGTGGATAACAACATTTTAGTATCCCCCTTTTTCCGTAACGAATCAAATATTTTCTTTTGTTCCAGTATAAAAGAGGTTTTTCGCATATCTTGATAAAGGCAGTCGTCGTCCAGCACCTCATTTAGCAAATGATAATCCAGGTTCTGATAAGCGTCAAGGATTTCTTGCAGTCTTGTTTTTAGGATTGCTGTCTGGGCGAGGTTTTCAATAAGTTGTGTTGCTTCCATACTATTATAAGTTATCAAAAGGGCTAGGGTCATTTACCAAGCCTCTTATTTCACCTTCAACATTAGCCATAAAGCTGCGGTATTTAGCTAGGTAATCCACCGTATCAAAGACGTTAATGGCTTCTACTTTTCGCTTTCCCAAATCAAAGACCAGTTCTACATAAAAGTTTTCCACGGCATATACCGTTATGTGTCTGGTGGGTTGATACCAAGTGATAAATTTTGCTACCTCTGGGCAATTTTCCGTAAGATGCTGAAGTTTTTCAACATAAAACAAATGTTCAAAGTCGTGTTGGGTCATTTTTGGGTTGTCGGTTGTGGGTTCTCAATTGGTGGTTTTTTCAAAATTAAAACAATAGTAATTATCCCAATTACGGTAATCCGCAATGGCGACAAATTTTCTGGGGAGAGGAGTAAATATAGCGTTAATAATAAATATAGTAAAATCTGCTTCCGTCTTTTCGATAAAATGAAATAGGCTACAAATTTTAGATTATTGTCGTTAAGGTGAAGAACCTATGCAATATTTTATAGTAAATATATTACCATATTTAAGACAATTTATTTTGAAATTGACAGGTCATACCATACATTTACCATTGAATTTGTCGTGTCTTGACACGGGACTTTCTGTACAAATCAAGCCCATAAAAGCAAGCAAGTAACTAGCCGCCTGTATTTATTGGGCTTTTTTGATGGGGCAAACCGATCTACAAACCACCACTGCCAGTAAAAAAATCCATAATTAAAAATTAAGTTGGGCACTTGGTGCGAACGCTTCGCTATGGAATTAAGTGGCAGAAATATAAACGCTAAGCCTGTTTGGGCTGAACATATTTTGATGTGTTTAAATTAATATAACACATAAAAAAATCCCGAAGCATTGCTCCGGGACTTTCTGTACAAATCAATAGCAAGTAACTAGCCGCCTATTAATTTGTAGTCCAGTGCACCCAACATCTTCTTTAACCGTTTTCCCGGTCTGTAGTTGATGTGTGCAGATTTTACCAGGCTACTGGAAACCGAGGTTGCATCTTCTGCCCCTTCGGAGCGTACGCCAACCTGAAAGTTGCCCAATGAGCCCAATTGCACGGTACGGCCCTGGCTTAGCTCGTCCATTACATTGTGCTGTAATGCGTTGAGCACGGCCAGGCAATCTGCCTCGCGCACGGTACACTGGTTAGACACTAGGTAAGCCAATCTTTCCAGATCAACAAACCCATCACTCACCGCCTGTGTGTAATACTTGGGCGGTGCAAGCAAATCTTGTGGATTCTTGCGCTCCACTGTTTTGATTACTACCATTGTTACATGGATTTAATTACACCCTTTTTCTCGGGCGTCCGCCGCACCATTGCTTTGGAATTACTAAAATAAAGAAGTGTTTTTGTTTGTTAAAACAAACTTGTCAACATTTAGCGGGTGTAACAGGCTTATATGTTTATACTAAAAACATTTTTTAACTATCTGAAAAACAATTTATTATAAATACTATATGAAGGGATTTTGAAATAACAGCATTTTAAACCCGTTATTTACCGCTTTTGGATGTTTATAAATAAGGCTTAGAAAACCAAAAATTTCCCCAAAACACAGGGATAATGGTTTAATATATAAACATCGCTGCCTTATTTTCTCATAGATTAATTAAAAAGAGATAATGAATAACCGCTACGGAACAAGAAATGATTAAAATAACCACATTACTTTTTAGTTTTTTCCTTTTTCAAAGCAATTCCTTTCTTTAGCCAACGCTTCAGTTTAACGGAAGGTTGATAATTAATATGGAATTTTGAAACCTCTGCCGTGCGGAGTAAGCTTTTATTGGGTTGGGCTACACTCTTAAAACCTATTTTAAAGCGGCCTATATTTTCTAGGGAGACCGTTTTGCCATCTTCCAAATGCTGCCTCATCTTTCTACCCAGTGCATCCAGTACGGCGCGCACATCGGTTTCACTGAGGGTGGATTCCGTACTTATTTCATAACTTAAGCGCTCAATATCTATCTCGCCCGTGCTTACGGCCTGTAAAATATAATTGGTTTCAGCGTTTGTAGCTATATTGTTCTTGCGCCTGGAGATGCGATATTGTATGGCCATATATTTTTAAATTTGAATGTATCTTACATTTTTTTAAATTAATAGTGCGTTTTTTTAAAACTACTGTTTGTTTTTAATAAAGTTCTTAGCAATTTGAATAAATATTGTACAATATATAAAATTTAATTCTACTATTATTCTAAAATTATTGTACAAAAATTTAAAAAATACTTCCCGTAATTCTGTCTCTTTTTACTAAGGCGTGGATGATTAATAAATGATTATATTTAATGAGATGAAAATAAAATTCCTTTTTTTCTTCTTTTTTATAGCCACTTTTTCATTTGGCCAAACTTATATTCGCCAAGGAAAAGGTGCGTATAACGAGGTGCTATACACTTGGGATGGCACATATTTAAGACAGGGGAAAGGAAATTACAAGACGGTGCTCTATACGATAGATGAGGAATATATACGTTTAGGCAAGGGGGCTTACAATACAGTTTTATATACATGGGACGGAAAATATCTTCGTCAGGGAAAGGGGGCGTATAATACTGTTCTACTCACTTGGGATGGGAAATATATTCGTGAAGGCAAAGGAGATTATAATACTGTACTCTATACGTGGGACGGCACCTATTTGAGAATGGGAAAGGGAGATTACAAACCCGTTATCTATACCATTACTGAGGCAGTGCCGATTGTTGTTTTGATGTTGTTGGGGGTTTAAAAAAACAAACCACCAACGCAAGGGAATGCATTGGTGGTTTGGATTGATTAAAATGACAAGCCAAAATCAAGACTCAAGGCTCCAGTATTTTCCCTGCTTGTACCGGATCCGTAAAAATCATAATAATAAAATTCAATGCTCTGAAGCTCATAACTCAAACCAACGTTCAAGTTTACTTTTTCAGATACGTTGAAGGTGACGCCAGAAGCTGGACTGAATAAAACCCCACCTGAATTAAAATCATCGGAGGCATTGATTGAATAACCAACGGACAAGGCAAAATATGGAGATACTTTTTTATCCAGAATATTTGTTCTGGCATGTACGAAGACGGGAATAAGCGCTACATCATCATCAAAATAATAGCGAAGACCCACGCCTCCTCCAATGAAAAAGTAAGGACTAAGCTGCCCGCCATTAATCATATTGATTTTGAGACGATCCAATCCAAAGTCACCGAGACCAAATTGGTAACCAAATTCGGCGATTCCGCGATATCCCGATTGCAGACCGGTGCCTTCGCTGCTGACAGGTTCCAGAGTCCTTAAATTGGTCGCCGTGCTGTCCTCCCGTTTTTCCTCCTTGGTGATTTTTTGAATTTCCTCCATTTGATATACGAAAATACTTTTGTCGGCAGTTTCAATTTTAATGGTTGCATTTGGCACTTGTTCAATAATGACACCCCGGATGATGCTTCCATTTTTTAAATAAACAACATCTTGATAATTGTTTTGGGCGATGGCTACTGTGGTAATAAATGCAAATAAAATAAGTGTAAATAGGTTTTTCATAAGTAAACTTCTTTAAGGGTTTTTTAATTTTTTCAAACTTAAAAGAACACAAGCTTATTTTTTTACGGGATTCCGTAAAGACTTGAAGTTTTTCTACAGGGGCATGAAATGATATTCTGCATATATTTTAATTTGATAGAATTAATCCAGATTAACTAATCAATAATTTCCAAAAATTAGTTCCTATTTTTGAGGAATGAAGAAGCCCCATTTTTCATTCCTGATTTTATTTATTGTATTGGGTATTTTACCCTGCAAAATGATGGGTCAATACAAAATTGACAGTACCGCCTATTACTTTAACAGTATCTTGAATCCGCAACACAGCACAGATTTACCCAAGGCTATTTCATATTATAGCCGTTTAAAGGAAAAGCACGTGGCCCAGAAAAATGACTATGAGGCAATACAGGATCTGAGGATGCTAGCCATTGCCCATTTTGAAATGGGAAATACCTATGACAGTGAGATAGCTACCGTGGAGGCCTTGCAATTAATTGACAATACTGCGGGTGCGGATACGCTGGTTGATGCCAAAAAAGGACTTTACAATCAGTTGGGAAGAATTTACCGGGCTACCTATAGACACAAAGAAACCATTGATGCGTATGGGCAGGCATTACGGTTTTCTGCAAATCTAAATGACAGTCTTACCCTTTTAAACAATATAGGAAACGTATATGTGGACATGGGGCATCCTGAAAGAGCCCTGGAGCAATTCAATAGGGCATTGGAGAAAAAGGGAGTGGCAAAAAACAAACCCGCCTATGCCCGCTTATTAAACAACAAGGGGGTGGCGCTTACCAAATTAGGAAATAAGGCTGAAGCTTTAGCTATAATGGAGCAGGCTTTGGACTTACGGGAGGCCGAAAATGATATGCCAGGCAAATACTCCAGCTACAAAAGTTTAGCCCTATATTATTTTCAGCAGGGCGATACCGTACAGGCATTACAATTTGCAAACCAAGGGTATGTAGTTGCGAAAACAATGAACAGTCTGTCTTATTTGGAAGACGTTCTTTCTCTTTTTGCCATGATGAGCCCAGACCCAAGGATAGTGCAGTTTAACGAAATAACAGATAGCATTGCCAAGGAGAAGCAATTGGCAGAGAACAGGAATGCGTTTATGAAGTACAATGTGGAAAAGGAACGTAAAAATACGCTTGCCGCCCAGTTGGAAAAAGAAAAGCAGAAAACGTGGACTATCCTTATTTTGGCTTTGGCTATAGTCGGATTTTTGTTGAGCATTGCCCTTTATTTCACAATACGGAACAAGCATAAACAAGAAAAGATCAAGCAGGTACAAACTACGGAGAAACGTATTTCTAAAAAAGTACACGATGAAGTGGCAAACGATGTGTATCTGTCTCTTATACACATCTCCGAGCCCACGAGACTAGGCATGATCTCG